>Ga0187771_10001218_pt1 | contig 17017 bp, 21 predicted proteins | sample 0116_SJ02_MP15_1_FD_133139 | JGI IMG/M metagenome (GOLD analysis project Ga0187771, IMG submission 133139) | Tropical peat soil microbial communities from peatlands in Department of Meta, Colombia - 0116_SJ02_MP15_10_MG | ecosystem: Environmental > Terrestrial > Soil > Wetlands > Peat | place...
CGGGATACCTACTCGTCCACGTTCGTCCTTCTCTTCCTTGGTGAAGGCACGCCATTCAGGGCCTTGGTTGAGTGCGTGTTCGCTAATGACTAGACCGCAATTGTGGCAGATTATTTCGCCGAGGTCGTAGTCCTCGACAAGATTTGTGCTCCCACATTCAGGGCAGTTAGTTAGCTTTCCAACCTTTCTCGTCGTTGCGCTCGTGCTCATTATCTTTCAACCTACTCCATGCTTAACGCTCGGACCATCCTTCTTCAGTAGAACAACGGACGTCGTTCTGCTTCAGATCCCCGTCATTCGGTCCGAAAGCTATAATAAACACCCGCTTAGTGTATAAAAAGCTTGTGTTGAATATTAGCATTTTCGTCACAAAAGCCTTCCAGGCTCGTTCCTTACAGTCATTCTCCTCGTCAACGAGTCCAAAAATGCTAGATCAGGCAAATATCTGTCGAAAAGTCGGAAAAACAGCGGAAATGGCATTTCTGAACCGGGTTATTGCAGGCTTTTTCGGAAGAACACGGAGTTAGACTCCCTTCTCACGAATCGAGCGTAACGGCCGCATTCCGAAACCAGCATGGGCTGCTGATCATCAGGCGACGTAATGACCTCGAGGTTCACTAGCCTGTAGCGATCCTGGTTCGGGTCTTTGTGGAACAGGTGACGAAAATCCTCAAGCGACATCTCCGGGGCCAATGGATCTTGAGTATCGATGACCACGGCGATCCTTCGAATCGGTACCTTTACGATAACTTCAGCCGGCAATCAGATCGTTCTCCGTTCTCCCACGTTTTGACAGCACGTCCAACCAAGGGTTATTGCTAAAGTAGGAAGGCAAGCCCATCCTCTCCCCGACGGAATGTGCAAATGCGGGTTCTTGCGGTGCCACCAGCGAAGTTGGGACGCGTTCGGAGCCTATTTCCGACGCGCTCATCCTCCTTAAGTCCTCTCGAAGTTGCGCAAAGTCTTTCTCCATTTGACTGTACATGGATTTCAGAGTGGCGAGTTCGGCCGCTATTGTTGCTTCCTGAGTTCGCGTTGTCATTTCGACGATGCCCGGTCGGGCCGTCTGCGGGGTAACAGCTTCGTCGATCCGGCGTTCATCGAATAAGAGGAGCCCTATTCCATGCGAGCGAAACGTTGCAGAGTCAATCGTTGCCCCCAATAATCTTGGCACGGCTAGGTAGAGAAGTTGATATGTGCTTCTAAGCGAGGGCAGGTTCAGCATCGTATCGATAATGCTGTTCCTTTGAGCAAGGTCCTGGGCTTTCAGAATTACGACGTGAACTTTCTCGGTTCCAATTACAAAGGATAGCCCAGCTTTGCGTTCTTCCTCGGATTGTCGGGCACCCATAGCTAAAAAATAATGTACGATACGGTCCTCGATGGTAAGGTCAGTTTGAAAGTTTCATCCATCCTTCCAAGCGTTGCCAATCCCATTCGTAGTTCTCGGGGACGGCGAAGCCATAAATTATGCACCCGTGCCAGACCGAGAACTGTGGTGAGTCCGTCATCATTACTGAAACGTTCTTGATACCGCGTTCCCGAAGCAACATCCTGATCTTTGTCGGTGAATCAACCGCGATTTCCTGAAGTTTAGGTGGCACTGTCCAGCTGAAGTTTCCACCCGACAAGAGGATCTCGCGGTAAAGCATCTGTTGTAGTTCCACAGGGCAGCGCTCCACGGAGGCTATGATTGCTTCGCCGAAGTCCAACATTCCTTTGAATACGGTGTCCCCCATCTTGACGTCTTTAGGCCGCGGCATACCACGGCCGAAATAACTCTCGAAAATCTCATGCTTTGGATTGAACACGTATTCCCCGATCAGAAATCTGGTCCACGACTCTTTATCTAAATCGATTTCAACACGAGTGCCAGGCACCTTGTAGGTGGCTCTGACCTTTCTGGGCGACTTCTTTGTCTCCTGAATGGCGCTATCTAGGTCAGCGGGGACCAGTCCGATGTTCTCCTTAACCTTTCTAACCACGGCTTCTTCGTTGGCAAGATCACCGTAGCCAGTATCCTTGAGAATCTCTGAGGTAATCGCATTGGCGTCACCGCCGCCTCGATTCAGAGCAACCTGGGCCGCACGCACAGGGTATTTCGAGATCGGGCAAATCTGGCTGTTACCATGCCCAGATTCGATAACGACGCATGTTGTGACACCGTGTCCAATTGCGACAGCGAACGGTTGAGGAATGACGGTTATCGCTCTTACTTTTCCGTGATGGATGGTTTTGAAAATGTCCATCAATTTCTCGTACATATACCGTGGGGAGACCGATGAGAGGGACGCGACAACATAGTACCCTTCGAATCCGTTGTTCCCTGGTTTGAAGGCGTCCAGACTAAACGAGGTGAGGCTGCTTACTACTCGCCAAGCTTGATCGTCACTCTTGTCGATCACGCCGTTTCTCATGGGGTATACGAGGCGACTTGAGAGCTCTTCTGCGGATTGCAGGTAGAGCGGTACTTCATCTCCTACTATGACATCGGAGGTTGATTCAAACGCCTTGTACATCACCGAATCTTTGTCTGGGAAGTAGCCCCGATTGTTCACTATCCTTGGTGCCTCCCCTAGCGTAATGGGACCGAATTTGAAGTCGCTTGTGCCGAAGTCCATGGCGAACGTGTAGTGACTTCGATACTCGCGATCGTCTCTCATAGCAGTCTAGCTCCTTCTATCACGAGCCGTTTACCCTCGATTCGGACCAGTACTTCTTGGTCAGGGCTGAATGGAAAGAGAGAGTCCTTCACCACATCTGCCGGTATGTATAGAATTCCTGTTTTACTGCGGTCGCCCCGACTCGGGAGAATGATTTTCGCAAGTCCTTCAAGCATCTGTCAATTCACCATTCAAACTGCACTGCGAAGCAACCTGCGCGGTTTTGGGATATAATCGGACGAGGGGACACCGCATGACGTGAGCTAAGTGAAACTGAATCACCCCAAATTTGCATAGACATTACAGAGCTCGCATGCCCATCGCCCAGGATTAGACAGCCCAATGTCCATTGACCGGGCCGGTCTGACACGTGCTTCCTCAAATACCCGGTCGAAGTAATTTATCGTGAAATGGCAGTATCGATTCCGGGCGTGCAGCTTCAGTACATCCTCAATCACGCGAGAAGCGCCTACCCAGAGGAGTGTTGCGGGTTTCTGATAGGTAGGAGTTCCGAACCGCGTCAAGTTGATCGCGTCTTGCCCGCTGAGAACGCGGCTCGATCGTCGAGGAATAAGCAGTATAGGATTGATCCGGCCGAATTTATTCGCGCAGATGAGGAAGCTCGTAGGTCTAGTCTTGATCTAATAGGGTTCTATCATTCGCATCCTGACGCTCCCGTGGAACCATCTCAAACCGATCTGGAGAACGCATTACTGTCCTACACATATCTAGTTCTCTCACTCCAAAACGGGGAACCACGCGATGTCGCGGCCTGGTCGTTAAGTCGAGACAAGTCGGCATTCGAGCTCATCGAACTACGGATTCTATGACAGGTGGTCGAGGGAATTGCAACCCTCAAGGGAATGATACAGATTCCTCAATTTCTACGGAAACAAGGATCTGGTTCGCTTCGGCTATTGGAGCCAATATCTTCTCAACCGCACTCTTTTCGATGGCTGACGCTTCATAGGTTGTCGAATAATGTTTCTCGGGAACCAAGACAGATCGAATTTGTTTCCGCAGACCTGCAGCTTCCAAGGCCAAGTCGACATTTTGGAGAGCGTCGGAAGGAATGCTGGAATCTGCTCTCAACACGTCGACAATGACAAGCATGTCGCTTCGAACTCTTAGGGCCCAAGAAAAGAGGAGCTGCCTAGTTACATGCCTTTCTCTAGTTGGGATCGTCGTTGAGCATTCCATCCTTCATAGAGTATTGGCGTGACTGGGTACGGTACCCCACACGTTGAGGAAAACTGAAACGCCGACATGATCTCGTAACACAGCTCGAACTAGGAGCGGCCGAGGTTGATGCCCCAACACGAGGCTCCCTACCCTTTGGAAGTCATGATGCTTACGAAGTCTCAGGAGTTGACGCAAGCAACGTCATAGATTTACTCTGCCGATTGAGGAGGAGGCACAGAAGTATCTTATGGTAGCCCGGGGGAGATTCGAATTCGGGCCGGCTATGCGTCTCCCGTCGGCAGGTCTCTCCTCTGGTGAGGGGATCCAGAGCCGTCTAGTGGCAGTTGTCTGGCGCCAATGCTATGCGTAGTCCCATGTGCGTGGTTTGACCACTACACCACCGGGCTACCGAGCCAAGGCAGTTTAACATAGTATCTTAACATTTCGTTGTACGAGGGGTTTGAGAGGATCTATAACAAGACAGGACAAGCTTAGAATAGTTGGAGAATTTGCTCTCATAGCGATTCGCCTTGAAGCGTACGTCATCTTTGTCGCTACAGCTGACAACGGCAGCTGTGAACGCCGCGTTGTATGCAGGGATAGGCGCACTTTGGACGGCTTTTCCGCTGTTAATCTTTGGCGTTCGATTCTGGCCGCAGGTCTTCGTACCCGCAGCCTTCAGTGTGCTCTTCGGTCCATGGGTTGGTGCAGTAGGAGCTGCGATCGGTATCTTCCTTGCAGATGTTATCTACGGTCACCATGATGCATTGCTAAGTTTGCTCGTAGGCGTGCCATCAAACTTCGTCGGATTCTTTGTCATAGGATGGTTGACACGTCATGAGTTCGGAGGATTGTTGAGGCGGTTGGCCGTATCAGTGAGCCTGATAATTCAACCTCTCTATGGGGTTGCGCTTGCTTACGGGTTATATGTCCTATTCGGAGCAGCCACGTTGGGTACCCCAACTTCTTACCTTGGGCTTGCTGGTTTGTTCGTCGTTTTTGCGGTTATTGGCCTTATGGTTGCTCGGAATCGGTGGGCAAGCTTTGAAGTCGCAGCTTCGATTGGGCTCGCGATTGGAACAGGAATCATCGGCGTGGGACTGGTCGCTTACAGCGCAATCTTCGGTCTTCCCATTGCCCTAGGGCTCGGGACGAAACCATTGGCAGCAGCCTTTGTTTACGTAGCGGCAGCGTCGAACTACTTTACTGAGATTCCGTTTATGGTAATATTGACACCGCCAGTAGCATCAGCCTGCCGAGCGGCCTTTCCGAGCCTTCGTGGAATGGCGGAGCCAAGCCAGCCTCATTAGTTAGGGCTGGTTCAGCTATTGCGCACCTCCGAAGCATTTTGTCCAGCCGGAATATCGAGCTTCTTCGAGGTGTGCAACACCGACTCTTCTGGTAAGGCTGTCAACGACCCATCGCGAATTGGGGCGAGAGGAGGAGGGTTCGCCATTAGCCGAGGGGCCACTGCACAAGTGAAAATCCGGAGAAGCGAAGTAACGCGAGTCGATATCGAGATAAATGCGAGGCGCACACCGGAAGCCGTCACGACACGTTGGGCAATCGAAAATCTACTGAAAGCCAAAGGATTCACTTTACATGTTGCGATCAAACTGAGAATTATGGTTCCGATGGCTTCGGGTTTCGGAACCAGCGCCGCTGGCACCTTAGCCTCATGCCTCGCCCTGTCGAACGCGGCGGATTTACCGGTTACTTTGAATGAACTCGGCGCCATCACACACGTTGCCGAAGTGGTAAATAGGACGGGGCTCGGCACCGCGTCGGCGTTGCTGGGTGGAGGGTTCGTTATTGTTCGGGAGCCAGGCGCCCCAGGCATAGGGTCGGTAGACAAATTGCTCTTCCCACAAAAACACTCACTGGTATGCGCATACCTCGGCCCCATGCCCACACGAGAAGTGCTCGCTAAGCCGAACATCGCCGAAATGGTAAACACCGCGGCTCGTCATGCTATGCAATCCATTCGTCAGGATCCTCGTTTGGAATCTTTTCTAGCGGAATCACGTAACTTTGGTAGTGCGGTTGGCTTTCAAACGCCGAATGTCGCCCGCTTAATCTCGGCTATGGTTTCAGCTGGCAGCATTGGCGCGGCGCAGAACATGATAGGTGAGGCGGTTCATGGAGTAGTCAAAGATTCGAACATCAAAAACGTCATGAAGATTGTCCGAAGGGCTTTCCCTTCGGCGAGAGTTTTTGCTGCTCAACTTGACAACTTTGGAGTCCGGCTTTTGGAACCAAAACCAAAGCACTAAATCTGTTCAACGAAAGGCACGGAGCGTTGCATGGCAATGACGCGGCGCGCCGAGAACCACACGTGGGCCAAAGGCTACCTGAACCATCCGATGTACCGCCTTGTGGCGATGGGCGGGACCTTCGACGTTCTGCACCGCGGTCACAAGAAACTGTTAAGACAAGCGTTTGCACTCGGCCGCAAGGTCATGATCGGAGTCACAACCGATGATTTCGCCAAGTCCTTGCATAAGCCCCACAAGTTCGACTCCTACACCAAGAGAAAGAGGGACCTGGAACGGTTGTTAGAGCGATGGGGTGTGCTTTCTCGCGCTCGAATCGTCCCACTCCATGATCGCTACGGCCCGACGGTGCGGACCTCAAACATCGAAGCACTAGTCGTCAGCCGACGCACCATCAAGACTGCATACGAGATCAATGCGAAAAGAAGCAGAAACGGTCTCAAACCCCTCGCAATTGATCCAATTGACCTCATACTCGCAGAGGATAGAAGGCCAATATCGTCGACGCGGATAAGACGCGGTAAAATCGACCGGCAGGGCAGACTCATCGGTTGATTTCTTGAGCGCGTTCTACTGCTTCTTCGAGGTCTTCGTGCCATAAACTTCGTATGTCTCAAGTGGTGAGCCTTGTGGCGGTATGGTCTTGGAAGGGAAGAAACGACAGGTCAAGTTCCTGTATTGGGAGGATTGCCAGTCTCACGATGAGGCGCTCGCCCGACTGAAGAAAGTCCTTCGTGAAGACAACATCAATGCCGAAGTTGAAGTGATTCGTATACAAACCGACGAAGAGGCGAGGGAGTTACGGTTCATAGGATCCCCGACGATATTGGTGGACGGAAAAGATATACAGCCACCGACTACCTCTCGTTATGGCCTAGTTTGCAGGGCTTATTTCTTGGAAGACGGGCGCGTCTCTCCCTTACCCTCGGAGACTATGATCCGCGCAGCGTTCAAGAAGAGACCATAAGAGAGTGAACGCCTGACTGGGTACGTGACGTGCAAATGGCAAACATTAAGGTAGGCGATAGGGCGCCCGACTTCACGTTGACGGGAGTAGACGACAAGGCCCATTCTCTGAACGACTATCGAGAGAGGAAGGTGGTTGTGATTTTCAGCTGCAATCATTGTCCATATGTTCGCGCGTGGGAGGACCGGATGATTGCTATCCAAGCAGACTACTTGGCCAGGGGAGTGCAACTCATAGCGATAAACTCCAATGACGCGGACAAATATCCCGAAGACAGCTTCGAAAACATGAAGATGAGGGCTAAGGAGAAAAGTTTCAACTTTCCATACCTCCGAGACAAGGACCAAAAGGTCGCAAGATCATATGGTGCGCAACGCACTCCTGAGGTGTTCCTCTTTGATCGTAACTTTATTCTACGTTATCACGGTGCAATAGACGATAACTACGACGAACCTAAGGCTGTGAAGACGCCCTACCTGCGGAACGCTTTGGACGCGGTTCTAAGCGGAAAGACGATTCGAGTAGCTGAAACTCAACCCGTCGGTTGCACGGTCAAGTGGAAGACAAACTGACTGACCAGAGCTGCGTTTGGGGCCGGAGGGGAAGGGAAGAGGAAAGACGGGACCTAGATTCTATTCAAATCGATTTGAACAGGTTGGTTTTGGTCAGAGCGCCGCCTGCCGCACAAACCATGCCTAGAACTTCATATAATACCCACATCCGTGGGCAGAAAGTCCTTGCGCTACACGTACGCCCATAGTTTGTATGCTTGTGACTGCTTACAGATCTGGCTACAGGTGCATATGGGCTTAGGCGCAAACTCAGCAGGAATCCATGGCTCAAGAGAAAATAGGGGATCCTGTTGGCCGCATTTCAAGCAGAAGACTCCTTCCATGGTCCAAGCAAATTTGTCGTTTCCGCAGACGCAGATCGGTTCGGCGTAATCGAAGTCGGCGCTCGAAAGTCGCCGGCTTCGCGCGATAAGTTGGAGGTTTGAATATCTCCTCCTCTTCCATTCTAGGTAGCAGGATTTATTCCCGCACAATTTGCGAGGACGGCCGAAGATGTATTGCAGTTCTTGGCCGCAAATGAGGCACCTACTGGTCTTTTCCAACTGATCTGACTCCTTGAACTTCTTGAAATACCCATGGAGAATGTGATTCTCTATTGTGTTTCTTAGACTCCTCTCCGGACGATATCGAATGACCGAGTAATATTCCCTTCTGGCACATCTTTGTACCTTTTCACCAAAATAGGGTGGCGGTTGTTGCTCTCCGGGACGGTGGAGCGAAAGTATGAACTCTCACTTTGCACAATGTCGACAGGCCCAAACCTACGCTCGTAGCATGCCCGTCGACCCTCGGAAACGAGTCGTTCGCTCTCTTCCCCTACCTATTCACTCAAAGCCCATATCGCTCAGCCCCTCTCAGCTTGTTCCGAGCGGTTTCTCGTTCCTCGTTCTTCCTTCTCTTTTTCTCTCGTGTTCCTTCATCTATCGTGCTACATTCCGTCCCAAATTCGGGCTCTTTTTGAACCCGAATTTCCGTCTCCATAACTGCACGACCCTTGGCGATACGATTTTGTGGAGCCTAGACTTGGACCAATTTCATGAACAAGGATTCGTGGCTTGAGCCTCCGTATCGAAAATCTGGCCGTTACGCTAGCGCGTTGTTAATATTTGCAAAGGGGTGCGCTGGATTCGGTTGAGTATAATGAGAGAGGGCAAACTAGGGCGGGTGCTAGTCGCGCGATTTCGCAGAGGCGACGACGTTTTGGAGCGGTTGAACGAGCTTATGCGCGATAATGGCGTTGTTGCTGGTAGTCTAACGGGTGTAGGGGCCGTCGAGAAGGCGAAAGTGGGGTACCACGTAGGTAACGGCCGATATGCCGCAGTCTCCTACGATGGCCCATTGGAGGTTCTTTCCTGTATCGGGAATGTGAGTTTGAAGGATGGTGCTCCGTTCGTCCATGCGCACATGACAGTTGCAGATAGTAAAGGCAAGGCTTACGGTGGCCATCTAATGCCCGGTTGCATCGTCGGCGCCACCTTCGAAGTTACTGTGTTAGCGTACGAGGGGATGGCCCTGGTTCGCAAGCTGGATCGCTCGGCGAAGCTCTTTCTGTTAGATGCATAGAGCGATCGTAGCGCTTTCGGACTTTGATTACGCTGGGGATCCAGGTCTTGCAAGTGGACGCGAAGAGGCGGTTCTCTAACCGTGCAGAGTATTATTCTCGATCCCGCCCGAGTTACCCAGATACGCTTCTTCCTTACCTACAACGAGAACTGTCATTTTCGCAAACTTCACTTGTTGCCGACGTTGGTTCGGGAACGGGAATTCTTTCGGAACTGTTGCTAAAGAATGGTAACAAAGTGTTTGGGATCGAGCCGAACGAGGATATGCGAAGAATCGCCGAGATTAATCTGGCGAAGTATTCCAATTTCAAGAGCATAAACGGGTCCGCTGAGTCCACGACGCTTGAAAGCGAGAGCGTCGATTTCATTACAGCAGCGCAATCCTTCCATTGGTTTCACCCGCAACAGACCAAAGCCGAGTTCGGTCGAATCTTAAGAAAGGATGGATGGATCGTCGTCATCTGGAATACGCGTAAGACCTCCACACCTTTTCTCGAGGCTTATGATAAACTGGTGAGCTGGGTTTCTGAGGGGAGAAGGGTTCGGCATGAAGATGTCAGTGACTCTACACTTAGGAGTGTTCTAGGCGATTATCGAACCGTTAGATTGACCAATTCCCAGAGATTGGATTATGACGGAGTCGTTGGCAGGCTCTTGTCGGCTTCGTATTCGCCGTTGCGCGGACAGCCCTTGTACGGTCAAATGATTCAGCAGGTGTCCGAACTCTTCAACCGCTATGCGATTAAGGGGACAGTCACGTTCGAATATGAGACTGAAGTCTACGCTGGACAACTTCGCTAGTCTGCTGCGGAAACCGGCAATCAATCTCTTCTCGTCAAGCGATGTGTGCGATAATTGTTCATCGGAAACCAGGGGTCCAAGACCTCAAATGCATTGTCGCAACAGAAAGGAAATTCTAAACAGTCTCAGAATTCATGCGGCAACTTCGCGTCTTGATGGGAGATGGGGGTTCTTTGCCTCCTGGATTCATTAATTCTGAGATGGATCAGAGATTGGCGCAGTAGCTTGAAAAAGCACTCCACGTGATATGTATCAGAATTGAATCGTTCTCAGCAAATCAGGTGAGCAGAGCTGCGGACTTCTGTTGGGCTTTGTGTCCTGAACTGCTTTCTTCTTCGGTGTCTCCTGCATCAAAGACTCGCCATTGGCAAATAGAACCAGATCATTGACCATTCTCGATCGCCCAAGGATCGGAAGAATCCCCAGGGAAGACTATTATGCCGAGAGGCAAAAGAGATGGGTGTGGGTTTTTCCTAAGATCGACAAACACTCGACGCTTAACCAGATTGTTGACCTCGACAGTTTCTGCTGCATCCTTTTTCCCCACAGTATCAAGAAGCAAGGTGTAGCGAAAGCGCTTATCCAAATTCTTGTTGAGGAGAAGAGGCCGATGTATCTGAAAGACCTACAATTTCGAGTGGGTGAGAGAATCAAGGTGAGCGCGCAGACGCTCAGCGACACTTACAAGGCAATGCTCAGAAGTGGTTTGCTTGAAAAAAAGTATAGGAATGACCCTACTAAGCTCAGTGTACAGTTCGCAAACCGACTTAGGGACTTGGCGTCCTACTGGGACAACTATCTAACGGCGAAGAAAGCTAATTGACGATCCAATTTTTTGGAGTGTTAGCGATGCCTCCACTTTTTTGGATCTAGGCAGTGTACCGAGAATCTGGCTTCGTCGGTTGGGTTGTCTGGGGTTGTGGGATCGGCGGGAGGGGCGGTGGAACGTTCAGGCTCCTGGAGATTAGTATTGCATCGGCAATTGCTGCATTGGAGACCGCTTGGACTAGCTGAACAGGCGGTGTCTTTTGCGCCTTGTGCTCGTTCAAGATTTTCCTTGTATCCTCGCTATCTCCTGTTATCTTGGCCTTTCCTTTGATGCTGATCTGAGCAATTGAGGGGGTATAGTTTACCGTAAAGACAAAGGGCGCGTCGAGGGTACCGTCGGATCTGTCGCTTATGTCCAACATGTTTATGTTGACTCCAATCTGGACCTGAGGGGGCATTGGACGCTCAATCTCCCAGAACCGTTCAGCCGACATGCTTGTCACGAAGATGTTTACGTGTATCATCGGGTATGCACGCTAGATTTCAGCCGACTTGTCATTCCCGCTTTAAACGTTGCCACGACTGCCGCTCAACAGAGGATTTTGAGGGTTGCAAATTGACTAATTGATGGATGGAACAACTAAAGCGAATTTCCGTCAGAAACTGTGTCCGAATTTGAACCCGAAGTGAACTACGATGAAAGAGGGTGTAGCGAGTTTTGTCGTAACCCGAAAGAGAATGCCAGATGGACGGATTTACGAATCCCCACGAATATACCTGCCGACTAAGCTGACCACCGACTCAACCTTTCCCTTCACCAAAGGTTCGCTCAGATTATACGTTCGGGTGTCCGGGAAGAGATTGTTGGTGGAGCGGGCCGCTCCTACAGTACTCAAGAGATTCGGCCGCATCAAGAAGAGGATTCGTAGACCTAGGTCAAGGAAACGGTAGGCTCAACTGAGAAATGCAGACGAAATGATTGTGTAGACATCTGCTCTGCCCGCAGTATCGAAACCCTACCGATTTCACGTATGTCGAATACATGAGTGCCGCCGCAAGGTATAGGTTGGCATCCATCGATCGTCACAGTCCTAATCTCCGACAAATCGGGAAGCCTCTCGAAGTTTGGTGCCTTCTCAAGAACCCTCTTGCCCTGTTCAGGGCTCAGAAATTCGATCTTAACTTGCCGCCCTTCCCGTATCATGCGATTGGCTAAATCCTGTGTCTCTAGCAGAGTTTGAGTGTCGGGGGCGTTCCCCGAATATCCGACGTAGCAGGGGGTGTCTAGCCAAGAGTCCGTCGTTTGGACTCGTCGTGAGGTTGTTTCAGCTAGGCAGTGGTCAAGCAGGTGTGCAGCGGTGTGCCTGCGCATCACTAGGTACCTATACGGCCAATCCAATTCGCATGTGGCGTCGCCTTGGGTGGGCGTTCCTTTGGAAAGTTTTCCCCAATGTATTACAACGCCTCCAAAAAAGATCGCTTTTTTCAGATTTAGCTCGAAGTCAAGGGAATGAATTACTCCTTTGTCCGACGGTTGTCCTCCTCCTTTCGGGTGGAAGATAGTTCGGTCAAGTATCAGGTATGCATGTGTGCGCTTTTCAGGGACTACTCTGAGAACTGCAACAGTTGCTTGCTGACACTTCATGTCTCGTAGATAGAGCAAGTTCGTTCTTGGTTGGTTTGCCGCGATTTCACGAAGATCCAAGACTCACACGCCGGCAGTTGCTCTCCGATAGATACAGGCTTATAAGAAAATGGCGTTGCAAAGTTTGAGAGTATTCACAGCTCCTGTCGCAAGCCCACCGTTCCGTTGACCATATTAACTACGCAGCGTAGTGCTAAGCGAATTTCTGTCAACATGGAGCAACACTCATGAGCTCTGCTAAGAAACTCAGAGTCACTCGCCTCGTGCATACGATTCTACTCATTGGTTCGATTTTGTTCGCCTGCGCCATCGCCGACGTTCCCACGAGTGCCGTTCAGTATGCTCATGCGGCAGCTGACTCTTTCAAACTTCCCGTCAAGATTACCACCTATGAGGATGCGTGGAACGGTTATCTCGCGTTCGGACTTTGGGGCTTCTCATACGGCGCGACAAATTTTTCTCTCACACCATCGAGCTACCTCGTTGTAATGACGACAGAAGGACAGCTACTTGACCTCCGAACTAGTCCGGCTACCACCAGTCCTGGGACTTCAATACCGGGATTCGCAGGGGTGAGCAACCCCATTTACGCGCCCGTCAAGTACATGGGTAACGATGTGCTAATGTTCGAAGGGGAACCAGACACCTCAACGCACTTTTGGAATTTGAAAACGAATCTGACAATTGATTTTCCGAACGTCTACGGCCACCATGATATGATATACAATCCAAGCACTAGGACTTTTCTAACCTTGAGTAGTTATGTGAGACAAATCGATGGTAGAAACGTGTTGATGGACACAATTGTCGAGCTCGACCGGCAGGGCAACACACTCTGGACATGGGATACCTATGCAGACGGGCATTTTGGTTTGAAGGATGAATGCCTCTGTAACGCGACAACGTTTGTCAACGGTCAGACTGTAATCGACCTGACGCATGCAAACAGTCTTCAGTGGGATTTCAATTCTAATACCGTCTACATGAACATGCGGGCTCTCGACACTTTCTGCAAGATTAACAAAACAACTGGTCAAACCGTTTGGTGCCTAGGAAGACGCGGCAACTTCACACTGCTGAATGCGGATGGCAAACAAGTTCCAAGTTTGTGGTACCACGCCCACGACGTGCGTGAAGTGCAACCAGATGTGTTCACAATGTTTGATGACGACTACGATAACACAACCAACTCCGCTAATCCATGCCCTGCAACGTTCGAAGAAACCAACGGGCACAGCAGAATGTTAGAGATTACAGTGAATGAAAAGAACATGACAGCAAAAGCAAGTTGGAGTTGGACGGCTCCAAGGGAGGATTGGACTCCTTACTGGGGATCAGTTGATAGATTGCCGAATGGAGATTGGATCGCTGACTTCGGCTCACAGAGCCACTATCTCCCGGGAAGTGCGATAGGGGCCCCGCTCCCGAACAGCACTGGCGCGGTATTGATCGAAGTGAACCCGAAAGGGGAAGTGGTTAGGACCTTCACCTTCGCGTATGGTTGGGGAATATATCGAGTTGTGCCTATACCTCTCCGAACAATCAATGACTATGACGGAACCTCGCACACGAGCGATTTCACTATTAACCTCACTAGCCTTAATGACTTAGGAGGGCGAACGACAATCTACTACAGAATCAACAATGGGCCCACAAGATCCACTGCGGCGGATGGGCAGCCTCGCATCGCGACGCAGGGTAAGAACAACACTTTGGAATATTGGAGTGTTGACAGCAATGGGATCCAGGAGTCGCCACACGATATCTTGACTGGAATAGCCCTACAGAAGAACGTTAGTACCGAGATGACAACGGGCACATCAACGGAGGCGTTGCCTCTTCCGCCCATTTCCGCACCCAACATTAACGCGACATTTGAGGTGGCGGCAATTGTCGTCTTTCTGCTCGCAGGGTTAATGGTAGTGGTTGTGATAAGTAGACGTAGAGAATCCAACTGAAACTTCGTTTCACGTCCTTTCGCAACTGCGTCGATAATCCAATGCACTTTTAAGAAAACGGCGGTTATAAAGCCGACTTGATTCACAGTGAACTCGAAGCAAGTTCTAGCCGCGGTGTCAGCCGTAGTCCTAATCTTCATACTGGTTTACCCCGCTGTTTCAACAGGAACGGTTGCAGTTTCGATAAGTTCAGCCAAGATTCAGAAGGCCGACCACGTTTACGTCACGGTAAATAGTGTCTGGGCGCATACGACAGCCGGTGTATGGAAGTTGGTTGCGAACAACACAGAAAAGATCGATTTGATTTCGCTTGAAAATTCGAGTCAGCTTCTAGGAAGCGGTCAGATCCCAACTGGTGCCTACGATTCCGTTCGCATAATGGTGTCGAATGTGACTTGGGTATTCAACAAGACAACAACAGTGATTGGCATCGCATCGCCGGAAATCGACGGATCTGTTGAATTTACTGTAGGTGCTAGCAAGGAAACATCCGTCTTGATTATGCTGTCAAGCCACGAAGAGTTGATAGCGAACTCTGAGTACTATGCCGGAACTATGAACGCAACATTGACTGGCTAGTTCCAGAAAAACGCGAATGCAGAAATACTGATTACATACGTACCTTCTGGGGCTTATTGATTGGGCGTCGCGGGAAGAGAACTGCTTACCAAAATGATTCAGGAATACAAGTGCATCCACCCCTTTGACTACGCGCTCCTTGACGGTGACGGTTATGTTCTAACAGTGCGAGACGAGACGACGCTACACTACCTGGAACACAGGAACGTGGTCTCGTACGAAGTAGTTTTTACGCCTCCGAATTACGTATCGCACCTTACTGCCAAGAGCAAATATGGAAGAATGGGACTCTCGTTTCTTAACGCGGCGAAGGTTCACAGCGGCTTCGTGGGTCGTTTAGCGTTGGAGTTGGTAAACCTGAACAATACGCGCCAACCGATAACTATCAAACGAGGCGACCCGCTCATGCATATCGAGTACATATCCAGAGAGGGAGAACCGTCCCCTTACCGAGGTGACTACATGTTTCAGTACATGAGTGACGATGAGGTAAGCCTCTATCTGGGGATATTGAAGGAGCGTTTCAAGGGACTTTTTGACGCCGCTGAATTAGAGAAGGTTGCAAAAGAGAGAGTTCGTGGGTAACCCTATCTTCTCTGAAACTTTGCTGTTCTCTTCTTCCTGTTTCTGAACATGAGTTGTATGCCGAGTGCTGAGACTACAGCTAAGATCAAAATAGTCGTCATAACCCATTCGATTCCGCTCGTGCCAACATCAAGAAGCAGGATGTGCCCTTCTTGGCGACCTACCGCTGAGACCGATATTGTTGCGTTGTAGCCGTAACTTGCTGTGAAGTCGGTTGTAATGTTACCTCGTTCAATCTTCATATCGAAGTTGAGAGATGTGGAAGGGGAATACCGCCAGCTGGTTGTGTTGTTGGTGAGGCTGTAGGTGCGATTCCATTCGTCAAGTGTCGGGCTTAGGCTTCTGAAGTCTAGCATCGTGAAGTTCCCTATGTAATCCACGGCCGGTGCGGGAGCGATGGATGTTTTGTTGACGAAAAAAGTAACTCCCGTCACATTTACGTTTGGGCGTCCTAGGAAGCGACTGGCGTTTGCATAATATGCCACGACGGGTTTCATGTAGCGGTTTCCTACCGTATTGAAGCTGAAGTTTTCAACGCGCAGATCGGAGCTCACATTGAAACCTAACCACGACATGTTCACAGCCAAGATGTCGCCGCGTCGGTTTGAAACCCCTGATATGTCTGCTTGGCAAGTTAGATTGAGCCGTTGAGCTGTGGAACTTATCTCGATGTTCACGGCTGATGCGCTGGCGGAAGGGTCAGGTTTGCTCACGGCTGCGTTAAAGGCCGATGAAACGTCAGATTGGGCAGTTGAATCAACCGTTGCCGTCATTCCAGGTAATCTCGTAACGTTTTGAACGAGTGAGAGATCAAATGTTGCGTGAACCTGTTCTCCTTGAACGGTGACAGCTACTTCAGAAGCTGAAGCTGGAACGCATAGTGCGGAGGCAAGAAAGATGGCCAGGATCATTATCGCAACAGCACGCAATGTTGGCACTGTCCGTCTCAATTCAGGTTTAGCGGAACCAGAACGACGTTCGGTATTTAAAGTTCAAAGAAAACGTTTCATTGACCGGCTAGGAACTCCTTTCCGAGAAGCTCACGCGCGACGATAATCTTCATGATCTCGGTTGAACCTTCCGCTAGCATATAGGAGCGTACCCCTCGTAGCCCCATTTCGATCGGGCAGTCCAAAGTGTATCCGAAAGCACCGAACCACTGCAGAACGTCGTTTATCGTTTCAAAAGCAGTTAGCGGCGCGATCATCTTGGCCTCCGCGATCGCCTTTGTTACTTCAAATCGGTTAAAAGCGCGTTTTCTCTGTTCTTGGTCGTACATCCAGAGTGCTCTGTAAGCTAGCAGGCGTGCGGCGTCGACACGGGCATAATCCTCCGCAAGTTTGAACTGAATGCCCTCGTACCGCCCGATTGGTTGGCCGAAGACCTTGCGTTGTTTGATGTAGTCCATGCCGAAATCTAATGCGGCCATGGCTGCGCCGCAACAGACGGCTGCGATAATAGC
>Ga0187771_10001219_pt1 | contig 17017 bp, 11 predicted proteins | sample 0116_SJ02_MP15_1_FD_133139 | JGI IMG/M metagenome (GOLD analysis project Ga0187771, IMG submission 133139) | Tropical peat soil microbial communities from peatlands in Department of Meta, Colombia - 0116_SJ02_MP15_10_MG | ecosystem: Environmental > Terrestrial > Soil > Wetlands > Peat | place...
CCCTACAGTGTGGTGCTCTTCGACGAGATCGAGAAGGCCCACCCCGAGGTCTTCAACATGCTCCTCCAGATCCTCGAGGACGGGCGGCTCAGCGATGCCAAGGGAAAGGCGGTCAACTTCGCCAACACCATCGTGATCATGACCAGCAACCTGGGTATCGCCAACCTCAAGGGCAATCTCTCACTGGGCTTCCAGCCGGCCGTGGCCGACGAGCGCACCGCCGACCACGAGCACGCCAAGATGCGCGACACCATCATGGATGAGCTGAAGCGGGCCTTCCGGCCTGAGTTCCTCAACCGGGTGGACGCGGTGGTCGTCTTCCAGCGGCTGACCCACGAGCAGATGCGCCAGATCGTCGAGCTGATGCTGGCGAGGATCGCCGCCCACCTGGCCTCCCAGGAGCTGCAGCTCTCGGTCACCGACGCCGCCAAGGACCGGATCGTCGAGGAGGGCTTCGACAAGATCTACGGGGCCCGGCCGCTGCGCAGGGTGATCCAGCGGGTGATCGAGGACCCGCTCTCCGAGGAGCTGCTCCGGCTTCGTCACGGTCCCGGCGACGTCGTCCTGATCGATGTCGTGGACGGCGAGGTCAAGATGGAGCTCCAATCCAAGTCGCCTCGGCGCGAGCGCGGCGAGAAGAAGGAGAAGGCCGAGGCCGCCGCCGCCGCGCCGGCCGAGGGCTGACACACCAGCCGTCTGAGGCGCGCTGACCCGGGCGCTCCGAGGCGTAGCATCCCTGTCTGCCGGAACGGATCGGCAGGCTGCCGCCTGCCGGCGGAGGTAGCAGACAGGTGGAAACGGCTCAGCCCGCCTCGACCAGGGGATCGCGAGATATCGCAGCGCTCGTCGACCAATTGACACTGGATGAGAAGGCGGCGCTCACCGCCGGCGCGGATGCCTGGCACACGGTCGCCGTTCCCCGGCTGGGCATCCCGGCAGTCAAGTTCAGCGACGGGCCGACGGGGGCGCGGGGCGAGACCACCTTCCTCAGTCCCTGCACCCCCTCGGTGTGCATCCCGTCGCCGACGGCGCTGGCAGCGACGTGGGATCCCGAGGTGACTCGTGAGGCGGCCGCCGCGGTGGCCCGCCAGGCCCGGGACAAGGGTGCCCGGGTGCTCCTGGCCCCCACCGTGAACCTTCACCGCCACCCCCTCTGGGGTCGCAACTTCGAGGCGTTCTCTGAGGACCCGCTGCTCACCGCCAGGCTGGCCACGGCCTACATCCAGGGCGTCCAGGAGACCGGCGTGGTGGCCACGGTCAAGCACTTCGTGGGCAACGAGACCGAGTTCGAACGCAACACCGTCTCGTCGGTCATCGATGAGCGGACCCTGCGCGAGCTCTACCTGCTGCCCTTCGAGCATGCCGTGAAGATCGCCGGAGTGCTCGCCCTGATGACCAGCTACAACCGGGTCAACGGCCGGCATCTGCCCGACGACGCCCGCCTGCTGGGCGAGGTCCTGCGCCGCGAGTGGGGCTTCGACGGCCTGGTCATGACCGACTGGGGCGGGCTGTCGAAGACCGTGGACGCAGCCCGCGCCGGGCTGGACCTGGAGATGCCCGGCTCCGGACGGTCCTTCGGTCCGGAGCTGGCGGTCGCGGTCCGGCAAGGTGCCGTCGACGAGGGCTTGGTGGACGCGAAGGTCCGGCGCCTGCTCACCGTGCTCGATCGGGTCGGTGCGCTGGACGACGCCCCGACGGATGAGGAGCACCCGGTCGACCGGCCCGAGGACCGGGACCTCACCAGACGCGCCGCTGCGGAGGCCACGGTGCTGCTCGCCAACCGGGGCGTGCTTCCCTTCGCCCCCGGCGGGATCGGACGGCTCGCGGTGATCGGCCCCAACGCTGATCGACCGGCGATCGTCGGCGGCGGCAGTGCCCGGGTGGTCCCCCACTACCTGGTCACGCCGCTCCAGGCGCTCCAGGACCGGGTGGGCGCCGGCTGCGAGATCTCCCACGAGCCGGGAACCGATGGCGCCGGCATCGAGAGGGCGGTCCGGCTCGCCGCTGCCGCCGATACCGTCCTGGTGATCGTGGGCACCAGCGACGAGGTCGAGAGCGAGGCGTTCGACCGCGAGAGCATGGACCTCCCCGGCCGGCAGGACGAGCTGGTCCATCGGGTGCTCGCCGCCAACCCCCGTACCGTGGTGGTGGTCAACTCGGGTTCCCCGGTGACCATGGCCTGGGCCGACCAGGCGGCGGCGCTGCTCCAGGTCTGGTTTGCCGGGCAGGAGCTCGCTCACGGTCTCGTCGATGTGCTCCTCGGCGAGGCGGATCCCGGGGGACGGCTGCCCACCACCCTGCCGCTTCGCCTGGAGCACACGCCGGCCTTCGGCAACTTTCCGGGCGAGAGCAGCCAGGTCCGCTACGGGGAGGGGCTGCTGGTCGGCTACCGCTGGTACGAGGCTCGCCAGCTTCCGGTGCGCTTCCCCTTCGGCCACGGCCTCTCTTACACCACTTTCGAGATCGGCCCGCCACGACTGTCGGTGCCCGGCCTGGCGCGGGGTGAGCGGCTCCGGGTCGAGGTGGCGGTCACCAACACCGGGAGGCGGCGCGGTTCCGAGGTCGTCCAGCTGTACGTGGCTCCTCCGGGTAGCGGGCACCTCCTGCCTGGGGGACGGCTCCGGCCGGTGAAGGAGCTGAAGGCATTCGCCAAGGTGTGCCTCGACCCGGGAGCGACTACCACGGTCGTCCTGGAGCTGGGCGAGCGCGCCTTCGCCTACTACGACGTCGAGGACGAGGATTGGCGCGAGCTGCAGGCTCGCCACCCCATCTCGGTGGCCCACGGCCACGACGCGCCGCTCCACCGCGAGCGGGCCGGCTGGTACGTCGACCCGGGGACCTACCGGATCGAGGTGGGGCGCTCGTCGGCCGACATCGCGCACAGCGTCGAGGTCCAGGTCAGCGGCGGCCCCCAGCCACTCGACCCGTCGGTGCCGCCCGCCTGAGGGTCACCGAGCGAGGCGCGGAGCCGCGGGTCCCAGGACCGAGCGGAGGATGCCGCGGCACCGGCACCCGCCCCGAGTGACCGTGGCCGGGACGGACGCCGGCGCATCGCCGGCCCCCGTCCGCGTCATCCGATGATCAGCCCGTCACCTGGACGGTGACATTGCGATAGTGGCCGCCGGAGAGCGCGGTCGTGCCGCTGGTGATCAGCCAGATCCCGGTGTGGACGTCGGTGATCCGGTTGTCTTCGATGACCGTGCCGGTGTCCGGGGTGCTTGCCTCCCAGCCGGCGGTGAGCAGGCGCCCCCCAACGTCGTCGCTAGGGCGTGCTTCTCGCCTCCGCGTCGGTGGCCGGTGACGGGAACGTCCCCATCCGGCTCGCGCCCCTCGCTTCAGCGTCGGTCCCCCGCGACCGGTGCTGCCCGGCCGCGCGCCGCACGCCTCGACGACCGCTCTCTGAGCTCGACCGGAATCGCCAACGCTGGGAAACCCACCACCACCCGCCGGAGCACGATCTATCTGCCGCACACCGGTTGTGGACTTTCTGGTCCAAAACTCCTGGGAGAGCGTGGGATTGCCTCGCGGTGGCGGGGTTGCGGGGCCTGGTGAGATAGCACCCCCGGCAGCGCCCGGGAGCCGAGTCGGCGGATCCCGCGACCGTCAGCTGCGGAGCAGCGTCGCCAGCTCCAGGAGGCCACCCACGTGGGCATGGTCGGCTGCACGGCAGAGACGGAGCGGGTCGAAGTGAACCGGGCGGATGCCGGCGGCGCGGGCGCCCTCGACATCAGCCCTCAAGCTGTCGCCGACGTGGATGGTCGCCTCGGCTCGGGCAGGGCTGCGCTCGAGGGCGAGCTGGAAGATCCGTGGATCCGGCTTGGCGACGCCGACAACGTGTGAGTCGACCAAGGCCTCCAGCCGGACTCCGGCTCCGGGGCCGACCTGACAGACGCCGAGCCCGCGGAGGATGGCCTCGACGTGCCCATGCTCGGTGTTGGTGACCAGGGAGATCCGGACGCCGGTCGCCGCGACGGCGCGCAGTCCCCTCCTGCACCCGGGGATGACCCGGGTGTAGAGCGGGCTTCGGCGCTGGACCCGCTCTATGGCCGCCGCCGCGGCCGCCACCAGGTCGGGCTCGACGCCCGCGGCGCGCGCGTAGGCGACCCAGAAGGGGCCGCGGGCGAATCCGGGCGGCGGCTCGGGCAGGCACTCGACCTCGGCGAGGGCGAGGTAGTGGGCGCGGTCGAGGCCGTCTTGCTCGGTGTGAGCTCCGGTGCTCTCCACGGCGCGGCGGATGGCCCCGTGATCGGGCAGGAGGAGCAGGCCGCCCACGTCCAGCAGGACCATGTCGGCCATCGCCGGTGCAGGCACGGCCGGCAACGATAGCGGCTGAGGCGTGGCGCTGGCACGATCTGGAGGTTCACGGGTGCTCAACGGTTGCGGGGCTGAAGCTGGGCGGCCTGCCGCAGGCGGACTTGCCCGCAACCTCAGGTGATGGCCGAAAGATCCCACACGCGGGCGTCGCCGGCCGGCAGGCGGAGTATGACCCCTGGGCTGGCGCTCCTCTCTGCGGCGAAACGCACACCAGCGGTCCCGCCGAGATACTTGCCCGCAATCATGGTGCGGGCGGCGGTCACGTCGGTGTCGATCAGCTGAGGGATGCCGCGGACCTCCACGCCACGAAACGGCCGAGCCGCTTCGAACACGACGAGCACGCAACGGGGATCGCGGCCGAGATGGCGGAGCTTCACATCGCCCCTGGCGATCACAACCTCGAGCCAGTCGCCGGTCCAGCGGAACCAAACAGGGCTGACGTGCGCACTGCCGTCGCGACGGTAGGTCGTCAGCACTGCCGGAGCGGGAGATTCGAGCAGGGAGCGGACTCGCTCGAGCTCATCACGGTCCATGGCAGTCGATGGTAGGGCCGATCCGGGTGGAGCGGTCAGGGGCGGGACCGGCATCTCCCGGGACCTCGCGACGATGGTCGGACCTGACAGCAACCGCAGGCATACGCCGGCCAGGCGCCTGGACCGCACCGGGCAGCCGCTATGCGGGCCACTGACCCATACGAACCGGTGTCTTCCTGTCCGCCCCGATCGGCGGGCCCTCATCCTCATGACCAACGAGGCGGTGAGCCCACCGGCATAGCTCTGGGGAAAAGGGCCGGCAGAGCTCTTCCACCAACCTCGTCAAGCGGTAAGACATCCGCTGGGCGTGAGCGGAGTCAGGCGCGGATGGGCCTGCCCGGAAGAACCAAGCTGAGCGCTCGCGCGAAGTTCGGCAAAGCGGCAGTGCGTAGGATCCGCAGGTGGCCGCCGATGGCCAGGTCGACGAAAGCGTACCCCCTAAAGACCCGACCCCTGCGGAGCCCCGTAATCGCCGTGATCAGGACACTTTTGGACCTGAGTGGCGCGCGCCAACGGAGCCGCTCTTGGTTCAGGGTGAGCTCGACGGGGACCTGCCAGCCGTACCAGTACACGTTCCAACCTGCGAGCGCTAGGACACAGAGGATGGGCACGAGCCAGGCGGGGCCAAACGACGGGGTGGTGAGGACCGCGAGACCGACCCCGAAGATCACAACGATGAACACGAAGCAGCAGGTCCAAAGGACGAAGAGGACCCACGGTGTGGCGCTGCTGTGGTAGCCCAGGGTGCCGGTGTCCACTGAGGCGGACGCTAGCACGGATTGTCGCGGGGTCGATGCTCGAGCCTGGCCAGCCAACCAATCCGACCAACCTCGTCAACCCCTAAGGCATCCTCTCGGCTGGTCCTGCGTGCCTACGGCGCCCGGCCGGCGACTGAAGGCCGGCGTCACGGGCGTTGGCACCTTCCGGGATATGGTGCGACCGCCGAGCGCTGCAGCTCTCCGACTCCTAAGAGGTTGGCGCCAGCCCTTCAGGTTGCGGAAGCTGCAGAGCCCAGAAGACATCCACAGCGAACTCACCGCTCGCCGGGTCTGGATCGCCGTAGATCTCCCACAGGACGCCCGTGAGCCGGTACCCGTGGCTCGCGCTCCACTCGCGCACAGCCTCGTGCGTCTCGCCGAGCCTGGCGACCGGGCCGGCATGCCGCGCCATGGCCACCAGGCCGCCCGGCAACGTTGAGGGGACGACATCGCCAGATGGTTTGAAGGTACGGCTCACTTGAACCCCGACCTCGACGTTGGGAACGTCGTCCTTGTAGAGCATGACGTTGTGGCCACGCTCGTAGAGTCCGGGCGGGGCTTGACCTCGGATGAACGCCCAGACCTTGTCGAGCAGGGGCCCCCACACCTTGGGGAACTGCTCCCACGTCGTCGACGTCGCCACGACCGCCGTCGGAATCGGGCCGACCGTTTCAACCGTCACATCGACTGCCATGACCGTACGCTACCGGAACGGGCGCAGACTGCGATCGGCGGCCATCGGTTACCTGCGCTTTCAGCCGCGCGGCGATGCGTGAGGCAGGAAGGTGCTGACCGGTGCAGCCATACAGGCTGACGAACCTGGCCACCGTATGCCGGGTCCATCACCGGAAGGTGCACTGGGGGCCGGTGGCCGGCCCCCAGCGGGTCAGGCGGTCGGTCCGACCGTGGTCAGGCCCAGCTCCCGGGTGACCTGCTCCCTGAGGATGAACTTCTGGATCTTGCCGGTCACGGTCATCGGGAAGGCGTCGACGAAGCGCACGTACGCTGGGATCTTGTAGTGGGCGATCCGCCCCCGGCAGTAGTCGCGGAGCTCATCCTCGGTCGCCGCCGCCCCAGAGCGGAGGCGGACGCAGGCGCACACCGCCTCGCCGAGGCGGGGGTCGGGGACGCCGATCACGTACGCCTCGCTCACCGTCGGATGGGTGAGCAGGAACTCCTCGATCTCGCGTGGATAGACGTTCTCGCCACCCCGGATGATCATGTCCTTGATGCGACCCGCGATGTTGATGTAACCCTCGTCGTCCATGACCGCGAGATCGCCGGTGTGCATCCACCCGGCCCGATCGATGGCGCTGGCGGTGGCCTCGTCGTTGTTCCAGTAGCCCAGCATCACCAGGTAACCGCGGGTGCAGAGCTCGCCGGTCTCACCTCGCGGAAGCGTCACCCCATTCGAGGGATCCACGATCTTGATCTCGACGTGAGGGTGCACCCGGCCAACCGTGGTGCAGCGGCGCTCCACCGGGTCCTGGGTGCTGCTCTGCGCTGACACCGGCGAGGTTTCGGTCATGCCGTAGGCGATGGTCACCTCGGCCATGTGCATGCGCGAGACCACCTTGTGCATGACCTCGATGGGACAGGGCGAGCCCGCCATGATGCCGGTGCGCAGGCTGCTCAGGTCGTGATCTGCGAAGCTCGGCTCCTCCAGCTCGGCCACGAACATGGTGGGCACCCCATGGAGGGCGGTGCAGCGCTCCTCGGCCACGCACTGGAGGGTCGCCATGGCGTCGAACGACTCGGACGGGATGACGATCGCGCTGCCGTGGGTCAGGCAGGCGAGGTTGCCCAGCACCATGCCGAAGCAGTGGTAGAAGGGGACGGGTATGCAGACGCGGTCGGCCTCGCTGAGCCGGAGCATCTCGCCGGCGAAGAACCCGTTGTTCAGCAGGTTGTGGTGGGTGAGCGTCGCACCCTTGGGACTGCCGGTCGTTCCGCTCGTGTACTGGATGTTGATGGGGTCGTCGGGGTCCAGACCGGCGGCCCGCCGCTCGAGCTCGGCCGGGCCGACGGTGGCGGCGCCGTCCTCCATCTCCCGCCAGGAGATCTGACCCTCTCGGGCCCCGTCGTCCAGGACCACGACCCGGGTCAGCGAATCCGGTGGCTCGCAGGCGGCCAGCATGTCGAGGTAGGAATAGCCCTTGAACGCCGGAGCCAGCACCAGCCCGCTGACCCCTGACTGGCGGAGCGCGAAGCCGAGCTCGACGGTGCGGTAGGCGGGGTTGATGTTGACCAGGATGATCCCCGCCCGGGCGGTGGCGAACTGCATGAGGACCCACTCCAACCGGTTGGGGGCCCAGATGCCCACCCGGTCCCCCTGGTTGAAGCCGAGCCCCATCAGCCCCCGCGCCACCGTGTCGGTGCGCTCCAGCAGCTCCCGGTAGGTGAGCCGCACCCCCTGCTGGCGGGACACCAGCGCCAGGCCGTCCGGATGGCTCCCGGCGATCCGGCTCAGGCAATCTCCGATGGTCTCGCCGAGGAGCGGGGTGGGGTGGGCGCCGTGGGCGTAGCTGAGCGTCCGGAGCGTGGGCGGGGCGGCGGTGACGGCCATCGGGAGGACCTCCAAGCCCGGCAGGGCCATCTCATCCCGGCAGGGCACCCCATTGTCGCGCCAGCCCGGCGGGTTCGACAGCTGGACAGCCCGCCCGCCCGGGCGGTATCGTACGCATGTTCGTGCATTGCTCCGAGCCGGCTGCCAATGGTCGACTGCCCCGTTCTGGGTACGCTAGGAACTCCGTGGCACACGAGACCATCGAGATCCGAGGCGCGCGCGAGCACAACCTCAAGAACATCGACCTGAGCCTGCCCCGCGACAAGCTGATCGTGATCACCGGGCTGTCGGGGAGCGGGAAGTCGTCGCTCGCCTTCGACACCATCTATGCGGAGGGACAGCGGCGCTACGTCGAGTCCCTTTCGGCCTATGCCCGCCAGTTCCTGGGCCAGATGGAGAAGCCGGACGTCGATCACATCGACGGGCTCTCGCCGGCGATCTCCATCGACCAGAAGGGGACCAGCAAGAATCCCCGGTCCACGGTGGGCACGGTCACCGAGATCTACGACTACCTCCGGCTCGTCTACGCCCGGATCGGCCATCCCCACTGCCCCAAGTGCGGGAGGGAGATAAGCAAGCAGACCATCGAGCAGATCGCTGACCAGGTCCTGGCGCTCCCCGAAGGGACCAGGCTGATGGTGGCCGCCCCCATGGTCCAGGGCCGGAAGGGCGAGCACAAGGACGTGCTCCAGGAGGCCCGCCGGAAGGGCTACGTGAGGGCTCGAGTCGACGGCCAGATCCTCGACCTCAGCGACAGGATCGAGCTGGACAAGAAGTACAAGCACGACGTCGAGATCGTGGTCGACCGCGTGGTCATCGGTCCCGAGCTGCGCAGCCGGCTCACCGATTCCCTGGAGCAGGCCTCCAAGCTCAGCGATGGTCTGATCCTGCTGATCCCGGCCGACCAGCCGGCCGGCCCAGGTGAGCAGGACGGGGCCGCCGAGCGCCCGGGCGCCGCGGCGGAGGAAGTGCCGACCTCGGACGGCGATGGGGCCGGCGGCGCCCCGTCCCTTGAAGCCGGCGCCGTTGCCGCCGTCGCGCGCCCGGCTGCCTCCGAGGCTTCGCCCGGCTCGAGAGGACGGGCCGCCGCCCGGGCCCCTGGCGGGGTCATCGCGGCGGGGGACGGCGCCCCCTCGGCGGCAGAGCCCCCCCACGTCACCGCCGCCCGCTCGCCCGAGACAGCCGTTGCGTTCCAGGAGCAGCTCTTCTCCCAGGACTACGCCTGCGTCTACTGCGGCATATCGATGGAGGAGCCCGCGCCCCGCAACTTCTCGTTCAACAACCCTCACGGCGCCTGCCCCACCTGCACCGGTCTGGGCATGCGCATGGAGGTGGATCCGGACGCGGTGGTCCCCGACCGGTCACTCTCCATCGACGAGGGGGCGCTCTCGGGATGGAGCCGCGGGCCCTCCCAGATCTGGATGCTCGATGTCCTGCAGACCGTCTGCCGCCGCTACCGCATCCCCACCGACGTGCCGTTCGGGGAGCTGCCGGCCCGGGAGCAGCGGGTCATCCTCTTCGGGCTTCCCAAGGACGAGACGGTGCGGATGCGCTATGTCTCCCACACCGGCAGGAGCCACTCCTACGAGGCCGCCTACGAGGGTGTGATCCCCAACCTGGAACGCCGCTACCGCGAGACGGAGTCCGATTGGGTCAAGCAGGAGATCGAGCGGCTGATGATGCAGAAGCCGTGCCCTGCCTGCCAGGGCAAGCGCCTCAAGCCGGAGTTCCTCGCGGTGACCGTCGACGGCATGAGCATCATGGATTTCACCGCCCTCCCGGTGGCCACCGCGCTGCGCCGGCTCCAGACCCTGCGGCTCACCGAGCGGGAGCAGGAGATCGCTGGCAGGGCCTTCAAGGAGATCCGGGAGCGTCTCGGATTCCTCCGCGACGTCGGCCTGGACTACCTGAGCCAGGACCGGCCGTCGGCGACCCTGAGCGGCGGCGAGAGCCAGCGCATCCGCCTGGCCACCCAGATCGGCAGCAAGCTGATGGGGGTGCTGTACATCCTCGACGAGCCCTCCATCGGGCTGCACCAGCGGGACAATCACAAGCTGCTGGCCACCCTGACCACCCTGCGTGACATTGGCAACACGGTCATCGTGGTGGAGCACGACGAGGAGACCATCCGGACTGCCGACTTCATCGTCGACATCGGTCCGGGGGCCGGAGAGCGGGGTGGCGAGGTGGTCGTCGCCGGGACCCTGGAGCAGGTGCTCCAGAGCCCGGCCAGCCTGACCGGGCGGTACCTGCGCGGCGAGCTGGTGATTCCGATGCGGCGCTCCCGCCGTCCCGGCACCGGGCGGGCGCTGACCCTGATTGGAGCCCGGGCCAACAACCTCAAGGACATCACGGTGCAGCTCCCGCTCGGCACCTTCATCTGCGTCACCGGGGTGAGCGGGAGCGGTAAGTCGACGCTCATCAACGACATCCTCTACCGCCGCCTCGCCCAGGCGCTCTACCGGGCCAAGGCTCGTCCCGGCGCTCACGATAAGCTCGAGGGCATCCAGCACATCGACAAGGTGATCGATGTCGATCAGTCGCCGATCGGCCGGACGCCGCGCAGCAACCCGGCCACCTACGTGGGTGTGTTCACCGACATCCGTGACCTCTTCGCCAAGCTCCCCGAGGCTCGGATTCGGGGGTACAAGCCGGGGCGCTTCTCGTTCAACGTCCCGGGCGGTCGCTGTGAAGCCTGCGCCGGCGACGGCATGATCAAGATCGAGATGCACTTCCTGCCCGACATCTACGTCGCCTGCGACGTCTGCAAGGGAAGGCGCTACACCCGCGAGGCCCTGGAGGTGAAGTTCCGGGGCCGCTCGATCGCGGATGTCCTCGACATGACGGTCGACGAAGCGGCCGATCTCTTCGCTCATCAGCCTCGCATCGTGCGCCGCCTGCAAACCCTCAAGGACGTCGGGCTGGGCTACATCCGCCTCGGCCAGCCGGCCACCCAGCTCTCCGGCGGCGAGGCCCAGCGGGTCAAGCTCTCCACCGAGCTGTCCCGCCGTGACACTGGGCGCACCCTGTACATCCTCGACGAGCCGACCACCGGGCTCCATTTCGCCGACGTGGAGAAGCTGCTCAGCGTGCTCCACCGTCTCGTCGATGTCGGCAACACCGTCATCGTGATCGAGCACAACCTGGACGTCGTCAAGACCGCCGACTGGATCGTCGACCTCGGCCCCGGAGGCGGCGACGACGGGGGCGAGGTGGTGGCCCTGGGGACCCCGGAGATGGTCGCCGGCGAGCCGAGGAGCGCCACCGGTGTCTACCTGAGGCGGATCATCGCGCGGTCCCTGGGCAACGGTTCGCGTCCAGCCCCGCCGGAACCTCGGTCCGGGGGGCCGGCAGGGAGGTCCCGGACCCCCGCTGCCGCCCACCGCTGAGACGGTGCCCGCCGCCGGGAAGGCTCACCCCCAGCCTGGGTGCCCCCCACCGTGGACCGCGGCCGGAACGCGGATCAGACGCTCTCGGCTGGCGGTCCGGGCGCGATCGGCTGGGACGCAGTTGCGGCCGTGGCCGGATCGGGGGTGGCGACGTGGCAGGCCGCCTGGTGCTCCGGTCCCATCGGCCGGAGCCGGGGGGTGACCCGGGAGCACTCATCGATGGCCAGAGGGCAGCGGAAGCGGAAGCGGCAGCCCTCCGTGGGGTTGATCACCCGTGGGGGTTCGCCGAGATCGGTGGTCGCCTCGACCGACACCTCCTCACGGGGATCGGGTACGGCCGAGAGGAGGAGCTGGGTGTAGGGATGCTTGGGCTGCGAGAGCACGACCTCGGTCGGTCCCGTCTCCACGAGGTGGCCGGCGTACATCACCAGGATGCGATCGGCGACGTACCGGGCGCTGGCCAGGTCGTGGGTGATGTAGAGGATCGACACCTCCTCCCGCTGGCGGAGGTCGGCCATGAGGTTCAGGACGCCGGCCCGGATCGATACGTCCAGCATCGACACCGGCTCGTCGGCCAGGATCAATCTGGGCCTCAGCGCCAGCGCCTGGGCGAAGCCGACCCGCTGCCGCTGGCCGCCGCTCATCTCGTAGGGGAACTTGCTGAGCATCTCGGCTGCCGGGGTCAGCCCCACCGCCTCGAACACCCTCTCGGCCTCGTCGTGGCGGGCGGCGCGTCCCAGCTCGCGCCGGTGAAGCCTGAGGTTGCGAGAGACCCCATGCGAGACCCGGAAAACGGGATTCATGGAGCTGTACGGGTCCTGAAAGACCATTGGCACCTGACCGCGATACCAGAGGATGTCGGCTCGCGAGCGCAGGCTCTCCACGGAGCGGCCGCGGTAGTGGATCGTCCCTCGGGTTGGCCTGTAAAGCCGGGCCAGCAGCCGGGCGACGGTGCTCTTGCCACTGCCGCTCTCCCCGACCAGCGCCACTATCTCCCGGTCCGCGATGGTGATGGTCAGGTCGTCGACTGCGTGCAGCACCCGGTTGGAGAGGAGGCCGCCGAGGCGGAAGTGACGGGTGAGCTCCACGGTGCGGAGCAGGGGCGCGCCGCCGGCTGGGCCTCGGCCGTCCGTCGTGTCAACCGTGGTCATGGCTTGACCGCGGCCTGCCGTTCGGGTGCGGCCTCCGTGATCGCCTCGTCGTAGAGCAGGCATCGGACCTGTGAGCGCCGCACCGGGTACAGCCTGGGCGGGACGCTCGAGCACGGTGGCATGGCCACGGGGCAGCGGGGCTGGAAGCGGCAGCCCGACGGCGGCCGGCCCAGATCGGGAGGGCTGCCCGGGATCCCGATGAGCTCGCGGCGGGGGCCATGGATGGAGGGGAAGGCGTCCAGCAGGCCGCGGCTGTAGGGGTGCAGGGGCGGGCTCTCGAACATGGCCCGGGTCGGCCCCACCTCGGCGACCTGTCCCGCGTACATGACCAGGAGGCGGTCGGAGTATCGGGCGACCACCGACATGTCATGGGTGACGAAGATGACCGCGAATCCCAGGCGCTCCTGGAGCTGCTTGACCTGGCTCATCAGGGAGCGCTGGGCGACCACGTCGAGGGCCGACGTGGGCTCATCCATCATCACCAGCTCGGGGGTGAAGAGCAGCGCCATGGCGATCATGGCGCGCTGCCGCATCCCACCGCTCAGCTGGTGCGGATAGCTGCGCAGGTGGACCGGATCGATGCCCACGATGCGGAGCACCTCAGCGGACCGTTCCCGGATCTCCTCGGTCCCCATGTCGCCGTGGGCGCGCATGGTGTCCCTGAACTGGGCCTCGATGCTCTTCATGGGATTCAGGGCGTTCATCGCGCTCTGCATCACCACTGAATAGTCGCGCCAGCGGATGTGGCGCAGCTCCGTGTCGCCGAGGCGGACCATGTCCTGGCCCTTGAAGGTCACGCTGCCGCCGGCGATCTCGGCTGGGGGGAAGAGCAGCTGCGCGATCGCGAAGACCATGGTGGACTTGCCGCAGCCGGACTCGCCGACCACGCCCAGGAACTCCCCGGGCTGCAGGTCCAGGTCCACCTGGTCGACGGCACGGACGTTGCCGGCATCGGTGATGTAGTCGACCGACAGGTCGCGAACCTCAAGCAGCGCGCCGGGCACGGGGTCTCCGGACGGCTCGAAGAGCCGGGTTGCCGATCTCGTCGAAGGCATAGTTGAGGAGCGCGAAGGCGACTCCCATCAGCACCACCGCAAAGCCGGGGGCCAGCGCCCACCAGGGGTTGCTGCCCCCCTGGATCGCGTCGTTGTTCTGCGCGTAGTAGAGCATGGTTCCCCAGGTGACCTCGCTGGTGTTGCCCAGGCCGAGGAACTGCAGGCCGGCGGCGGTGGCCACCATGTAGGTGGCCAGACCCATGAAGTTGGCCACCAGCAGCGAGGTCATGGTCGGGAGGATCTCCGCGAAGATGACGTACATGCTGCGCTCGCCACGGACCCGCGCCGCCTCGAGGAAGTCGCGGGTGCGCAGCGACAGCCCCTGGGAGCGGAGCTGACGGGCGCTGAATGCCCAGCCGGTGACGATCAGGGCCGCGATGATCGCCACCGTCCCGGCGCCGGTGAGATAGGCCGCCAGGATGATCAGCAGGGGCAGGGTGGGGATGATCAGGAAGATGTCGATGAATACCGACAGCACCCGGTCGACCATGCCCCCGAAGTAGGCGGCGGCGACCCCGAACAGCACTGAAAGGAGGGTCGCACCGCCGCCGGCCACCACGGTGATGATCAGGGTGAGCCGGGTGCCCCAGATGAGCTGCGCATAGACGTCCTGGCCGACCTGGGTGGTGCCCAGCCAGTGCGCCCCCGAGGGGCCCACCGCCTGCGGGTAGATCGCCGCGTTGGGATCGACGCGGGTGAAGACCTGGGGGAACGCGGCGACGAACGCGAGGAAGAGGAGGAGCAGGAGCCCGGCGGTGGCCTTTCGGTTGCGCAGTATGGCGGCGCTGAAACGCTGGAAGCTGGCCCTGCCGAAGCCCTCCTGCGTCGCCGGGGCGGCGCTGAGATTGGCCTCCATCGCCGGTGCCGCCATCTTCAGGTCTCCCGCGTCCGGGGATCCAGCACCGCGGTGGCGAAGTCCGCGGCCAGGACGCAGATCAGCACGGCGAGGGTGAAGAGGAGGAAGAGCGCCTCCATGAGAGGCAGGTCATGGGTGTCGGTCGCGGTGAAGAACAGGTAGCCGACCCCCGGGTACGAGAACGTGTACTCGACCAGGATGGCGCCGCCGAGGACGAAGCCCATCTGCATCGCGAAACCCGTCAGGTTGGGCAGGATGGCGTTGCGCGCTGAGTAGTCGAGCATGATCCGCCAGGGGGCCAGGCCCTTGGCCCGGGCCATGCGCACGTAGTCCTCGGCCAGGGTGGTCACCATGTTGTTGCGCATCGTGTAGACCCAGGTGCCGGCCAGGGTGAGCACCAGGGTGAGGGCGGGCAGGAAGGCGTGGGACAGCACGTCGCCGATGAAGGCGGGCGACAGTGATGGAGTGGAACCCAGGCTGTAGTTGCCGTTGGTGGGGAACCACCCCAGCGTCACCGCGAAGATCAGCAGCAGCAGCAGGCCGAGGAAGAAGACCGGGAAGGCGGTGACGATGAAGAGCAGGGGCGGCAGGACGCTGTCCAGCTTGCCGCCTCGCCGCCATGCCGCCACCACTCCGAGCAGCGTGCCGAGCCCGAAGGAGATGATCGTGGCGACCCCGACCAGCCCCAGGGTCCAGGGCAGCGAGGTCATGATCTTGGTCATCACCGGCACCCGGTCGACGGTCAGGCCAAACTGGCCGGTGAAGCAGTTGCCCAGGTACTGGAAGTAGGTCAGCACCACGTTCTGCTTGACGTTGACCCCGAACTCCACCTCGAGGGCCCGGAGCACGGAGGGTGGGGCGTTGCGCATCGAAGCGTAGACCGCCTCCGCCTCGTTGCCCGGCATCACCCTGGGCAGCAGGAAGTTGACGGTGAGAGCGGCCCAGAGGGTCACCAGGAAGAGGCCGAGCCGTTTGGCGATGTACCTCATGGCGGCCTGGCTTCCTGGTGCCCTCTGCCGACGTCCCGGCCTAGCTGAGCGGGAACAGGTGGGTGAGCACTACACCCTCATCAGGGTAGGCCCACACCGCGGGCAGGGCGTACGGGTCCTGACTGGTGGGCCAGCCCCCGAACGAGGTGGTGTCGTACTGGTACCAGGTGACTCCCTCGGTGACCGGGATGAAGGGGACATCGTTGACCATGATCTGCTCGATCTGGTGCATGATGCTCACCTGGTCGGAGGTGCTGCTCGCTGTGGCGAAGCTGTCGAACAGCTGGTCGGTCTGAGAGTCCTTCCACTGCGAGTAGTTGGTCGAGCCGATGTTGCCGCTGAAGAGCGCGTCCCGCAGCTCGTAGTAAGGCGACGGGCCGCCCGATGGCTGCTCGTAGTAGGCAAGGGTGAAGTTGCCCTTCTGGAGGTTGGGCTGGAGCACGGAGCTGTTGTCCTCGTCCACCACCTTGACCTGGATCCCGGCCTGCTGGAGCTCCTGCTGGATGACCTGGAGCGACGAGTCCCAGTCGGTGTAGCCGGTGACGGTCTGGAGGGTGAAGGAGAGCGGCTGCCCCTGGGCATTCTGGTAGATGCCGTCCGAACCCTTGGTGAATCCGGCCGACTCCAGCAGCTGGTCAGCCTTGCTCACTGAGTAGGTGGTGTTGTCGATCGACTTGTCGTACCAGGCATCGAAGGTCGGGGTGACGATGCCGGTCTGGTTGGCCGGCGGCTCGTAGCCGTCCTCGCCTCGCTGGGAGACCTGGGACCGGTCGATGGCGTCCGAGATCGCCTGGCGCACCGCCACGATGTCGAGCAGCGGTGCCGTGGTGTTGATGTAGATGCCCACGTTCTCGGCAGGCGGGAACCAGTAGTGCCGATGCGACGGATCGGGGGAGATGTAGTAGGACTGGATGTTGGGGATGTACTGGGCGCCCCACTGGGCGCCGCCCTGCCGGAGCACCAGGTTGGCGCTGCTGTTGCTCAGGTAGGCGGGGTACTCCAGCGTCTGCACCTGCGGCACCGGGTGGCTCGCCGTGCTCTGCCAGTAATGGGGATTGCGGCTGTACTGGATGTTGTTGGGCGAGCACGAGGAGACGGTGTACGGCCCGGTGCCCACCGGCTTGCTGTCAGCGTACGAGTTGTTGGTCAGCTGGCTGGTCGGCACCGCCGAGAAGATGTGCTGCGAAACGATCGGGGTCTGGTCGGCGACGTAGTAGAAATAGGTCTGGGCCGGGGCGTCGAAGGTGAAGGTCACCTGATCGCCCTGAGCGGTCACCGCGGTGAGGGGACCGCCGTCCGCCTTCCAGAGGCCCAGGGCGTCCATCGCCGAATACTGGCTCTCCAGATTGAAGGTGTAGGCCACGTCCTGAGCCGAGAAGGGCTGGCCATCGTTCCAGGTCACCCCG
>Ga0187771_10001221_pt1 | contig 17007 bp, 14 predicted proteins | sample 0116_SJ02_MP15_1_FD_133139 | JGI IMG/M metagenome (GOLD analysis project Ga0187771, IMG submission 133139) | Tropical peat soil microbial communities from peatlands in Department of Meta, Colombia - 0116_SJ02_MP15_10_MG | ecosystem: Environmental > Terrestrial > Soil > Wetlands > Peat | place...
GGCTCTGAATCCCATGGCTGTGAGAGGACAGATCGAAGGGGCCATGGCGCAGGGAATCGGCTCGACACTCTTTGAAAGGCTGGACTGGGTGAAAGGACGAACTCTCAATTCCAATTTCTTGGATTACAGAATGCTGACAGCCCTTGATATGCCGGCCGTCGAGCCCATCTTCATTGAGTCCATTGATCCCAATGGGCCTTTCGGAGCAAAAGGGGTTGGAGAGCCGGCGCTGGTCCCCACTGCGGCAGCGATCGCCAATGCGATTTATGACGCAGTGGGCGTAAGGATCAAAAGTCTTCCCATCACGCCGGATAAGATTCTGGCCGCCTTAGAAGAAAAGAATTCAATTTATAAAAGATAGCGAATGAGAAATCATTGCCTCCTTGGTCTGATTCTTTCACTGCCCATTCTTTCTCTATCTTCTCCTTCATTTCCTGAAGGAGCTATGATTGTGCAAGTGATCGATGTGGATCGTTTTCTTCTGACATCTGGAGAAGAGGTGGAATGCCTTGGAATTTATATCCCCCTTCTTGGGAAGAAGTTCAGGGAAGAGGTGATCCCAGAGGTTCAGAAGATGGTTAATGAGAAATCCTTAAAGCTCGAATTCGATTCAACCCAGAGAGCTCCCTTTGGAAAGTTACGCGCTTATATTTTTGCAGATGGGATTTTCGTTAACGCTGAGTTGGTCAAGAGAGGATATGCCCTTTTGCTCCCGAGCTCCGAAAAACTCAAATACGGAAGCTACCTGGTTGAACTGGAGAATCAAGCCAAGGCGGAAAAGAGGGGTTTCTGGAATGAAAGTTATTGGATGACAGAGTATTGCAGTTGCTATTAACGAAAATAAATGCTTCTGAATCTTTGCATTGAGTATATGTTCTTGTAGAAAGATTTGCGGGTTCCGCCAACTTCGGTTTTTCCTCAAACGAGATACCCGATCATTCGTCAGGTCGATGAGATCCGAAAAAAAAAGAGATGAAAACAATGGAGAAAGGTGACGGGTTTTTTGGTCAAAACTGTTGCATTGACTGCACCCGTTGTGTCAATGAGAGAAGTTTAAGTATTCGAGGAGGTGATCGACTGTGGAGAAGAAATCACTTTTTCAACCGATAAAGATCGGCAACGTTCAGATCAAGAACAGAATCGCAATGACCCCCGTATGCCTTGATTATAATGATCGGGGCCGTATTACAGAACAGATGAAGGCCTTCTATGTGGCGAGGGCAAAGGGTGGGGTAGGACTTTTCATCCCAGGTACGATCACCGTGAGCAAAGTGGTGTCTGCGCGCAGGGTCGCGTCCGGTTTCGAGATGATGGATCACTCCTTCAAGCCGGAATTAGCCAACTTTGCTGAGATTCTTCACATGTTCGGCGCGAAGATCTTCTTCCAAATCAGCTTGGGCTTCGGACAGCAGGCAGGAAGCAGGGCTCAGTGGCCCGATCCCACGGTTGAGCCGATCGCCATATCGGCAGGGCAGCAGAGAATGCTGCCGGAAAGCTTACCGAGAAAGTCAGTGGAGTGGTACAGGAAGAGAGGTTTGGATACTCCTTTGGCCACGCATAGCGATGTGATTCCCCGGGAGGCAACCCCTGCGGAGATCCAGGAGGTAGAGAATTCAACAGCAGAGGGGTCGGCAGCCTTGAAGGCCCTGGGATACGACGGCATGGAGATCCACTGCGGCCACGGCTATTTCGGAGGCGAGACGCTTTCGCCCCTCCGCAATAAAAGAACAGATCGATACGGCGGCTCCCTTGAGAAACGGATGACCTTTCTCAAGAATGTCTATTTCAAAACCCGGGAAAAAGTAGGAGAGGATTTTGTCATCGGGATGCGTATCAGTCTTGAGGAACGCATTCCTGGGGGGCAGACATTAGAGGACACGAAGTTCATCTGCCGGGAAATGGAGAGGCTGGGGATTGATTATATCTCTCTCACGGATGGATGTCATGAAGCCTGGCACTATACCGAACCGGACGAGAGTGGCACCATGCTGGCGGGTGCTTCTGAAATTAAAGGATTGTTAAGGATACCGGTGATCACTGCTTCCGTCAATGATCCCAGGATGGCGGAGAAGGCGATCTCTGAAGGCAAGACCGATATGATCGCTATGGTGAGGGGGCTCATTGCTGACCCCAATTGGGCGAACAAAGCTGCTGAGGGCAAACGGGTGACGGAGTGTATCAAATGCAACGCAGGCTGTTGGGGCCGGCTGTGGCAAGGGCTGTCGATCCGGTGCACGGTGAACCCTGAGGTTGGCTTTGAGCAGTATAATCCAGAATATCACGTCAGACCTACTTGGAGGACACCTCCTTGTAATGCAGCCTGCCCGGCTGGGACGGACGTTCAAGAGGTGGTTCACCTTATTTCTGAAGGGAGGTTAAAGGACGCCCTCGAGGTCATCAGAGAGACGAACCCCCTTGCTGGCATTTGCGGAAGGGTCTGTCCACATCCCTGCACGAAGGAATGTCATCGAGGGAAGGTGGAAGAGCCTATCTCTATTGCCGCTCTCGAGAGACTGGCAGGGGACTTAGAATCGGGTCTGAAAAAGGAGATGACTCCGACTCCCCGAACGAAAAATGAGAAAGTGGCCATCATTGGCTCTGGTCCAGCTGGTCTGACTGCCGGCCGCAATCTGGCCGTGATGGGATATGGAGTGACCATTTTTGAGGCGCTGCCTGCGGCAGGCGGCATGCTGGCAGTAGGCATTCCGGAGTATCGGCTGCCCAAAAAGGTTCTTCAAACTCAGATCGAGGAGATCAAGAGATTGGGCGTGGAGATAAAGCTGAATAGACCTTTTGGCAAGGATCTGACGATCAATACTCTTCGGAGGCAAGGCTATCAGGCAATCTTTCTAGCTACAGGCGCCCATCGCAGCATCAAGTTGGGTATCGCGGGTGAAAAACTGAATGGGGTCGTGGAGGGAATTTCGTTCCTGAAGAATGTGAACCTTGGGAAGAAAGTGAGAACAGGCAATCGGGTGGCCATCGTTGGTGGCGGCAACGTGGCCATTGATGCAGCGAGGTCAGGCCTTCGGCTTGGCGCCGAAGAGGTGTTCATTGTCTATCGAAGGTCGAGAGATGAGATGCCAGCCTATCCTGATGAGATATCGGGGGCTGAGAAGGAGGGGGTTAAGATCCATTTTCTGGCTGCCCCGATTAGAATCTTGGCTAAGGGTGGCAGGGTCGCGGGGATGGAATGTATTCGAATGGAACTGGGAGAGCCGGACGCAAGTGGGAGGAGGCGTCCCATACCCATCAAAGGTTCTAATTTTGCCATGGCAGCAGATATGATCATCACGGCCATCGGTGAAGCCCCTGATCTGACCTTCCTTCCCAAGGGGAAGAAGTTGAGAATTACGGGTACTGGGACTTTGGAGGTGGATCCTGTGAGTTTTGTCACGAATATGCCTGGCGTGTTTGCCGGCGGGGATGTAGCTTACGGGCCGGGAACAGTGGTGGAAGCCATCTTTTCTGGGAAGAAGGCGGCTGCCTCGATCGATGATTATCTCCAAGGGAGGGGGTTGCAGCCTGAAAAGAAGGCGTTCCCTGTTGTCACCTTTGAGGAAGTGATGAGTTTGGGTGCGAAAGAGGCCGAGAAAAAAAGTCGAGCCATCATGCCCGTTCTTTCTCTAAAAGACAGGTCTTCAGGGTTTAAAGAGATCAACCTCGGCCTCAACAAAGAGAGGGCCATTGAGGAGGCAGGAAGATGTCTCCACTGCACCGCTCGTTTTTGGCCCATTTTCGGACGACCCACAAAAGAGACAAAGTGAGTGAAGGGGCATCCTTGAAAACTGCTTTCCATATGATTGAAAGATTATTTCAACATTTCTTATTTGGAGATCAATGGAGAGAGCCAAGTACCTTAAAATTCATTATATTGGCCGAGTCGGGAATTGGTATGATTCTTGATTATTCAATAAAAAATTAGAATCGTATCGTCCAAAAGACTGAAGGAGGTTTCGAAAATGGCTGACCTTTCATCAAGATATGGGGGCATTAAGGTGAAGAATCCATTGGTTTGTGCTTCCGGCCCTCCAACCCATACGCCTGAAGCTTGCCTCCGAGCCGCCAAAGCAGGCTTTGCGGCGGTGGTACTCAAAACAAACTCAAAAGAAGCTCCGGATACCCTTCTCCACACAGTTGGTTGGCCGACGTACAGATTGACCGACATCGACTCCAAGGAAGAGTGGAAACCCATTCCTCCTAAGAAATCGTCTCCGAAGGTGAAAGGCAGGAAGGGAGAGAAAAAGCCGGACTATACGATCTGTCTGATCTCCCCCGGCATCATCTTGAGCTACTTCCTTGACGAAGATTATGTCACCTATGCCAACAAGACGAAAGAGCTCTTGGAACCCTATAATTGCAAAGTGATCGGAAGTATCCATGCCTTCACAGATGAAGGTTGGGAGGAACAATGCGACCTTATCAAGAGGACAAAGGTTGACGCCGTGGAGTTAAACCTCTCCTGTGCCCATACGGTTGCACCATTAAGCAAAGACTCTATGCACAGATCGATTCCTCCAAGGACTTGCCTGGGTGCTGTCCCTGAGGTTGCTGCAAAATGTACCAAATTCTGTGTCGAGCGGTTGAACATTCCCGTCATCACAAAGATGCCTCCACAACAACAGGATCCCCTTTCCGTTGCCTTAGCCGTTCAACAAGCAGGGGCAGCCGGGGTGACTTTTTCCGACAGCTCCCTCTTCCCATCTTTAAAAGTGGATATCGAAACGGGCCAGCCGGGATGGCATCCAGATTATCCATGTTTTTCCTCTACATGGGGCCCTTGGGTAATTACATTCACCTGTGGAAATATTGCCAATTTTAGGGTCAATGGGTTTAAGGAGGGCTTGAGTGGGTGCGGAGGAGTCAGTTCAGCCGAGGATGTGATCCGATTGATTATGTCAGGAGCCAGTACCGTTCAGATTTGCCGCACCATCATGGCGGAGGGATGGGATGTGGTAACGGATTGGCTCGATTTCGTCAAGAAGTTTATGGATAAAAAAGGTTACAAGACGATGGATGAAATGAGGGGGATTGCTGCGGACCGGGTTATCACAGACTATAACAAACTCCCTCTGTTTCGGCCTCAAATCATGGGTGGTCCAAGTCCAACCAAACAGATCGTTCTTAACAAGAAGAAATGCATCGAATGCGGATGGTGTGAGCCGTCCTGCTCCCATCTGGCCATCACCTGGGATGACGGCCATCCGAAATTTGATCGAAACAAATGCGAGCTCTGCGGGATGTGCGAATCTGTCTGTCCTGTAGGAGCCCTTGAGATGAAGCGAATTGCATAGGAGGCGCCAATGCGGATCGTAAGAAACGTCAATGAAGTAGATGCGAAAGAGTTGACACGGGTCGATTCAGTGAGCGGAACCTTCTACTTGAAGCGGATGGTCCGGGAGCCAGCAGGGATCATCACGGTCGAAGATTTTGCCCCTGGGGATACGGTCAGCTGGTACTTCTGGTATAGTGAGGTTCACTACATTACAAAGGGAAAGGCCGAGATGACTTACTCTCAGCCTCCCTATCATGTGAAGCAGGAGACGACTACGATTCAGGAAGGGGATACCTATCTGATCTATCCCGGAGATCGAATCACCTGGAAGGTCATCTCAAAAGAGCCCCTACGCCATCTCTGCTTTCTGATGCCAGCCATGCCCATTCCGACAGGAGAACATTTGATCTTGGAGCATTTTCAGAATTATAAGGGGCCATTTTAGTCGGAATGCCTTTCCTCCCCTTTAGGGCTGTGTGATCATCGCAAGCAAAGTGGGAGAGGCAGTCAGGTTCCAAAGCTTTAGAATGCGGGTCTTTTGGGTTATGGGAAGCCGTCGCTTGCATAAAATCGAACGACTTCATACGCTTGCCACGCCTAAATCCGAACGGTTAAAGGTTACCGCCCTGCCTCCGCCGAAGCGGCTACGCACAGGCAGGTCTAAATCTTTTCCACCCGACCGCCTCTCCCCTTCTTCAAAAGGTCGGTTTTTTCATATGACGACGCAATCTCTGAGGCAAGGTGGAGAGCATGCTTGATGGGTTGTTTCGAAGGCGAGAAAAGGGGAAATTAGTTTGTTCAAACCATTTGTTCAAATGTCTCACAGAAAGGAGGAGAAAAAATGAAAAGGTTTGGATTTTTCACATCGTTGTACGTTTTTCTTGGGGTGTTCATCCTTTTGGGTTCTGGATTCTCACAAACGGCTTCAAAAGAACCCTATCTGGTTGGAGCTCATTCATCCGCAACAGGCCCAGGAGCGTTTATGGGAGGCCCGATGAGGAATGGGATCATGTTGGGCGCCGATCTGATCAACGAGGCGGGAGGGATAGATGGCCATCCGATTAAGCTCATCTTTTATGATGATGGGGGTGACCCTTCCAAGGCAGTTTTGATCGCCAAGAAGCTGGTTGAGGAAGATAAGGTGATCGCTTTGGTGGGCGGCAGCCGGAGTGGGAACGTCTTAGCCGTGGTTCCCTATATCGAGAAAACCGAGGTCCCTTATATATCACTTGGTGCAGCGACGGTGATCACACAGCCTGTGAAGAAATGGACCTTTTCGGATGCCCATACCAATCTGCTGGCCACACGAAAGATCATCGAACACATGGTGAAGCACAAGATTAAGAAAGTGGCTTTTCTCCCTGACAATACGGCCTACGGAGACGATGCCTATAAGGTCTTCATGCAGCAGAAGCCGGAGTCCATTAAGGTGCTGGTCCATGAGACGTTCGGGGACAAGGATACAGAGTTTACCCCTCAGTTGACCAAGGCAAAGGCTGCTGGTGTCGATGCCTGTGTGGTGTGGACGGTCGGTCCGCCTGCATCCATCATCATGAAGAATGCCTTCATGTTGGGGATGACCATCCCCTTCTACCACACCCACGGAGCTGCTCAGATCGAGTACCCCATCCTTGCCGGAGATGGAGCGAAGCTGATGAGGATGCCTTCCGGCAAACTGCCTGTTGTGGATGAACTTTCGAACAAAGACCCCCAGAAAAAAGTCCTCCTCGATTTTAGGACGGAGTATGTGAAGAGATTTAAGGAGGAAGCGAGCTGGCTGGGGGGACACGGGACCGATGCGATCTGGATTCTTTCAGATGCGATGAAGCGGTCCGGCTGGCCTCCCGACAAGGCCAAGATCAGAGATGAGATTGAGAAAACGAAGAATTTAGTTGGCCTGAACGGGATCTATAACATCACCCCAACCGACCACAACGGCTTGGCCTACGAGAGCATGGTCATACTCAAGTGGGAAAAGGGCCATTTTGCCCTTGCCGAATGATCTCCTGCATAGGGGGATAGAGCTTTTAGGAAGGTATAACAGGATGAGACAGGACCCTCCTCCGGAGAGGGAAATGTCTCATCCTGCAAACAGGAAATCAAATGTCTTTCGAGACCCAACTGCTCCAATATATTATTGCCGGTTTAACGTTAGGAAGTGTATATGCCATCGTTGCCCTTGGATTCTCGATGGTCTATAACGCATCGAAGGTGATCAATTTCGCACAAGGCGAGTTTGTCATGTTAGGAGGTTTGGTGACCATTTTCTTATATGGCAAGATCCATCTCCCCCTTATCCTTTCCATGATGGCAACAACGGTGATCGTCACCTTTATTGGAATTCTCATAGAACGGTTCACGATCGCTCCGGCCAATGTGGGAGGAATGGATAGGGAGAAGGTTGTGGTCATCTTAATCATGATCACCATTGGGGTCTCGGAGTTTTTAAAGGGCGGGGCTATGCTTTTGTGGGGAAAAGATCCTTTGGGACTTCCCACCTTTTCTGGAGAGAAACCGATTGTCTTTTGGAAAGCCTCTTTTAATCCTCAAATCATCTGGGTCGTCGGGATCACTCTTTTGGTGGTCATCCTCATCAAGTTTTTCTTGAGTCATACTCTCTTGGGCAAAGCCATGAGGGGATGTTCCGATAATCAGACATTGGCAAGATTGATGGGCATCGACATCAAATGGATGTCCATGGTCTCCTTTGCCTTAAGTGCTGCCTCCGGTTCCGTGGGCGGAATTCTGATCACTCCGATTACTTTGATGACCTTTGACGGAGGCCTGATGTTGGGTTTGAAAGGGTTTTGCGCGGGAGTCATCGGCGGCTTTGGAAATGTTTTGGGATCGATTGTGGGCGGGTTTGTATTAGGACTATTGGAGTCCCTTGGGGCTGGGCTCATTTCATCCAGTTATAAAGATGCGATTGCCTTCCTGATCCTATTGCTGATTTTGCGCTTTCGGCCAACAGGGATCTTAGGGGCAAAGACCATTACCAGGACATAGAGGTGGCGAAAGAAAATATGAGTCGTTACAGGGGGGTTCTCATCTTATTCGTGATCACCATGATATTTCCCCTCTTTGTCAAGAGTCATTACCATCTCAACATCATGATTTTCATAGGACTTTACACGATTCTCGCATTGGGTTTGACACTCCTTCTGGGACATGCTGGACAGGTCTCTCTGGGACAGGCTTGTTTCTATGGAATAGGAGCTTATGTATCCGGGATCGCTACGGTCAAGTTTGGGATGAATCCTTGGTTGGCTTTGCCCATCGCCATAGCGATCACTTCCATCTTGGCTTTTTTCATCGGCTACTCCACCCTCCATCTCAAAGGCCTCTATCTGGCCATGGCGACACTGGGGGTTGGGATCATCTTCAATATCTTATTCGTCGAGCTGAAGGATCTGACCGGCGGGGCCATTGGGCTGATGGATATCCCTTCCCTGTCGATTGGCGGGATCAAACTGGATACGGATCTGAAATTCTATTGCTTCGTTTGGCTGATCGTTCTTTTCATTTTCTTCTTAACGATCAATTTAGTGAATTCGAGGGTGGGGAGGGGGATGCGGGCGATCCAAGGGAACGAAATGGCAGCCAATTGCATTGGGATCGATTCCTTTAAGTATAAGATCAAAGTATTTGTCCTCAGTGGTGCCATGGCAGGTCTGAGTGGATTTCTCTATGCCCATTTCATCAATTTTCTTAGCCCTTCGGTTTTTGACTTCAGCTTTTCTATCCTCTTTCTGACGATGACGATCGTCGGAGGCCGAGAAAGCATCTGGGGGGCCTTTTACGGAGCCGCCCTTCTCACCATTTTACCGGAAGTCCTGAGACGTTATGAAGATCTCAATGTCATGATCTGGGGGTTGATCCTTGTCGTGGTTCTGATTTTCTTCAACCGAGGCATTGCAGGAGGCTTAGATATCTTAGTCAAGAAGCTGGAAAGCCGATTTGGAAAGAAGGGTGAATGGAGGGGTGGACAATAATTCACTCTTAATTGTAGAAGATGTGGAAAAGATCTTTGGCGGGTTGGTCGCCATCAACCATCTCTCTTTCACGATTGATGAAGGGCAGATCAAGTCGATCATCGGTCCCAACGGGGCAGGAAAGACGACGCTTCTCAATCTCATCATGGGAGTCTATTCTCCAGACAGGGGGAAGATTCTGTTTGATGCGCATCGAATCGAAAAATTGAAACCTTATCAGATTGCTTCATTCGGTATATCGCGGACGTTTCAGACCATTGCCTTGTTCGAAAATATGAGTGTGGTTGAAAACGTGATGGTTGGAAGGCATGTGCGAACCCGGTCGGAATTCTTCTCGAATAGTTTTCTATTTCGTCGAGCAAGAACGGAAGAAAATGCGATCTCCAAGATGGCATGGGAAAAACTCGACTTGGTGGGATTAAAGGAGAGGGGATGGGAACCTGCTCCGGCCCTCACCTTTGCCGAGCAGCGATTGTTGGAGATCGCCCGTGCCTTGGCCACAGACCCGAAACTCCTCCTCTTGGATGAACCTGCCGCGGGGCTCAATATGACGGAGATCAAGATGATCTCCCAGCTGGTTCAGAAAATAAGGGCACAGGGTGTGACGGTGATTCTCGTTGAACACCAGATGGATTTGGTCATGGATATTTCGGATGAGATTTTGGTCCTCAATTATGGCACAAAGATCGCCGAAGGCAAGCCCCGTGAGATACAGAACAACCCAGAGGTCATTCGAGCCTACTTAGGGGAGAAGATCGACATTGCTAAAGATTGAAAATCTCCATACGGGCTACGGCCAAATCCATGCCATTCGGGATGTGAATATCCACGTCCCTTTCCATGAGATGGTATCGGTCATCGGGGCAAACGGGGCAGGGAAATCGACACTCTTAAATAGTATTTGCGGACTTGTCCCCACCTGGAGAGGCAAGGTGATCTTTGAAGACAAAGAGATCACGGGTGTGCCCACGGAGAAAATGATGAAGTTAGGGATCGCCCTTGTACCGGAAGGGGGGAAGCAGTTCTTTGAATCCTTAACGACTTTTGATAACCTCCTTCTCGGTGCCTACCACCGACAGCGAAAAGGAGAGGATAAAGAAAAGGTTAGAAAGGATATCCAATTCATTTATGGGACTTTCCCCCGACTGGGAGAGCGGAGAAAACAGCTGGCCGGGACTTTGAGCGGCGGGGAAGCTCGAATGTTGACGATTGGAATGTGTTTGATGTCGAAACCCAAGCTTCTCCTCCTCGATGAGCCGTCATTGGGATTAGCCCCCATTGTGACAAAAGAGATCTATCGGGCGGTCCTGAATCTATTCAGAGAAGGGCTCACCATTCTCCTCGTCGAGCAAAATGTTCGGATTGCGTTAGATATCTCCAATCAGGCTTATGTGATGGAGACAGGGAGGATTGTCCTGGAAGGCAAATCCTCAGAATTGCTAAATAACGAAGAGGTGAAGAAAGCTTACCTCGGAGGATGAAAGGACGCTTAACGGTCGGACACAGTTTGGTCAGGGGGTTGCCAAGAGGGAGGTTGTCAAAGGGGTGAAGCTCATTCAAGAAAAGATAGGAGGGCAGTTCAGTGAAACGATTTGAACTCTTAGAGCCCAATTCCATTGAGGAGGCGTGCCGGTTGCTTTCTCAGTATGGAGAGGAAGCCAAGGTGATTGCAGGTGGGACGGCTCTCGTGAAGCTGATGAAGAAGCGGCTGGTCCACCCCTCTTACTTGGTCAATATGAAAGGGGTGAAAGACTTGGGTTTTATCCGAGAGGGCAAGGACAGATTGACGATCGGGGCTCTGGCAACCCTGAGGGAGATAGAAAAATCATCACTTGTTCGACAAAGACTTCAGGTTGTTGCAGAGATGGTTCACACGATCGGTTCCGTGCAAATCCGGAATGTTGGAACGCTGGCAGGCAATCTCTGTTTTGCCGATCCAGCGTCGGACCCCGCCCCCATTTTGATTGCCCTCGGCGCGAATCTCAAGGTGGTGAGTTTAGAAGGGAGGCGCGTTCTCCCCTTAGAGGAATTCTTCACAGATTTTTATGAGACGGCCCTTTCCCGGGATGAAATTGTGGAAGAGATTCAGATCCCATTCCTTCCAAGAGGTTCAGAGGCTGTGTATTTGAAGCATACGATGAGGGTTGCCTTCGATTTGGCGATCGTAGGGGTCGCCGTGAGGCTCGACATGAGCTCAAAAGACGGAGTCTGCATGAATTCCAAGATCGTATTAGGAGGTGTGGGCTCCACCCCGGTTCGTGCAAAGAAGGCTGAAGGGCTCCTCAAAGGTAAAGTCCTTGGTGATTCTCTTATCCCAGAGGTGGCCGTGGTTGCTTCCACAGAGATTGACCCGATCCAAGACGTTCGGGCCTCTGCGGAGTATCGCAGAGAAATGATTGAAGTCTTTGTGGAGCGTGGGATCAAGGAGGCCCTCGATAGGGCAAATGGAGGAGCCTCATGAAAAGGGAATTGCAGCTCAAAGTAAACGGGGAAGACTATACCCTTGAAGTGGAGCCCCAGAGGACGCTACTCGAAGTGATCCGGAATGATCTTGGGCTGACCGGGACCAAACTGGGATGTGGGGGAGGAGAGTGTGGGGCGTGCACCGTGATGCTTGACGGAAAGGCGGTGAAATCCTGTTTAATGTTAGCCCTCGACGCCAAGGGAAAAGAAATCTGGACGATCGAGGGATTGATTCGAGGAGAGGAGCTCCATCCCCTACAGCGGGCCTTTGTCGAGCGAGGTGCGATCCAATGCGGATTCTGTACTCCCGGGATGATTATGGCAAGCAAAGCATTGCTGGATGAAAACCCCCACCCGTCGGAACAAGAGATCAAGGATGCCCTCGCTGGGAACTTGTGTCGCTGTACAGGATATGTGAAGATTCTTGAGGCGGTTTTATCCGTTGCAAGAGCAGACTGAAGAGGTGAGAAGATGGTGGATGACTGTTCTGCGATAGGGAAGAGGGTGCCCCGGATTGATGGGATCGAGAAGGCTACCGGGACGGCAAAGTATTTGGGAGATCTGAAGATAGCGGGGATGCTTTATGGAAAGATCCTTCGGAGTCCCTATCCTCATGCAAAGATTTTAAAGGTCGATCCCTCTAAGGCGGAGAAAGTCAAAGGGGTGAGGGCAGTGGTGACGGGGAAGGACACAAAAGGGATTCGGCTTTGTGTCATTCCTCATTTGGGCAACAAGCCTCCTTTGGCAGAGGATAAGGTCCGCTTCATAGGGGATGAGATTGCTGCGGTCGCTGCGGATAGTGAGGAGATTGCGGAGGAGGCTCTTGATCTGATCGAGGTGGAGTATGAGGAGTTGCCCGGAGTGTTCGATCCTTTTGAGGCAATGAAGGCCGATGCCGTCAAAATTCATGAGGGAGGGAATACAGCGATTCATATTTCGAGATCTTATGGGGATGTGGAAAAGGCGTTGGGGGAGTCGGATCATGTCTTTGAGGATCGCTTTGAGACTCAGGCTCAACTTCATTGTTGTTTGGAACCCCACGGCTGTATTGTCCATCTCGATCGATCAGGGAACCTGACCGTTTGGATCACCACGCAGATTCCTCATCCTTACCGGAAGATGTTGGCGGACGTCCTACGGATGCCTCTGAATAAGGTTCGGGTCGTTAAGGTCTTTATGGGCGGAGGTTTCGGGGGAAGGTTTGAGATGGACCCCATTGAGATCATCGCCTACTTTCTCTCGAAGAAGACGGGGAGGCCTGTTCGAATCATCAACACCCAGGATGAGCAGTTTACAACGGGAAGAACGCGGTATCCGATGGTCATCGATATCAAGACCGGGGTGAAAAAGGACGGGACCATTTTGGCTCGAGATGTGAAGGTGGTGACAGATAATGGGGCCTACAACAGCCATGGGATTACCATTACCATGGGGGTAGGGACGAAGTGTACTTATCTCTGGAGCGTTCCCCATGTGAGGTATGAAGCGGATGTGGTGTTTACCAACAAGGTTTACGGAGGGGCTTTCAGGGGATATGGCAATCCTCAGATTACCTTTGCCATTGAGTCGCAGATGGATATGATTTCGGAAAAGTTGGGCATGGATGTGAAAGATCTATGCCTGAAAAATGCGAACTACGGCGGCCAACTCACTTGCATGGGCCATAAGGTGACGAGCTGTGGTCTGAAAGACTGTATTGATAAGGCGGTCGAAGCGATTGGCTGGAAGGAGAAGAGGAGAAAGCCTGGAGATCGCGGTGTGGGAATAGCTTCCCTCATGCATACGGGAGGAGGGGTAAGGCTCCTTTTTGGAGATTGCAATCTATCAGATGTCTTTATTAAGATGAACAATGACGGAACGATCGACCTATCCTCGGGGATGGCGGAGATCGGCCAGGGATCGGATACAGCGCTGGCCCAGATTGCAGCAGAGGAGCTGGGAGTAAGGGTGGAAGACATCAATGTGATGACAGGCGATACATGGACCACTCCGCAATGTTTGGGGGCGTGGGGAAGCCGGGAGCTCTTCGTCGCAGGGAATGCCGTGAAGATGGCAGCGGGCGAAATAAGACAGAAGCTGGTTGAAGAGGCCTCTAGGATGCTTGAGGCCCGCGCGGATGATCTAATCGCCAAGGAACAGAAAGTCTATGTGAGAGGGAATCCTCAAAAGTCTGTCTCAATCGCCCAGGTGGCCATGACCTGTTACAATAGGGGAAGAATTCTAGCAGGAAGAGGCTGCTATGATGATCCCACCACCTATATCCCTGACTCCAAGACCGGCTATGGCGGTGTCCCGACATATGCCTTTGGGACCCATGCCATTGAAGTAGAGGTGGACAGAAAGACCGGAGAGGTGAAGGTCCTCGACTTTGTTGCAGCCCACGATGTGGGAAAGGTGATCAACCCCATGATGGCTGAAGGACAGATTGAAGGAGGGGGGTTACAAGGGTTAGGGTACGCCCTTTCCGAGGGCCTTGTCTGGGAAGAGGGGATCGTTCTCAACCCCAATTTTCAGGATTATCGAATCTTTTATATAAATGATGTCCCCCGCATCAAATCCATCATGGTGGAAAGCATTGATCCCGACGGTCCTTACGGGGCCAAGGGCTTAGGAGAGCCCGGATTGGTTCCCACTGCAGCGGCTGTTGCGAATGCCATTTATGATGCAGTGGGGGTGAGGATTAAGAGCTTGCCGATGACACCAGAGAAGATCTTGAGGGCGCTCAAAGAGAAGGAGTAAGGGAAGCGATGGCCAAGATCCCCATGCTCTGCCCTTTTAGCAAAGAGCTTTGCCGAGAGTGCACCGTCTACAGAGGCCGTCATTATTACTTTTGTTTCCGTAAGGAATATCGAGGTTATCTGGGGCAAAAGAGCCCCATCGGAGGACTTCTTAGTGAACGGAAGGCCCCTGTGGTTATTCCTGGGAGGAAGTCGAGAAGGGAGATCCTTTCGTAGGAGAGACGTGAGGTGGCGTCACGAGTTGGGCTGAAGGCCAAAAGAAGTGCGAGAGAGGGGAGGTGAAGATCGTATTTTTTCCAAAAAGGGTATTTCCCAGTTCAGGAAACTTAAAGACAGGAGGAATGCGATGAAGAGATGGATGATGATTGGGCTTTTGGCAGGGTTGGTTTTCTCGATCCCCTGGATGGCCATTGCAGCGAAGGTCCCTGGGGTGACGGACAAGGAAATCGTTATCGGAAACATCAATCCCCTTACCGGAGGAGCAGCCTCTTCAGGAATAGGCCAATTAAATGGTCTTCAGCTGGCTGCAGAGGAGATCAATGCAGCAGGGGGGATCCATGGCCGAAAGATCAAAGTGGTTGCCCTTGACAGCGAGTGCAATCCGACAAAAGGGGTTGCAGCAGTAAGAAAATTGATTGGTGAAGGGGCCTTCGCCATCACGGGTGAGTATTGCAGCGGCGTGGCCATTGCCATCAACCCCATTTTTGAAAAGGAAGAAGTGCCCATGGTCTACTCCGGGTGCGTGACTTCCAAGATCGTATACCCCATGCTCAAATGGGTATTTCATGGCCAAGGTTCATCCAATCTGAGGGATCTGTCATGGGGAACGGCAAAATTCTTTGTGGAGATGTTAGGAGCGAAGAAGATCGCCTTTGTGTACCAGGCCAATGAGTTAGGTGAGAACGAGCTTGAGAATACGAGAGACGCCTTGAAGAAAATGTACAATATGGATTTTGCGGTGACTCTCCCTTACAACATGGGGGATTCGGACTTCACCGCTCAAGTCACAAAGGTCAAAGACGCTGGGGCTGACTTGATGCATGTTGGCGGGCTTGTTCGTGAAGGTCTGTTGATCGTCCGTCAAGCAAGAGAGCTCGGTTATAAGGGAAAGATCACCGGAGGGACCGGTCTCTCCACAGGAGGTTTTTTCGAAGCCATTGGAGACTTCGGGGTTGGAATGGTGCTCCAGGATACTGCCCCAAAATATGAGATCTTCGACACTGAAATTCCGATGGTGAAGTATATCAAAGAACAGAGTATCAAACGATATGGAACCGGACCCGGAAGGCCGAATCACAAGAATATGACGGGATACTACTCCATGAAGGTTGTGGGTGAAGCCCTGAGAAGGGCTGGTAGGGACCTCACGCGAGAAAAATTCAGGAAGGCTTTGGAAACGATGTACAATGTAGACATCGGGATAGGAAATCCAGTTACCTTCTCACCCTGGGATCACGAGGCCGTCCACACATTGAGCCTTTATACCATCGCGACAGGAGGTGTTCCTCTGAAATTAGATTTCGAGTGCACCCTTGAGGAAAAGGACTTGCCTGTGCCTCATTTTCCCAAGCCGGAGATGTACCCCAAGGGGATCACACGATCTCCTCTGGCGGATATTCCAAAGTTGAAGTAAAAGGTTCTCAGGGGGAGGGGTCACTCTCTCCCCCTTTTGACAAAAAGGAGAGGAGAATTGGAAATCCTTCAATTGATTTTGAAAAGCCTTTCGTATGGAAGCATTTACGCATTGGTGGGACTGGGATTGGTCCTCATTTTCAGGGCCACCGATGTACTGAACTTCGGGCAGGGTCAACTCTTCACCATGGGTGCTTATTTTCTGTTGACCTTCTGGTATATGTGGAAGATTCCCTATGCCATTGCGTTTTTAATGAGTATTGTCGGAACGGCACTCCTTGGCTTTGTAATGGAAAGGGTGGCGTGTCGACGGTTGCTGAAGGCCCCCGTTATGAACAGTATTATTGCAACCTTTATGACAGGGATTGTCATCTACAATGCCATTCAGCTTGTTTGGGGGGCAGAGGTCTACCATGTTTCCCCGATTATCAGCAACAAGCCCATCAGTGCCGGGAAGATCATTTTTACTGCCCAGGATATCTGGATCGTTGCGATAACAGCTTTTTTCATCCTTCTCGTCTATCTCTTTTTACAGTTTACAAAATTGGGTGTGGCGTTCAGAGCGACATCCATGAATAAGCAGGCATCCTCCCTCATGGGAGTGAGTGTCAAAAGGGTTTTTTCCCTCTCGTGGGTGATGAGCGGTATTCTGGCCGCTGTTGCAGGAGTTCTGCTTGCACCTGTTTTGATGATAGAAGTAGGAATGGGTTGGGTGGCTATCAAGGGTTTCTGCTGTGGTATCTTTGGTGGCTTTAGCATCCCTGGTACGATTATCGGCGGCTTTATTTTAGCTGCGGTGGAAAACATATTCGGGGTCTATGTTTCAGTGGCCTTCAAAGAGATGGTTGCTTTCCTCATGATCCTGGCAGTCCTTCTTTTCAAGCCATCCGGTCTCTTGGGCATCGAA
>Ga0187771_10001223_pt1 | contig 17000 bp, 18 predicted proteins | sample 0116_SJ02_MP15_1_FD_133139 | JGI IMG/M metagenome (GOLD analysis project Ga0187771, IMG submission 133139) | Tropical peat soil microbial communities from peatlands in Department of Meta, Colombia - 0116_SJ02_MP15_10_MG | ecosystem: Environmental > Terrestrial > Soil > Wetlands > Peat | place...
ACTTCAACGAGATATCCAGTTCCAGCGCTGATGACGGCCATAACAATCACCAGTGTCGCTATCACCCAGTTTCTCATGTCTTCGAAAGTCAGCCTGGTTGTACTTACGCCTACTCATGAGAACGGCCTAGCGATTTTGGTGGGGTTGGAAAAGCTTCTCGGAACTGGCAATCGTGCATGCGGCTTAAGAGTGAGACTCGCTCATGTTTCGTCACGAATGACGGTATCAATACTGGAATGCCCAAAGTGCCATAGCAGGTTCAACTACGAATTCAGTTGGGGTGCGTCTGCGAGCTCGATAAAGCGCGGGGACAGAGCCATCTTCAAGTGCCCAATCTGCAAGGAGCTCAGTGACTTCGACCTGGGAAATGAAGGTCGCGACCTAACACTTCCAACCTTTAACGACCTGCAAGTTGGCATTGGTGGGAGGTTATGGGGGCTACTGCTTGGCCCCTCCCTCGGGCTCATGGTGATAGGTGTGATACTTAGCATAGCCCTTGCTGGGTCGCCGTATTTCCTCCTGTTTCCTGTCCCCATCATCGGAGGCATCGCATGGGTTTTGGCGACCGTCTATTTCCTGAAGAAGAGAGTTAGCACCGGACTGCCTAATGCATCAAGCCCACACAGTAACATTAGCGCTTGAGCAGACCGGAGACTTCTACTATGAAGGACGTCCTATCTGTTTCGTTTTCAAAAACAATTCTCAGCTGTGACCCTCCGGAGCTGACAAGCACCGCGTCCCCTTCTTCTTTGATTGCTTTGGGCTTGCAGATTGCCTCCCGCCATAGCTCCTCGCCCCCAGTTTTCATGAGCTTCGGGTATACGAATACATGTCCCCGGGCGACCGAGACGTTCGAATCGCTCGATAACCCGGAATAGGACAAGACTCCAAATACTAGGAAGAGCACGAGTAGCATGGAGCCCGCCACCCAGCCAACATACCAGCCGGCAACGCCTCCAATAACGACCCCAAGGGATGCCAATACCATCCCTGTCATCTTCCGGGAGATTTTGACCACCGCGGGGAATCCGGGAGATGACTCCATCAAGTCGAACCCTTCCTCCGCACCGAAAGACCACAGGATGTAATACCCATTGTGCTCATGTTGGTTCGAGAAGGAAGCGTAGCAACCACTAGGGCGTACCACTCAAAGCAAGGCTACCTAACGCTCTACTCCCTGCCACCTAAGACCGCCTGACAGTCAGGCGAGTTTGTCCTGACGCCGCTGCTAAGAGACGACAATCAGGTCCTCCATTGGGTTCTCGCAGGCAACGTGGACGCAGCTGAACCCGCCATGGCCGTCCCAGTCACCACCATAGCCCCTCTCCACCTCTGAGAGGGTGTTGAGCGTGAGATTCGGGATGTCCTTGAGAGCGGTGTTCGGCACATAGAAGACGAACCAGTAGGTCACTGACCTTCCCGGCGGGAGGAAGGCGCCGCCTGCCGTCGCCGGCACGGACTCGTTCGGGTAGGTCCCGGGGAACTTGGCATCGATCCCATAGCCGCCGTTTCCGACGAACTCTCCGCCATTTGTGACGTTGGCGTAGAGGCCTATGCCAATCGATGCGTTGCCTTTCCCGACGTTGACGAAAGTGACGTTGACCAGGAGGTAGACTCCCTCGCCCAGGCTGCAGGTCGTAGAGCCTACTGCGGTGCCGTTGACTCCGTTCCCGACGCATGGCCAGGTGGTCTTCTCACCGTCAACGAAGCGGTAGTTGTTCAACGTCATGTTCAGCCTGCCATCAGTCACGCTCCTGCTTCCGCACAGATAAGAAAGTCCGCTCTGATGATCCACGCTGTTCCACCCGATTCCCATAGCTTCACACGACTGAGAGGGGTAGGGCGGTGGTCTCTGGGCTGCGTAGAGGACGGCCGAACCTGCGACAAGCCCTGCGACACCCAGGACAACTGCAAGGAGCAGCCAGCGTCTCATTCCTAGAGGGTTCGTGTTAGCAGTCAGGTAGGGATAGACCACCAGAACGCCCCCGATGAGAATGAGCACAATAGCGAGACTGATGACCATATTCCTGCGTCTCATATCATAGGAGACTGGCTGGACTGGATATACGCCTACTCTTGAGAACGACCTAGCGATTTTGGTGGGTTTGGACGGTCTTGAAGATGCCTAGCATGTGACGGATTGTTGCAACGTCAAAACCTCATTATTCTCGTGGGCAAAGGGGCCAGCGTGCCAGAGGACGTTTTCGGTCACCTCCTATGGGATTGCTTCAATGGTCATTGGAGTTCTGAGGTGATAGAAAGAGACGACGGGTTCATCAGTTCAGCCGACGCACATCGATACTTCTCCGCATTTGACGACTGGCCTTCTGTCGAAAGGAAAGCCATGAGATACGTGAAAGGGAGGGTTCTTGACATAGGATGCGGCGCAGGGAGGCATTCTCTGTTCCTCCAACGGAGAGGATTCAAAGTCGTGGGAATCGATGTGTCTCCCCTTGCCGTAAAGACTAGTCGTGCTAGAGGACTCGGAAAAGTCAGGGTCATGTCGGTCAATCGGCTGGCTTTCGACCCAGAGTCATTTGATACAGTCTTGATGTTAGGGAGTTTTGGACTAGTTGGAGACTCGGAAAAAGCCAAGCGTATCATGAACAGATTAGACAGAATATCGTCCCCTCAAGCATTGGTGTTGGCAGAAAGCACAGACCCCTATCAGACGGATGACCCAGTTCATCTGAACTACCACGAATCAAATCGGAAGAAGGGTCGGACGGGAGGGCAAACGAGAATCAGAATCAGATACAGGCAGTATAGAGGAGCATGGCTAGACTATCTTCATGTTTCCAAGGATGAATTGAAGCTGATTCTAAGAAGGACCAATTGGGAAGTCAAGCGGTTCATAGACTCCAAGGGGCCAATCTATGTGGCCGTGATAGGGAAGCGTAACTGACTCCCTCTCGGCTAGACCCTGACCCCAAATTGCAGGAGGCGAAGGAGTGGGCAACCAGCGATTTTGGCGGGGTTGGATGCGGGATTAGGCCGCCCCTGATACTACTTCTTGAATTCCTCTTCCTTTCTATGCATTTCAGTCCACACGTGACCGCAGTGCCCACATTTGTAGGAATACTCGAAGTCTTCGACCTCGATGACGACAGGCACATCCACTTCAAGAACCTGCGGGACTGGACTCTGAAACCTGTAGCCGACGTTGATGCCCGAAGTCGCTCGTTCCTTGCGCACCGTCGTTTCCTCCGTGTTCTGTACGAGTTTCCTGCTCACAAGCCTGATGTGAAATCTCTTCCCACAAGCGGGACAGTATCTGAAGTAAGTCCTTACCTCACTCATAGTGCACTTCTCCCTTGGAAGTTGGTCACTCGGTTGGTTATACACATACCCGTCAGAACGGCCTAGCGAGTTCTGGTGGGGTTTGGACGCTTTAGCCGAAGATGAAGGGAATCAGGACTGTGAATGGCAGGGTTAAGTTGAAGTTCTCAGAGAACTCGGAAGAAATAGGTGCTACGTCAATGGTATACACACCATACCGAAGGTTGGTGGTGGGTATGTCGACCGTCTGCGAGAGAGATTGTCCACCCGTCACATTGGTGTTAGGCCAGAGTTCTTGGGGTGAGTCCCATCTCCAGACTTCAGTCCCGTTTGCTGCAATGATGCTTGGGTTGACGATAGGCTCGACAAAGGGCCTAATTGTTTGGTTTGAAGGTGAAGTGTTCGTAAGGTTTGCCCAGAGCAGCAAGTATTGCCCGTTTTCTACCGTAGTAGCATTTATCGAGACAACGAACTTCCAAGTCGAATTTGACGTTGACGACTGAAGGGCTGTCTCGGTCGTAGTAAGCCATGCGGTTTCTGTGCTTGTTCTCGCCAAGGTAAGTCGGTTGCCTGCAAGGTATCCCGCCCCTGCACCCGCCAATATCACCACGACCAGCAGAGAGGCAATGACCTCGTTCCTCATGGCTCAGTTCCCCACTGCAGTCTCCGTCACAGTCGTATTCCCACACGCAGCAGGAAACGCCCCATAGCAGGCAATTGGTTTTACCAAGGTGAGACCCGAAGGAAGGCTCAGGGTGGCCAGACTCACAGCCCCGCTTGTTTGCGCAAGGAACATGTAACTCGCCCCCGAAAAGACGTTGGTCACATTCACCAGAAGGTCTCCCGTCCAATCTGCAGGGGATGAAGTGTAACCAGTGCTGTTAGTGTAACCCAAGGGGATTTGATATTCTGAATTACAGTAGTTGAGTATGGTCACCGTGACGTTATCTCCGCTTACGGGGCGGCCAGTGTTGTCCGTGACAACCCGAACATAGAGCGAGCCATGGATTCCTGTTTGGAAGCAATAGGCTGAGGTGGTCTCATTGGATGTCGTAGTGAGAGTTGTGGTTAAGTGTGGTGTCGGTGTAGTGATAGAGCCAACAAAATACCCTGCTCCTGCACTGGCGATGACCAGCACAGTCAACAGGGCGATGACAGCCTCGTTCTTCATGCCTCCGAGGGTAGCCTTGTGGCACGTAAAGTTCTACTGATGAGAACGGCCCTAGCGGTTTCTGGTCGCTGCCCCATAAAGTAGAATCACGGCTCCTATCGGGGAAATCGTGGCCCCCAAGAGGATCAGGTTGGGTCCATACCAATGCAACCCCCCCGTTCCGCTCCCCGTTGTGCCTGCGATGGGCGTTGGCACCCCCTGCGTTGGGCCAGCGATGTACCCACCAACGATTAGGACAATGCCCAAGACCAGAATGAACCCGCCAACCGCCATCCATAGCGGCTTCATCGCCGTTGTGCAGTCTCCCTTCTCATTTAACCATCTCCCGAAACCATCTCCCGACGCTTGACACCGCCCCAGTTGTCCGAGTTGCTTCCCCATCCTGGCGGATCAGATAACATCGAAAGTGACGTACACGAACTGGCTCCAATCATCAGTCGCTACGATTGTGTATTCTCCAGGAGGGAAGTAAGCGAAGCCCTTGGAGGAGAGTGTAAAGTTCCCCGCGTTCGCGGCCCCCAGACTCCAGCAGCCGAGTAGCCCTGAGGTAGTCGAGCAACTGACCGATGTCTCTGTACCCGACGGGGAGCTTGTGCAGTAACCAGTAGTCGCATTGACCTCGGCTGTCACTGGAAGGGAGGGCTCCTGGGTCTGTCCGTAGTAACTGAAGGAGATGGTTTTGTCGTTGTTGGGAAGGAAGGTTGTGTCGTTGAGCGGCAGTCTGTACGGACACGGAGCCTCGAACGGGGCAGCGAGCTGCAAGGGAGGTCCGGCTTTGGATATGTTCTCTGCGGTGAAATGGCCACTGAAGACGCCGAAGCCGACAATGGAATAGGACGGATTTATACCGCAGAAGAAGTCTTTTCCGTTCCACGCGCTGATGTTTTCGTTGGTCACTACTGCCAACGAGACGTTCCGATTCAGCGTATTGAGAACTTCTATTTGTACTGTGATTTCTCCCTGAGGCCCTACGGTGCTGGAATTCAGCGCAACCTGCAGCTGCAGGCCATCTGACGAGACACTTGACGTGTAGAGCACGGGACCAGCCTCCCTGGTCACAGTACTTACCACCGTCTGTGTCGAGGTGGTGCCTGAATGATTCGTATTCGAACCGATTAGATATCCAGCCCCTGCACCTGCTGATATCACTAATACCAGCAGAGCTGCAATCAGCCCGTTTCTCATACCTCAAAGGGTAGTCTTGTGGGGTGTAAAGTTCTACTCATGAGAACAACCTCATTCAGAAACTCCCAGTTATGCCATACACAGACTCACCGAAAGCAAATGAGGCGTTTTATCGCCTTATTGTCAAGATATGCGGAAGTACGCCAAGGCAAGCGCACCCCATTGGTCCTCTGCAAGCACAGTGTAGGTGCCCTTTGGGAAGCTAATCAGGGTTCCACCCTGACTCCATGAAGACGTTGTGTTTTGTACTCCGGTCGAAGCACTCCCCGTCATGCATCGCTGCTGATCGCAGCCGTAGGATGCAGCCATGTCGCTCATGGGTTGGAAGAGAAACCCCGTCGGGTCCGCATACCCGAGGTACAGCGGGCAGCTGTATGTGACACTCGGATTCACGAGGTCCAGGAGCTTGGCTTCCGTGGCATTCGAGGGGGTGTAATGGCCTTCGGCAATGGCGAAACCGACAGTCGGATTTTGGCTGTACGTATCGCCCCCGCACGGTGCGCCGTTATTTCCGGTGAGTGGGACCACCCAGTCGCTCGCGGAGGTGACGTTGGCAGTTGATGAAGACGGATTGAACACATCGACGAATACGCTTAAGCTGACTCCCGTCGAAGCCGATGAAGTGTTCACTGAAAGCCGGAGCTCAAGGCCGTTCGTGGGATTGGTGGCCGTCGCGGTCGTGTGGGTGGGTTGCACACTGTTCCCCGCTCCTGCCGTGAATTCGTAATATGCGACAAGGCCGATTGCCAGTAGAGCCACCAAGACGACTGCAGTCACGACTAGCAGGGCGTGCCGTGCCATGCCTCTGAGGGCAGCCTGAAGGGGTGTAAAGTTCTACTCATAAGAACGGCCTAGCGATTCTTGTGAGGCTGAATACGATTAAGTCAAACAAGAAACTCATTCGAAGTAATGACTATTGAGGATAAGTGGGTGATTGTCGCCGTTGTCGTCATCTTGGCTGTCGTCTTTTTCCTCTACTGGGCCTTTACCACCGTTACCCATCCCTGAAGAAGGCACCACCATCCTGCAGAGGACTCTGCAACAGCGATTTCGGTGAGGTTGGGCGAAGTGGTCGCCGCATTGACCATACTAGACCAAGAGTCGAAAGGAGAATGATTGCGCTTCCGATTATGACCAAAGGCCACGTAAGTGAAGAGGGACAGGTAATAGTTGGCTGTCCGATTTGGGCGATGCAGAGCGGGGTTGGTTGAAACAAACCAGCGATTATGACGACTACTCCTAACGCCATCCCTACTAGGGATACTGCCCGAATGGCTCTCCTGCCTCAAAGGGTAGCCACAATCGGTCTAAAGTTCTACTCCGAAGAACTGGGCCGTCGAGGGGAAGGCCTGCCGCAAGAAGAGAAAATGAAATGCTCCGGAATCGAATTCTAGGTCTGTCTTACATCGCACGAGTATCCCCCGCAGTTGAGAGGGACGATCGACGTGTCGTTGGACACCGCCGTGAGGTACGCATAGGGGTATTCTGAATAGGAATTGGAGTTGTACGTAATGCAGCCTGCGAAATACCCGCTCGGGAGAGGAAAGTACTGTCCCGAGCTGTTGCTCCCGGCGAAGGTGTATCCGTAGGCGAAGGGGAACTCAACTGCGCAACTGAACGGAGCGAGCCCGTCTATGTTCAGCCAGTAGAACCCGGGTTGGTCTCCGGTTGGCGTAATCACGTATGCGACGGTAACCTGCGACGCATGCTCGGCCCCAAGGACGAACCCGGAGATATTGTCACTGATTCTGAACTCGCTTGAGCTTGCAAACGAGTACGACGTGCAGGGCGATGGGGAGCACCCTGAGTAGGGCATCGGTTCGATCGTTCCGATACTAAGGCTCCCAGTCATGCTGACGCTCTCGTTCTTGTCCGGATTGTTGTCGTAGTACGTCACGCACAGAACCACTGAGCGCCCCTTCGGGACGGAGATGATGGGAAAGGCCTGGACCGCACTCGAGTTGGTGTACTTCGAGTCGACGCCGGTGTAGGGCACGGGGCAGGAGTATGCCGAGGCGGGGCCGCTGGTGGCCAGTACCTCAAAGTGCAAGATGGCCTGGTCCCCCCAGGCATCGAAGACGCGGATAGTGTATGGACCGGGTTGGAAGTGGAAGAACTGGTAGCCACTGCAGGGGCCCACGGTGAGCCCGCAGCCGTACCAGGATCCGCTGAAACGATCAGTGTAGTTGACCACTACGTTGGCGCTTGTCGAAAGGTAGCTGACGCTCGCGTTGTCGCTGTGCGGCTGGAAGGTGTACTCGTAGCCGTAGGTAACAAAGCAGGGGACGGCCAGCGAAGCGTTGTAAAGGGTGAGGGATTTCGCACCTGAGACATTTCCGAGATCGTACGTGCCGAAGTAAATGTCAATCCCGATGGGCCTTGTCCCCAGCCCGCAGGGGGACTCTGATGGATCGGTGATTTCGGTCCCATTGATTACGACCTGGTCCGGGGACTGGTTGAATAGCTCGGTTGAGACAGAAACGTTCTGGCCCTCATATGCCACCTGAGGCGTCGCAGAAGCGAGGAGATCAAGAGTTGAGGTTCCCTGCTGAACGGTCACGGTAGCTGTGTGTGTCCTGACTACTGTCTCCGTCGTGGTGGTTGCAGTCGTATTGCTGAAGTAACCAATCCCAGCCCCGATGACCAGGGCCACCGCTATCAGGATTGTGGCGACTTCGCCCTTCATGCCGCAGGGTTTGTCCAGAAGTGCGTATAGTTCTACTCACGAGAACGACCTAGCGGTTCTGGTAGGGCTGGATGTCTCTTGCCCATCCCTACGCCCCGCAGGACATCCCGAACGTAGTTATCGTGACGTTGGTCTGACCCGAAGGAATATACAGTGTGGCGCAGGTGAGAGAGACTGGCCGGAGATTCGCAGTGAAGTTGTACGAATGACCCGCGTAGAAAGCGGCTATTGAGTAGGCTGCATTGCTGTCACTCGACAAGGGATACCACTCTGATCCGCTGGTGGTGAAGCTGGTCACGGTTTGTGGTCCAGCAGGGAACGGGGCTACTGTCGAAAAGCCGCTACAGTAGAATGGCCTGTTCACGGCAAATACGTACACTCCGGCGATGGGTGCCATGGTGCTGCTGTTGAGAAACCGGACAGATATGCCTCCCGGCTGGCCACTGATGCTGCAGTAGGTGACGAGGCTTGTAACGACCTCGGTCGTCGTTGCTGTAGTTGTCTCTGCGCTGGTTGTAGTTGCTGTTACCGTCGTTCTAGAGCCCGACCAAGCAAAGTATCCCACACCAGCACCAGCAAGGAGAGCCACGACAATCAAAGAGGCGACCACTTCGCTTCTCATGCCTCAGAGGGTAGCCTCATTGGGTGTAAAGTTCTAACGATGAGAACAGGATGCGATTCGAAGCGAGTCCACGCTACTAGACGCCCCCAGGTCGGAGGTGCAGATGCTCAATTCTCGATTGCCACAGGGACGGCTTGACTCCCTTGTTCACTCGTGGGGAATTCGGCTGCATAGCCAAAGGTTGCTATCTCTTTCGCTTCTCTGTACGTCGATTCTACGACCATCAGCAGCCTGAGCCTACACTTGCCGCCTGCTCAGGCGCCGCCCACACGATTCAAAGCGTCTGCAAGAGGCAGCAGCTCCTCCCTGCCGCTCTCCATGTCCCTGAGGGTAACAGACTCGGATCTCGCCTCCTTCTCCCCAACTACGAGGGTCCAGGCCGCGCCGAGGCGGCCTGCATCTTCCATCTGCTTCGACAGCGCCTTCGGGGCCAGGGAAGCCTCGCAGGAGACCCCAGCCTCTCTCAGCGTTTTCTGGACCCTGAGGGCGTAGGAGGAGGCGGACCTGCCCGCGACGGCTACGTAGGCGATGGGAGCTAGAGACCCTTCAGATTCCCCCAGAGACATGGCGATGCGCTCTATGCCGCCCGCTGCGCCAGTGGCTGAAAGCTCTGGCCTCCCGAATATCTTCGGAAGCGCGTCGTACCTGCCGCCTCCGAACAGGGAACCTAGCCTCGGGTTCTTGGTGTCAGCCGCCTCGAACACTATCCCCGTATAGTAGTCTATCCCCCTGACGATGCTCATGTTGTACTCCACGTTCCTCAGTCCCCTCGAGTCGAGGTCGTCGGCCAGGATCCTCAGATCACCGACGGACTCCAGTCTCAGCTCGGACGCCTTCGCCAGGACCTCGTCGGGGGTGCCCCGAAGGCGGCCGAAGTCGAGCACTTCGTCCACCTGTTTCGCATCGAAGCCCTTCGCCATGTATTCTGAACGCAGCTCTGTGGAGGTCTTCTTCTGCACCTTGTCCAGGGCGCGCATCAACTCTATGATCCTCTCCTGCTCCTTGATGTCTAGGCGCCTCCGGACGTAGTCCTCTACGACCCGCCTGTCCCCTATCTCCACGGTGAAATCGGAGAGCCCAGACTTCCGCAGGATGGCGGCGCTCGCGTCGATCACCTCTGCGTCCGCGCCGACGGACGGCGGCCCAAACACCTCGAGGTCCCACTGGTGTGACCACCTGTAGCGCCCGTACTGCGGCTCGTCATAGCGCCATATCCCGCCGCTGGATGCGAGCTTAACAGGGAGTCTCAGGTCCTTGCGGGAGCACACGAAACGGGTGATGCCGACGGTCAGGTCGAAGCGGAGGCCAAGGTCCCTCCCCCCCTTGTCCTTGAAAGAGTAGATCTCCTTGTCTACGTCCTCGCCGCTCTTTGCCCTCAGCGTGCTCAGGTGTTCGAGCGAGGCGGGCTCCATTACCTTGAAGTCGTAGAGCCTCGAGACCTCCTCGAAGGCCCTTCGCACCCGGTCCTGACGGGCATAGCGCCCAGGCTCCACATCGTCGACGCCCCTTGGGAGAGACAGGTCCAATTCAGTCGGCCTTCTTCTTGAGGGAGGAGAGTTGGGCTAGCATGGCCGTAAGCTGCAGCTCGGGCTGGGAGCCCTGGACGAGCCGGAAGTCGTACTCGGCGAGTATCGATATCACCTTCGCCATGTCTGGGACCTTCATCGAGCCGAGGGCTTCGTTGGCGAATCTCAGGAAGTCCCGCTCCGGGATTCCGTACACCCTTGTGAGCTCGATCATCTTTGTCCTCGCCTCTTCGAAGTCGCCTGCGATGGCTGCACCTATGATTTCGGCCACGCGCGCTTTGGCGGTGGCGCCCGAAACAGACCTCACGGAGTCTGCGGTCAGTTCGCCGGAGGCGGATGCGGCCTGCATTAGGTTGATGGCCTGCCTCAGGTCCCCCTGGGTCGCCTCGAAGATGGCGCCGTAGACTGCGTCGCTTGAGGGCTTCAGCTTCTCCTTCTTTGCGATGTGCTTCAGGTGCTCCGTAATCGAGGCCTCGTCGAGCCGCTGGAACCGGAAGATGGCACACCTTGACTGCAGGGGCTCGATGATCCCCGAGGAGTAGTTGCAGACAAGGATGAACCTGGTGTGCTCCGAGTTCTCCTCCATTATTCTCCTGAGCGCCGTTTGGCCGTCCGACGTCATCTCGTCGCTCTCATCTAAGATTACCAGCCTGTAGGGGATCCCTTCCCTGCGGTCTGTGAAGCGGGCGAATGTCTTGATTCTCTCCCTTACTACGTCGATCCCGCGCTCGTCCGATGCGTTCAGAGACAGGGTGTAGTCGCGCCAGTATTCGCCGAGGATCTGCTTGGCAATGATTAGGGCGGTCGTTGTCTTCCCCGAGCCTGGAGGGCCCGCGAAGAGGAGGTGGGGGAGCTGGGCCTTCTTCTGAAGGAGCGCCACCAGCCGCTGCCTGATATTGGCCTGGTCGACGAGCTCTGATAACTCGGAGGGCCTGTACTTCTCTACCCACATTAGGTCCTCTAAAGGCAATTGGAGGGACACCTCGTCATGGACTCTGGCTCCTAAGACACGGGCTCACGTGACCCTTTGATTATTATTTCGTTCCAGACCGAAGGGGGGTCTTTGGAGACCCGGAGCCTTCGAGCAGACGAACCTCCACTATCCCAGGTCTAGGCCGCTTTCAGGCCGAGATACAGCTGGGCCAACTCTGGGTGAGAGAGGAGGTCCTTCGCTCCTCCCTCGTACACTCTCCGCCCACCGACCAACAGGTATGCCTTGTCACCCATGTCAAGGGCCCTCTTAGCGTTCTGCTCTACTAGGATGACAGTCAGTCCTAGGTCCTTTGCCACAGATCTGACTGTGTTCAGAACTTGAGTGGCCAGTTTTGGCGACAGGTTTGCCGTCGGTTCATCGAACATAATGGCAGAAGGTTTCCTAAGCAGAGCCATGGACATGGCGACCATTTGCCTCTCCCCTCCACTCAGGTTCTGAACCTTGGTCTTCATGTACCTCTCAATCTGCGGAAACATGGCGACAACGTCCCTAAGCCTCGCTTCGAACTCCGACGGCGGGACTGTGTACCCCGCCATTCTGACGTTCTCGGAGACGGAGAGCTGGGTGAACACGCTTTCGGTCTGCGGCAGATAGGCGAGACCCCGGCGAGCGATCTCGTGAGGGGGGAGATGAGAAATGGATTGCCCTTCGAGGAGGATGTCCCCCTTGTACAGGTTAGTGATGCCCGCTATCGTCTTCAGAAGGGTGCTCTTCCCTGAGCCGTTGGGGCCCACCACAACGGTAACCTCCTTCGCATCCGCCCTGATCGATATATCGGTGAGAATGTGCAGGTTGCCGTACCCCGCCGAGACACCGTCCACCTGAAGCAATCTACCCACCGAGATAGGCTTCTATTAGCCTTGGATCAGCCATGACCACTTCCGGCTTCCCGTTGGCGATTACCTTGCCGAAGGCCATTGCCACGACGGTGTCGATGTATTTGAGCGCAATATCGAGCCGGTGCTCAATTATGAAGAACGTGATCCCCAAATCAGTTCTGAGACTCACGAGTTTGGTAAATATCTCATGGGCGAGCGTAGGATTCACACCTGAGATAGGTTCGTCCAAGAGCACCACCTTCGCCCCTCCCATCAGCGCGCGCCCGATTTCAAGGAGCTTCATCTGACCACCGCTGAGGCTCTCTGCAGGCTTGTCCCAAACCTCGTAAAGACCCACGAGTTCCAATGTCTTGAATGCATTTTCTGCAGCCTCCTTCTCCTTACTCATCCACGACGACCTGACAATCGATCTTAGGAAACCTTCCCCAGGATTGTCCCTCGTCGCTACCATCGCATTCTCAAGAACTGTCAGTTTCCAGAACAGGCTGGGAATCTGGAAGGTTCTGGCAAGGCCTAGCTTGTATATCCTGTGCGGTGGCAACCGCGTGATGTCCCTGCTTCCAAAAAGAACCTTCCCTGAGTCAGCCCCGTACAGACCGGCAATCGTATTGATAAGAGTCGTCTTTCCTGAGCCGTTCGGACCTATCAGAATCGTGAGCGACTTCTCTTCGACATCGACGGAAACGTCATCGACCGCGCGTAGGCTTCCGAAGAACTTCGAAACGTTTTGAACCTTAATTGCTAAGGCCAACTTTACAAAAAGATAGGAGGGGGTGGGATTCCCCCTACGGAATTCCTTGTGGTTTGACGATCCAGGTTACTGTCTGTGTCCCTGCATCATAGGTTCCACATACGATCCACTTTGCGGAACCGGACGTGGCACCCGGAACGATGCAGAAGAACTCGTAGGAGCCGAAAAGTCTGTCGCCGGCCGTGTTGAGGATGGTAACCCCTGTCGAGCCGAGGAACCCGGCTGCTATGGATGGCAGGACCGCCTGCATACAGGGTCCGTCCTGCGTGGCGGTGTAGTGCGTCTGAGGAGCGCAGTACAGGATTGCGAGGGCCGCGAGCCACATGTCATCATAGGTTCCTAGGGTATACCCGGTGCAGAGCGTGCTGCGCGCTGCGAACTGCCTGGCGCAGATATTCTGCGTAAGTGGATTGTTTGAGAATCCGGGGTAGCTGGCCACGAGCCTGGTCTGAACGTCTACCGATGCATAGGTGGAGTTCACCAGTGGCGACTCGTTGCCCTGCCCGTCAACCCCGAACCATGGTAATGGGGATTGGAGCAGGTCTGGATAGTTGGTCGAAGCCTGGACAGCTATCTCAGCGAACTCGTCGAATGAAATGATGTAGATTCCTACGGCCGATGCGCCGAACTTGCTCACTGCAGACTTGTACGCACTGTCGAGTTGGCCAAGAACGGGGACGTAGTTGCTGGTTGAGATATCGTATGGAATCTGAGCTTCCACCTGTCCGCCTATGGCTTTGAAGTTGGATGCGGTGGAGTTCGCGAGTGCGCTGCCATAGGCATCGTTCCTGTAGAGGATGACAACGTCCTTGACGCCTGACTGAACGAACTCGTGAGCGTCAGCCCCACCCTGGAAGACATCGGTCGGGGGGGTCCTGAATAGGTAGTCGTCTGGGATCGCTGCAAGCGGACTGGTTGAAGACGGGCTGATCATGACGATCTGGTTGCTGTTCGCGAACGGGAGCACGGCCAGCGCCGTCCCACTGTTGAGAGGTCCCACAGTAATGTGGATACCCTGAGTCAAGAAGGAGTTCATGATCGTAGTAGTCAGAGTGTTGTCCTGCTTGTAGTCCTGAAGGCTTTGCTGGAAGGTGACCTTGCCTGCGAGCGACGTGGTCTGTATCCAGGCGTTGATGTCACTTATGGCGAACCCCGAAGTCACTACGTCGTCGTGACCTTGGCCCGCCAAGGTGCTCGTAAGATCCTGGAGGTCACCTATCGTGAAGGTCCCGCTCAGATTGCCGGCTGCCTGTGCGGCTCCTATCAGCATTGAATTGTTGATCCCTCCTAGACAGGAGAGACAAACAGGGGCTGATGTTCCTGTCGCAGTGGAAGTCACCGTGGAGGTCACCGTAGAGGTCGCAGTGGCCGCCGCCGAAGTTACAGTGGTCGTTAATGTGGCGGTGGCAGTGCTAGTGGTTCCAGGACCTGTGATTGTCGTCGTGCTTGGTGCTGCTGAAGTGATTCCTAAGCCGTAGATGACGCCCCCACCGATAATTATCCCAAGTATGAAGAGGGCACCTACGACTAAATTGGACGCGCCGTTTCGTTTCAAGTTTTCTTCGCTCGTCGTTACCCAGGAAACTATTTAACGCTTGGTTCCTTCGCGAGCACGAACAGGGCCCTTGGTAGACCCCATCCTTGCGAACGCGGTCACATATGGGTGCCTGTACGCGATAATGTGCGTAGGACTCACGTTGACCTACATGACCACAAAGGTGCCGAACTTCGCCCATTCGAACTTCGTTGTGGTTTCGATATTCTGCGGCGCCTCTGCGTTCATTTTCGGGCAGTTTTCGAGCTCATACGAGACTCTTCCCTTCGCGTTCGTTACAGGAGGGGTGGTCGCTGTGGCGATGTACCTGCTCGTCCTCAAACCTCTGGTCAAAAGGGGAGCCAGTGTCGTGGTGCTGATGATCGCCACCTTTGCGGTGTCCATTGTTCTGGACTCGGTGGTCGCGGGGGTCTTTTTCACTTTCCTGCAACAAGAGTACGCGAAATTCCTCGCTGACAGTGGCTACTACCTTTACAATCTCAACCAGCTCCCCGACATTCTACCCGGGGGGGTCCGCCTTATCTTCGGGGTCAGGCCGATAATCATTATGGCACCAGTGGCGCTCGCCATCACCACCATTGGAATCAGCCTCCTCCTCAGAACTAGGTTCGGGATTGCGATGCGGGCATCGATAGAGAACCCTAACCTTGCCAGAGTCCTGGGAGTGGACGTGGAACGGGTTTATCTTGTCTCGTGGTTCATAGCGGGAGCCCTGGCTGGGGTAGGGGGGGCGCTGTACGCTATTCAAGCCCCGACGCCGCCCAGCACCTCTTCAAACATAATAGTCGACATTTTTGCGGGAGTGGTTCTGGGAGGAATCGGCAGCATTTACGGAGGGATCGTCGGGGGCTTCGTAATCGGTTTTAGCGAGACGTACGTGATCAGTGTGCTCACGAACTTCGTAGACGCCAACTATGGTTATGCAGCAGGGTCAATAGTGACAACCTTTCAGAAGGGTGTCCCCCTGATAATTATGATTGTCACACTCTTGGTCATCCCGAAGGGGCTCACCTCGGTTGATTGGCGGCGTCTGCTGCGGAGGTTCAGATAGTTGGCCGCAGAACTCTCGTTCATCCTGTCGATCTTGATCTTTCCGGCTGAACTGTTCTGTTTCCTTTTGATTGTCAGTCTTACTGTCAACCTGGAATTTGGCTACGCCGGGATTCCGAACTTCGGCAAGGTGCTCTTCGTTGCCGGAGGTGGGTACCTGGCAGGCTCCCTGGCGTACAGGCTCATGGTGTACGTTATGAATTTGAAGGGGGACATCTTTGCCTACCAGGCTCTATTCATCGGCGAAATCGACACTCATCTGGCCCAGTATCCCCTGGAAGCAATTGAACTGGTCCTATTCATGGTCGTTGTTGCGGCAGCCACCGGAGCCCTTTTCGGATTTCTTGCGTCCTACCCCGCCATCAAGTTGAGGGAGGACTACCTCGGGATGTTGCTGCTTGCCGCCGGCGAATTCTTCAATATCTTCAGCGTCGCCTACACGCCATTCTTAGGAGGGAGCCTTGGAAGCTTCGCCCCTGATCCAATCGCTGCGCTGGGAACGGACGCAGGGGATTCTGACCTCTTCATTCTCGTGGTGCTCGCCGTGTTTGCGGTTCTTATCTACATCTACTCTGAGAGGATAGGCAGAGCTCCTCTTGGGAGGACACTCAGGGCCGTTAGAGACAACGAAACCGCCTCCGAGGCCTTGGGCAAGGACAATGTTGCCCTCAGGAGGAATGCCCTGCTCGTGGGTTCGGCACTTGCGGGCATAGCTGGGGTCCTCTATCTCTCGTTCGTCCCCCTAATGTCCCCTGGGACTACCACTGAAGCGACCTTCAACAGGGTCACGGACACCTTCATTCCCTTTGTCATCGTCATCATTGGTGGTGCTGCCAACAACCGGGGGGTACTAGTTGGATCTTTCGTGTACCTTTTGATATACAATGCCTTCAGCCAGATTACGACCTATCTTGGTCCCTCTCTGTCTGGCACCCTCGGCTTGTTTGGGTTGAACAACATAGAGTTCATTCTTATCGGAGTCCTGGTCATCGCCATCTTGCTTCGGAGACCCCAGGGAATGATCCCTGAGAAAGCGACACTCACCATAAAAAGGTCGAAACTCAGAGAGATGGCCTCCTCGTTGCTGAAGAAACCCGAAGACAAAAAGCAAGCAACTGAGAAGGGCTAGTGATTCGAGCTCTTCTCTATACCATCCGCGATGTTGTGGCAGGTCGTGCCGCCCCCGTCTCCCCGATGGTACAAGCTATCCACCAGCAACCTCGTGAACGTTTATTATCGAGAAACAGTCGTCGCCGCCCGCTTTGTCAGAGGAGCAAATCGCCCTAAGGCAGATGCTCGAGCGGAGGGAGAGGGAGTACCTGCTCGGCACCGCCAGGGCGAG
>Ga0187771_10001224_pt1 | contig 16994 bp, 14 predicted proteins | sample 0116_SJ02_MP15_1_FD_133139 | JGI IMG/M metagenome (GOLD analysis project Ga0187771, IMG submission 133139) | Tropical peat soil microbial communities from peatlands in Department of Meta, Colombia - 0116_SJ02_MP15_10_MG | ecosystem: Environmental > Terrestrial > Soil > Wetlands > Peat | place...
CCAAGGCGAGGCCGGCATGAGCGGATACTTCGAGCTCCGAGAGCCGACGCGCATCACCGTCGGCGCCATCGGGCCGGTCGGCGGGCGGGTCTTCGTTCTCCAGGCCCGTGAAGGGGCCCGGCTCGTCACCGTGAAACTGGAGAAACAGCACGTCGAGGCCATCTCCCGCCATCTCGGGCAGCTGCTCCAGGACCTTCCACGACCCGGTGACGTCGCCGAGGCCGACCTCGAACTGGAACCGTTCCAAGAACCCGACTTCGTCGTCGGGACGCTCGCCCTGGCGTACGACGCGAGCGCGGATCGCATCGTGATCTTCACCGAGGAGGCGGTCGCCGCGGACGTCGAAGGCGATTCAGCCCGCTTCTCCTGCACCCGTGGGCAAGCCGCGGCGCTGGCGACGCGAGGCATCCGTCTCGTCGAGGCCGGGCGTCCGGCCTGCCCTTTGTGCGGGTATCCGCTCGACCCGAGGGGGCACGTATGCCCGCGGACGAACGGCCATCACGCTCCGCTGACCTGACGGCGCAGGAGTGGGTCGCGCTCCTGACCCGCGGGTCGGTCAAGGTCGTCGGTCGCCTGCCCTGGAGCTCGAACGCCACGTTCCTCGTCACGGTGACCGACGGGGACCGGACGGTCCGGGCTGTCTACAAGCCCGGCGCCGGGGAACGCGGGTTGTGGGACTTTCCCGACGGGCTGTTCCGGCGCGAGGTCGCGGCGTACGAGCTCGACCGGGCTCTCGGCCTCGAGATCGTCCCGACGACGGTGCTGCGCGCCGAAGCGCCCTTGGGCGAGGGATCGCTGCAGCGCTTCATCGAAGCGGACTTCACCGAGCACTACTTCAGCCTGCGCGAGGTCGCAGAGCACGGCGAGGCGCTCCGGGTGATCGCGGGATTCGACCTGCTTGCCAACAACGCCGACCGCAAAGGCGGGCATCTGCTCGTCGATCGCTCCGGCCATCTGTGGGCGATCGACAACGGACTTTCGTTCCACGCCGACACCAAGCTCCGCACGGTGATGTGGGACTTCGCCGGCGAGGAGCTCCCTGCCTCCATCGTCGCCGGGGCGCGGCTGTTCACCGCCGCGATCCCCGACGAACTCGTGGCGCTGCTCTCCGCTGAGGAGGTCGACGCGCTGGCGGCGCGCGCCGAAGCGATCATCGACGATCCGCGCTTTCCCGGTCCGACGGCGAAGACGCGGCTTCCTTGGCCGCTCGTGTGAGAGCCGTGCCGGTACGCACGGCGGTAGGGGCGGAGGCCACTCTCGTGCGGTGACGAAGTTCGACGCGCCCGGGACCGCGGCCAACACCGGCCGGGGCCGGAGGGGCTCACCTTTTCTCGCCAAGGCACGGCTGTGTCGGCGGGACGCCGAGCGGATGTGCGCCGTCATCACGGTCATCGCCGAGCGTGCTTCGCCGAGCCTCGGCGCCGAGGCGCGCCGCGGCCTGGGTCGGCTCGACCGCTTGGCGGGGCGGACGCTCGGCCGGAGGCGCGGGGCGCGCGTCGCAATGACGGTGGTCGAGACCGACGAGGGCCTCGACCTCGCGGCGGGGCTGTTGGAATGTGCGGACGCCCTCGCCGGTCAGGGGCGGCCCGTCGAGGCCTTCGCGCTCGAGGGGATCGAGGGCCGTCTTCTCGAGGCGCTGCTCGACGCGGGCCGTGTCGCCGGCGGTGTTCCCGACGATGTCAGCCGGTAACCTCAACTCATGACCGACGCGGCGACGGGCGGGGAGCGGCTCGATCTCGACGAGGAGGAGTGGCTCCGGCGTCTCGGCCCCGAGAGCTACCACGTGCTGCGAGAGAAGGGGACGGACCGGCCCTTCTCGGGCGAGTACACGCACCCCGGGCGTAAGGGCGTCTTCCGCTGCGTCGCCTGCGGCAACACGCTTTTCGTCTCCGACGCGCAGTTCGACTCGGGCTCGGGATGGCCGAGTTTCACGACCCCGGCGGCCGCGGACGCCGTCGAGACGGCGCCGGATCACAGTTTGGGGATGGACCGCGTCGAAGTGACCTGCACCCGCTGCGGCGGTCACCTCGGCCACGTCTTCGACGACGGGCCTGCCCCGTCCGGGCTGCGCTACTGCATCAACTCCAGCGCGCTGGATCTCGACGAGCAATAACAGGGAGAAGCGTGCAATAGCGTGCCGGCTGGGCGCGCTGCCACGCCGGGTGGTCGGATATTCACGCGACTGCAACGCCGTCGCGGTGGGGCCGTCGCCTGCCGCCGTCATCATTGGTTGGTGGAGTTTCATCGGGGTTCGACGAAAGTGCCGAAAGGTGCCCGCGTCGCCTCCGGGACCGACACGAGGGCACTGGGTGCCCTCGTCGGTCTCAGCGGCAAAAGGGCATCTCCGGAGCGGTTTGTCGTCATCGAGTCCTGCCACAGCACCTGGCTGTTCGACACGGCGGACCGGCGCTTCTGTCGGGTCGCGCGCAACGGCGGTTCCGCGGCGGTGGTGACCGACTGGCGACCCTACGACCGACTCGTGGTCGAGGACCGCACCGACGCCTTCGTCGTCTTTCTCGATGCCTCGGGGACGCGGTTGCTCCGTTCGTGGCGTCACACCGCCGGTTGCGAACACTGCGATCGTGACGTCACCGCGGAGATGTCCCTCGGGGATCTCCGTCGTGTCACGCGCGCCTGAGCGGCACATTCCGCCGAAGTGAGCCGCCGCGCGCCTTCCTCGGCGCCCCCCAGAAGGGGGCGCCGAGGAAGTCTCCTTTTGAGCCACGACGCCTTGGGCGGGGCCGGGCTCCGTGGGACAATCGCGCCATGGTCGACAACGAAGCCGCGCCGAAAGCTCCTCTGATCGTCGTCACCTCCGCACCTGATCCAGGGGCGGGAGGCGAACAGACGGGTGGCGCCGCGCCATCCGGACCGTCCGAAGGAGAGTCGGTCGAGCGTCCGGCGAAGGTGATGCGGATCGGGTCGATGATCAAGCAGCTGCTCGACGAGGTAGAGAAGGCGCCGCTCGACGCGGCGAGCCGCACCCGGATGAAGGAGATATACGAACGGTCGGTGCGCGAGCTCTCCGACGGGCTCTCCCCGGAACTCGTCGCCGAACTCGACCGGCTGGCGCTGCCCTTCGACACGGACGAGCCGACCGATTCCGAGCTGCGGATCGCGCAAGCGCAGCTCGTCGGGTGGCTCGAGGGCCTGTTCCACGGGATCCAGGCGGCGCTGTTCGCGCAGCAGCTCGCGGCGCAGAGCCAACTCGAGGAGATGCGCCGGAGGAGCCTCCCGGTCGCGGCCAGCGATGTGCAGGAGCGCCCCGGACCGTATCTGTAGGGAGAACGGCCACGAGACGGGTCCCGGCCGGCGCGCTATTGTCCGCGGAGACCGAATGACATCCCTGTAGTTCATCCACAGACGGTGGATGACAGGTGTGGACGACCTGTGGAGGCTCACCGATGGCAGGGTCGCCGGACCGCCAGTCCTTCGCCCACCTCCACCAGCACACCGAGTACTCGATGCTCGACGGAGCGGCGCGCGTCCGAGAGCTCGTCGACGCCGCGGCCGTCGACGGTCAGCCCGCGCTGGCGATCACCGACCACGGGAACATGTACGGCGTCCTCGAGTTCTACCGCGCCTGTCACGAGCGCGGGATCTCGCCGATCGTCGGCATGGAGGCCTACATGGCGCGCACGTCGCGCCATGAGCGCCCGGTGCGGCGGGGCCGTCTCGACGACACCGGCGGCGAAGCCGAGCGCGGCGAGAAGCTCTACTACCACCTGACCGTCCTCGCCGAGACGAACCCGGGATACCGCAACTTGATGAAGCTCTCGTCGGAGGCCTACCTCGAGGGCTACTACTACAAACCACGGGTCGACTGGGAGCTGCTCGAGCGCCGCCACGAGGGGCTGATCGCCACCACCGGCTGCCTCGGTGGCGTCGTCGCGCAGGCGATCCTCGCCGGCGACGCCGCCGAGGCCCGCGGACTCGCGGGCCGCCTCCAGGAGATCTTCGGCCCGGAGAACCTCTTCGTCGAGCTGCAGGACCACGGGATCGCCGCGCAACGTCAGATCAATCCGGTCCTCGTCGAGATCGCCCGGGCGATTCGGGCGCCGCTGCTCGCGACGAACGACGGTCACTACTGCCGTCGTAGCGACGCCGTCGCGCACGACGCGCTCCTCTGCGTGCAGACCGGCGCGACCATCAACGACCCGAAACGATTCAAGTTCGAGAGCGCTGAGCACTACCTGAAAACCGCCGCCGAGATGCGGATGCTATTCCGCGCTCTTCCGGAGGCGTGCGACAACACCCTTGTTATCGCGGAGCGCGCCCACGTCGAGATCGAACTCGACAAGCCGACGCTTCCGGAGTTCCCGATCCCCGAGACTTTCCTCGCCGGCTCCTACGAAGCGTCGGCGTCGGCGTACCTCGCCGACCTCACCCGACGTGGCGCCGCCGAACGCTACGGATCGCCACTATCCGAAGAGGTCACGAGCCGACTCGACTACGAGCTCGGTGTGATCGCCAAGATGGGGTTCTCCGCTTATTTCCTCGTCGTTTGGGACCTCATTCGTCACGCCCGCGCGCAGAAGATCCGCGTCGGACCGGGTCGGGGTTCCGCCGCCGGCAGTCTGGTCGCTTACTGCCTGCGCATCGTCGACATCGACCCGATCCGCTACGGGCTCGTCTTCGAGCGGTTCTTGAACCCGGGCCGCAAGCAGATGCCTGACATCGACATGGACTTCGACGAGCGCTACCGGTCCGAGATGATCCGCTACGCCTCGGAGCGGTACGGCTGGGACCACGTCGCGCAGATCGTGACTTTCTCCACGATCAAGGCACGGGCGGCGGTGCGCGACGCCGCGCGCGTCCTCGGGCTGCCCTACGCGGTCGGCGACAGGGTCGCCAAGGCGATGCCACCGCTCGTCATGGGTCGTGACGCGCCACTGCGGTTCTGCTTCGAGCAGGTCGAGGGGCACGGGGACGCCTACGTCGCGGCGACGAGCCTGCGCGAGATGTACGAGGCCGACCCCGAGGCGAAGACGGTGATCGACGTCGCGCGCGGTCTCGAGGGCCTGCGTCGCCAGGACGGCATCCACGCCGCCGCGGTCGTGATCTCGAAAGAGCCGCTCACCGAGTACATGCCGATCCAGCGCAAGCCCGAGCCCGGGACCGATCCAGCCGACGCGCCGATCGTCACGCAGTACGAGATGCACGGGGTCGAGGAGCTCGGGCTGCTGAAGATGGACATCCTCGGGCTGCGCAATCTCTCGGTGATCGAGACTGCCCTTGACCTCGTCGAGAAGGCGACTGGGACCCGTCCCGACATCGACGCCGTGGCGCTCGACGACGAGACGACCTACGCGATGCTCCGGCGCGGCGATTCGATCGGCGTCTTCCAGCTCGAGGGCTCAGCGATGCGGTCGACGCTGCGCGCGCTGGCGCCGACATGTTTCGACGACGTCGCCGCGCTCGTGGCCCTCTACCGGCCCGGGCCGATGGCGGGGAACATGCACCGCGACTACCCGGATCTGAAGAACGGCCGGGTACCGCCCAAATACGTCCATCCCGAGATGGCGGAGGTCCTCAGCGACACCTACGGCCTGATGCTCTATCAGGAGTCCGTGATGCGTGTCGCCGAGCGTTTTGCCGGGTACACGCTCGAGGAGGCGGACAACCTCCGCAAGGCCTGCGGGAAGAAGGACGCCGAGCTGATCGCCGCGGAGCGCGAGAAGTTCGTGCGGGGCTGCGTCGACCGCGGTTACGGAGAGGAGCTCGGCACACGGCTTTTCAACATCATCGAGCCCTTCGCCAACTACGCCTTCAACAAGTCCCACGCCTACGGTTACGGGCTCGTCGCCTACCAGACGGCCTGGCTGAAGGCGAACCACCCCGTCGAGTACCTGGCCGCGCTCCTGTCATCGGTGAAAGACGACAAGGACCACACCGCCATCTACCTCGGGGAGTGCCGCACTCTCGGCATCGAGGTGCGCGTGCCGGACGTCAACGAGTCGAGCTCGAATTTCACCGCCCGTCGCGGCGGCGCGCGCCCCGGGAGCCCCGGAGTGATCGTGTTCGGACTATCCGCCGTGCGCAACGTCGGCGAAGGGGTCGTCGGGCTCATCGTCGCCGAGCGCGAGAAGAACGGAGCATTCGCCGACTTCCACGACTTCTGCTGCCGGGTCGATCCGTTCGTCCTCAACAAGCGCTCGATCGAGTCGCTCATCAAGGCCGGGGCCTTCGACTCCCTCGGCCACCCGCGTAAAGGGCTCTGCCTCGTCTTCGAGGAGATCATCGACCGCGTGCTCGCCCGGCGACGGGAGGAGGAGCTCGGGATTTCGACGTTGTTCTCGGTGCTCGCGGAAGTCCCCGCAGACGAGTCGGGCGGGCTCGACGAGGCCCGACTCGCCATTCCGGACGTCGAGTTCGACAAGACCGAGCGGCTCGCTTTTGAAAAGGAGATGCTCGGGCTGTACGTGAGCGACCACCCGCTCTTGGGATTCGAAGCGGCCTTGCGGCTGCGGACCGACGCGACGGTGCGCGAGCTGCTCGACCAGGCGATGTCACCGGAGGCCTTCGCCGAACTCGGCGGCTCGTCGGTCGTCGTCGGCGGCGTCGTGACCGGCCTGAACCGCCGCTACACGCGGCGCGGCGAGCTGATGGCGACCTTCGTCCTCGAGGACCTCGAAGCGGCGATCGAGGTGTTCGTCTTCCCGAAGACGATGGCGGAGCACGGGATGCGGCTCGAAGACGACGCGATCGTCTGCGTGCGCGGGCGGCTCGACCTGCGGGAGGAAGTGCCGAAGCTCGTCGCGATGGAGGTCACGCGTCCCGAGCTCACGGCCTCCGACGAGGCCATCGAGCTCCGCGTTCCCCTCTCGTCGGTCTCGGAATCGGTCGTCGCCCGGCTGAAAGAGCTCGTCGTCGAGCACCCCGGCCCGGTGCCGGTCCACATCCGTCTGGGGCAGAAGGTCCTGCGCCTTCCGTCCAAGTTCAACGTCGACCCGCGCGGAGGCCTCGTCGGCGCGCTGAAGGAGCTGCTCGGCGCCAACGCCGTTTCCGCCTAGCGCGCCGGCCCGACACGGGTGACAGGCGTGACTGGGCCGCGCCCCGCCTCGACGAGTCGAGGGTGTGTCCGGAGAGCCCCCGGCAAGGCGGCGTCAGGCGCCCCCCGTGGCGTGCCGTGTCGCCGTTCCCGTAGACTGGGAATATCCACATCGTCGTGAGCAGGTCCTGCGTGTGGTCGTGGGGAGAACGACGACGGGCCGCTCGGGTGAGTCGGCGCACAGCGGGACAGTAGAGCAGTGAGGGGTTTACGAAACGTGATGGACGTCGCGACGAAAGACTGCACGGCGTTGAGCGACGCGGAGCTCGGCGAGCTCGCCGACCTGTGTGCGGAGAACGGGAACGGATACGAAGTCGGGTTCCTCTCCAAGCAACGCGACGAGTGGGTGCTCGTCACCCACGTCCGCGAGCAGAACAAGCTGCGCGGCTTCGCCTTCTCGACGCTCGAGAGAATCGGCGGAACACCGAGCTTGCTCGTCGGTGTCGCCTCGTTCACGCGCACCAACGTCGCCGAGCAGGCGCTGAAGGCGATCATGCGCGACCTGTTCCGCCGGGCCGTGCTCGCCTTCCCCGACGAGGACGTGCTCGTCGGCACCCGCATGGCGAACGCGGCGTCGTTCCGCGGCTACGGCGGGCTCGCCGAAGTCGTGCCGCGTCCGGGTCACAAGCCTTCGGGCGAAGAGCGAGCCTGGGGCCGACGGCTCGCCAAACGGTTCGGCGTCGACGGACAGCTCGACGACCGCGTCTTCGTCGTGAAAGGTGACGCCAACCCCACGGGGATGCTCGATTACGCACCACGCCGCGCCCCGGCGCTGGCGACGCAACTCGCCGAGCTGTTTACCCCGCTTGACCGCTCACGTCGGGACACGCTCGTCGCGTTCGGCTGGGCGATGGCCGAGGACCTCGCCGCCGGGAATCTTCCGAAGTAGCCTCCGCCACCGCCGCATAAGGCGCCGCGGCACCCGGCGGGGCAGCACGGCGAGGACCACCTTGGCGGCGTGCCCGTGGCGCACTGCCGCGAGTCCGCAGAGGAGGTAGCTCGGACGGAAACCGAGGGTCTCGACGAGTTCGCCGCGCCGCAGGGGATGTTCCGTCGCGAACGCCGCCCGGCGGGCGACGGGATCGGCGACGAGCACGGTCTGGGTCGTTCCCGACCACGAGATCGTGGCGACGACCTCGCCATCGGGCCGCACGGAGAGCTCGAGGGAGCGGGGTGAAGTCTCGATGACGACGACCGACTGGTTCGCCCCGTCGAGCTCGAGGTAGGCGATCGACGGTCCCCACGTCGAAAGGAGTGAGGCGCCCTGGCGCGGCGGCGACGCGAGCTGGCGGAGGAGACGCCGGGCCGGACGGCGTCGAGCTCGCCCGAGAAGCGTCGGCGGGCCCAGCGCGAGGATCGCCTCGGGCCGGGCGGGGTCCTCCGGCTCCTCGTCGTCGGCGAGGGTCACGGCGACGACGTCGAAGCGGGCGGCGAGGCGCGGCCGGCCCTCGGGGGTCCGGACCCGCTGGAGCTGCGGCGCCCCTTCGGGACGCGACCGGAGCAGCGTCCCCGAGGCGAGGTCGACGCCGACCCACTCCTCAGGTCCCGGCGACAGGACGAGACAGGTGAGCTCGGCGCCCGGCACGGCCGCGGGTCGCGTCCCGACCCGCAGGTGACGGGGGAACCGGATCCGACGGTGCCTTGGTGTCTGGGCCCTCGTCACATCGAGATCATTGCTGTCGCGTCGGCCACCGCGTGGTCGATCGCGGCGGAAATCTCCGCCGGGTCGGTGACCGGGGCGAGGCAAGCTCCCCGACGGCAGACGTAGGCGCCCCCGAGGTGGCGGCCGGCGACGCGCGGGCTCGGCGCTGAGGCGCCCCAGACGAGCACCCGCTCCGGCACGTAGCCGGCCGACGCCGCGGCGACGAGGTCCGGGCGGTCCCCGACGACGACGATCTCGACCGCCCCGAGCTCGAGGAAGACCGCGGCCTCGACGAGATGGGCGAAGTCGAGCGGCGAGTCCGCCAGTGCCGAACCCGCCGCGGCAACACTTTGTTCGGCGCGGGTCCACAGGGTCGTCTCCCCGGAGATCGCGGCGAGCCGCGCCAGGGCGGAGGCGGCCACCGAGCCCGCGGCGGGTGTGACGCCGTCGTAGATCTGGCGGGGGCGCACGACGAGCGTCTCGGCGTCGCTTCCCGTCGCGTACCACCCCCCGTCGGGGGCGGAGAACAGCCGGATGAGCTCGTGGGCCGCCGTGAGCGCTTCGTCGCCGAAACGGCCGACCCCGGTGAGCTCGCCGAGGCGCGTGAAACAGTCGACGAGCCAGGCGTAGTCGGCGGCGACCCCGAGGTGGGCGGCTCGTCCGGCCTGCCAGACCCGCAGCCACCTCCCGTCCGGGCGCCGCAGCGCGGCGAGCAGGAACTCGCCGAGCTCGACCGCCCTCGTCCGCCAGAGGGTGTTCCCCGTCGCCGCCGCGGCCTCGGCGAGAACCGAGCAGGTCATCGCGTTCCACTCGGTGACGACCTTGTCGTCGAGTGCCGGACGGACCCGTTCGCCCCGGGCGCGGCGCAGATCGACGCGGCAGCGTTCCACCTCGGCCGGCCGGAGGAGATCGCCCCGCACCGGGCGGGAAAGGACGCTCCTCCCGTTGTCGAGGTTGCCCCCGGCGCCGACGCCGTACCACTGCGCGGCGAGGGCCGCCCTTTTCGCGCCGAGGACCCCGATGAGCTCCTCGAAAGTCCAGGCGTAGAAACGCCCTTCCTCGCCTTCGGAATCGGCGTCCTCGGACGACCGGATGCCGCCGGCGGGGTCACGGAGGACGTCGAGTACGTAGCCCAGCGTCTCGTCGAGCACCTGGCGCCAGCGGCTGTCACCCGTCACCTGCCAGGCGTGCAGGTAGCAGCGGCTGAGCGCGGCCTGGTCATAGGCCATCTTCTCGAAATGGGGCACGAGCCAGCGACGATCGACCGAGTAGCGCGCGAAGCCACCCCCGAGGTGGTCGTAGATACCGCCCGAGGCCATCGCCGCGAGCGTCGTCGTCGCCATCTCGAGGGTGCGGGGGCGTCGGAGTCGGTGGGCGCGCAACAGCAGCTCGAGCCGCGGCGCCTGGGGGAACTTCGGCGCGCCGCCGAGGCCGCCGTATTCGGGGTCGAAGTTCGCGGCGAAGCCAGCGACCGCCCGGTCGACGAGCCCCGAGGCGTCCGGGACCGTCGTCGCCGGCCCCGGCGAACCGAGCCGAGCCGCGACGGCCGCGGTGAGCTCGTCCGCTTGCCGGCCGATCTCGTCGCGCCGGTTCGTCCAGGTCGCCGAGACTGCCTTGAGCACGTCGGCGAAGGCCGGCAGGCCGTGGGCGGCGTGGCGCGGGAAGTAGGTGCCGCCGAAGAACGGGCGGCCCTCGGGGGTCGCGAAGACCGTGAGTGGCCATCCCGCTTGGCCCTGCAACGCCTGGACGGCCTCGAGGTAGACGGCGTCGACGTCGGGCCGCTCCTCCCGGTCGACTTTGATGGCGACGAAGCCATCGTTGATGAGGTGGGCGACGGCTTCGTTCTCGAAGGATTCGTGGGCCATGACGTGACACCAGTGACACGCGGCGTAGCCGATCGAGATGAGCACGGGATGGTCGAGGCCCCGGGCGCGGGCAAAGGCTTCCTCGCCCCAGGGGAACCAGTCGACCGGGTTGTCCCGGTGCTGGCGGAGATAGGGGCTGAGTTCGTCGGCGAGGTGGTTCATCGACCGATATCGCCCTCGGCGAGGGCCCGTTTCAAGGTGTCCCGGCGGACCTTGCCGATCCCCGTGCGGGGCAACGCCGGAACGAGGACGAGCTCCTTGGGCGCCGCGATCGGGCCGAGCTCGCCGCGCACGAGCTCTCGCAGCTCGTCGAGCGTCGGCGGCGACGCGTCGGTGGTCTCGACGACGGCGACGACGCGTTCGCCCCACTCGGGGTCCGGGACGCCGACGATGACGACCTCGGCGACGCCGGGGTGGGCGCGCAGCACGGCCTCGACCGGCACGGGCCAGACCGACTCGCCTCCCGTGCGGATCACGTCCGCCATCCGTCCGAAGACTTCGAGCTGACCTTGCGGCGAGAGCATCCCCGCGTCGCCCGTCCGGAACCAGCCGTCGGCGTCCTTCGGGTCGTCGCCGAAACGGTAGGCGCGCAGGAGCATCGGGCCACGCAGGACGATCTCTCCGCCGGCGGCGATCCGGATCTCGACGCCGTCGAGCGGCCAGCCGTCGTAGACGACGCCGCTTCCCGTCTCGGTCATGCCGTAGGTCGCGACGGCGTTGCGCGGCCGCACGTTCGGCATCGGCCCCCCACCGAGGACGATCGTGCGGAAGCGCGCCGCTTCGGCGCCGAGCCGCGCGCAGGTGGTCGGGACGAGCGAGACGAGGGTCGCGCCCCGGGCCGCGGCCGAGGTCACCCCGCCGACGGCGAAGACGGGCTGCACCTCGAGGGGGGTGCCGGTCGCCAGGGCCCGTGTGACGACGGCAAGCCCCCCGACGTGGGCGAGCGGCAGGCAGCACAGCCACTTGTCCCGGGCGGGATCGACGCCGAGGCGAGTGCTGACGGCGCACGCCGACGCCGTCACCGCGTCGTGGGTGAGGACGACGCCGCGCGGTTCCCCCGTCGTGCCCGAGGTCGCGACGACGTAGGCGTCGCCCTCCTCGATCGGGCGGGCCGCGGCGAGTTTGGTCTCGTCGCCATCGGCCCCCACGACGACGGCGGGGCGGAGGGCCTCGAGGACGCGGATCTTGGCCGGAGCGGGGAGGCGCTGGTCAACCGGGAGGACGGCGTCGCCGGCGTCATGAACTCGCCGCATCGCGGCGACGAACCCGGCGTCGCCCGCCATGTCCAGGGCGACGAGCCGACGCACTCACGGTAGCCTAACGGCCTCATGACGACTGCTGAGCTGGGCCTGCCCGCCTGGGAGGCGAGCGGCGACTACGACGACATCACGTACGAGACGGCCGAGGGGATCGCCAAGCTGACGATCTGCCGGCCGGAGGTCCGCAACGCCTTCCGGCCCCGGACGATCAGCGAGCTCGGCCGAGCGCTCACGGTCGCCCGCGACGATCCGGAGATCGGCGTCATCATCCTCACCGGGCAGGGCTCCGAGGCGTTCTGTGCCGGAGGGGACCAGAAGGTCCGCGGCGAGGACGGGTACCTCGGGGACGACTCGGTCGGGGGGCGCGGCATCGGCCGGCTGAACGTCCTCGATCTGCAGATCCAGATCCGCCGGTTGCCGAAGCCCGTCGTCGCGATGGTCGCCGGTTACGCCATCGGCGGTGGCCACGTCCTCCATCTCGTCTGTGATCTGACGATCGCGGCGGACAACGCCCAGTTCGGTCAGAACGGCCCGCGCGTCGGCAGTTTCGACGCCGGATTCGGCGCCGGGTTGCTGGCGAGGACGATCGGTACGAAACGGGCGAAGGAGATCTGGTTCCTCTGCCGCCACTACGACGCGTCACGCGCTCTGGCGATGGGGCTCGTGAACGCCGTCGTGCCGCTCGATCGGTTGGAGCTCGAGACGGTCGCCTGGTGCCGGGAGATGCTGCGACTCTCGCCGATGACACTGCGCCTGCTGAAGGCCGGGTTCAACGCCGCCGAGGACGGTCTGGCGGGAGTCCAGCAACTCGCCGGGGACGCGACGATGCTCTTTTACATGACCGAGGAGGCCCAGGAGGGCCGCGACGCCTTCGTCGAACACCGCCCAGCGGACTTTGGCCGTTTTCCACGCCGGCCGTGAAGGCCGCGGAACCCTCGTGGAACTGAGGCGGTAAGTGGCGGGAGCGGCCCAGTGGTTCGCCGCGGCCCGTCCTCGCACGCTGCCCGCTTCGGTCGTCCCCGTCGCGGTCGGCGTCGCCGTGGCTCGATCGACGGGACACGTCGTCGCGTGGCACGCCGTCCTCGCGCTCGTCGTGTCGCTGGCGATGCAGATCGGCGCCAACTACGCCAACGACTACTCCGACGGCGTGCGCGGCACGGACGCACAACGGTTCGGGCCGAGCCGCCTCGTCGCCTCCGGGAGCGCCAGCCCGGCGGCGGTGCGCTCCGCCGCCTTGGCGAGTTTCGCGGTCGGCGCGGTCGCGGGCCTGGTCCTCGCCCTCGCGGTGTCGCCGTGGCTGATCGCGGTGGGGGCGGCGGCGATCGCCTCCGCCTGGCTGTACACCGGTGGCCCCCGGCCGTACGGCTACGCCGGGTACGGGGAAGTTTTCGACTTCGTGTTCTTCGGCCTCGTCGCCGTCGTCGGGACGACGTACGTCGCGTCGGGGAAGCTTCCCGCCCTCAGTTTCGTCGCCGCGATTCCCGTCGGGTTGCTGGCGGTCGCGCTTTTGGTCGCGAACAACCTGCGCGACATCGTCTCCGACGCGCAATCCGCCAAACGGACCCTCGCGGTGCGGCTCGGCGACCGGCGGACACGTTTCCTGTACGTCGCGCTGGTCGTCGGTGCCTTCGCCACCTCGGCGGCGGTCGCCCCGTGGCGGAACTTCGCCCTTTTCGGCTTGGCCGCCGCCCCCGTCGCCGCGGTTCCGCTGCGCCGGGTTCGCTCCGGCGCGACCGGCGAGAAACTTGTCCCTGTGCTCGCGCTGACCGGAGCCGTCGAGGCCGTCTTCGGGCTCGTCTTCGCGATCGGCATCGCGCTGTGAAAAGAACCTTTCTTGACGGCGCGCCGGGCGCGCTATGGCGCGCCCGGCGACGTCAACCAGGAGGCGAGGATCTCGGCGAAAAGAAGCGGTGCCTCGAACGGCGCGGCGTGGCCGACGCCCGGAATCGACCGGAAGGTCGCGTTGGCGCCGATCGTCCCGGCCAGGCGGCGCCCGAGCCGGGAGTAGGGGCGGTCGAGGCCGCCGGCGACGATGAGGACCGGCATCGCGAGCCGGTGCAACCGGACCGCGTCGTAGTCCTGGGTCCCGGTCCCGAGCGTGCGCAACGCCCGGGCGAGGCCGTCGGTCGTGTTCTCGCGGCGCGCCGCCAAGCCGGCCGCAGACCGTTCGAGATGAGCAAAGGGCGGTGCCGCGAGCCACTCGGCAAGGAAGGCGTCGATCGTGAGTCGTCCCTTTCCGGTCGCCTCGAGTCGGCTGGCGAGGGCGTCGTCGGCGCGACGGCGCACCGCCCGCTCGTCGAGGTCCGCGATCCCGGGGTGCGCGCCGACGAGGACGAGGCGGCGCACCGACCCGGGGCAGGAAAATGCGGCGTGGAGGGCGACACGACCCCCCATCGAGTAGCCGACGTAGGTCGCCTCACCCCCCGCGGCGGCGACGAGGCGTCCGGCCTGGGGAAGGTCCCGGACCCCGACGTCCGCCGACCGCCCGTGGCCCGGCAGGTCGACGGTGAGGACCTCGTGGTGCCGCGAGAGGTCCGTGGCGATTCTCCGCCAAGACCGACCGGTCTGGGTGAAGCCGTGGACGAGGACGAGGCGCGGACCCGCGCCGGTGCGGTCGACGGCGAGGGCGCGCGGCGCGCCGGAGCCGGCGTCGCGTCGCGGCCGGGGCATCGGCCGTGACCCTACAGGCGAGTTTCGCGGCGACGCTCGTCGACGAGTGGGTGCGCGCCGGCATCGTCGACGCGGTCGTCGCGCCGGGGTCGCGTTCGAGCCCGCTGGCGGTCGCGCTCCTCGGCGACGAGCGGATCCGGGTCCACGTCCGGCTGGACGAACGGTCGGCGGGTTTCTTCGCGATCGGCCTCGCGCTCGTCTCGGCCCGTCCCGTCGTCGTCGTGGTGACGAGCGGGACCGCGACCGCCGAACTCCACCCGGCGGTCGTCGAGGCCGACCTTGCCGGAGTGCCGCTCCTCGTCTGCACGGCGGATCGTCCCCCCGAACTGCGCCACGTCGGCGCGGCGCAGACGATCGACCAGCAGCATCTCTTTGGGCGCGCGGTGCGTTTCTTCGCCGATCCGGGAGTGCCCGACGTCGACGGTCGTTGCCACTGGCGTAGCTTCGCGAGCCGGCTCGTCGCCGAGGCGACGGCCGGCCCCGGTGGGCCCGGTCCCGTGCACGCCAACCTGGCTTTCCGCGAGCCGCTCGGCGGCACACCCGACGACCTCCCGCCCGGCCGGCCGGGAGGTCGTCCCTGGCACGACGCGATCGGCCGGATCGACGTGCCCGAGGAGGCCGTGGAACGGCTCGTCGCCGAGGTCGGACCCACCCGGCGCGGCGTCATCGTCGCGGGTCGGGGGGCGGCCGAGGGGGACCCCGGGGGCGTCCTCGCCCTCGCCGCCGCCGCCGGCTGGCCGGCTCTCGCCGACACTCTGGCTTTCCCGCGCGCTCGCCAGACGGAAGTCGTGGCCGCGTGGGATCTCGTCGTGAAGAGCCAGGCGGCGCTGCGCGCCTTGCGACCCGAGTTCGTGCTGCGCGTCGGCGCGCCGCCGGCGAGCCGGGCGGTCGCGACCTGGCAGACCGCGCTCTGCGGCGCCGGGGCTTCGTCGGTCCTCGTCGATCCCCACGGACGCTTCGCCGACCCGGACCGGATCGCCGCAGTCGTGTTGCGGGCATCCCCGGGAGCGCTGTGCCGACGCGTCGCCGACGCGCTCGCCGGTCGGCTCCGAGGACCCGAGGGATGGCTCGCGCGCTGGGAAAGGGCGGAGGCGGTGGCACAGGACGCGATCGAGGAGGTGCTCGGCGCGACGGACGAATTCAGCGAGCCGGCCGTGGCGCGGGGCCTTTTCGCCCGTCTGCCCGCCGAATCGACGCTCGTCGTCTCCTCGTCGATGCCGATCCGCGACCTCGATGCCTTTGCCCGCCCGCGCGTCGGCGCGCCGACGGTCCTTGCCAACCGGGGGGCGAACGGGATCGACGGCGTCTTGTCGACGGTGCTCGGCGCGGCCCGCGGCGCGTCCGCCGTCCGGTCCGGTTCCGGCGGGCGGACCTTCGGGCTGCTCGGCGACCTCGCCTTCTTCCACGACCTGCCCGCTCTGGTCCGGGGCCGGCACGAAGACGTCATCGACGCCACCGTCGTCGTCGTCGACAACGCCGGCGGGGGGATCTTCTCGTTCCTGCCGTACCCGAGGGACCTCGACGCCGGGCTTTTCGAGCGGGCCTTCGGGACCCCGCAGTCCCCGGACCTGTCGGGGGTGGCCGAGGCGCTCGGCTGTCGCGTGCACGGGGCATCGTCGCCGGCCGAGTTCGCCGCGACGCTCGACGAGACGGCGTTCTGGCGCGGGGTTCAGCTCGTCGTCGTCCGCACCGACCGGGCCCGCAACGTCGCGGTCCACGCCGCGCTGGAAAGATCCGTCGTCGCGGCGGTCGACGGGGCGTGCGGGGAAGCTACCTAGTCGGGAAAGCGCCGGGCATCGGTCGCGGCGTAGCGGGCGACGCCCGCGTCGGTCGCGGCGGCGCGCTCGACCGCGCCGACGAGCTCGTCGAGGTCCGCGGCCGGGAGCGCGCAGGTCATCTCCTCGGGCGCCAGACCTGTTCGGACCCGCGACAACGCGCAGCCGACGCTCGCCGCCGTCAGCCGCTGTTCCTTCGCGATCGCGACGATGTGGCACTGGGGCTTGCCGCCGATCACGAGCCCGGGGATCGCGTCGGAGAGCACCATCAACTGGCGGCCGTTCACGCGGAGCAGCACGACGTCGGGGCGCACCCCGGGTGGGGTGGCCGCGAGAGGCCCGTAGGTGATGGCGCCCGGATGGCCCGAGACCACCGGCAGGCCGGCCGCTTCGGCGGCGGTCACCCAGCCCGATTCGAGGAGCGTGGCGACGTCAGCGTTACCCGCGACCTCGCCGAGCGTCGCCAAACCGTGCGTGACTCTTCCGACGCTGCAGTTGCCGTGGTCGGCGGGAACGGTCGTGAAGGTGCTCGTGGCGCCCCGGATCCAGAACACGCAGCCCGCCGGGACGCGCCCGGTCCTGCCGTCGGCCGTCGGCTCCGACATCGGGTCGTCGAAGGGGGCGACTCGGGGGGGCGGTTCGTCCGAGAACGAGATGGCGACGGGCGCGACCGCGAGGTGCAGGGCGCTCGTGAGCCGTTCGGCGAGCGCACCCCAGGAGGGTAGAGTCATC
>Ga0187771_10001225_pt1 | contig 16991 bp, 14 predicted proteins | sample 0116_SJ02_MP15_1_FD_133139 | JGI IMG/M metagenome (GOLD analysis project Ga0187771, IMG submission 133139) | Tropical peat soil microbial communities from peatlands in Department of Meta, Colombia - 0116_SJ02_MP15_10_MG | ecosystem: Environmental > Terrestrial > Soil > Wetlands > Peat | place...
AGGGAACCCTCGAGGAGAGGAGTTCAGGGGCGAAATAAGAGAGCTTCTGGATAGACTTGGATTGCCGCACGTTCAGGATGGAGCTGACAACAAGTACTTCCAGATTACAAGTTCGGTGCTTTACGAGTGGATGGTCAGTCACTGCTACTACGAGGGAGAGCCACACGGAGCGGCCAGCAAGACGATCCCGGAATTCGTGTTCGGGTCGAAGAACACCATGGTAGCGTTTCTCGATACGGTCTACAAGGGAGACGGCAACAGGAGAGGCATCAGATACTCGACACAAAGTGTCAGACTGGCAGAAGGTCTGGTCGTGCTAGCGGCGATGCTTGGAATGAAGGCGAAGATGAAGTTTGACGGCGAAATATTTCGAGTTGCGTTCAAGAATGTCAGCTCCAAATTGACGTCGGCTGGAACAGAGCGCATGAGACACATTGAAACCGTCCCCTTCGATGGCACCGTCTACTGCGTTACCACCGAAAGAAACCACACCGTCATCGCAGGCAGAAATGGAAGGTTCGTCCAAGTTGGACAGTCCTACGGAGTGCTCGGCTTCGAGACGTTCGCCTTCTATTGCCTGCCGGTGGCCGAGGCAACAGCAGCCCTGGGGCGCGACGCCATCACCAGAACCATTGCAAAATGCAACGAGTTAGGCATCAAGGTCCTTTATGGGGACACCGATTCGACGTACCTTCAGAATCCGTCGAAGGCACAGATTGACACGGTCACTCGCTGGACACAAAACGAGCTCGGGATAGAGCTCGACCTAGACAAGGTGTATCGATACGTTGCATTTAGTAGCAGGAAGAAAAACTACTTCGGGGTTCTTCCTGACGGGACCGTGGACATCAAGGGTTTGACCGGGAAAAAGTCCGTTCACGGTTCCACGCCGATGCTGGCTCGCTTTAACGAGCGAGTCCAACTGACTGAGGTCTCGAAGGTATACGAGGCGTTCCGGGCAGGGAGGCAAGTAGAAGTCCTTACCGTGGCGGACGGGCTCAATACAGCCTGGGTTGGCATCTCAGACGCACAGAAACACCGAGTGAGTAATGTCTACAGAGTTGTCACCAGTAAGGGCCGGGAGCTAACCCTTTCGGGAGACCACAGTGTGTATCTGATTGATTCCTCCGGGCACCTTCACTGCAAGGACACGCGCCTCCTGAAGCAGGGGGATGTTGTAGTCGGAGCACAATACGTCCCACCCCGGGATCCTTCAGTTACCTTCCCCGTGTTGCATTATCTTGTGAGCCCAGTTCGGCTTTCCGGAGGACTAGCATATTCAGCTAGGACACACGCCACTACCGGTGTTCCGATTCCAACCAAGCTGCCAATGAGCCCTGAGCTTGCAACAGTCCTTGGTATCTATCTTGCAGAAGGAAACACCTCTCCGAATAGGCGGTCGCGCAACAATAACATCACGCAGAGCAGAAGGGTCAACCCCGAAGTGTGTGCTGAAATCGAACGAGCCTGGGAAATCCTCTTTCAGAGACCCCTCAAGACATATGCACGCAAGAAAGGAATAAACACGTACTACCTCCCGAAACTCCATGCAGAGCTGTTTGCGCAACTCTGTGGTGGCTCGAGTGGAGTCAAGCACGTTCCTGAAATTGTCTTCGACGCGGATAACAGTTTCGTGGCGGCATTTCTAAGGGCCGTTTTCTCCGGAGACGGTTACGGAAACGGCAAGAGGGTAAACTTCGCGTCGAAGAGTCGAATGCTCGTCATAGGCTTGGCCCATCTGCTCGCCCGCTTCGACATAGATGTAAGGCTCAGGAGATTCAGGGTGAAGGGAAAGGTGTATCATCAACTCAGTGTTATCGGGGCCTCTGGTCGCCATAGGTTCTACAGCGCCATCGGCTTCATGCAACCCCGCTTCAACAAGCGCGTGCGTATGACTCCTAGGAACAAGGAGCTGATACCAATCTCGACAGCCGGCCTTTTAGCGATCAAGGATGGCATAGTCCGTCGGCTAGGACAGAGCCGACTGCGGGGGCTAAACATGCACGACCTGAGGTTCTACAATCTGTCGAAGCTCAACCAGTACAACTCGGTGTTGGGAACTCTCTTACAGATAGCAAATGACGAGGAGAAGGCGAAGCTGGAAGCAATCGCTACAATGATTAATGTCAGAGACGTCAGCTACGACGAGGTCCTCTCTGTCAAGAGGCTCAGAGGGCACGCAACCATGTACGATTTCTCAGTCCCCACATTCGAGAGATTCGTTGCGGGGAATCTCCCTACGCTTCTCCACAATAGCCAAACCCCCGAATACCTGAAGAAGATCTTCTACGAGACCTTGGGGATCCTAAGCTCTGTCAAGACGCAGGAGGACTTCGAAAAGGCGAGGGCGGACACGAAGCAGCTCCTCGCCAAGATGATTTCGGACTTGAAGGGGAAGAAGGTCCCGGTCCAGGACCTCGCCTTTACGGTCATGATGGGGAAAGAGACTGGGAAGTACAACGGGACCACGCCTCAGCACGTAAGGGCGGCTATGCAGCTCGAAGAGAAGGGAAAGGAGGTCAAGGCAGGTGAAATCATCGCGTACGTCAAGACGAAGAACCCCCCCTACGTCAAGCCCGCGCAGCTAGCCCGGCCCGACGAAGTGGACGCCGACAAGTACATCGAGTACGCCCACTCCATGTTCGACCAGTTGCTCGACGCCCTCGACTTCAGTTTCGACGAGATAATGGGGGGGACGACGCTGGACCTCTTCTGGTCGAGTTAGGAGGGAAGCGAACCGTATACGTTGGCCTTGGGAGCAAGAGGCGGTAGCGCTTGGGGACCACCCGGGAGAGGGCTGTGCCGTGGCCCGTCATCCTTCCCAGCGCGTCAAGAAGGCTGAGGCATGCGCTGGTCGGACTTCCCGAAGGTGCGCAGGGGGCGCCGTTCAGGCCTGGAGCTTCTTCTCCAGCCTTGCTCGGGCAGAGTAGTTTAGGATGGGACCCGCGGCCAGGTTGCTGTTTCCGATCACGGCCACGGTGCCGTCCGCCAGCCTGAGCCAGGTGGTTCGCAGCGAGACCCTGACAACAACCCCTCGCATCCCCCCCGGGCCACCGTACTGGAGGTCGTCACCGATGTGTAGTACTCCGTCATGGAGCATGAGTATCCCCGAGATTATGTTCGAAAGCGTTGTCTGGAGGGCTAAGGAGGCCGCTAACCCCGCGATCCCAGAGATCGTGAGCGCAGTGAAGTAAGACGAGAGCCCGGAGATGGTGGACACCACCCCGACCCCCGCCAAGAGCATCATCACCCCCATCAGCTCTGTTACCGAGGACACCACCTGCTGCGGAGCGCCTGCTCGACGGAGTATGCCGTGGATGAACCGGGTCAGGAGGGTCCCCACCACGACTATGGTGCCGAGGGAGACGGTCAGCTCCGCGAGGACGACCAGTAACTGTCTGCCCCCCGACGGCGCCCCCACGGTTGTGGTGCTGTTAGTTGCGACCTGGAGCAGCACGCCTATTGGAAGGAGGGACAACGGACACGGCACCCGGCCTCAACCGCAGGAAAACGTTTTCGGCCTGCCGCAGGGGGTTTATTGCAGGCGAAACATCCCTTCTGATCAAGTCATGGCTGCCCCCTGAGCGAATCTCCGGGTTCAACGTTCCTGAATAGCAGCCCATGTCGCAGAAGCTACACGCTCCACCTTGAATAAACAGGGCGTCGGGGGTCTGGGCCGATGAAGGGTCGGAACGTCAGGGTCGGGCTCGTCCAGATGGCCATGTCGGCTTCCCGGGCCGCGAACCTCAGGACCGCCTTCTCCGGGGTTGCTGAAGCGGCTGCGAAAGGGGCCGACGTCGTCTGCCTCCCTGAGCTATTTACAATGCGCTACTTCCCGACCACCAGGGACTCGCGGATAGAGCCCGAGCCAATCCCTGGCCCTACCACCGGGGCGCTCAGCGAGTGCGCCAGGAGGAACGGGGTCGTGCTTGTCGGCGGGAGCGTCTATGAGAAGTCGAGGGGCTCGAACTACAACACGTGCCTGGTGTTCGGACGGGATGGCAGGGTTCTATCGAAGTACAGGAAGGTGCACATCCCCCAGGACGAGCACTACTATGAGCAGGACTACTTCTCCCCTGGGAGGGCCTACTCTGTGGCGAAGACAGGCGCCGGCGCCGTGGGCACACTGATCTGCTTCGACCAGTGGTACCCCGAAGCAGCGAGGGTGAACAGGCTGATGGGTGCGGAAATGCTGTTTTACCCGACGGCCATCGGCTGGGTTAAGGGGATAGAGCCCGTCGAGGGGGACTGGAAGAAGGCTTGGGAGGAGGTCCAGGTGGGGCACGCCGTAGCCAACGGCATGGTTGTCTGCGCGGTCAACAGGACTGGAACCGAGGAGGCAACAAACTTCTGGGGAGGGTCGTTCGTCTGCGACCAGTTTGGGAAGGTGCTCTTCAGGGCAGGGGAAGAGCCCGGGGTCTTCACGGTGGACGTCGATCTCGCCCTGGGGAAGTATGTGGAGCGGGGGTGGGGGTTCCTGCGGCACAGGAAGCCACGCTCCTACTCTAAGATAACGAGGTGAGGGCCACGTTGACTGGGGGAAAGCAAGGTTACAGGATGCCGGCCGAATGGGAACCACACCAGGGGACCTGGCTCTCCTGGCCCAAGGACCCGGACACATTCCCGGGGAACATCCTCCCCCGAGTCGAAAGTGCCTACGCACAGATCGTCCAGGAACTCGCGAGGGGGGAGGAAGTTCACATCTTAGTGAACGACTCAAAGGCGGAGACGAGAGTCAAGAGGATGGTCAGGAGCGAGAACGTCTTGTTCCACCTCATAAGGACAGTCGATGTCTGGGTCAGGGACTACGCCCCAACCTACGTGCTAGGAGGTGGGAGCGCGGTGGTAAAGTGGGAATTCAACGCCTGGGGGAACAAGTACGACGACCTCCTCCCGGACGGCGAAGCAGGAGCACGGGTCGCCGAAGAATCAGGGCTTACGGTGATAAGACCGGGCGTGGTCCTCGAGGGGGGATCGATCGACGTCAACGGGGAGGGAAGCCTCCTGACGACGGAGCAGTGCCTCCTCAACGCCAACCGGAACCCGGACCTTGGGCGGCCGAAGCTGGAGGAGGTGCTGAAGGGGACCCTGGGGGTCGACCATTTCATCTGGCTGGGTGAAGGGATAGAAGGAGATGACACGGACGGGCACGTTGACGACGTCGCCAGATTCGTGGGCCCCCGTAGGGTGATGGCCGCGGTCGAGCCTGATGCGAGCGACAGAAACCATGGGCCCCTGAAGGAGAACGTCAGGCGCCTTGGTTCTGCAACGGATCAGGACGGCAACCAGCTGGAGGTGACCGAGGTCCCGATGCCCCCATCCATAGGCGCCCCAGACGGGAGGCTCCCCGCGAGCCACCTGAACTTCTACATCGGCAACAGTTCCGCGCTGGTCCCCACTTTCGGCGGGGAGAGCGACAAGGTAGCGCTGAAAGCGATCGAAGAAGCATTCCCGAAGCGCGAAGCAGTGGCCATAGACTGCCGGGCGCTCGTCTACGGACTGGGCACGATCCACTGCGCGACCCAGCAGATACCCAAGATCTGACAGACTATCGGTAGGCAGAGACCTCTGCCCTTACCTGGGCCGCAAAGTCCTCCGCCTTCACTCCGTACCTCTGTTCGCCGGCGCGGGTGCGGACGGCTATGGTCCCAGAGTCCTCCTCCTTCTTGCCCACAACCAGCATGTATGGGATCTTCTGGAGCTGGGCGTCGCGTATCTTTGAGCCCATGGTGCCGCTCGCGAAGTCCCCCTCGGACCTCACACCCCCGGCACGGAGCGTTTCGAGCACGGACTTCGCATAATCAACGTGCTCGTCGGAAAGGGGTATGACCCTGGCCTGGACAGGAGAGAGCCAGACCGGGAGTACTCCCTTGTAGTGTTCGAGCATGACTCCCATGAAGCGCTCGAGCGACCCGAGTATGGTCCGATGAAGCACCACGGGCGTGTGTTCCTTGCCGTCGGAGCCGGTGTAGGCCAGCTTGAACCGCTTGGGCATCTGAAGGTCGAGTTGGAAGGTGCCGCACTGCCACTCGCGCCCCAGTGAGTCCTGGATGTCGACGTCTATCTTCGGAGAATAGAAGTTCCCTTCCTTCTCCTTGATCTCGTAGGCCCACCCCCTCGATTTCACTACCCTGATCAGCGTGTCCGTGGCCCTCTTCCACTCTTCGTCGGACCCCATGTAGTCGTCGGGGCGGGTGGAGATCTTCACCTTGAATGGGAGTCCGAAGACCTTGTACACCCTCTCCATCATGTCGAGCATCCTTTCGAGCTCCCCCTCTGCCTGCTCTTCGGTCGCTATGATGTGGGCGTCGTCCTGACACAGGGACTTCACCCTGAACAGCCCGCTGGCGACTCCGCTGAGCTCGTTCCTATACAGGGGGTCGAAGGTGGCGTAGCGCACCGGAAGCTCGCGAAAACTCCATTTTCTCGTCTTGTAAATCAGGAAGTGCGAGGGGCAGTTCATGGGCTTCAGGCCCATCTCCTCGTTCCCCAGTGCGGTCAGGAACATGTTGTCCTTGTAGTGGGCGGAGTGCCCGCTCACCTGCCAGAGGGCAGTGTTCGCAAGGCTCGGGGTGCTCACCTCCTGATATCCGCCCTTCACCAGCTCGGTCCTCAAGAAGTCAACGAGGATGTTCCTTATTCTGAGGCCCTTCTCGTGGAGATACACCATTCCAGGGGATACCTCCTGGAAGCTGAAGAGATCAAGGCGCTCTCCAATCACCCTGTGGTCGGTGTCCGGTAGGTTCACGAAATCGCTGCGCTTTAACCGAGCCATCGCAGCTTCGGCGGTGAGCTCCTTCTTCGGCTTCGGGGCAGGGACCGCCGCCGCGCCGTGAGAATAGCTCCTTGACATCTCCGCCAGGGGATGCCCCTTCACCTTGATCTGGAGCGCCTTCGTCCAGCCGAAAGGCGCCCTGCGTACTTCCAGTCCCGCCCCCTTCGCCTCCTTCTCCATCTCGAGCAGGAGAGCGAGGGCGTCGGAGGGCGCAGCCAGGGACTGGCTGAGATGGGCAAAAGGGTAGAGGAGGACCCTCTTCGTCCCCAGCTTCCCGAGGAAGTCGCGCGATTCGGAAACTGCCTTTCTGACGAGCTCGACGTCGTCCCCCTGCTCGAACGCAGTAAAGAGGACAACTATGTCGTCCTCTCTCACCTTCTTGGGCTCGATCTCCTCGGCAGCTTTGATCTCCTCCTTCACAGGCGTGTATTCGATGAAGTCCGCGTGCATCTGCAGGATCTTCATGGTTCCCCTCTACCAGCGAGCCCGCTCAAGCTTCCTCGAACTTTTTGTCGCTTTTTTCCATGCCTTGTAGTGGTCCCTGCACAGGTAAACGCGACGCCCCTCCCCGCCAAGGCTCAGGCCGCTCCCCCCGGTCTCTTCCCTGCTAATCGACCTCTCGGCCAGATTCTTGCACCCCGCGACGCTGCACGCGACCCCCTTGTCCACTTTCCCCAAAGATACCGCCCGCACCTCTCGTCACTGTATATAAAAACGGCCGGACGAGGGTGCGCGTGCTCGACAGGCTCAGAGCACGGCTCGAAACTAACCTACAGTCTGTGGGGAACTGGTTTGCACGCATCGAGGGTGTCCCAACGGCCTGGACAGTGGTAGGGCTTGGGTTTTCGATCCTCGCGGGCGCGGCCTACTCAGCGTCGGGGTACACCGGTGAGGCTCTGGGAGGGGTCCTGGTCCTCGTAGCCGGCTGGTTCGACATAGTGGACGGGGCGGTGGCAAGGGTGACCGGGAAGTCGTCCAGGCGCGGGGCCTTCCTCGACTCGACCCTTGACAGGGTGGCCGAGGTTGCCATCTTCGGCGGCGTGCTCATTGGCGCCTACTCGGCTCCGATCCTGGTCCTCCTGGCGCTCTCGATGAGTCTGCTCGTGAGCTACACGAGGGCGAAGGGGGACGCGTTGGGGGTCGCCTTGTCGGGTGTGGGCATTGGAGAGAGGAGCGAGAGGCTGCTCATACTTTCAGTCCTGTCAATTTTCGGGCTCGCCTTCTGGGGCGTCATTATCGTGCTGATAGTGGCGACCTACACCTTCGTGGAACGGACGGCGAGGGCGGTCTCAGCTCTAAAGTGACACAAGACCCTTCTCTTCTGGAAACAAGTCTCGTCCCTCTCGGCGATAGGATGCTTCAGCGCATCGTGGCCCTAACTTTCGACGGGTATACCTTGAAAGACTCGAGCAGACCTAGGGAGTAGCTGTCCAAGGACTGGGTCATCTCGGGACCCGAGAAGGGGAGGCGCATCCGCTGGCCCGCCGGCCTCCGTAGGCGGCCCGTAAAGTACCTGGTAAGGTTCATCGACTTCAGGGTGAAAATGCCGAACCCGAACATGGAGAGCGCGAGGAACCAGACCCCGTGTATGAACACGAACCAGGCGAAGACGATTCCGGCAGTCCCTAGCACGGCTTCGACTATCGAGTTCCTGTCGTTCCTAAGGTGCGCGAAGTAGGTTGTCTTCGTCATCTCCTTGGCCGAACCGGACTTGGGCGTCCTGTACAGGAAAAAGCCCATGCGGTCGAAAACGCCATAGAAGAATCCGATAGAGCCCAGCACCAGCATCCCTCCTGTGGCGTAGCCCAGCATTGGTATGAGCGCCACGTTCCTCCACGTCATGAGCCCCTGGACCTTCAGGGCCCAGGCGCCCGACGCGAGCGAGACGGCGAAAGGCACTGCTACTATGCCGACGTAAACCGGATTGTTGAAGATGGAAGTAGCGGGGGGGATGAGATTGAACACAACCGCGACGGTGGACAGGAATGTGACGACGATCCAACTTAGGCTCGAGAACGGTGACATCAGCATGAGGAGGAGCCCGGCCTTCTTCCTGAGCGACACTCCTCTGGCCGTGATGATCGCAGTCCAGTAGTGGGCGATGCACCTCCACCACCCCTGCGAAGTCCTTCCCACCTGCTTCTTCCACGCCTCCAGGGTGGAGGGGTCTTCGCTCATGATCTTGACCCCGCTGAGGTAGATGCCCCTCTTCCCGGCGAGGTAGAGCTTGATCGAGATGTCCGTGTCGTCTGCGATTCTCTGGTTCGTCCAACCCCCCACTTCCCTTAGGTCCTTCGTCCTGACGAGGGTCTGCCCTCCCTGGGCGGAGAACGGGGCGTCTATCCGGTAGGAACCCATCTTCGAGATGGTGTCGCCTATGTCCTGCGTCAGAGCAAAGAGTTTGGTGACCATGTTATAGTCCCTGTTGTAGTGACCGTAGCGATAGGAGACGAAAGCAGCCCTCGGATGGTTCTCGATTGTCTGGATCCCCTTCGACAACACTTCCGGGGATACGATGGAATCTGCGTCGAGCAGGAGTACGTACTCCCCGTCGACGCGCTCCAGCGCCTTGTTGAGGGCCCCACACTTGAAGAACTCCCTGGACGGCCTCCTGGAGACCAGGGTCGTTATCCCCGACCTGTTCATGTCATCGACCTTTGCGTCTATGATTGAGGTGGTCTGGTCGTTGGAATCGTCTGCGACCACCACCTGGATCCTGTCCTTTGGGTAGTCGAGGTTCTTCACAGCCTCCAGGGACCTTTCTATGACGAACCTCTCGTTGAATGTAGCGATAAGGACCGAGACCCGCGGGTACCGGTCGAGCTTAGCGTCCTTCTCGCCGAGGTCCTTCGGATACCTCATGGACATAGCCAAGAGGATTACCCAGTAGTACTCCAGGGCTAAGACAGGTATCCCGATGCCTAGTGTGACGACCTCGAGAAGAAGCCAGATTTCCACTACCATGGATCTAACCCCTCCGATGGGCTCCCCAGATTCGCACTACGTTATGTATGTTTCGAGGTCAATCCCTCTTCACACGGGGATGCAAAGTGGAGACGGGCACCCCCCTGCGGGGGGAGACATGGCTCAGGCAGGCTTCTGAGGCGCCCAAGACACTAATAGGATGCCCGGGGCCGCCCCTGCTGCTTCGCAGGGACAGTGAGAGAAGCTAGATTGAGCGCCCGTAGGGTGTACTTCGCTGTTTTCGGGTCGGGCATGGGGCATGCCACCCGCTCCCTCGAGATCGCCCGGCTCCTTCCTTCGAACGGAATCGACGTTCGGTTCTCATCCTCGGGGCAGGGGCTCACACATCTCAGGGCCTCGGGGGAAGGGAGTCGGACCGAGGCTAGCCCGCCCCTGGACGTTGAGTGGACCCCAGACGGAGGGTTCGCCTCGAACAGCGTCCTCCCCCGCTTCCCTTTGATGTTCAACAAGTTCCTCAGGCAGGTGGCCTTCGAGGAGGAAGCGATAGCAAGGTTCAACCCGAGTCTCGTCGTCTCCGATTCGAAGCTCTCTGTCGTGATTGCGGCCTGGTCCAAGTCGAAGCCGGTCATCATCATGCTGAACCAGTTCAAGGTCCTCTTCCCTCCCCGGTTCAGGAACAGGGGTGGGCTCCTCTTCGAGGGAGTCGCCGGGGACGCCCTCGGCCTGCTCTGGTCGATGGGGGACAGGGTGCTTGTGACCGATCTGCCGCCGCCGTACACCATCGGGGAGGAGAACCTCACAGGCATGTCGATGTCAAGGATAATCCAGTTCACCGGGTTCACGGTCCCGAGGGTGAGAGTGGGGGAAGAAAGACTCCAGAGGGCAAAGACAGCCCTAGGACTTGACGGCAGGCCGCTGGTCTTCTGCCCCATTAGCGGGCCGGACGTGACCAAGGGGAGATTCGCGGAGACCCTTCTGAAGGCGCGGGAGAAGCTGACTGAGAACTACAACCTCATCGTCTCCATGGGCATCGCCGGGGGCTCTACGGAACCGAGGCGGCTGGCGGGTGGCGGGTGGATCTACGAATGGTGCCCCATAAAGGACGAGCTCTTCGAGCTCTCGAGTGTTCTCGTGGCCCGGGCAGGGCTCAGTACCATCGCCCAGTGCATCGACCGCCTGAAGCCTGCTCTGCTGGTGCCAATCCGCAACCACCCGGAGCAGCTAAGCAACGCCGAGAAATTTGAGCGGCTGGGCCTGGGCATCGCGATAAGGTCAGAGCTGCTCACACCCCAGAACCTCGTCGAAGCGGTGGCGAAGTGCGCCGCAGACTCGTCCTACAAAAGGAAGTTGGAGGTGGTCTGTGCGGTTTCTCAGAGGTACAGGGGGGTCGAGGCCTGTGCCGAGATCATTCGGACCATGACCTAGGCGCGCTTGCGGAAGGAGAGTTGCTTCCCCACGAACTCCTCGAACTCGGAGAGAGACTCGGGAGTGCCGATCTCGTAGAAACGCTCCTTCACCTCGAATGCGAGCAACTCCTTCCGTTCCGCGAGAGCACCGTAGAAGGCCTCCTCGTCAAAGAACTGGTTCTCGGGGATAAGGTCGAGAGCCTCCCGCCTTAAGGCGGTGACCCCGAAGTTGATCCAGTCCATCCCCTCGGCGCTCGCTTTCTTGTCGTAGCGGAGTATGGACCCGTCCTTTACGACAAGGTCGCTCTTGCCAAACCTATTCTCGTTCCTGTAGACCGCCATGACTGCCAGCTTCCCCGAAGAGACTAGGGTTGCCATCAGGTCGCCGTAGGGGGCCCGGAGGTAGGCGTCTCCATAGGTCACAAAGAATCGTCGATGCAGCAGTCGCCGGGCGCGCCTAAGCGCTCCCCCCGGCCCAAGGAGCCGGGGACCGTCGTAGCTGTACTTGACCCTGCACCCGAATGCCCGGCCGTCGCCAAGATGACGCTCCACCAGGTCCCCCAGGTGTCCGACGCAGAAGACGAAGTCCTTGATCCCGCTCCGCTCCAGCAGGTCAAGCTGGTATTCGACGAAGGGTCTCCCCCTGACCGAGGTCAGGACCTTCGGGACCGTCTCTGTCATCGGCCTGAGCCTTGTCCCCAGGCCCCCGGCGAGTATCGCGGCTTGCATGGAACGTAGACCAAGTCTTCAGATGTTGTAGATGACCTTGCTTCCCTCGAAGTCGAACCTGAATTTCATCTCAACCAGCCCCTCCCCGGCGAGGGCAGCCCTGAGTTCCCTCCTCCCTTCCTCGCAGTAGAGCATGAGGAACCCTCCTCCCCCGGCCCCGACGACCTTCCCCCCCAGGGCGCCGCACTTCTTTGCCATGGCGTACCACCTGTCAATGCCTTCCGTGGTCATGGCGTCGGTGACCCCCCGCTTCAGCCTCCAGTGCTCGTCGAGAAGCCCGCCGAATCGCCTGAGGTCCCCCGACTCCAGGGCTTTCTTGCTTTCGTAGCCGATGGCCTTGATTGCGTGCATTTTCTCGACCGCGCCACCGTCGTTGGAGGCCACTTTGTCGCGTTGCCCCCCGAGGATGTCGTTGGCGTCCCTCTTGATTCCAGTGTAGAACATGAGAATGCCGTGCTCGAGCTCGTCGAGGGTCTCGGGGCTTATCTTCAGGGCCCTCGGGGTGACCTTCCCCTCCCTGTCCACCTCGTAGGAGCGGATTCCCCCGAGGCTGGCCGCGTATTCGTCCTGCTTCCCGGAGGGCTCGTGGAGCCTTGACATTGCGATGTGGCACGCCTCCTCTGCCACCTCCTCCGGGGTCTTGATCACCTTCTGGTGTGCGTAGAGCGCGTTCAGCAGCCCGACTGAAAAGCTCCCGGAAGACCCGAGCCCCGTGGCCGCCGGGACGTCTGCGAGGGAGACTATCTCGATCCTGTCTTTGAACTCTAGAAACTTCAGCGTCTCCCTCACGATGGGGTGATGTATGGCGTCTGCTGTCTGCACTATCTCGGTCTGTGAATAGCTTACCCTGATGCCAGGCTCGAAGCGGTCGTTGAGGACGATGTGCATGTACCGGTTCACAGCACCTGAGACGAAGAAGCCGCCGTGTTTCGTGTAGTAGGCGGGGAGGTCTGTGCCCCCGCCCCCAAGAGACAGCCTGAAAGGCGTCCTCGAGACGATCAACTGCGATATGCCCGCCGGGTTCCCGCCCGAAGCCCCCAAGATATAACCCATCGGCGGGCGCAAAGCGGGCCCGGAGACAGAGAGGCTACTGACGACCACAAACCTAATAGGCGCACCCGAAGGCGCGCCCGTCCAGATTGGCGCGCACCGACGAATATCTTGCGGAGGTCTCCAAGATAGCCTCGGACATCAGCAGAGAAGACGTCGACAAGGCGATTTCGGTCCTCTACTCTGCGTGGAAGACTGACAACCAGGTCTTCGTAATAGGGAACGGCGGAAGCGCAAGCACCAGTACTCATTTCGCCTGCGACCTGAACAAGTGGGTCTCCGACGAAGCGGACAGGAAGTTCAGGGCATTTGCCCTGGTCGACAACATACCCTTTGTGAGCGCTCTCACCAATGACAACGGCTGGGGGGAGGTGTACGTGGAGCAGCTTCGGAACTTCTTCAGGAAGGGGGACGTTCTGGTGGCCATCAGCGTGCACGGAGGGTCGGGCAGCGACAAAGCCGGCCCTTGGTCCCAGAACCTGTTGAGGGCGGTGAAGTACGTAAAGGACAACGGGGGAAGGGTGGTGGGGCTCTCCGGCTTCGACGGGGGAGTGCTCAAGACTGCCGCAGACGCCTGCGTCGTTGTTCCGGCCGAGTCGACCCCTCACGTGGAGGGGATGCACCTCGTCCTCACCCATCTGATGAGCGAACAGCTCCGCGCGCTCGTATCTGCGAAGGGGAAGGCCCCGAGCAAGCACTACTGATCCTGGAGCTTCGAAAGGAGCCCCGGCACGTCCTTCAGGGTATGGACCAGGTAGTCCGGTGTGGCGTTCCTTTCCTCCATCAATTTAGTCAGGAAGGTGGTCACGTGGCCGACGAGTATCGTCCTGCATCCGGCCCTTTTGCCAGCCTCGACATCGATGAGCCCGTCCCCGACGAAGTAGGATCTGGCGAGGTCTACGTCCATCTCCTTGGCCGCCATCAGAAGGAGCCCGGGCTTCGGTTTCCTGCAATCGCAGGAGACCCTCAGATCCTTGACCAGGCCATCCGGGCTATGGAGGCAGTAGTATTCGCCGTCGAGAGACGCCCCCCCGGCCGCCAGCTCTTTCGTGATCTTAGCGTTCATCCTCTTCAGCTCCGTGCGGGTGAACTGCCTCTTCGCCACCCCCGGCTGGTTAGAAATGACAATCACCAAGAATCCCATGTCCTGGAGCTTCTTCACGGACTCTGCGACGAAAGGGAAGACTCGGAGCTGCCGGGCGGAAACGGGGCTTGCGGTCCGACCCTCCTCGGCATCAAATACAAGGTCGTTGAGAACACCGTCTCGGTCGACGAAGACAGCCCTGTTTGGCTTCATTTCGGCTCTGGAAACGGGGTCGGGAGGGGAGGCTTAACTTCTTCCCTGATGGTCTCGCCGATGGTCATTTGATGAAACGGGAGCTTGAGCCGCCCCAACTCGGCAAAAAGGAGCGTCCCACTTTGGCGAAGGATGCGAACAGACCAACCGCCCGCTGAGGGCGGGGGGTGCTCCCTGCCGAACCCTGATTCGAGCCTCCCGTAATCTTCATATCCCCAGCGCGCCGAATACATGTAGCCGACATTGACGAAGATATTCTTGGACACCGCAAGCGCCGATGAAATCCGAGAGCTTCTTTCTTGGGGTATAGGCGACGGTGTTACGACAAACCAGAAGATCTTCCTCAGTGAAGGGAACGTGGACTTCAAGAAGCGGGTGCTAGACATATGCGAGATGAAGAAAGACTGGCCCGTTTCGGTTGAGACGACGACCAAGGGGTTCGACGGACTCGTGTCGGAGGCAAAGATGTACTCGAAGTGGCACAGAAACGTCGTCGTGAAAGTGGCCATGGACAAGGACGCGACCGGGCTGAAGGTCGTCAAGCGCCTCCACGAGGAAGGGATTAGGACTAACATGACAGTCATGGTCACATCGAACCAACTCTTCTTGGCCGCCAAGGCAGGAGCTACCTACGTGAGCCTATTCTTCAACAGAGCCCGGGACGCCGGTCTTGACCCTGTCAAGGCGATACGAGACATAACGCCCTTCCTCAGGAAGCACGGAGGAGCGGAACTCATCGTCGGGAGCATAAGGAAAGCCGAGGACGTCGAGGAGATAGTCGCCGCGGGGGCGGACATAGCCACCATAACCCCGAAAGTCCTCCGCCAGATGGTCTCTCATCCAAAGACTGAGGAAACGATCAAGGAATTTGACGACGCGTGGAAACAGTTCGTCGCCCAGAACAAACTGGTCCTCCCCAGATTCCAGCAGACCTAGAGCCGAAGCCGCGTTTGTTCCGCCAGGAGGCCCATCTCGGTGGTTTTCCCTTGAAGGTGAATCTCAGACTCGCGAGCATCAGGACACCGGAGGGGGTAGCGTCGGCGTTTGAAGCGGGGAGCACATGGTCGCCATCCAGACGAAGATACCCAGGGAGTTGTTTCTCAGACGGAGAGCCGAGGAAACGAGGGAGGAGTTCGGTCAGGCCTGGCGGGAGTTCCTTGCCATCCGCGTGGGGAGCCCCGTCTCCTGGCTTCGGCAGGTTTCTCGCCCCAGCGACACTTTTAATCACCGTCCAGGGCGCGGGCCAATTCGATGAAGAGGGCCCTTGTCACCGGCGGCCTCGGCTTCATAGGGAGCCATCTGGTGGACCGTCTGCTTGCCGATGACTGGAGTGTGGTTGTGGTCGACAGCCTCCTTACAGGTAGGCGCTCCAACCTGCAGGAGCACAAGAGGGACGGCAGGCTCTCGATCGTTGAGGGGGACATACGCGATCGGAAGACGCTCGCGAAGGCATCGAAGGGCTGCGATGTTGTCTTTCACTTCGCCGCCCATGCCCTCATGAGGGTAAGCATGGACGACCCCACGGCGGACCTCGACTACAACCTGACGGGGACCCTCAACGCCCTTCAGAGCGCCTCGGCCAACGCCATCCCCGATTTCGTGTTCGCGTCCACCTCCGCGCTGTACGGGGAGGCCGAGGTCTCTCCCACCCCCGAAGAGTATTCCGGCGTTCAGACCTCGTTCTACGGCGCATCCAAGCTTGCAGGAGAGGCCTTCGCCTCCGCCTTCGTGCAGTTTCGACCGATGAAGTTCTGGGCGTTCCGCTTCGGGACGGTGCTCGGTGAGAGGTGCAGGAGAGGGGCCATCTGGGACTTCGAACACAAGCTGATGGAGAACCCTAAGGAGCTGGAAATACTTGGCGACGGGAAGCAGATCAAGGACTACCTTTCGGTTAGAGACTGCGTCGACGGGGTTATGGTCGGATACAATGGGAGCTCGGCACCGGTCAACGTCTTCAACCTGGGCCTGACGGAGCGGACTTCCGTGGACGAGGTGGCCGACATAGTCATCAATGTCATGGGGCTCAAAGACGTGAAGCGCAGGTACACGGGGGGCCCCCGAGGCTGGAAGGGGGACAACCCGGTCGTCCAGCTTTCGGTCGAGAAGATCAGGAATCTCGGCTGGAAGCCCACGACCTCTCCTGCAGAGGCGATCACGGAGACGGCCGAATGGACCCTCAGGGAAATCAAAGGAAAGGGAAGCCACTAGCTTGGGAGGGGTCGTTGTGACCGGAGGCGCGGGCTTCCTTGGGAGCCACATTGTTCGGCGGCTCATCGAAGACGGGCACGAGGTCGGCGTCATAGACGACCTGTCGGCCGGGAGCGTCCAGAACCTCAAAGACCTCGGCGTCAAACAGAAGGTCACGGTCGGAGACCTGAGGGACTACAGGTTCGCCAAGAGGTCGCTGAAGGGAGCGGACACGGTCTTCCACTTCGCCGCCGAGGTCGGAAGCGTGGACTACCTGCACGGGTCGAAGGCGAGAGAACTTGCCGCCTTCTTGGCTAACGTGACCATTGACGCCAACGTGTTCCGCGCCTGCGCGGAGAACGGCGTGAGGAGCATCATCTACGCGTCGAGCGTGTCCGTCTACCCCTTCGACAGGCAGCAGGGGGAGCACGTCAGGTTCAGGGAGGCGGACGCAGTGGAGAAGGTGAACCCGGAAGGAGGCTACGGCTGGTCGAAGTATGTGGCCGAAAAGGAACTCTCTTACATGTCTGATACGTCGGTGGGGGTGGCGCGAATCTTCCACGCCTACGGGAAGAACATCTACGTCAAGCCCGACAGGAGCCAAGTAATCGCGTCCCTGATG
>Ga0187771_10001226_pt1 | contig 16959 bp, 14 predicted proteins | sample 0116_SJ02_MP15_1_FD_133139 | JGI IMG/M metagenome (GOLD analysis project Ga0187771, IMG submission 133139) | Tropical peat soil microbial communities from peatlands in Department of Meta, Colombia - 0116_SJ02_MP15_10_MG | ecosystem: Environmental > Terrestrial > Soil > Wetlands > Peat | place...
GCTGGTCATCCCGTCTTTGGCCAGCATGGCATTCAACACGGCGTTCCGGCAGACCGTGGCGGATTCCCAAAAATGGGCATCCGTCCCCCAGGTGTGCATGTAGCCCAATCCCTGGACCATGGCCACTCCAAAGGCGGCTTTCGTCTCCGCCTCCGAAAGTTCCAGGGCTCTCGCACAGCACGCCGTGGCTCCATAAATCCCGATGAAGGGAAGGTTGCAGATGCCGATTCCATCCGTCCCCACCGAGGCGTACATGGCGATCCGGTTCTGCACCTCCTGTCCGACGTATAAGGCTACGATGGCCTCTTTCCCTGATAACTTCCACTTCTCCGCCGCGGTCAACAACGCCGGCCAGGTGGTCACGTCGCTGATTCCGCCCCCGGGGAACTGGTCGTCTTCCATTTCCGAAGCATGCCCGAAAAAGCCGTTGGCCAGAGCCGCATTGGCTACGTCCGCCCGGAAACCGCAGCCATACACCCCGCACTCCGGCTTCCCGGAATTTTCCATCACGTAACGGATTACTTTCTTGCAGGTGGGCGCGGCCGACCCCACCACCATGCCCATTACCTGTTTCAGAGTGAGTTTTTTTACATGGTCGATCACGCTGGGGTCTACCTCCCGGAACTCGGTGTGGGTCACGAATTTGGCAAATGTTTCGGCAACCTCCATACTTTCCTCCTTTTAGGTTTTTTGAATCAACTCTTTCTTGAGGTCCTCCAAAGCCTTCTGAAAATGTTTTCCGATGGCCTTCTCCACTTCTCCTCCCCTTTTCCCCTTTATCTTTTCCAATATTTCCCCATGCTCCTTGACCGATTTTTCCATTCGACGCGGGACATGGAGAGCATTGACAATGAATCTGTGGATTTGGGAGTCGAGATTTTCCAGAATTTTGATAAGCCACCTATTCTGGCAGGAATTCCATATCAGATAGTGAAATCCATTATTCTTTCGGACATACGCCTCTATATCTCCGTTTTTCGATAATGCTTTCATTTCCGTGTAAAGTGTATTCAATTCATTCATTCTCTGTGCATCTTCGCAGAGGATGGGAGTGGCCAGCCGGCCGGCCAGGCTTTCCAGGGAAATTTTTATCGTGTAGAGTTGATCGACGTCTTCGAGGGTTATCCTCTGCACGACGAAACCTTTGTACCGGATCGATGAAATGAAGCCTTCTGCTTCGAGGCGCCTTAAGACTTCCCGAACCGGGGTCCGGCTCACTTTCCATCTTCGGCACAAGAACGCTTCCGAGATTTTCGTGCCGGGCACAAGCGAGCGATCGGCAATCTGCTGCCGGAGGTCGGAGCATAATTCATCTATAGTCAGGCTGGAATGCATACAAAAGCGCCTCAAACTTTTTGGCAACTGTATACCCTATGGGGTCATCTTTTGTCAAGGAATTTATTCCTCGCCCCCACCCCCAATTTCTAATCGGCCTTAGCCAAGGCCCGGAGGCCGGGACGCATCACCTGGGCATCATCTCCAAATTGATTGGGGGATGATTTAAAAATCGCAATATGCTAAAAGAAACGATCTCAACCAGATCTGCTCCCGGGAAGGATGTCAAATCTGGCGACATAAATGGAGGCAATTTGACCTTCCAGCGATTATTCCTAATCCCAATCCCTGATGATCGATCTCCTTCCTTATCTTTTTTCTTTCAAAATCAAGAAGATCTTCTGCTTCGGCCTGAGAACGGCTGTCTTCTTTTCCCGGGGAGAATTTCTTCAATCTGGCATACTTTTAGCATAACTATTTCTTTGGCCAGTCGATTTTTTTCGATTTCGCGTGAGGCCTTAAATTAAGAATTGCGGAATAAAAGAATTCCTTGACACGATTGGGCCGAAAATTGCCTTCCAGACGAGAAAAAACTTTTTCCCCGGGCGCCCATAGGCCCGGCGTTTTTCGCGTCCTATTCCTCGTGGCTTGTCTATTTTTGCCCTACCCCGCCTTTGCGGATTGGAGCCCGCTTATTGAACGCCTGGCGGCTGATGGTTTTGATGAACCGGTCATCCGGGAACTTTTTTCCCGACCGGAGGTAAGATTTGAGGCGGGGCCCATGTCCAGCAAGCTCGGGGAACTGGTAAAAAAACCGGGCCAAAGGCCATCTGCCCTTCCTTCTTCTTATAATCCCAAACGAGTGTATAAAGGCCTACTCAAGGAAAAGGTGATAACCCAAGCGAGGTCTTACCTCCAGGAAAACACCGACCTCCTGGAAGACATCAGCAGCCATTATTGCGTGCCCAAGGAAATCGTCGTTTCCATTCTGCTGGTCGAAACCCGTCTCGGCGATCAGCTAGGCGGGAAATATGCGTTTAACAGCCTGGCCAGTATGGCCCTCTGCACTGACCTCGATATCATCCGGCCTTACCTACCCAAGAAGCTCATAACCAAAAGAAATGAGGATTATGCCCGAACCGTTTGCCGGCAAAAGGCCGAGTGGGCTTATGCGGAACTCAAAGCCTTGATCGATTACGCCCAGGTGAGCGGGTTTGACCCTCTGACCCTCCCGGGCTCAATCTATGGGGCTATCGGTCTGTGTCAGTTCCTGCCCTCGAACGTTCTGTCTTACGGGGTGGATGCAGACCATGACGGTCGCATTGACCTCTTCACCAAGGTCGATGCCCTTCACAGTATTGCCAATTACCTGCGGGAGCACGGCTGGCTGTGTACCATGGACAAACGCAAACAGGTCCGGGTCATCTTTGATTACAATAAGAGCTCTGTCTACGTGAATACTGTCTTAGCGGTGGCGGAAAAACTCCGGGGAAGATCCCGCACGATGCAGTAATTCGGCTTCTCATCCTTTCTTTCAAGTTGTTGATAAAAACGCGAGTATGATTTCCTCCAATTGCCTCTTACCCCGGCCTTCGGATGACCAACACATGGCATGGACTCTCACGCAAGACCCGCTCTGTTGTGCTTCCGAATAAGGCGTGCTCCAGACCGCTGAGACCATGACTGCTCATGACTATCAAGTCAATCTGGTTCTCTTTAGCGTAGCGGACGATTTCCGCAGGGGGCCTTCCGCGAAGGAGCTTAGACTGGCACGCGCCTAATTCCTGAGTCACCTTCTCACCAAGGGCATCCAGTTTCTTCTCCATTTCTGTACCCATCAGATGGGCAACCCGGATCCAATCCATTTTCACATTGGAGGAGATTTCGAATTCGGCGACATGGCCTGGTTCCTGATAGACATGAAGAATATGAAGCCTAGCCCCGTATTTTTTTGCGAGGTCCACGGCAAAGGGCAGGGCAGCCTGGGCATTTTCAGAAAAGTCTGTACAGAAGAGGATATTTTGATAGGTTACCATACGGTCCTCCTTTTCCGACTCACAGCATGAAAATCGCCACGACCACCACCCCCACGAATCCCAGCATCGTCGGCCAGAGATTACGGCGGGCGATCTCAACCGGGTCGGTTCCGGTGATCGCCGCAGCCGGGATCACTGCCCACGGGATAATTGTGCCCCCCCCGACCGCCACGGCAAAGTATTGCCCCAATGCACTCAGGGTGGCAACATCCAGCTTGGTAGGTCCACCTAAGGCCTGAGCCAGAGTTCCTACCAGCGGCAATCCAGCAAATCCGGAGCCATCCAGACCCGTAAGGCCTGCAACCACTGCCTGGATGACGGCGATGGGAATTTTGCTCAAGGGAACCGTATTCGCCAGGGCCTGGCCCAGATCAAAGAGCAAGCCTTTCGCCCCTTCGCCAAAGACCGCTTTGGCCGTTCCTGGGGCACCCATAAAAAAGAAGCTGGCGATCAAAAAAACGGGAGCGAAGATGCGCACCCCGAACATAAAGCCGGCCCGGGTATGGTCGGCAAGCTTCTCAAATCCTTCTTGGCCATAAGCGCCTATTCCTACGAAGACCATGACCATTCCCACCGTTCCGCCCAGAAGAGCGGTGGCATCCCCTCCGCGCAGTTTAAAGACCAGCATCCCGACTATGTCCAGGAAGAATAGAATGGCAATGATCGGAAGGGCATATCTTTTAAAAATGGGAGCAGCCTTGGTCCATTTTTCCCTTTCGGCCCGGGCTTCGGGGGTAATCTCAAAAGGAGCCCATTCGATGATCTTCCCTGCATTAGCCCGGACGTCTTTCTTGACCGACCGATAAGAGAGAGGAAGGGCAATGACGGCCCACACGATGAGCAGAGGAAGACTTCGCCACATAATATCGACGACCGCGACACCGGAGGCCTTGGAGGTTATTCCCGGAGCACCTTGAATGATGAAGTCAGTGGTAAGAGCGCAGCCATACCCGAACATACTGATGGCCATGGCCGCATTGATTGGGCTCAATCCGGCCTTGATCGCAGCCGGCAGGAGCAGGGCCCCCACCAGGGCGATCGCCGGAGAAGGCCAGATCACCCAGGCCACAATCATAATCACGAAACCCATGACCCAGAAGGCTACGCCGGGAGATTTGATCACCCCCCGAACCGGGCGAAACATCATCTCCGCCAAGCCGGTCTCCTCCAGCATCTTGGCCATGGCCACAATGAGAGAGATGATGAGCACGATTCCCAGAAGTTCGCTGAAGGCCACGCTAATCGAATTATAGACCGCCTGAACTGCTTTCACCAGATCGCCCGTCACCACCCAGGAAAGAACCAAGGAAGCTATAATGCAGACGAGGGGAGTATCCTTCCGTAGCGACATCGTAATCAGGATTAGGATGACAAAAAAGGCATAGACCCAGTGCGCCGCGGTCAGTTCTACCATAAGTCACCTCCGTTTTCTCTCGGTAAAAAACTCTTTTCTTCAGGAAAAGATGCCGGTCATCCCTGTTTGATCGACCCTCTTTTTAATCACCTCCGGGTCGATTGAAAAAAGGCCTTTCTGTTTCATCCGCTCGAAGTAGACCGATCCGGAGAAGGTGTATTTATACCCCAACCCTTCTTCGGTCTCCATTTGGCTCCGGACATGAGAGATCGCGTCTCCCACTGCCAGGGCATCGGGAAGCATCAGGAGCTTTTCTTTCTTGACGAGCCTGACCGCATTGTAACCGGCCAGCGTGCCGGTGACGATGGCTTCGGTATGGCCGACCAACAGCCCGGCTTTTTCTCCTGCGCAGAATAGATTTTCCGCCCCGACCACTTTCAACGCATTGTCCCGAGGGGCCATGCCCACGTACCGAATGGAATTACCCAGGCCTCCGGCGTAAGGGTCCTCGTAGCGCGCGTTTTCAAACCCCGGAATCTTCCGCAAGGTCTCCAGGGGGAAGTAGGGAGTCATCAGCTTGGCATGCCCGGTGTCCAGAAGGATAAGGTTGTCATGGAATTCCGGAAGTGCGTACTGCTGGCAGGCTTTGATGGCGAGTTTTTCACCCGTTTGCAGGGATGAAGGAATGGGAATGACCGCTACCCCTTTCTTCCCCAGGGTATCGGTAATGTCCCGGGAAAGGGATTCTTTAAAGAGTTTACAGGAACCGCTCATGGCTCCGACCTGATTCCCTTTTTTCCCGATCATTTCCTTGACGCCGCATTTGGCCGTCAGGCTGACCCTTCCTCCGAAAGAAGGACAGCGCAGGATGCACATGGCGCAACCATTGCCGTATTTGGTACACTGCCCGGGAGGTCCCCCTGTACCCGTGGTGTCAATAAACACATCCCCTGCGAGGCGAATCTTTTCTTCCCCTCTCTTTCCGGTAACGGCCTTGATTTGTTTTCCCTCCATCTCCACTTCATCCACGCGGGTGAAGAGGTTTAATTCAATTTGCTTTTGCAGCAGAAATTTCTTCACGATCGGCTCCATCGTCGCCACATTATAGAGAGAGGTGTGGTGGTGTCCGGGAAATTCGATTCTCCGATGCAGTGAATTTTGATCGGTCAGTTGAAAGAGCTCCCCGCCGGACATGGCGATCATCTCCTCAGTGGCGGTGAACCGGCCGTTATTCCGCATGATCCCGCCGACCAACCCGGTCCCCAATACCATATCCGTCCGTTCGACCAGGACGACCTCCCCCCCCTGCTTTCTGGCAGAAATGGAGGCGGCGCAGCCTGCCCATCCTGCTCCAACGACTATTACCCTCATGGAAAACCTCCCTTTCTTATCCGCAGCGGAAAGATGAACGAGGAATTAGGAAACCATAACTTACCGGGCATTACCCGGATTCTGAATTTCTAAGTTTTGCCCCTCTTGTCCGCTTTCTTCAGCCAGGAGTAAACGGGGGGAAGCTCGCTGAGCTCTGTTTCCGTAACCACATCCAGAAAAACCGGAGACCGGGTGGCAAACGCTCTATCCAGTCCCTCCTCCAGTTCTTTGGGGTTCTCAATGTGGAAGGCCTTGAGGCCAAAACCCTCGGCGATGGGGGCCATATTTCCGGAACTGAAATCCACGGACAAGAACTTGCTTTTGCTGTGCAGGGCCTGAAGGGCCTTAATCCAGCCAAAACTCCCGTTATTGAAATGAATCAGAACGGCCGGGATATTTAAACGCACCAGGGTTTCCAGTTCTCCCGCAGACATCCCCAGGCTGCCATCGCCGAATAGAGCAACGACCCGAGTGCCGGGACGGGCAAGGGAGGCCCCGACCACGGCAGGGATGGCATACCCCAATCCGCCATAAGCCCGGGGGATTAAAAATCTGGAACCTCCCCCCTGTAATTTTAGATACCGGGTGATATACGGAGTGGGGGTGCCGGCATCGGCGATCACGATTGACGGAGGAGGAAGCCGCTGATTCAGGGCTTCGATGATCCGCTGGGGCTTGATGGGTACCGCGTCTGATTGAAGGTCGGCCCTTGATTTCTCCCAGAATTGGGACCTCGTTCGGTTAAGATCTTCCACCCAGGGCGACGGCTTGCGAGCCCTCCCCTCTTTCGTGAGGAAATTGATGAGATCCCTAAGCACGAGCTTCGCATCTCCAGCCACATCCAGAGTATTGGAAAAATTGTTGGACAGCTGGAGGGGGTCCAGGTCAATTTGGATAATTCTGCGGGTGGGCTGATAGGAAGGGAGGGTCCAACGAATGGTGGAGACCGAGCCCCGTTTGCAGCCGACATAAAGGAGGAGGTCGCTTTCTTCGACCGCCTGGTTGGCATAGGGGTGGAAACCGTTGTCCCCGACAACTCCCAGAGCCAGGGGATGGTCATCGGGCATGATCCCCTGGCCGGAGATAGTAGTGACCACAGGCGCAGCGAGCTGTTCGGAAAGGGCCAGGACTTCCTGGCTGGCCTGAGAGTGATTGGCCCCCCCTCCAGCAATGATCACCGGGCGGATGGCCTTCAGCAGATACCCCACGGCCTCTTCCAGTATTTTCTGGCTTCCTCTGGTTCGATAAGCGGGGTAATCAATGCACTCCGATTCCGCAAAGATCATCTGTTTAGCCCGGGGAAGCTCTCCGACCAGGACTTCATGGGGAAAGGCCAGGTGTACAGCTCCCGGCCGGCCGGTTGTGGCAACGCGAAAGGCCCGGCGAACAGTCTCCGGTATTTTGTCGGTCTGCTTTAAGAAGCTTGACCATTTGGTGATTGGTTCGAAGAGCTTGTGGTGGTCAAGGGCTGTGATGGCCCCTTTTCCCTCGTCGGCCAGGGAGATATCCGAAGTGAAAAGAATCACCGGAATGGAAGAGGCGTTGGCTTCAGCCACACCGGGCACCGAGTATAGAGCACCAGCTCCGCTGGGGCACTCGCACATCCCCGGTTTGTAGGCGATACGGGCATAGGCATCAGCCATGAACCCGGCGGAACGCTCATCCCGGGCCATGATGTGCCGAATCTTCGGGATCGCGTCGTACAAGGCCTCGTAGAGCGGGAGGCTGGTGTCTCCCGGCACTCCAAAGATTACTTCCACCTTGTACTCCAGCAGCATCTGAACAAGGACTTCCGCGCCTTTCATCCTTGTCTCCTTTCCAGGGGGCGACCCCCTATCCAGATCAGGCGATTTGTGCCCATGAGAAAAAGGCCTTTGAAGCAACCATTGGGGGCCAAGATGAAGGGATTTTAGCAAAATACCCGGGTCGATATCAAGCCAACAAAAGAGTCCCCAAGCAAAATCCGGTCAACTTTTCTTCTTGCCCCCTTCACTCTCATGATTTTTTTTCTTAAAGAAATGTTAACTCGCGGCCCGGGAACGCTGAACATTGCTCATTGGCCTTTACTACTTGGAGCAAAAGTGAAGGGGGGCAAGAGTTTTTCCTCCTTTGACACTTAAATTGCATTGTCATATAATTCGGTCAGTCCAGATCCAGTTTTAATCATTTCGACGATCCTGATCCTAGCCGCCAGATTGGGGATTACATCCCTACGGCGGGCGCAAAGGGTCATCCGTGCTCGGGCAGCGATGGAGGCTGCTGGAGGATAAGGAAATCAGGAAGGGGGGTGATTGATGAAGCGGGGTTGAAGGCAAGCTCAAATTAAACCTAATTTCAAGAAAGGAGAAAGGTTCATGAAAATGGATAGAAGGGATTTCTTAAAATCCAGCGCAGCGGTGTTGGGAGCGGCGGCAGTCACTGAAGGGATCTCCTCGATTTTCACGAAGCAGGGCTCAATAGCTGAAGCTGCCGGACCCGCCCCGAACTACGAATTATATGCTTTGAAATATGCCGGCCCTTTCACCAGTAAAGTCGCGATGCTCCTTTGGAATCGCGGCTATGATGAGGATATCGACCGAAATTACTACATTTGGGTCATCAAGGGGAAAGATGAAACGATCGTTGTAGATACTGGTGTCGGTGTCACCCGGGCAGCTGAGCGGAAGTTAAAAGGCTATGTAAATCCGGTGAAGGTTCTGGAAAGAATCGGGGTCAATGGAAGCAACGTAACGAGGGTGATCATCACCCACATTCACTGGGACCATGTGGGCGGTATGGAGATGTTCCCCGACGCTTTTCCCAAAGCCACTTTCTATGTGCAGAAGAAAGAATTTGATTTTTGGAAAAGTCATCCGGCTTCCAGGACAGCTCCTTTCGAAGAAGTTGCGGATCGTCTGGCTTTTAAGGTTTTGGCCGACCTGGAGGGGACGAATCGCCTTGTTTTCGCCTGCGGAGATCAGAAGATCCTTCCTGGAATTGAGCTTCTCCTGACCCCCGGCCACACCATCGCCCTCCAGTCCGTAGCAGCGAACACGGCGAAGGGAACGGCCATTTTGGCCTCCGATTGCGCCCATCTGGCCAGGAGTTTTAAAGATAATATCCCCAGCTGTCTCATCGTGGACATGATCGGCTGGATGGGGTCTTATGAAAAGCTGAGAGCCAAGGCGACCAACATGGATCTGCTGTTCCCGGGCCACGATGTATGGATGCTCCAGGCATTTCCCAAAGTCGCCGAGGATGTGACCCGGCTGGTATGAAACCATCAGGCCTCTGAGTTTGCTCACCTCCCAGGGAAACTCGTATCTTCCTCCCCTATTCCCCTTCCCCTTTCCCGGGGGAGGGGATTCCTCAATCCGGATCAGCTTGCTTTGAATCGAAGTTTGATAAAATTCTCGATCACCTCTTCGAGCCTGGGCTCACCCCAATCTTCGACGCGGTAGGAGACCCGGAGGACCGGTTGCGGGATTTTGATCAGGCGGGTCAAATCGATGGGGGTGGCAACCAAGACCATGTCGCACGGCGTCTGCTGGATGGTGGCCTCAAGATCCCTCAATTGCTCGGGGAAATATCCTTCGGCCGGCAGGATTTGGGTCAGATGAGGATAATTCTCAAAGACGGTTCTCAAGGACCCCGCGGCAAAGGGACGGGGATCGATCAATCCTGCAGCCCCATATCTACGGGCAGCCAGTGCCCCCGCGCCATAGGCCATCCCCCCATGAGTGACCGTCGGGCCATCTTCAATGACCAGGACCCTTTTCCCCTTGATCCTCTCCCCCCCTTCCACTGAAATTCGGGATGCAGTCTGCAGAACGACGGCCCGGGAGTTGTACTCGGCCACAGAAGCCAGGAGGCTGTCTATCGCTTCTTTTGAAGCGGTATCCGCTTTGTTGATGATCAGAACCTTTCCCCGCAGGAAATTAACTTCCCCCGGATGGTACAGGCGTTCATGTCCTTGACGGTGGGGGTCGAGGATTACAATTTCCAGGTCTGGCTTTATGAAGGAGAAATCGTTGTTTCCGCCATCCCAAAGGATCACCTGAGCCTCTTTTTCGGCGGACCGAAGGATGGCTTCGTAGTCTACTCCGGCATAAACGGTAATGCCTTTAACCACCAGATGTTCATATTCTTCCCGTTCCTCCACCGTGCATAGGTACCGGTCCAGGTCTTCCATGCCGGCGAAACGTTCCACCCGCATCCGGTTCAGGTCGCAGTAAGGCATTGGGTGCCGGACGACCACGGCATAGATCCCTTTTTCCTTCAGGATCTGCCAGATCCGTTCCGTGACCCCACTCTTGCCGCTTCCCGTTCGAACCGCGCAGACCGAGATCACCGGAACCGCGGCCGGCAGCATGGTTCGGTCTGGCCCCAATAGGATAAAGTCCGCTCCGAGGGAGAGGGCCAGAGAGGCCCGGTGCATCACTTCGACGTGAGAAACATCGCTGTAGGAAAATACCACCTGTTGTATTTTGTAGTTACGAATGATCTCGGAAATTTTCTCTTCCGGGAAGATGGAAATGCCCTGGGGATACAGGGAGCCGGCAAGTTCCGGCGGGAAAATCCGATTCCCGATTCCCGGGATCTGGGTGGCAGTAAAGGCAACTACCTCTATGGAAGGATCATTTCGGAAGCAAACTTGAAAATTATGGAAATCTCTTCCCGCCGCCCCCATGATGACGATTCTAGTTTTATCCATAAACCCGCTCCTATAACTCGTCGTGGCAAGATATTCTATATAACCAACCAGGGACTGAGGATGTCTTCCCTCCCTTTATCCGCTGGCGCGGATGGAATACCGGAAAAAAGCTCCCTTTTTTATGGTCCGACAAAATTGATGGAGAGTCAAGAATTGAAGGGCCCTTGCCCGCTCCCTCTGGCGGATAGAAAATAGATCACCCGCTCTGAATCGGGTGGACTGTCCTGGCCAGAGGTGAGAACTTCGCTTCCCCTCCCACTGCTTCCCCCACTCTCAAATCCTAGATTATTTCCTTGATATGAAGGGCAGATTAAAGGTAAATTTTGCCTAGGCCCTTATGTAAGGGGTCGTTTGCCGGTAGGTGAACTCTCCCTCCGGAGGCCAATCTCATTTCCGGGGAAGAGTAAAACTATTTCGTATTCCGATTGCCTGCCGGCAATTTTAAAAATGGAGGTAAAGGATCAATGGAAACCAGTGAGAAAGGGAAAATCGGGTTCATCGGTCTGGGGGCCATGGGTCAACCCATGTCCCGGAGGCTGCAGGAGGCCGGATTCCAAGTTATGGGATATGATGTGAGGCCAGAGGCCGTAAAGGCGATCGTTCAAAGAGGCGGGGAGGCGGCTTCCTCGGCTAAAGAGATCGCCGAGAAGTGCCGGAAGGTCATCACCATCGTGCCCAATTCGGAAGCCGTGGAGCAGGTGGTCTTCGGGCCCCGGGGCCTGCTGGAAGGATTTAAGACCGGGGACATCCTTATGGAGATGACCAGCTCTTACCCTCCCAGCACCCTCAAAGTAAACCAGGCTGTCTCGGCAAAGGGAGTATCCATGATTGATGCCCCGGTAAGCGGAGGGGTGATAGGGGCCGAGGCCGGAACCTTATCGATCATGGTCGGAGGAACTGAATCGATCTTTGAATCTTGCCGGCCGATTCTTTCCGTCATGGGCAAGAATCTATTTTACATGGGAGGGATCGGTTCCGGCCATGCGATGAAAGCCATCAATAATTTCCTTTCGGCCACAAGCCTGGCCGCCACCTCTGAGGCGATTATCCTGGCGGATAAAGTGGGCCTTTCTCCCCAGCGGGTGGTTGAGGTCTTGCAGGTCAGCACTGGCCGTAGCTATTCTACAGAGCTCAAGGTCCCCAAATTCGTCCTTCCGCGGACCTTCAATTCCGGTTTCGCCATGGACCTCATGTACAAAGATATCGACACGGTAACCCGCATGGCCAAAGAGTACAAAATTCCCATGTTTCTTGCCAACATGGTACAGCAAATCTACGGCTACGCCATGGCCCAGGGAGGCGGAAAAGGTGATCATACCGCCATCTTCAGCTATCTGGAGGGCCTGGCAAAAGGTAAGAAGGAACCGTAGACCAGAAAAGAGGTTTCCTCCAAGAGAATTTTACCGCAAAGATTTTGAGGCTGCCGCGCGGCCTGCCGTCCGTCAACGATTATTTCCGGGAGGAAAAATGGGACGAATGCTAGCCCTGATTCTGTTTTTTCTACTGGTGTTCCCGCTTTCGGCGCTGACGGGTCAGGAGGCTGAGAAGACCGTCATATTGAAGATATCCAGCCCGGCGTTCGAGAACAACAAATCAATCCCCCCAAAATATACCTGTGACGGGGCGAATGTGAATCCGCCCCTGAAGATTCGGGGTATTCCCCCGGGAGCCGAATCATTGGCTTTAGTCATGGACGATAAAGACGCGCCCCGGGGCACGTATGTTCACTGGATTTTGTGGGAGATCGACCCCGGATCACAGGAGATTGGAGAAAACTCCGTCCCTCAGGGCGCGGTGCAGGGGATGAACGATTTTAAAAAGACCAACTACGGAGGGCCCTGTCCGCCCTCGCGCAGGCACCGGTATGTCTTTAAGGTTTATGCCCTGGACGTCCGGCTAAATCTGGACCCGAAATCAACGAAGGCTGACCTGGAAAAAGCCATGGAGGAACACGTAATCGGCCGGGGTGCGTTGATGGGGGTGTATAAGAGAAAATAAGGCTCTGAGAGTAACGCCGTTCAGCGTTGGGAGCCCGCGGCGAGGGGCAATGAAGGCCTTTCTTACCGGTTATTTCCCGTTGAAATAATCAAAGATCTGGCCGAAATTCACTCCTCCAACCTTTTTTCTCTTATAACTTTCATACAAATCTCTCTTCGCTTTTTTTAACGATTTCGATTCTATCCCCTGCTCGATCGATAGCGTAGCCTCCCGGAAGGCTGCCAGTTGATCACAGGCCTCTATGATATGGCCGTCAACCGGCGAAAAACGGTCGTGGTTATATTTTTTACTGATCTCCTCGCAAGAAATTCCCTTTTTTACCGCTCCGTCGATTATGATCTTATTTTCAAATTCATCTTCAATAAAATAAACCAATTCTTCATGCCAGGAGGAAGGCAGCAGAGGCAGCAATTTTTCCTCGACCTGAACTTTCTCATAGTCCTTTATGATTTGATCCAGGCCGGTGACGGAGCGCTTCACCGGGGCGATGATGTCCCTGGTGAGTGCCTCTGGAAGATCGTGGAACAAACCGGCAAAAAAATTATTATAAATTCTTTTCGGGGTGGCCCGGAATTCAACCGAACAAAAGTAAGACAGGACAGCTACGATTAACAAATGACCCAAAACAGAAGTTTCCGGAATTCTGGCCGAGTGAGCCCACCTCTGCTGGAATCTGAGCTGGCCGCAGAGGTCGATAAAGCCAAAAGATTTCTTGCCGGAAGATATCTTTTGGACCCCAATTAAATCGTAGTGATCCTCGATTTGATTTTCCAGGGCCTCTTTGGTTTTCTCAATACCATAGATGAAAGAGCTCACATGATAAATAATCCGGAACTCCCAGTTGGTAGCCAGAAAATGGGCGGCTTTCAAGATCTTCTTTTCGATTGCCGAGTAGTCCTTCTCCAATAGGTATTTCTTAAACTTATCCAGGAAATCTCCGCTTAAACTCTCCAGGTCAGCTTCTAAGGTTTCCAAGACTTTTTCGTTTAATTCTCGCCCTTTTTTTTCCATCATCCGGTGAAAGACCGGAGGCTTGATGTCCGTTAATACCACTCTTTGGAGGAGTTCGAATATTCCCCCTTCAATCAATTCTTTCCAATGGATCTTCACTCCTTTGTCCGATTCTTCGGACCGTGCCAGGACATAAGCGATGATCATTTTATGGGCCTGCTTATCCAATTCAGTAAATTTTACGGGCCGTACATGATCGTTCCATCTTTGAATACTGGCCGCATCAAATAACCGATCGATGATTCCCTTGCTGATCATAACCAATAATCCTTATGAATCTACTGAGACCGGTATTAAGCCCTGACCTTTGCCTTCATCCTCTCCCGGGCCGTCGGCCGGGGCCGAGCGGGTCGGCGTAGGTCTGGACGATCTCCCTAAATCTGTCAGCCTCATCCCCTTCGATTTCCAGGCTCATGTTTTTCCAGCGTCTTCTTAGAGCCACCCCGCGGAATTCTCCTGTCTTTCCCCGGATGCGGTCAGGAGATGCCTCTTCGCCCCTAGCCCCCATTTTTCCTGATGCCCGAATGAGTCGGATGCGTTTGCATGGGTTCACTCTCCTGGAAGCTCCGCCAGACGGCATAATAATATTTGAAATTAACAGAGGAATCAAAGAAAATAATCAAGAATCAGGCCCAAAATTATTCTCGGCAAACCCGAAAAGGAACTACGAATGAAAGGAAATAATAGTGATCGGGATAGAATTATCGTGGACATCGACAACACCCTCTGGTATCTGGCCCCGGAATTATGGGTGCAACTCAAAAAAGTGAATCCCCGGATGCCCTCTCCGGATCATTGGGCCACCCGGGAATCTCTGGAAAAATATATGTCCCTCAAAGAATTTTTCCGGGTCCTAAAGAGCGTTCATATGCAGCAGGAGGTCTATCCTCCCTTTCCAGAATCCCGGTATTTTCTCAGGACCCTGAAGGAAAGGGGGTTCCACATTGTTATCGCCAGCCACAGGTCCCAGGATACTTATGCGCCTACGGTGAACTGGCTGAACAAATACCAGTTGTCATTCGACGAAGTTCACCTCAGTTACGACAAATCCGTGCTCTTTTCGGGGAGTCTCGCCCTGGTGGACGACAGCCCGATGAATTTGGACAAGGCCGTGCGGGCCGGGCTCTTGGGAACCGGTTTAATCTATTCGTGGAATGAAAATTCCGGGCATCCTTTGTTCAAAAATTTAATCGAAGTCTTGGGATATCTTGATTCGAAACTATCGCGCCCGAAGGAAGCGTAAGGAAGGGAGATCAGGCGGACCTCGTCTTCAATTTGTCAAAAGCAAAGAAGACGACCAGAAGCACGGAGACGAGCAGGAGGCCCAGGGAAATGGGGCGGTTGAAGAAGATCCCGGGATCCTTGGCCGAGAGGATCAGGGATTGCCGGAGGGACTGTTCAAAAAGCGGCCCCAGCACCAGAGCGAGAATGAACGGTGCCAGCTCATAATCCCTCTTCCGGAGAAGATAGCCCAACAGCCCGAACCCGACCATCATCCATACATCGAACACATTCAGGTTGGTGGAATACGTTCCCACCGTGCACAGCAGCAAAATCAGCGGAAATAGGACCCGATAGGGAATCTTGAGAAACTGGACCCAGATCCCGATCAGCGGCAGGTTGAGGATTAACAGCATGACATTCCCGATGTAGAAGCTGGCGATCACCCCCCAGTAGATTTCCGGGTTCCGGCTGATCAGCATCGGCCCGGGTTGAACCCCGTGGATGATCAGCGCCCCCATGAGCAGAGCGGTAATCGGGTTGCAGGGAAGTCCCAGCGATAAAAGGGGGATCATGGAACCGGCAACGGCTGAATTATTGGCGGACTCGGGGCCGGCGACCCCCTCGATGACCCCCGTACCGAATTTCTCCGGGTATCGGGAAAGTTTTCGCTCCATGCCGTAGGAGATGAAAGACGCGGTCACATTGCCGGCTCCGGGAAGAAGTCCCAGGACGAATCCCAGCACGCTCCCGCGCAGGATCGGCAGCGCGGAATCCCGCAGGTCCTTGCGGTTGGGCCAGATCCCTTTCACCTTCGTCGTGAAAATTTCGCGCTGCCCCTGTTCTTCCATGTTCAGCAGGATTTCCGAAACGCCGAACATGCCCATAACGACGGCGACCAGATCGGCCCCGTTCATGAGGTTGGTGACCCCGAAGGTAAACCGCTGCGCCCCGTAGACGAAATCGAGGCCGACGCAGGAGACGAACAGGCCCAGCGCCAGCATCACCAGCCCCTTCATCGCGGACCCTCCCACCATGAACAGCGTGGCTACGAAACCCAGGGTCATGACGGCAAAGTATTCCGGCGGGCCGAATTGGAGCGCGGCAATGACCAGCACCGGCGAGAGGAGATTCAACCCCACCGCGCTGATCGTCCCGGCGATGAAGGAGCCGATCGCCGCTATGCCCAGAGCCGCGCCGGCCCTTCCCTTCCTGGCCATCTGGTAGCCGTCCAGGCAGGTAACAACCGAAGCCGCCTCGCCGGGAATATTCACCAGAACGGAAGTCGTCGATCCTCCGTACATGGACCCGTAGAAGATGCCCGAAAGCATAATGATGGAAGCCGTGGGATTGAGTTTATAGGTGACGGGCAGCAGCATGGAAAGGGTCGCGAGCGGCCCGATCCCGGGAAGAACGCCGATCATCGTCCCCACCAGGCACCCGACGAAGCAGTAGAACAGATTTTCGGCAGTCATGGCCACGGAAAAGCCTAACTGCATGTTATGAAGAATATCCATATTCTAATGATCCCGCAAAAAGTCGTTCCTCGCGCCACCCCCGCGAAAGCCGGGGCCCGAAATGGATGGAAAAGAGGGGAGGGAAGGCCTGTGCCCGAAAATCAAATTCCCAGAAAACCCCTGGGCAGGTTCACCTGCAATACCTGGCTGAAAAGCCAGTATACGAGAAAGCAGCAGCCCAGCGAGATCAGGATCACTTTCACCCATTTTTGCGGCTCGAGGATCCGCAGCATGAAGGTCATGATCAGGATGGAAGTGATCAGAAATCCCAGGCGGGGCATCAGGAAGGCCATTGCAGCCAGGCCCGCAAGGATCAACCCGATGCGGACCGAGGCGGCTCTCTCCGGCCAGAACCTCTCCCGGGGGTTCTTCCTTTCCCTCCCGGGGAGCAGGCCGGAAATAAACAGGAAGAGGCCCGCGAATCCGGTCAGCACTCCGGCGAGGAAGGGGATAAACCCTGCGACCGGTCCAGAGGCGGAATCC
>Ga0187771_10001227_pt1 | contig 16957 bp, 14 predicted proteins | sample 0116_SJ02_MP15_1_FD_133139 | JGI IMG/M metagenome (GOLD analysis project Ga0187771, IMG submission 133139) | Tropical peat soil microbial communities from peatlands in Department of Meta, Colombia - 0116_SJ02_MP15_10_MG | ecosystem: Environmental > Terrestrial > Soil > Wetlands > Peat | place...
GCGTATTTCGCAACGTTGGTCCAGCCGAATTCGACGGGTTCGATTTCATCCTGCAGATCGCGCCGGATGTAGAGGACGCCGCAGCCTTCGGGACCGAGGAGCCATTTGTGTCCGTCGGCGGCGAGGATGTCGATATCGGCGCGGTGGACATCGATCGGGAATGCGCCGAGGCCCTGGATTGCGTCCACGAGAAACAGGCAGCCGTGGCTGGCGCAGATCTCGCCGATCTTTTCCAGATCCGCGCGATAGCCGCTCAGATACTGCACGTAGCTGATGGCGAGCAGGCGCGCGCCCCTGCAGGCGTGATCGATGCGATCGAGATCGTCGAAGACCGAGAGCCAGCGAACCTCGACGCCGCGCGCTTCGAGGCGTTTCCATGGATAGAAATTCGCCGGGAATTCTTCTTCGAAGGCCACCACGATGTCGCCGGGCTTCCAGTGGATTCCCATGGCAACCGTGGCGATCCCTTCGGATGTGTTCTTGACGATGGCGATTTCTTCGGGCGTCGAGTTGATCAGCCGCGCGGTTGCGTTGCGCAGGCCGGCGTACGTCGACATCCAGCGGTCATAGTGGAAACTGCCGAAATCGAGGGCATCCTGCGCCAGCCACTGCATGGCTTCGGCGGCGCGCCGGCTCAGCGGCGCAACGGCCGCGTGATTCAGATAAACGAGATTTTTCGTGACCGGAAACTGGTCGCGATGGATTTGCCAGAGTGCGTTCAATTGACTCCACCCATGAGGTTCTTCATCGGCTTCAGGATGACGAGCAGCAGCAGACCGAACAGGCCCGCGAAGACCGCGACCCATCCGAACAGCTGCGGCAGCGGGAAGGTTTCATAGACCGATGCCAGCATCCCGCCCACGTAATTGCCCACCGAATCCGAGAGAAACCAGACGCCCATCATCAGGCCGGCGACGCGCGCCGGGGCGAGTTTGGTGGTGGCGCTGAGTCCTACGGGGCTCAGGCAGAGTTCGCCGCAGGTGTGGAGGAAGTAGGTCACGGTGAGCCACCACGGGCTCGCGTTCGTGCTGCTGGCGACCGGGATCAGGATGGCGAAGCCTGCGCCCACTCCGACGAGACCGAAAACGAACTTGGCGGGGATGGATGGATTCTTCGTGCCCAGCGCCACCCAGAGCCACGCGAACACGGGCGCGAGCGCGAGGATCATGATCGAGTTGAACGACTGGAAGTAGCTGGCGCGGAACAGGCCCCACAGCGGGAAATCCCATGCGTGCAGATTGGTATTGCGTTCGGCGAAGAGGTTGAGCGTGGAGCCGGCCTGCTCATAGGCGCCCCAGAAGGCGCTCGAAGTGATGAAGAGCACGAGGATCGCCCAGAAGCGCTTCCTTTCGGCTGTCGTGTATCCCTTCGCGGTCAGGAGCCAGGCGAAGAAGATCACGACGCTGACGGTGAGGATCGCGCCGAATGCGCCGGCGAGTCCTTCGGCCGTGATGGCGAAGAGCCCGGCATACTGCGCGGCCGTGACGGCGAGAGCGAGAATCGCGAGTCCGCCGAGGACGATGCCGAACAGGCGGCGGTCCGCCGCGGTTCCCTGCACCGCGAGGCCGGCGCTGCCGAGGTATTTGGCGCCGAAAGCGTACTGGATCAGCCCGAGCGTCATGCCCACGCCTGCCGCGCTGAATCCGTAGTGCCAGTTGATGTTTTCTCCGAGATAACCGCAGACGAGGGGCGAGAGGAACGCGCCGAGGTTGATGCCCATGTAGAAGATGGAAAAACCGGCGTCACGCCGCGCGTCTTCGAGCGAGTAGAGCCCGCCGACCATGGTGCTCATGTTCGGTTTCAGAAGACCGGTGCCGATGACGATGAGCCCGAGCCCGAGGTAAAAACTTCCGAGCGTCGGAATCGCCATGGAAAAGTGCCCGGCCGCGATGATGATGCCGCCGAGGAACACGGCCCTGCGCGGGCCGAGGATTCGGTCCGCGATCCAGCCGCCCGGCATGCTCATCAGGAAGACCATGGCGGTGTAGAGACCGTAGATCGATCCGGCTTTCGAGGTGGGAAATCCCAGCCCGCCGTGCTCGACGCCCGCGGTCATGAAGAGGATGAGAATGGCGCGCATTCCGTAATAGCTGAAGCGCTCCCACATTTCGGTGAAGAAGAGAGTGGAAAGGCCGCGGGGATGGCCGAAGAAGGAACGGTCCCAACGGGCATTGGAGGGGGGCTGAACCGCGTCGGGCGTCATTCCGACATTCTAGAGCAGCGATCCGGACTCAAGGCGGCGAAGGGGAGTTTGGAGGGATTCAGAGGACAGCTGGGGGAGTTTGAAAGGGGTCAGTCAGGGGAGGATTTTTTCCGCCGCGCTTGAGTTCCTGTCTCGCACGGCATGGAAGGGAGCAACTCGCGTGCCAAAGTCTGGATCGACCCGAAATACGGGCAACAGCAGCACGCGGAAAAGGTGTGAGTCCCTGGGTGGAGCACCGTTCTGGAAATTTTTTTTCGAAACGGAACGGTATTACTGCGGTAACTGCGCGGGAAGCTGGGAGGGGTGAGAGGCGAGCCCCTGCTTCGCTTCGGCAAGCGAAATATGATTCACTTCGAGGGTGGAACCGGTCATCTGGTCGAGATTCAGCTTCGCGCTCTGCCACTCGGCCATCGCGGCCAGCTCGGATGCCTCGGCGAGAACCAGATCGCGCGATTGAAGAATCACGAGCAGAGAGGTGGACGAGCCGAGTTCCTGTTTCCTCTGTTCGGCTTCGTACAGCTGTCTTTCGAGGACGGTATTTGCCGCCGCGGCTTCATAGCGGGCCCGTGCCTGGCGCAAAGCAACCACCGCATTGGTGATATCCACCTGGGCCTGGTTCCGGTCCTTCGCCGTGGTGAGCTGCTGCTGCCGGAGCTGGAGCTGGTCGATCGCGTAGTCGGCTTCGGCCACGCGGTCGTAGACCTGGGCGACGCCGAACACACCGATGTTCTCGCTGGGGAAGTTGCGCCGGAAAAGCTGCGCGAGAGCCGTTCCCGCGCCGCCGATGAAATAGGGATTCGCCGTCTGTCCGCCGAGCGCCACGCGGGGCGTTCCGGCGAGGCCGGCGTTGCTCTGGGTGCTGAAGACCTGCGCGGTGGGAAGCAGGCCGTTCACCGTGCCTCTGGCTGAAATTTCCGCCGCCTTTGCGTTCTGTTCTTCCACCAGCAGGTCGGGGCGGTTGGCCATCGCCTTCGCAACGAGATCCCTGAGCGGAGGGATGTCATCCGCGGGCGGAATCACGATGTGATCGAGCGGCACGATGCTGACGCCGTTGAGCAGCGGATCGGCGAGGCCGTTGCGGCTGATCAGGTTCTTCAGTTCGACTTCCTTCTGCTGGAGGGCGGCAAGCGAATTCACGTACGTCTGGACCGTGATCGCAATCTGGTTCTGCTCGGAAGTGACGTCCAGCTGCGCGATCACGCCGAGCTCCAGCTCTTTCTGTCCGCTCTCGAAGAGCTTGCGCGCGGCGTCGATGGCCTCGTTTTTGGCTTTCACGTCGTCATAGTCGGCGGCCAGCGTGTAATACACGTCGAGGACATGCGCAACGGTGGAAGAGACCTGCGCGCGGAAGTTCTCATCCGACATCGCGAGGTTCATCTTCGCAACCGTGATGGTGCGCTCGTTGACGGCGCGGCCGAGGCCCTGCAGGAGGTTGTGCTGCACGGAGAACGAGAGCGTCTGGGCCGATGAGGGATTGAGCACGTCGGTGGGCGCGTTTTCGTGCAGATAGTGATCGTTGAAGCTGAGGTTGATGCCGCCGCCGGTGAGGAAACCCTGCTGATACGAACCCGAATAAACGCGCTGGCCCTGAATCAGCACCGGCACGATGCTCTGCACGACGTCCGGTTCGGGAACGGTGCGGTGGGAGAAGATGTCGGATTCCTGAATCGACGGGTCGAGGTTGGCGGTGACAGGGCCGACCTGCGCCACCGTGGCATTCGTCGTACTGCGCGAAGTGGAGGCGCTGCCGGAACTCACGCCGGCCGCAGCCTGGCTGCCCAGCACGCCCTGGCCGCTGGCGATGGATGCCGCGGCACTGGCGCTGCTCGGGACACCGGGCAGAGCTCCGCCGGCCTGGGCGCGTTCGAGCCGCCACTCGAGAGTCGATTGTCCGTAACGCGCCACTTCGATATCGATGTTGTTCTCGAGCGCGAGGGCCACGGCGTCCTGCGCGGTGAGATAGAGCTTGCCTGCCCGAATGAGGCTCGCGAGACGGCTGGAATTGCCCACGCGGATGGGCGGCACATCGGCGGGCAGATACGGCCGCTTCACGATGGCGCCGCCCGGCCGCACGGGTGCGATATCCGCCGGCTGCTGCGCGAAGACGAGGCAGGCTTCGGAAAGCAGGAGAGCGAGAATGCGGCGGAACCTCATCGTGCGCCTCCCGGAATCGTACTGGGCGGCGCCTGCACCTTGCCCGCGATCGCCTCGTCGAGGGAGATGTGATTGATTTCGAGCGTCCTGCCGGTCGCCTGATCGAAAGCCAGACGGGCATGGCTGTAGTTCGCCATGGCCTGCGCTTCCGAGCTCTGGGCGCTCGCGAGGTCGCGCTGATCCTGCACCACCTGATAGGAGGTGGTCGCGCCCAGTTCATACTTTCTGCGGTCGCCGTCAAAGGTCTGCTGGGCGAGAATGCGCGACTCAACCGCGGCATCGTAACGCGCCCGCGCCTGCTGGAGGCCGATCACGGCATTCTGCACATCCACGCGCACCTGGTTGATCTGCTTCTGCAGGTTCAGCTCGTTCTGCCGGATTTCGAGCTGGCTGGTGACGAAGTCCGATTGCGCGGCGCGGTTGCGCAGCGGGATATTCAGAGCGAGTCCGGCTGAGTAGTTGGGATAGTTGCGGCGGAAGATTTCGGCGAGCAGGTTGCCGTAGCCGCCGGCGAGATAGGCGAGACCGGGCTGGGTCGCGCCGAGTGCGGAGAGCCCTCCCGTGAGGCCGTTGTTGGTCAGTTCGGCGAAGGCCTGCAGGGTTGGCTTGAGACCGTTTTTGATGCCGACGAGGTTCAGTTTGTTGCTCTCGACGTTGATGGCCGCCTGTTGAATCTCCACACGATTCTGCAGCGCTTCGGCAACCAGATCGGAGGTGACGCCGATTTCGTCCTTCGGCGGCACGGCCATGGTGTCGAGCGGAATGACGTGCACGTCCGCGAAGTCGGGGGAGGCGACGCCGGAGCGGCTCAGCGCATTCTTGAGGATCGTCTCCTGCTGCATGAGGTTCGTCTGCGAAATCACGAGGTCCTGCTGCGCGGCGTAGAGCTGCGACTGGGCGCGCGTCACTTCGATCTCGGCCAGCGTGCCGATCCGCACCTGCTGCCTGTTGTTATCGAGCAGCTGCTGCGCGGTGGCGACTTCCTGCTCGCGCGCCCTCACATCCTGCGCGAAACTGACCAGATCCCAGTAGAGATTGAGAACGGCCGTGACCGTCGTGATCACCTGCTGTTTGAACTGCAGGTCGGTCACCTTCTGGTTGTTCTTCTGCACGCGGATGTTGCGCCCGTTGACGGCCGATCCGAATCCGTTGAGCAGATTCTGGGTGAGCTGCAGATCGATATCGCCCGCCGTATACGGGTTGAGGCTGAAATACGAGCTGTTCACGCTGGTGCGCGAGCTCAGGTAGGTTGCCTGCGCATTCAGACCGAACGCCCAGTTCTGCGAGTAGACGGCCTGAAAGGTGCGAATCCCCTCGACGAGCGCCGTGGTTCCCGTCAGGACCGTATTGCTCTGCGGCACCGTGAGGTGCTGGAAGTTGACGAAGCCGCTGATGTTCGGATCGAGCGACGGAATATTCGGACCGAGCTGCGTGATGATGCCGCCGCCCGAACTCACGCCGCTGCCGGCCGCATTGCTCGAAGGCGCGCCGCTGGTGTTGATGGCGACGCCCGCGAGACTGACGCTCGTGGGTCCCGGCGCGACACTCAGCCCGACGCCGCGCAGCAATCCCCCGCCCTGCGCGCGCCGGAGCACCTCGCGCGCCAGCAGCGGACCATAGCGCTGCACTTCGATATCGATGTTGTTCTCGAGCGCCAGCGCCACCACGTCCTGCGCGCTGAGGTAGAGGTTGCCGGCCCGGATGAGCGAATCGAGCCGGGAAGTATTGCCGAGGTTGATGGGCGGCACCGGCCGCGCGCGATAAGGCTGCGTCAGCCAGTGCACCGCGCCTTTGCCCGGAACCGGGTCGACTCTTACAGATGTCTGTGCGAAACCGGCGGAAGACAGAGACGCACAAACTGCGAGGGCGATGGAGGATCGGAGCCGCATTTTCAGAGTTTTCAAGTGAAGTCTCTTAAGGAGAAGAATACGCGCGAGAGTGGAATCCCGTTCGCGTTTCCTTCGGGCTGAGGGTTAATTTCCAATGGTATAGTAGCCGTTTGTGAAGCCGCAACCGGAGCGTGTTCTCGACCTTTTTCAACAGACCGGAGCCTGGCTTCAGGGCCATTTCCGTCTTTCGAGCGGGCTGCACAGCCCGGGTTATCTGCAGTCCGCGCTGGTGCTGCAGCACCCGGCGCATGCCGAAGAACTCGGCCGCCGGCTCGCGGCCCTGCTTCCGCATGAAGTGGATCTCGTCATCTCGCCCGCGCTGGGCGGCATGATCATCGGCCATGAAGTGGCCCGCGCGCTGGGAGTGCCTTTTCTCTTCACCGAGCGCGATGCGGACCGCAAAATGGCTCTGCGGCGCGGCTTCGCGCTGCGTCCCGGTGCGCGCGCGATCATCATCGAGGATGTGATCACGACGGGCGGCAGCACGAAGGAAGTGATCGACATCGTGCGCGCGGCCGGTGCCGTTGCGGTGGCGGCCGGTTCGATCATCGACCGCAGCGGCGGCAGCGCCGATCTCGGCATCCCGCGCGTGGCTCTCGAAACCCTGACGGTGCCGGCATTCAGCGAGCAGGAGTGCCCGATGTGCGCCGCGGGCCAACCCGTCGTCAAACCCGGGTCGAGGCCGGTGTGAGAGATGGCGACGCGGGGATTCAGAAGGTTTGCTGAGGCCGCGGGGTCAGAGCAGCCGCGGCTTATTTCCACCGCAGGATACGATTGAGTTCGCCACCTTCCCCAACACCAAAGCGCAGCCGACGCATCCGTATCACGCTGGCTTACGATGGCACTGACTTTCACGGCTGGCAGGTGCAGCCCGGTCTCCCCACCATCCAGGGCGTGCTCGAAGAGATTATCGGCGGCATGGAAGGCAAGCCGGTGCACGTTGCCGGCTCCGGCCGTACGGACGCCGGTGTGCATGCGCGCGCCCAGGTGGCCGCGTTTACCATCGAGAATCCGATCCCGCTCGACAACCTGCAGCGCGCGGTGAATCGTCTTCTGCCTGCGGCGATCCGCATCCTCGATGTGGCCGAGGTTCACGCGGATTTTCACCCGCGCTTCGATTCCATCGCGAAAACCTATCAGTACACGCTGGTCCGCACGGCCATCTGCTCGCCCTTTGAATGGCGCTACGTGCACCACTTTCCTTATCCATTGAACGAAGCGGCGATGATCGAAGCGGCGCCTCTCGTCGAAGGAGAACACGACTTCGGCGTGATGGCGGCATCGGATGAGCGCGATTCGCCGGAGCGCTCCACGGTCCGCACCATTTTCAGTTCACGCCTCGAACGCGCGGACGGCCGGCTCATTTACACGGTCCGCGGGACTGGTTTCCTGAAACACATGGTGCGCAATATCGTGGGAACGCTGATTGAGGTGGGCAGAGGGAATCGCGCGCCGGCGCAGGTGTTTGAAAAAGCAGGGGCGACGGCTCCGGCGAAGGGATTGACGCTGATTTCCGTCGAATATCCGCGTGCCAGCCTTGAACAAGGTGCTGAAAAACTTTAAGTTTTTCAGTAACCTGTGATTTATGTCCTGCCTCTACGACCTCGATCCGGGCCCGGATTGCCCCGAGATCGTGCGCATGATCGTCGAGATCCCTCAGCATTCCGCCAACAAGTACGAATACGACGGCAAGCTGAATCTCTTCCGTCTCGACCGCGCGCTTTATTCACCGGTGCGCTATCCGGGCGATTATGGCTTCATCCCCGGCACCATTGCCGAGGATGAAGATCCGCTCGACGTTCTGGCGCTGGTGCAGCAGCCGAGCTATCCGGGGGTGCTGATCGAAGTGCGCCCCGTGGGCGTGCTGATGATGATCGATAACGACATGGGCGACCAGAAGATCCTCGCGGTGCCGACGAAGAACCCGCGCTACGACCAGATCCACACGATGGACCAGATCTTCCCGCACGTGCGGCGCGAGATCGAACACTTCTTCTCGATCTACAAGGAACTCGAGGGCAAGGTGACGACGATGGAAGGCTGGGGCGGACCGCGCGAGGCCCGCAAGATCATCACGGAATGCCGGCAGCGTTATCTCTCGAGCAAAGCCGCCGAACCAGCCGGAGAGCCGATCGTCAGGGATTAGTGGGCAATGTCTCGCCTGGCCTGAGCAGGGTCGGGGGTTTCCGCTTCGGCTTGTTATCCGGCGACTGGGTATCGGCGTCGCTGGACGCGACCTGATCCGGATTCGCCTTGTGGTTTTCTTCCGCGAGAATCGTCTTGCTTTCCTTTTTCTCGCGGGCTTCTTTTTCGACGAGTTCCGCCGTGCGTGCGTGGGTATCGCCCTGCGCGGCATCCAGTCCGTCTGAAGTGGCGGCGATCGCCTCCTTGAATGCCGTCTGGTAAAGGCCGATATCCGCCGGCGGTGCGCCGTCCACCTTCTGCAGTTGTTCGAGGAACTTTTTCTCGGCGGAGGCCACGGCGGTGAGGCCTTCGTTGACATCGATGTGCCGCTTCAGCGCGTCGTCGGCCACGTCGCCCATGGCATCGATGATGTTGGCGTAATCTTCGAGGAGTTCACGGGCTTCGAGCGACCGGCCTTTCCGGTCTTTCTTCATCAGTTGCTGGAACTGATCCATGCGCTGGCGGGCGAAGAGGATGTACAGTTTCAGCCGGGCGTTCGGTTCCTGCGTGTCGCGCACTCTGTCGACTTCGGTCGAAGTGAGAAAGTCGCGCTGCGCAAACGACGGGATCGCCGCGGCGAGAAACAGAAGGATCGCCGAAATCAGTTTCATTTCTTACGCTCCATGATGCCTTCAAACCATTCGTCGTGGATCTCCTGAACTCTCGATCTCGGGGCGGCGAGGATGTCGCGCTCGTCGGCTTCCATCCGCTGGTCGAGGTCGCGCAGGCGGATCAGGGTTTCCTGCGAGCGCTGTTCGGCATATTTGTAAGGCGCGGGGTTGCGGCCGGGGGTTCTGCCGCTGGCGGCCAATGACGTCTTCGCCAGTTCCATGCTCTCGGCCATGATCTTCAGCTGCGTTCCGGTGGCTTCGAGGTCGCCTTTTGCGTAGGCCGCCTCAGCATTCTTTTCCGACGTGACGGCGAAATCAATGGCCAGCCGCGCGCGCCGCTCGGCATTCGGCTCGGCTTTCACCTGATCGAGCGACGCCGGCGGCGGAGGCGCGAACAACAGCCACAACAGAAGAAAAGTCGTCGTCAGCGTCACTTGATTCCCCGCCGGATCTCTTCTTCGATGATACGCACTCTTTGCCTGGAGAGGAATTCCTGATCCGGGAACCTGCCGCCCGCCACGGCCAGGAACTGCCGGTAAGCGTCGACGGCCGGCTTGCGCTGCTTCAGACCGTCGAGCGAGATGGCGCGGAAATAGAGCTGGCCCGGTGTTTCCGGCCCCAGCGCTTTGGCGCGATCCAGCGCTTCGAGGCCCTGCGTGTAAGCCTTCGCTTCGACAAAGAGCGCGGCGATTTCGCGCCACGGCTCCGGCGCCTCGGGCCGCAGCTTCGCCGCGGCCAGAAACTGCTGGATGGCCTGCTGGCTCTGGTGCGTGTCGCGCAGGCCTTTGGCGGCATTCATCACGCGGTCGTATTCCGTCGGGCCCTGCGGGGCGGGACGCTCCAGTTCCGCGATCCGTTGCTGCGCGCCCGGCTTCTCCGGGAAGAGCTTGTAGATCGCGATGGCCTCCGGGATCTGATTGGCTTTCTGGTAAGCCTCCGCCAGCTCGATCATCTGATCCCTATAATCCAGATCGAGCGCCGCCGCGTTGCGGTAATACGATTCCGCTTCCGACAGCTTTCCCATGCGTAACAGGCTGCGCCCGATTCCCAACTGGCCGCGCGGCGACTTCGGATCGGCCTGAGCCACCACGCGGTAATGTTCGAGGGCCTGCGCGGCATCGCCGGAATCGAGCAGCGCCTGCGCCAGATAGAAGTTCGGCGTGGGATCGGACGGTTTGGCGGCCGCGGCCTCCTGCAGCAGGGGCAGGGCTTCGGCCGGTTGCTTCGAACGAACCAGCACCATCCCGAGATTCAGCTGCGCTTCGTAGAGGCCCGGTTTCAGCTCCAGCGTTTTGCGGAACTCGGCGATGGCCTCGGCATCCTTGACCTGCATGCTGAGCGCCAGGGCCAGATTGAAGTGCGCGAAGTAATCGTTCGGATTGGCCTCGATCGCCTTGCGCAGGAGCGGTTCGGCCACGGCGGGCTGATCGGCATCGAGGGCTTTGGTGGCCTGCTCGAGATAGTCCTGCTGGGCGAACAGCAGGACGGTCAGGAGCAGCGCCAGCATCTAACTCTCGATTCCCATCTGCGTCAGCCGGTAACGCAGCGCGTTGCGTGTAATGCCGAGGGCGCGGGCGGCCATGCTTTTGTTGCCATCCGCCTTGCGCAGCGCCTCTTTGATGATCTCCTGCTCGTACTGATCGAGGTTCATCCCGTCTGGCAGGCCGAACTCCCCGGCAACCGCCTTGTGCGGCCGCAGATTCATGTCGAGCCGGATATCGTCGGCATCGAGTTTTTCGCCGCTCGCCATCACCATGCTGCGCTCGATCACGTTTTCCAGTTCCCGCACATTGCCCGGCCAGGAGTATTCCATCAGCTTGTCCATCGCGGCGTCCGTGATGCCTCTCACGCGCGAGCCGGTCTCCTGCCCCAGCTTCTCCACGAAGTGGCGCGCCAGAAACGGAATATCGACTTTCCTCGCGCGCAGCGGCGGAATCTCGATCGGGACCACGTTGAGCCGGTAGTAGAGGTCTTCGCGGAACGTCCCGTCTTCGAGCGCGGCGCGCAGATCGCGGTTGGTTGCCGCGATGATGCGGACATCGATGTGGAGGGTCTTGCTGCCGCCGAGGCGTTCGAATTCGCGCTCCTGCAGGACGCGCAGAAGCTTCACCTGAATCGCCGGAGGAACCTCGCCGATTTCATCGAGCATCACGGTTCCGGTGTCGGCCAGTTCGAACTTGCCGGGCTTCGAAGTATTGGCCCCGGTGAATGCGCCCTTCTCGTATCCGAAAAGCTCGCTCTCCATCAGGTTTTCGGGAATGGAGGCGCAGGTGATCTTCACAAAAGGACGGTCCTTGCGCGGCGAATGATGGTGGATGGAGCGGGCGATCAGATCTTTGCCAACGCCATTTTCGCCGGCCAGCAGCACCGTCGCCCGCGACGGAGCCACGCGCATCACCGCCGCGAACACTTCCTGCATGCCGGGGCTGCGGCCAATGATGTTGTCCCAGCGATATTTCCGCCCCAGTTCCTCTTTGAGCTGGCGGTTCTCCTCGCGAAGATTGCGGATTTCGAGCGCCTTGTTGACCACGGTCGTCAGGTGATCGAGCGAAAACGGCTTCAGCAGAAAATCAGAAGCGCCGCTTTTCATGGCTTCGACCGCGTTTTCCACGGTCCCGTACGCCGTCATCACGATCACCGGAACCTGCGAATCCGCCCGCCGGATCACCTGCAGCATGTCGAGTCCGGTCATCTTCGGCAGCTTGAAATCGGTCAGAATCAGATCGGCGCGGTCCACGAGCGGCAGGGCTTCTTCGGCCGAAGCGGCCTTCTCGACGGCAAATCCCGCATCCAGCAGCTGCAACTCCAGAATGCGGCGCAGCTTGTCTTCGTCTTCAACGATGAGAACTTGTTTTTTCATGGTTTGGGCGATGGTTCGAGCGGAAGAACGACGCGGAAGGTGCTGCCTTTGCCGGGTTCGCTTTCGACCGTCATTTTACCGCCGTGACCATCGACAATCCTGGCGACAATCGCGAGGCCCAGCCCGACACCGTCCCGCCTGGTCGTGACGAACGGATTGAAAATGGTGTCGATTTTGTCGGCGGGAATCCCGCAGCCGCGGTCGATGACTGCTATCTCCGCCTGCCCGTCGAGCTTCCGCGTCCGGACCGTGATCGGGGCGCCCGGTTGCGAAGCCTGGGCCGCGTTGCTGAGCAGATTCAGGAAAACCTGCTCCATCAGCGTGGGGTCGATCGACATGGGAGGCAGCGACGGATCGTACTCGCGGACGGGCTGGACCTTCGCCCGATCGGCCGCGCGGTCGATGACAGCCGTCACATCCACGGTCTCGCGCCGCGGCTCGAGCGGCCGCGCGAAATCGAGGAATCGGGTCACCAGAGAGTTGGTCCGATCGACTTCCGAGCTGATGATCCCGGCCAGTTCCTTCGTCATCGGATCCGCGGAGGCCGAGCGCGCCAGCAGATCGGCCGAGCCTTTGATGCTGCCCAGCGGATTGCGCAGTTCGTGCGCGAGGCCGGCGGAAAGCTGGCCGAGCGCGGCCAGCCGGTCGGCGCGCCGCATGGCCGCTTCCGCCGCGATCAGGTCCTGGTTGGCTTTGGCCAGCTGTTCCGCCGCGGCCTTGTAGCGCGCCGACTGCGTTCGGATCGCTTCCCCGAGCGAATTCACCAGCAACGCCGCGACGGCCGGCAGCAGGCATCGTATGGCCAGAACATGCACCGCCTCCGGATCGATTTCGACCTCACTCCAGTTCACGTAGAAACTGCTCAGGAATGAAAGATAGGCACCGATCGCCACCAGCGTGCTGATCAGCGTGCCGGTGAATCCCAGATAACTCGCGGTCGAAACGATGGGCAGCAGCAGCACGAGGTAGTAAGGGCTCGCGATCGCACCCGTGAGCCCCACGAGCAGATACCCGAGGGTCAACTGCAACACAACCGACGTGGCCCGGCCCCACGTGGTATCGAGCAGCGGGATGCGGCCTTCCACAAGCTGAAGCACGGCGAGGCCGGCCATGAATGCGCGTTCCCACGCATCGTGGGCGAGCCAGATCAGCGCCCCGAAGGCAATGGCGAGAAAGAGGTCCTGGATTCGAAATTTGAAGGTTGCGCCGCCGGAAGGGCCCATTGCGTTAACTTTATTCTCCGATGCCGGAAAAAATGGCGACAAACGTGCCGTGGTCACAGGCATGAACGTCCTTCTGGCCACCGACGGCGCGGATGCCGCCGCCACTGCGATACAAACTGCCCTGCGCCTTCTGAGCCCGCTGAACCGGAATTTAACCGTGCTGTGCGTGGCGCCCGCATGGGGGCGTCCGAAAGCCGCCTCCAGAACGCTCTACGAAGAAAAGGCGCTGGCGGCTACCACCTCCAGTCTGGAAAAAGCGAGAGCCATAGCGGCGCCGGCGGCAAAGGAAGTAACCCTCGAAACGGGAATTGGTTCCGCGGCGGCCATCATTGCGGACAAGAGCGCTGCTTTCGACCTCACCGTGATCGGCTCGGGCGGAGCCCCCGAAGCCGGTCTCGGCCCGGTGGCGCGGCGCGTGGTGGAACACGCTTCCGGCGCTCTGCTCATCGGTCGACGGATCATCAGCGAAGAAGGCCTGCGCGTGCTGGTCGCGGTGGATGGTTCGGTGGCTTCGCTGCGCGCGATCGAGACTCTGGGCGACATGTTCGATATGACGTCGGCCGAGGTCTGCGTCATGCATGTAGCCGAGACGATCTGGCTCGACGAAGGTCCGGGGAGCGACTTCGCGACGGCTTCCGACGAAGAAAAAGAAGCGAGCGAACCAGGGCAGCTCGAAAAGGAATTCGTCCGCGAGGGTGAAGGGATCACCGAAGAAGCACGCGACATTCTGCGGGATCACTGCCTGCTGGTCAACGTGGAGATGGCCGAGGGCAATCCGGCCGGCCAGATTCTCGCCGAGGCCGAGCGCGGGCAATACGATCTGGTTGTGATCGGCGCCACGGGGAACCGCGACGTCAAGCACCAGATGCTGGGCAGCGTCTCCGCCCGCATCGCGTGGGAAGCGCCCTGCTCGGTGCTCATCGTCCGCGAGCCGGGAGAAACCGGCTGACTCAGAACCAGTGAATGTGCGGCATCTTTCTGCCGTGCGTCTCCGGCCACGCTTTGGGATAGCCGAGGATGAGCGGCGCCACCACTTCCGAGCGCTCGTCGAGCCCGAGTTCCGCCTTCACCTCTTTCCGGTTCAGGAACGCGCGCGAGAATCCGATCCAGCAGCTTCCGATGCCGCGGTCCCGCGCCGCGAGCATCAGGTTCTCGGCGGCGAGGCAGCAATCCTCCACAGCCTGCGCGGCGGAGGATTGCGCGATCACCAGCAGCAGCGCCGGCGCGTGATAGAAGATGTTGAAGCCCGGACGCTCGAGAAGGCTCCGCGCATCTTCCCCGAACCCGGTCGCAGCCGGGTTTTCAATCGCCCATTGCCGGCCTCTTTCCGCCAGCGAATCGATGAGCTTCCGGTCGAGCGTCGCGGCGAACGTCCACGGTTGCAGATTCATTGCGCTGGGCGCCAGCACGGCCGCCTGCACCAGATCCCGGATTTCCTTTTCGCTCACCGGCGTTTCCGCAAAATCACGCACAGCCCTGCGCAGGCGCAGGGCGTCCATCAACTCCATACAGCCTCCTGAGCGGCCATCAGGCCGTCGCGCCCCAAGCCTCCCCGGCCGCCGCGGCCTTCGCCGCTGTCACATGGAGCACGCCTTTCTCCAGATCCGCCGAGACTTTGTCGACATCGATCTCGCCCGGCAGGTCGAAGCGCCGCAGAAGCTGTTTTTCCTCTCTGAACTCCACGTTCCCTTCTTTGCTTTTCCGTTCCTGAGCGGACTCGCCGCGCACAATCAGGGCATCCGGCAGAGCCGTCACCTCAAGATCCTTCGGTGCGAAACCCGGCACGGCGATCGAAAGTTCGAAACGCGAATCCTTCTCGCTCAGCTCGGATTCGGTGCTCAGGATCAGCTCCCGCTCGGCCTCGAGCCAGTCATCAAGATCCTTGCCGCCGCCGGCGCCGCGCTTCTCGAAAATGGCGAAAGCCCGGTCGCGTACTCGGGCAGCCAGCGCCTTGAGGTCTTCGAGAACCGAAGGCGATTCCTTCTCATCGCGCACTCTTGTGATCGCAATCTGCGACATTCTTTCTCCTTTTTTGACCCGCCCGGATGACAGGGGTTGGGCGATTCCCGGGCGTGTCCGGTACGGGCTGAGCAACTCCGGGACCACGGCAGGTTCCGGCGTGGCGGAAGCTCCGGCGCCTTTTCTGCGCGATTCGACGGGATTCTGCGCGGTTTCGCGCAGTTTTCATTTCGCGATGTATTACAGCGCCCGCATCGCCTGCTCGAGGCGGCGCGTGAAATCGGCAACCGATTCCTGCCCCATCGTGAGCGGCGCGCCGAAGGCGACCCTGACCGGTCCGGGAACCGGCCACTTCTCGTCCGGCGAAAGCACCCGATTGAGGCCCCGTATCCGCAGCGGCACCACCGGCAAACGAAGGTGCGAGGCCAGCACCGCGGTTCCCGGATAGAACGGCAGCAGCTCATCCGTGCGGGACCTTGCGCCCTCCGGATGAATCAGAATCGACCAGCCCTCCTCGGCCAGTTCACCCGAATAGCGGATCGAATCCCGCAGCGATCGTTCGGTTTGCGGAATCGGATAGGCGTTGAAGAACAGAGCCGCCAGGAAGAAAAGAGAGTTGTCCTGGAATCGCTCCCAGAGCGAATGCTGCTCCGGATGAATGCGCCCGCCGAAGAATTCGAGCCACATCGCCGGCGCCACTCTGCGGCGCCATCGCCGCGGCAGGCTGGCGAGGATCACGGGTGTATCGAGCAGGCTCTGGTGGTTCGCCGCAAAAATCACCGGCCCCTGCAGATCCCTGAGGTTCTCGCGTCCCGAGACCCTCCGCCAGGCGAACAACGAGGCGAGAGGCAGGAGAAACTCAAATGAAACAGCTCGAAAGAGCCGCACGGGAAGCTTGCGGTTCCACGCCGGGAACGAGATCTTCTCCGGCGCCGGAGCAGCCTTCGCCAGATCGCCGACCGTCCTGGCCGAGGCGAACGCGGTTTCCTCGAGGCTGGTGTTGAGCTTCGCTTCGAGGTCCATCATGAGGCCCACGCGATCGAGCGAACTGAGCCCCAGTTCGGCCAGTGAGGTGTCCCCCTGAATGGTTCGGCCCGGCGCGTATTTGGCCACGAGGCTCGCCAGTTCGCTCTCCGGCGCGGCGGTGCTGCGCGTGATCCCGTGTCCCACGGCTTCGGAAATCTCCCCGCGCCGCAGCTTCAGGGTGGTCTTCGTGCGCGGCAATGGACCGCCGGTCCAGACGGTCACGTTGCGGATCTTCTGGTGTTCTTCGAGGGTCAGGTTGGCCTCGCGCACAATCTCGTCCGCGCCGGGGGCGTCCGGTTCCAGCACCAGAACGGCGTGCACGCGGTCGTGGCCGATCACCGCCGATTCCCGAACTCCGGGAATGGCGTTGAGCTTCGCCTCCACATCTTCGGGAAAGACCTTCAGGCCCTCGGGCGTGACGATCACATCCTTCTTGCGCCCGCGAATCACCAGATTGCCCTGCGCGTCGAATTCGCCGAGATCCCCGGTGCGCAGCCAGCCATCGAGGAACGCGCCCGAAGTCTGTTCCGGAGCGGCGTAGTAACCGGGGGTCACGTTCTGGCCGCGCACCAGCACCTCGCCGTCCTCGGCCAGCTTGACTTCCACTCCGTTGACGGGCTTGCCGGTGGTGCCGCGGCGCGGGTGGAAGGGATGGCTGAAGCTGATGATGGGCGCGGTTTCGGTCAGCCCGTAGCCCTGCACAATGACGAACGCCAGCTCGCTCCAGAACGCCTCGAGATCCGGCGGCAGCGGCGCGCCGCCCGAAACGAAGCAGCAGAATTTCCATCCGAACATCCGGTGAATGGCGCGGTACTTCCACCACCGCTTCCACCACGGGAGGCCAGGCC
>Ga0187771_10001228_pt1 | contig 16957 bp, 18 predicted proteins | sample 0116_SJ02_MP15_1_FD_133139 | JGI IMG/M metagenome (GOLD analysis project Ga0187771, IMG submission 133139) | Tropical peat soil microbial communities from peatlands in Department of Meta, Colombia - 0116_SJ02_MP15_10_MG | ecosystem: Environmental > Terrestrial > Soil > Wetlands > Peat | place...
TTCAATATCCGGAAGCATTGGAAGACAAAAGTTTATCAGGCGCTGTTGATCAGGAGGGGCCGCGAAACCTGCGCAAAACCGATTCGGTTGCGCCCGCCAGCTCCGCCACGCCGAGCGCGCTGGCAGCGGCGTAGAACGATGCCGCGCCGGCCGGGATGCCGAACACGATATCGGCGATGCGGGCGGACAGCCCGGTGAAAACCAGGTGCGATTCCCGCACCACGAACCAGCAGATGACGCCCATCACGCTGGCGGCAATTGCGATTTTCAGCGCATTCATCAGTAATTCCCCTCCATGAATGCCGCCGATTTTGCCGCGCAGGAAAAGCAGCAGAGCGATGGAGCTGAAGGTAGCGACCACCGAGGTCGAGAGCGCGAGACCCGCATGGCCGAAGCTGAAAATGCGCACCATGGTGAAAGCCGTGGCGGCGTTGACCGCGACGGAAGCGAGGCTCACCAGCGCGGGCGTCCGCGCGTCGCCGAGCGCGTAGAACGCCGGTGCGATGAGCTTCATTCCCGCATAAGCCGCGAGGCCAACGGCGTAGCAGGAGAGCGCGAGCGCGGTCTGGTGCGTGTCATAAGCGAGGAAGCGGCCGTGCTGATAGACGATCCCGATCATGCTCTCGCCGAGCAGCGCGAGCCCGACTGATGCGGGCACCGTGAGCAGCAGGATCATGATGATCGAACGCGCCAGCGTTTCGCGGAATTCGGCGAAATCGGCGAGCGCGGCGCTGCGCGAGAGCCTGGGCAGAGCTGCGGACGCAATGGCCACACCGAACACGCCCATCGGCAGCCCGAAGAATCGATAGGCGTACGCCAGCCAGCTCACTGGGCCGTTCATCACGTGGCCCGAAGCGTCCCTGAGTCCGGCGGCGAAGTTGGTGTTCACCAGTATGTTGATCTGGCCCGATGCGCTGCCGATCACGGCCGGTCCCATGAGGCTGAGGATCTGGCGCACGCCTTCATTGCGCAGGTTCTCCCGCAGATTCCAGCGCGGGCGCCACGCGAATCCGGCGCGCCACACGCCCGGCAACTGCACCACGAGTTGCGCCGCGCCGCCGAAGACGATGCCGAATGCCATACCGCGAATCGGCGAGAGTCCGATGTGCGGGCCGATCCAGTAACCGAGGATCAGGCCGGCGATGACTGACGCGATATTGAACAGCGCGGGCGAAACGGCGGGGATGCCGAAGCTGTGCGTCGCGTTGTGAATCCCCTGCGCCTGCGCGGAAAGCGCGAGCAGGAGCAGGAACGGGAACATCGTGCGGACGAGCGAGATCGAGAGTTCCGTTTTCCCCGGCACGGCGTGAAAGCCGGGCGCGAAGAGCCCGACAATCAGCGGCGCGAACAGCATACCGAGCAGGCAGAAGGCGCCGGTCGCGACCATCACCATGGTCCCCGTGATGTTCGAAAGCTCGCGTGTTTCTTCGCGGCTCTTCGTGGTGAGGAACCGGGTGAACGTGGGGATGAAGGCGGATGAGAGCGCGCCTTCGGCGAACAGTTCACGCGCAAGGCTCGGGATGCGGAAGCCGAGCACATAGGCGTCGTAAGTCGCGCCCGCACCGAAGAGAGAACTGAGGATGCTCTCGCGCACGAGGCCGGTGAGGCGGCTTGTAGCGATGGCGGCGGAAACGATGCCTGCCGACTTCAGCAGGCCGGGCTTCGGTGAGGTGTCGGGCGCGTGGCTGCTCACAGCTCGACGCGGCGGAGATCGACGTCCTCGTAGATTTCGCGCGCCTGCGGGAGAGTGGCGAACGTCATGCCAGGCAGCTTCGCCGACGCTGTTCCCGCAGCCACGCCCCAGCGTAGCGCGTCCGGAAACGAATCGCCGTTCTGCAGCGACCACATGAATGCGGCGGCCATGGCATCGCCCGCGCCGATGGGCGAGATGGCATCGACGCGCGGCGGCACGGCTTCCCAGAGCTCCGTTGCGGTCGCGCCGACCGCGCCGCGGCTGCCGAGCGAAAGGACCACCGATTCGGCGCCCATCGACTGGATCTTCTTTGCTGCCGTGAGCGAGTGGGAGCGCGTGAGGAGAACCGTATTGAGCAGACGTTCGGCTTCCTGCTGGTTCGGAGTGAGGACATCCGGACCGGATTCGACGATCTGCACCAGCGATTCACCGTCGGTATCGAGAAGCGTTTTCACGTTCTTCACTTTGGCGCGCGCGATGAGGGCGGCGTAAAAGCCGGCCGGAACGCCAGGAGGGAGGCTCCCGCACAACATGAGCCAGGAGGCTTTCGAGAGCTGTTCTTCCACTACCGCTTCGATGGCGGCGAGTTCTTCGCGGCTCAGGCGCGGGCCGAGTTCGTTGAGTTTGACGGTGAGTCCGTGACGGTCCGTGATGGTGAAGTTGCGGCGGATGTCGTTTTTGATGCGGACGGTGGTGACGGGGAAACCGCAGCCGTTGATGAAGTCTTCCAGGCGCGCGCCGCGATCGCCGCCGGTGGGAACGATGGCCAGCGTCCGGCCGCCGAAGGAATGGATCACGGAAGCAGCGTTGATGCCACGCCCGCCGGGCGAATCCTTGCTCGAAAGGATATAGGCGCGGTCGTCAAAGGCGAGCCGATCGACCGAAATGGTGCGGTCGATGGCCGGGTTCATGGTCAGGGTGACGATCAAGCTGTTATGGTGACATACGCAGGCGGCGGAGCACCCGTTCAATGAAGCCGACCTTTATCTGATTGATACGCGCAAACTCATTTCAGTGTCCTTTGTTCTGGACTACATCGAGTTCAATTTCGACGGCCTGGTACTGGCCGCGCTCGCGGGCCCGGTGCTTTTTCGCGATGATCGGGCGTTCGGTCCGGGTGCGGCGGGGTATCGCGATGCGCTATGCGGACAAATCGGCAAGGTTGTGCAATCTACTTCGGAAAGCACTCGGATACTATCTGTGACCTTCGAAGATGGAACCCGGCTGGCCGTTCCGCTTGATGCCGCCGAACCTCCCGGACCGGAGATGGCCATGCTGTCGGCACGCGGCTCGTTCATCGCGTCGTGGTCAAAACCTCAAGACACCGATAAAATGAAGTAAGAAAATGAGCAGGACGATCCATCTCGGCGATGCGCGGATCGACGAAGGCGCTCTCGCTAGCCTCTGCCGGCAGTACCACGTCCGTGAACTATCCGTATTCGGATCCGCCGCTCGCGGCGAGATGAGTCCAACCAGTGACATCGATCTCCTCGTCGAATTTCAACCCGACGCGCGAGTCGATCTTTTTGAGTACTCGGGGCTCATGCTCGATCTCACGAAGCTCATCGGGCGCAGGGTGGACCTCGTCTCGAAGAAAGGGCTGAAGCCTTTGATCCGGGAATCGGTCCTCCGCGACGCCCAGCTCGTGTATGCGGCATGAGAGTCTGTACCTGAACGACATCCTCGAGGCCGCGGATTCCATCGGTCGATTCATACGCGCTTTGAAGGCGCGCGCACACACAACTACTCAGCAGGCCGAGCCGCCCGCGCAATGAGATCCCACCCGCCCTGCCAGCCTCTTTCGATTTCAAACGCGACGTCGATGGTTTTGACGTCTGCCAGTTCCGTCGCGAGATGAGCCAGGCCCCAGCCTTTGAAAGCCAGCGTGCGGTTGCCCTGACGCACGGCGAAGCGGACGTGCTTCTCTTTCCAGACCTGCGGCGGCGAGAGCAGATCGACGGCTCGCGCGGCGAAGCGGGGTTTGGGGTTGTCCATGCCGAAGGGCGCCATCTGTTCGAGGGCGAGCCAGAGCGCGTCGTTCACTTCGCTCAGATCGACGACTGCATCGATCTTCACTTCGGGCCGCATGTCTTCGGGTGTGAGGCGTTGGAAGGCCCACTGGCGCAGGCGCTCGCGGAAGTGCTCCAGAGATTCCGCGGGGAGCGTGACGCCGGCGGCGTGGGCGTGACCGCCGAACCTGGTGAAGATCTCGCGCATGCTTTCAAGCGCGTCAAGCAAATGAAAAGCGGCGATGCTGCGGCCGGAGCCGCTGGCCACGCCGTTTTCGACGCCGAGAACGATGGCTGGCCGATGAAACCTTTCGACCACGCGGCTTGCGACAATTCCGGCCACGCCGCGATGCCAGCCTGCGCCCCAGAGAACGAGCGCGGCATCGGAATCGGTGACCGTCGTCTCGGCGCAGCGCGCGAAGATTTCGTTCACCATCAGCCGCTCGGCGGCCTGTCGTTCCTGGTTGAGCTGGAAGAGTTCCTGGGCGATGGATTCCGCTTCTTCCGGATGATCGGTGAGGAACATGTGGACGGCCTTCGACGCACTGTCCATCCGGCCGGATGCGTTGATGGCGGGGGCGATGCGGAAGGCGACTTCGGTCGCGTCTGGAATCTTCTCGCTGAAGCCGGCGGCTCTGAGCAGCGCGCGAAGGCCGGGATTGCGCACTTCGCCGAGACCGGCAAGCCCGTGCTTCACGATCACGCGGTTTTCGCCGGTGAGCGGCACGATGTCGGCAACAGTGGCGATGGCGACGAGTTTCAGGAACGACTCAAGCACGCGCGCGAGTTTGGCTTCGGGCCAGCCGAGCCCGGCGAGGATCGCGTGCGCCAGCTTGAACGCCACACCCGCGCCGCAGAGGTTAGGATTGGGATAACTGCAATCGAGGCGATTGGGATTGATGACGGCGATGGCGGGCGGGAGGTCGGATTCGGGCAGATGGTGATCGGTGACGATGACGTCGATGCCGAGTTCGTTGGCACGCTCGATTGCGGGCGTGGCGCGGATGCCGTTATCGACGCTGACGATCAGTTTCACGCCGCGCGCAGCGGCTGCTTCGACGGCAGCGGGCTGCATGCCGTAGCCGTCGTTGAGGCGGTGCGGGATGTGCCAGGACGCCGTGGTCCCGGCTATGGCGAGGGCCTTCTTCAGGATGACGGTCGAAGTGACGCCGTCGACGTCGTAGTCGCCGTGGATTTCAATGAGCTCATTCCACGCGATTGCCTGGCGGATGCGCGCGACGGCGCGATCCATGTCTTTGAGCAGGAAAGGATCGCGGAGATCTTCGAGACGCGGGTTGAGGAAATGGTCGATGGATGCCGCGTCGCGGTAGCCGCGCTGCCAGAGAATGCGTGCGGCGGCCGGGGGCAGCCCCAGCGAGGGCACGTCGAGCGGCGGTGGAAAAACCCACCGGCTAGTTGTTCGAGTAGTAGCCGCCGAGCCCGTCGTTGCCGGCATCCTCGCCTTCGTCAGAAGGGAAAACGGATTCGATCTCGTCGCAGAGATCGATGAAGTCGTTGTACCAGTCGGGATGGATTTCGTAGACGTACTGGTTGGCGCCGTGGCTGAAGGCGAGTTCGAGCGAGCAGGTATCGCCGATGTGGCGGCTGGCGCGGTTCAGACGGCCCTCCATGTCGCGGAGTTCCTCGCGCGTGAGTTCCATGCCTTCGATTCCGTCACGCGCTTCGTCGATTTCCTCTTCGGAGAGTTCGCGCGAGGAAAAGAGAATGAGCTTCTCGCCGATCTTCTTCGCGGTCTCGAGGAAGGCGCGGTAATCGGGCCAGGCGTCGGTATCCCACATGATCACGGCCATGCCATCCAGCCCGCCCGGCTGGCTGCGGAAAACGGCAAAATCGGAGCTTTCCAGGTAGTCGAGAATTTCGCTTTTGAGTGTTCCGAGGTCTATGTCCACTCTGGCTCCGTGTCGAATTGCAGTTCCAGAATAGCAGTTCAGGCCAGCGATAGCAGTTCAGGAAAGCGGCTGTTCTCCGCTGTGCCGGAAGACGTAAACCTTTTGTGCGGCATAGTTCAAGAGGAAGAGAATGGTTTCGGCGATCATCTTGGCGGCAACAACGGGGATGGATGTGATGGACGTGAGAAAACGGATGCCGACGTAGGAGAGCAGGGCGTTGAGGGCCACAAGGAACAGATATTTCGGCAGCAGGATGCCGTGCGGCTGGCCGCTGCGGAAGACGGTGTTGCGCACGGCGGCGTAATTGAAGAGAACGGAGATGACGCGCGCGATGGCCTGGGAAGCGGCGATGAGGGCGGTCGCGCCGAAGACGAGATAGAAGATGCCGTTGTCGATCACCGAGGAGATCAGTGAGATCATGGCGAACCGCAATACGGGGCGGTCTAGCGCAAATGTGCGGGGGTCCAGGATAGTCTCCAGGCGGATGAGGTGCGGAGCCGGCCGTTGATATCTTCGAGCGATCCGAAGAAACCGGCGAAGGACTCGTCGAGGTGACGGGGGCGGCGGCGCAACTGAGCGAAGTCGCGGGGGCGGAACTGGTCGGAGCGGGCGATCACGGCAGTACCCATGGGACGATACTCGTGAGTGCCCTGCGCCCAGGCCAGACCCCGCTCGCCGTCGATCCAGAGTGCGAAACCCATCGGAAACAGTAGATCACAATAGAAATAAGAATGCCGACCGAAAAAGAGCTTCTCGAGCGCATCCGGCAGCTGGAAGAACAGAACAGCGCCCTGCAGGACAAGCTGGACATGATCTACGCCATCGTCGCGCCCGACTTTGAAGAAGAACCCGAAGAAGGGGCTCCAGGTTTCGTGCAGATCGAGATTCCGGATAAAAAGAAAACCAACTAGCGCCGAACGCGGCTGAAGAGTCTGTGTGAGAACTCCGGTTCACAGGTATTCGGCTGCGAGCGTGGTCCGGAAAATCCGGTACAGACAGCCTTTTTCGCGCCGTCCCAGCTCTCACGCAGAAGTTTTGTAACGCGAAAAAGGAGTCTGTCCCGGTTTTCCTCAGTGGCTACTCACCCTGAGCGCAGTTCTCACACAGTCTCTGAAGCCGCGTCTCCTTCAGCGAATGGTGTCGGCCAGAGAGAAGATCGGCAGGTAGAGCGCGATCAGCACAAAGGCGACGAAGATTCCCATAAAAATCATGATGGCCGGTTCGATCAACGAGAGCACAGCCGTCATCTTCGTGTTGACGTCGTCTTCATAAAATTCGGCCACGCTGTTGAGCATGGCGGCGAGGGCGCCGGTCGATTCGCCGACCTCCATCATGTCGATGGAGAGCGGCGGAAAGATTCCGGTGGAGGCGAGCGACGAGGAAAGGGTCTGGCCTTCGCGCACTGATTTGCCGGCTTTTTCGAGGGTCTTGCGCAGCAGCGGAGTGCCGAGCGAATCGCCCGCGGTTTCGAGACCCTGCAGGAGCGGGATGCCTCCGGTGAGCAGCGTGCTCAGAACGCGGGAGAACTGGGCGACCTGATATTTGATCCAGATATCGCCGAAGAGCGGAGTTTTGATCTTGAGGTAATCGAGCCGCTCCTGGGCGCCTTCGCTGCGTGACCAGAGCGTAAAGGCGGCGGCGATGGCGGCGATGCCGGCCGCCCACGCGAGCACGTAGCTTCGGGCGGCGGTGCCGATGGAGATCAGGTAAACCGTGACGGTTGGCAACTGCGCCGACATGCTCGAGTAGAGCGTGGCGAAGCTCGGCACCACGTAGGTGACGAGGAAGACCATCAGCAGGATCACGAGCACGATCAGGACGCTTGGATACATCAGCGAGACGAGAACCTTCTTGCGGACGGCGAGCGCGAGCTTCTGGTAGGTAATGAAGCGCTCGAGCACCTCGGTGAGGCTGCCGGATTTTTCGCCGGCCATCACCGACGTGACGTAGATCTTGGGGAAGATCCCCTGCAGGCGGAAAGCCTCGGAAAGCAGCGTGCCGCGGCGGACTTCTTCGCGGACGGAATCGATGTATGGCTTGAGTTTGGGATCGGTGAGACGGTCGGCGAGGAGATCGAGGGCTTTGAGAATCGGCAGGCCGGCGCGGATCAGCGTGACGAACTGCTGGTTGAAGATGAGGAATTTGTCGAGATCGAGCTTGCGGCGGCGGCCCGGGATGTTGATTTCGCCCGCGAGCGAGAGCGCCGCGCTTTTGGGTTTCACCGAGTAGACGAGGAAACCCTGCTTTGAATAACGCTCGCGGATCTCCTGGCCCGAAGCGCCCTGGATGACCTGGTTGTGGACCTTGCCGGTCGCGTCAGCGTATTTGAGAACGAATTCCGCCATGGCTATTGTTCGGCCTGAACGATTTCGACGCCCGCGGGCGGGTTGAAGACGAAGAGCGATGGGGCGAGCGTGACGTTCTGGCGCTCGTTGCGGAAGGTGAAATCGAGCTTCGACTGGTCCTGACCGGTGACGCGCAGGCGCTGGATCTGGCCGTCGGGCGTGGTGAGGAACTCGACTTCCCTGTAGGCGAGGTTTTCGGATTTCGGCGTGGCCGTGATCCAGGTGGCGTCGCCCTCGGGGCGGGCGCGGAAGTCCTTGAACTCCTTGTTGAAGTCGAGCTTGCCGAGCAGGAAAGCGAGCGGGGCGCGTTCGTCTTCCGATTGTTTCAGGCTGCTCTTTTCGGCGCGGCGGTCATCGGGCGTGTACAGGAAGACGTTTTTGCCGTCGGAGAGGAAGAGCTTGCCCGAGGGTTGGGAGTATTCCCAGCGCATGCGGCCGGGTTTGCGCAGGTAAAGGACGCCGGATTCGCTCTGGACGGGGCGGTGGTATCCCGCGTAAGTCTCTGAAAAATCAAGCTGTAATGACTGGGTACGGTTGTAACGGTTCTCGACGGTTTTGAGCAGTTGATCGAGCGGACTGGCGGCGGAAACGATGGATGGAATCAGGAGGATCGCAAGCCGGAGCCGATGCATCTTAAAACACTGACGCTCCAGCAAGAGCGAGCGTGTACCCTTGGAGTTAAGCGCACTGATGCTGGCAAAACACCCCATCAAAGTCATTGTATTTCTGGTTTTCCTCGTGGTTGCCGGAATTGCGGGCATGCGGCTGTGGAACTATTACGGCACGTTCGAATCCACGGACGATGCGCAGATCGACGGCGATTTTTATCCGGTGACGACGCGCGTCGCCGGAACGGTGCAGCGGATTTATGTGGATGAGAACGCCAGCGTGAAGGCGGGGCAGCTGCTGGCCGAGATCGATCCGAAGGATTACGAACTGGCGGTGGACGAGGCGAAGGCGGCGCTGCATGCGGCCGAGACCGACGTGGCGGCGGCGAAGCCGAACGTTCCGCTGACCGACGTAACCACGCAGACGAATGTGGCGGCGATGGGATCGGAGCTGTCGAACGCGCGGGCGCAACTGGCCGCGGCGCAGCGGGATTACGATTCGGCCCTGGCGCAGGTGCGGATGGCGGAGGCGGACAGCGCGAAGGCGCAGGGCGACGTGACGCGCTACGAGCAGCTGGTGGCGAAGGACGAGATCAGCAAGCAGCAGTACGATCAGGCGGTCGCCGTGGCGCATGGGGCGGCGGCGCAGGTGGACGCGAAGAAAGCCTCGGCGGAAGCGGCGGCGCGAAACGTGGAAGCGGCGCAGGCGCATCTGCAGGAAGTGCTGACGCGGCAGAATGAAGCCGAACGCACGCGCCCGGCGCAGATGGAGCTGCAGAATGCGCTGGTGGCGTCGAAGCAGGCGCTGGTGGAAGTGAATCGCACGCGGCTCGCGCAGGCGGAGCTGAATCTTTCCTACACGAAGATTCTGGCGCCGATCGACGGGATTGTGGGGCGGAAGAGCGTGGCCACGGCGCAGCAGGTGACGGCGGGCGAGCAGATGATGATCGACGTGCCGCTGAGCCGGCTGTGGGTGACCGCGAACTTCAAGGAGACGCAGCTGAAGAAGATGCACGTGGGGCAGAAGGTGAGCATCCACGTGGACGCCTACGACAAAGACCTCGACGGCACGGTGGCGGATTTCGCGGGCGCGAGCGGGGCTCGCTTCAGCCTGCTGCCGCCGGAGAATGCGACCGGCAACTACGTGAAGGTGGTGCAGCGCATTCCGATCCGGCTGTGGATTAAAGACGGGCAGGATCCGAATCATCTGCTGCGGCCGGGCATGAGCGTGGACGCGAAAGTCTTCATCGATTAACAGCTGGTTGTGAGTTACGTCGGGCGATTTGCGCCGTCTCCGACCGGGCCTCTGCATTTCGGGTCGCTGGTGGCGGCGGTTGCCAGTTACACGGAAGCGCGGGAACGGGGCGGGAAGTGGCTGGTCCGGATGGAGGATCTCGACACGCCGCGGTGCGTGCCTGGCGCGGATGCGGATATTCTGCGGACACTTGAGAAATTCGGGTTCGAGTGGGATGGCCCGGTGCTGTATCAGAGCACGCGGATGGAGGCGTATCGCGCGGCGCTCGAACAACTGAAGCGCGGCGGGCATGTTTTCCCGTGTTCGTGTACCCGGAGTACGGAGGGGCCGTGCCAGTGCATTGCTGGTGATCGATGGCGCGTGCGGTTTCCGGGCGATGATTTCACCGTGCTGCGGGCGGATGGGATTTTCGCTTATCAGCTGGCTGTTGTCGTCGATGATGCGTTCCAGGGCGTGACTGACGTGGTGCGGGGCGCGGATCTGGAAGATTCGAGGCCTCGTCAGATGCATTTGCAGCGGTTGCTGGGTTTGCCGACGCCGCGATACCGGCATGTGCCGGTGGTGGTGAATGAGCGTGGGGAGAAGTTGAGCAAGCAGACTCTGGCTCCCGCTCTGGATTTGAATCGGGTGGAGGAGCTGCTGGCTGAGGCGCGGCTGTTTCTTGGGATCGAGAAACGCGATCTAAATCGCGTCCCCGGTTAGAGAGTAACGCGGCGCGTACTCGTGGGACGCGTAAGTAGTGCTGTTTCAGCGAAAAATCGCGGTCACTGGTTCGGGTCGATCTGTTCGAACTCGTCCGCAATGAGCCTCTCAATGCGTGCGGTCCCGGTATGCAGGTCTGCCAATTCGCCGGCGCATTCCATCCATGGCTTGTCGGGGCCTCGTTTCTGTTCGGAGGGTTCGAGTGCTGGAATCGCCCTGACGATGATTTCTTCGCTGTCGAGGATTGGGCGGCCGAGAATCGACTCGATGACAGCCTTTTGATCGGGGGAGAGGTCCCGCGAGTTGCGAATCATGGCGGTACTCTGAGTCTGGCTCATCTGCGGCACTCCATCGGCTTCTGGACCGGTTCTGTGGCCATTTGTTTGAATTGCTTGCCGGTCCAGCGATAGTATCGCCGCGCGCAATCGCACGTTTCGTTGAGGCAACCCTCGATCACGAGGAGCGCGCTGTCTGGCTGGCTTTTCTCGCCTTCATAGTCGAAGTCTGAATTCACGGCGGACCTGTAAAGCCCGACGTTGATGGTTTTGAAGGGCGGGAGACTTTGATAAAAGCGGCCCGTCATGGCATCCCACATGAAGAGGTAGTGACAGCCAGTACCGCAGGAGCAGGCACGGATTACAAAGCGCCCGGCGAAATTCACCTGCGCGCCGGTGTAGAGGTCAGGCTCTGCCCCGAAGCAGCGGATGTCGCTTCCTTCGAACCTGCGCGGATCACCGAAGTTCGGCGCGTGGGTTGGCCCCTGGTAAATAGTGCGGACGGGATAGTCTTCAAACCGCGGCGGGGCTGATTGCGCGCTGAGTGAGGCGATGGCCAGGAGGAGAATAGCGCGGAACATATCGCTGTTTTGGGACGAACGCGGCTGAAGCCGCGTGTACATCAGCCTCCCAATACCTCCATCATGTCCGGCCCGCAGATTCTGGTCAGTTCGGCTTTGAATTCGCGGTCGGGGCGGACTTTGGCCGGGATGTCGAGAATCACGGAGAAGTCGCGGCTGTTTTCGAGCCTCAGGCGGACCTGGGTGTCTCCCTTCTTGCGCTCGAAGAGTTTGTGGAGTTCGTCGGCGCGGTCGATGCCGTTGCGGCCCATGAAGACTTTGATGCCGATCAGCGTGGGCAGCGGGATTCTCGCTACGTCCAGCGGGATGATCTCCTGTACCGAGATTTTGGTTGGGGCTCCTTCTTCGGGGAGGGCCTGGCCTCGGATCAGCACGGCCTGGTCTTCAACTAGTGACGGAGCCAGTGCGTCGTACTTTGTGGTGAAGACCATGGCGTCCACGCTGCCCAGGCGGTCTTCCAGCGTGAACGATGCCCAGGGTTTGCCTTCGCGGTTGCGCCGTTTTTGAATTCCGCTGACCACTCCACAAATCGCGACTTCTTTGCCTTTTTCGAGGCCTTCGAGGTTGCTCGAATCGTGGCTCGCCAGTTCGACGATTTTTTCGTCGTAGCTGTCGAGGGGGTGACCGGAGACGTAGAAGCCCAGAAGTTCCTTTTCGCCGGCCAGTTTTTCCTTTTGCGTCCAGTCGTTGGCTTTGGGGAGCATGGGTTCGGGGTGATGCTCCATCACGGCTCCAAAGAGACCCTCCTGGCCGCATTCGCGATCCTTGGCGGCGCGTGTGCCGGCTTCGATCGCCGAGTCGAGCGCGAGCAGGAGCTGGGCTCGGGTGCCCTGCAGGCTGTCCATGGCTCCGGCTTTGATCAGGCTCTCCATGACGCGGCGGTTGATGGCCTGCATGTCCGCGTGCTCGCAGAACTGGTAGATCGATTTGAAGCCGCCGAGTTCGGTTCTGGCCTTGATGATGGCTTCGACCGCGCTCTGGCCGACGTTCTTTACCGCTCCGAGGCCGAAACGAATAGCATCGCCTTTTTCATCGCGGACGGGCGTGAAGGTGTATTCGGAAGCATTGACATCCGGCGGGAGGACGCGGATGTTCATTTCGCGGCACTCGTTGATGTACTTCACCACCTTGGCGGTGTTGCCGGTTTCGGACGTCAGCAGCGCGGCCATGAAGTCGACCGGATAGTGCGCCTTTAAATAAGCCGTGATGAAGGCGACGTAGGAATAAGCCGCGGAGTGCGACTTGTTGAAACCATAGCCCGCGAACTGCGCCATCAGGTCGAAGATCTTTTCGGCCTTCTTCGCGGGATGGCCTCGTTCGGCCGCGCCGGCGAGGAAGCGGGTGCGCTGGGCCGCCATCTCCTCCACCTTCTTCTTGCCCATGGCGCGCCGCAGAATGTCGGCGTCGCCAAGCGAATAGCCCGCGACGCGGTTCGAGATCTGCATGACCTGCTCCTGGTAGATCATGACGCCCCAGGTCTCTTCGAGGACCTCCTTCATTTCGGGAAGGTCGTACACGACGGGTTTGCGGCCGTGCTTGCGATCGATGAAGTCGTCGATCATGGCCATGGGGCCGGGGCGATAGAGCGCGTTGAGAGCGGTGAGGTCTTCGATGCGCGAAGGCTGGTAGCGGCGGAGAATGTCGCGCATGCCGGGCGATTCGAACTGGAAGATGCCGCTCGTGTAACCCTTGCAGAAGATCTCGTAAGCGCCGGGGTCTTCGGTATCGAGATCCTCGGGCACGAGCCGCACGCCGTGGCGCTTCTCGATCATGTTGAGCGCGTCTTCGATGAGCGTCAGCGTGGTGAGACCGAGGAAGTCCATCTTGAGAAGCGCGAGCTTCTCCAGACCGCTCATGTCGTACTGAGTGACGACTTCGTCCTTGGCCGTCTTATAAAGCGGGACGAGATTGCGCAGCGGTTCGGGCGAGATGACGACGCCGGCGGCGTGAACGGATGAGTTGCGGGCGAAGCCCTCAAGGCGCTGGGCGACGTCGAGCACGTCTTTGACGCGCGGGTCGGCTTTCGAGAGCGCGTCGAAGCCTTCCTTTTCCTGCGTGAGCGCATCCTTCAGTTTGATGTTGAGCGTGTTGGGGATGAGCTTGGTGATTTTGTCGACGTCGGCGAAGCTCATGTCGAGCACGCGGCCCACGTCTTTGATGGCGGCGCGGGCGCCAAGCGTGTTGAAGGTGATGATCTGAGCGACCTGCTCACGGCCGTATTTCTGGGTGACGTACTGGATGACTTCGCCGCGGCGGTTCATGCAGAAATCGATGTCGATATCGGGCATGCTGATGCGCTCGGGGTTGAGGAAGCGCTCGAAGAGCAGGCCGTACTGCAAGGGGTCGATATCGGTGATCGCCATGGCGTAGCTGACGAGTGAGCCGGCGGCGGAACCGCGGCCCGGACCGACGGGGATGTTCTTCGATTTCGAGTAGCGGATGAAGTCCCAGACGATGAGGAAGTAGCCACTGAACTTCATCTGCTGGATCATGCGGATCTCGAAATCGAGACGCGCGGCGTATTCGGCGAGATCGTGCTTGAGGCGGCCCTGGGCCTGCATGGCCTCAAGGCGCGGGCGGCGTTTTTCGAAACCTTCGCGGGCGACGTAAGCGAACCAGGAATCCGTGGTGTGGCCTTCGGGGATATCGAAGCGCGGGAACGGGTCTTTGACTTTTTCGAGCTTGACCTGGCAGCGCTGCGCGATTTCCCAGGGGCGGTTGACGGCGTCTTCGAGTTCGCCGAAGAGCTCCATCATTTCGTCGCGCGTTTTCAGGTAGAAGTTGGGGTGGTCCCAGTGCATGCGGTTGGGGTCCGACATGGTTTTGCCGGTCTGGATGCACATGAGGATTTCGTGCGCGCGGGCGTCTTCGCGGCGGAGGTAGTGGGAGTCGTTGGTGGCGACGAGCGGGATGCCCGTTTCGATGGAGAGCCGGTTGATCTGCGGGACGAGTTTCTTGTCCTGCTCGAGGCCGTGATCCTGGATTTCGAGGAAGAAGTTGTCTTTGCCGAAGATGTCGCGATAGTTGTACGCGATGCGGCGGGCGTCCTCGTACTTTTCGGCGAGGACGGCTTCGTTGAGATCGCCGCGCAGGCACGCTGAGAGGCAGATGAGGCCTTTCGAGTGTTGGGCGAGGAGATCCTTATCGATGCGCGGCTTGTAATAAAAACCTTCGAGATAGCCGGTGGAGACGAGCTTGATGAGATTGCGGTAGCCTTCCTGGTTTTCGCAGAGGAGGATGAGGTGGTTGTAGCGGTCGGAATCGGAACGCGACTTGTGGGATTGCTGCGCGACGTAGACTTCGCAGCCGATGACGGGGTGGATGTTTTTGGCTTTGGCTGCGTTGTAGAAACTGACTGCGCCGAAGAGGTTGCCGTGGTCGGTCATGGCGACGGCGGGCATGTTCTGGGCGGAAACGACATCCATCAGCTGATCGATTTCGCAGGCGCCGTCGAGGAGGGAGTAGTCGGTGTGGTTGTGGAGATGGACGAAGGGTGTTGCGGCCATGGGTTGTGTCAACAGTGCGTGGGGGTGTCACCTCAATTTTATCGCCGCTCATGGGCGGCGGAGGAAGAGATTTCTCACCTCAAAGACACAAAGGCGAAAAGGTTCTCACACAGAGATCACAGAGGACACAGAGAAAGGCATCTTTGAGCCGGCTTATTGGGCCGGCTGCGGATTCAGATGACGGTAGAAGCCGAGGTCTTCTCCGGTGAGGGCTTTCGTCAGCAGGATGATCTGCGCGGTGTGCTGGGCGAAGTGCTCGACCACGTGCAGCAGCGCCTGCACGCCCGAAACTTCGTAGCCCTGAATGACGCGCACGCGGAGAAGTTCGGGAGTGGTGAGTTTTTCGATCACCGCGATGGCCTCTTCGACGGTTGCTCGGAGTTTTTGGGCCAGGACTGCGCCCGATTGTCCGCCTCGGGCGTCGAATTCGAGATGGCGGACGCGATGGTCTTCAGCGCCTCCGAGTCCGGAGATGGTCCATTGACGGACGTTGCCGGCGAGATGCAGGGCGAGGTTTCCGGCGGCGTTCTGGGTTTCGGTGCCGCGCATCCAGATCTGGTCGTCGGTGAGTTTGCGGAAGCAGGTTTCGATGCGGGCCATGTGCTCGCGCAGGGTGTCGATCGAGGAGGCAAGCATCAGGGATTCAACGGTTGGGGTGGACACGGAGTCAGTGTAGCGGGATTGCGCTGGTGTTTGCGTCTGTTGACCCAGGAGATTCCCCGGCCCGAACTGAAAGCCGCGCCGATGCGCGGGTTTGCGGTTGGCATCTCGCATGCTTCGCTGATCCGATACCGGTTGCACTCAGGGAGACCGCTATGACACTTCGTTCCGTTTTTCTGACCGGTCTAGCCGTGGCTTCGGCGGGCGCGCAGTGCATGGGGCCGATGATGATGGGCGGCCGGATGGGTAACGGCGGACTGCCGGCGGAAGTGGCTTCGTGGTCGAATCCGATTACCAAAGCGAAGACCGATCTCGGCCGCGTGCTTTTCTACGATCCCCGGATCTCAAAGGGCGGGGATGTTTCGTGCAATTCGTGCCACAGCCTGAAGGATTACGGCGTGGACGGCAAGCCTGTTTCGACCGGCTATCGGGGCCAGACGGGGAATCGCAATGCTCCGACGGTGTATAATGCGGCCGGCCATATCGCGCAGTTCTGGGATGGCCGGGCCAGCAGTATCGAAGAGCAGGCGAAGGGGCCGATTCTGAATCCGGTGGAGATGGCGATGCCGTCGGCCGCGGCCGTGGAGGCGAAGCTCAAGTCGATTGCGGGATATGAGCCGCTGTTTCGCAAGGCGTTCCCGGGCGAAACGGATCCGATCACTTTCGACAACGTGGCGCGCGCCATTGGCGCGTTCGAGAGGAGACTGCTGACTCCCTCGCGCTGGGACCGGTTTCTGGCCGGCGACCGCAACGCCATTACGGGGCTCGAGATGGCAGGGTACAGCGAGTTCATGCGCGCGGGCTGCATGAGCTGCCACAACGGCACTTACGTCGGCGGGCGAGCGTTCGAAAGGCTGGGTTATCGGCGGCCGTGGCCCTCCGACGCGGACGCCGGACGGGCGCAGGTGACGCAGGACCCGGCGGACCGGCTGGTGTTCAAGGTTCCGTCGTTGCGGAATGTGGCGAAGACGGCGCCGTATTTCCACGACGGGTCGATTGCGTCGCTCGAAGAGGCGGTACACACGATGGGTGTGTATCAGTTGAATCGCGATCTGGCGAAGTGGCAGGTGGAGCAGATTGTGGTCTGGCTCGGGGCGCTCACAGGGGAGATTCCGGTGGAGTATGTGAGGGAGCCGGAGTTGCCGAAGTAGGCGGCCGCAGGATTGAGTTGTGAGCAGAGCGAGGTCGAAGGGCGGGCCGCGTCAGCCAGATTTGCAATTGCGGACCGGGCGGCGGGTTGGGCTGCGGCGGGTTGAGGTCCGGCCTGTGGCGGAGAAAAAACGCGGCTGAAGAGTCTGTGTGAGAACTCCGGTTCACGGGTATTCGGCTGCGAGCGTGGTCCGGAAAACCCGGTACAGACAACCTTTTTCGCGCCGTCCCGGCTCTCACGCAGAAGTTTTGTAACGCGAAAAA
>Ga0187771_10001229_pt1 | contig 16954 bp, 16 predicted proteins | sample 0116_SJ02_MP15_1_FD_133139 | JGI IMG/M metagenome (GOLD analysis project Ga0187771, IMG submission 133139) | Tropical peat soil microbial communities from peatlands in Department of Meta, Colombia - 0116_SJ02_MP15_10_MG | ecosystem: Environmental > Terrestrial > Soil > Wetlands > Peat | place...
CCATCAGGTCCAGTGTGCTGAAGATTTCTTCGTCCTTGCCGGCAAAGCGCTTCTTGAGCAGCTTGGCGTAGGTGAGAATCCCGGCCAGCGGATTGTTGATTTCATGGGCCACCACCGCGGCCAACTTCCCGATCGACGCCATGCGCTCGACCCGCAGCATTTCCTCCTGCGCGCTGCTCAGTTCCCGCGTCTTCTGCTCCACCCGGGCCTCTAGCGTCCGCGTCCACGCGTTGATTTCTTCCCGCGCCTCGCGAAGCTGGCTGCTCATGGTGTTGAAGGCCTGGGCCACGTCGGCAAGCTCCCCGGCCTGCCCCACCTCCACTTGATAGCCCAGCTCGCCCGAGCCCAGCCGTTCCGCCCCCGCTTCGAGCGCCTCCAGCGGGTCGTGGACCATGCGCCACACGAACACCGCGCTCAGCGAGGCGATGGCCACCACCGCCAGCAGGGTGGTGAACAGCACCTCCCGCGTGCTCTCCGCCAGGCTGGTGTCGGCAGCCTCCAGGGAGATGTTTGTGTCCAGAAACCCCAGGACTCGCTGGTCGGGCGGGTGGGCATGGCATTGCGCCGAGGAGCACGTCGGGGAATTTTCAATCGGATTCACCACTCCCAGCGCCCGCCCGCCGCCCGGCAATTGGTATGTGCGGAACCGCTCGCGGATGCCGCCAGGCCCGAACGGGCCTTCGGCGCCGTGGCCGAGTGGAGCGATCCCCTGGCCATCGGCGATTTGGTTCACTTCCGCGGGATCGGAACTGAAACTGATGCGCCCCTCGGAATTGATGATCCGCACGCGCACGATGCCCCGCTCGTTCGCCATGTCCGAAATCATCTGGTGCAGGCTGTCTCGCTGGTTGTGGAGCATGGAATAGTTGGCGTTGCGCTTGATCACATCGCTCAGCCGTTCCGCGCTTGCCAGCGTGGTTTGCTCCAGATGATGCCGGTGCAGCCGGATATTCAGGTAGCCCAGCGCTCCGAATACGCAGGTCATCGACACGACCAGCAGAATCACCAGCCGCGCGCTCACACTGCGCCACACCCGTCCCACGCGTTTCCATTCCAACGGGTTCAGACTAGAGACGCGCATGCGACAATCCCGCCAGTTCCGGCGCTTTGCCCTCGCCCCGGGACGGCAGGCCCTCCTCCGCCTCGAAGATCGGCAGGTATTTCACCGCCAGCGCAAAGACGGCAAAGCCCGCTCCGATGATGCTGGCGGTCACCGCGAGTTCCGTCCATTTCGGGAAGTACTGCACGCCGTTGGAGGCCTCCATCCCGGTAATGGCCACGTTCATCCGGTTGGTCACAAATCCGAGCACCACCAGCACGGAGGATATGTACAGCCCTCCCGAGCTTTCCCGGACTCTCGGGAATATCAGCAGGGCGATCGGCAGAATCAGCCCCAAGACTATCTCCACCAGGAACAGGCCCGTCTCCCATCCCCCGCGGGTCACCAGCCGGAACGCGCCGCGATCGGCCAGGTCCTGAAACCGCAACACTGAATACACAATCAGTCCCACCAGCAGCGCCCGCCCCAGACTCGCGAGCAGCGGCATCTCCAGTTGCTTCCCGAAATGGCGCGCGCTCATGCTGGATTCAAAGATGGTCATGGCCAGTCCCACGCAGATGGCCGATGTGAAAAACAGCAGCGGCAGCAGCGGCGTGTACCAGAAGGGATGCAGTTTGCTCGGCACGATCAGGTAGAGGCTGCCGAGAGAGGACTGGTGCAGCGTGGACAGCATCACCCCGGCAATCACCAGAGGAATCGAGATGGCCCGCTGGATGCGCAACAGCTTTTCCAGCCGCAGCCGCTCAAACACCACCGGCGCAAATTCCAGCGCCAGCACCGTGGTGTACAGCGTGACGCACCAGGCCACCTCGAACATCACCGACCGCGGATTCCACATCACGAGCGGATGCCAGATCCGGTAGCCCCGTCCCAAATCGTAAAGCAGCGCCACCACTACCAGCACATAACCGAGAAACGCGGTCAGCACCGTCGGCCGCACGATGGGCTTGAACTTCTTCAGGTTGAAGATGTGTACGGTCGCCGTGAGCGTAAATCCGCCCGCCGCCAGCATCACGCCGCACAGTACGTCGAAGCCGATCCACAGCCCCCAGGGGAACGCGTCGCTCAAATGTGTCGACGCCCCCAGCCCGCGCGTAAACCGCAGCACGGTGGCCCAGGCCCCGGCGAGCAGCACCACGGCAAGAACCACTTTCCAAAAGGTCAGTTTGAACCGGGCCATTTCTTCTCTCCTCTGTCTCCGTACTTTCCTTCCGCAGCGGCCACCGCTTCTCTCCGGTTGGTGATCCACCAGATGCCCCCGAGGAGCGCCGCTCCGAACGTGATCACCTGGGGCAGTTCGGAAAGGACCTGGTACGTCAGCAACGGCAAGGGCTGTGTGCCCACATTCGTCGGGTAGCCAAAGCGCTCGAACGGAACGCTGGAGAGCAGCAGCACGGACGTGCCGCCCGCTTCGGCGAGCCCGTAAATGTGCGGCACATACTGCCCCGGATTCTTCGCAATGCGTTCCTGGGCTTCCGCGATCAGGGCGTCCCGGTCGCCGAACTTGGTGGCCCCCGTGGGGCAGATCTCTGCGCACGCGGTCGGCTGCCCTTTGGCCACTCGCTCCGCGCACATATCGCACTTGCGCACCAGCGGCAGCGCCTTGTCCCACTCGTACTTCGGCACGGAAAACGGGCAAGCCAGCATGCAGTACCGGCAGCCGATGCACCGCGACGCGTCGTAGGTCACCGGACCTTCCGCCGTCTTGCGGAAGGCCCCCACCGGGCACACCGAGGCGCACGTGGGGTCCTGGCAGTTCATGCACAGCCGCCGCATGTATTTGTCGCCCTGCTCCAGCACTACGGTGAGCTTGTGTGCCGACTGCTTTTGTTCCGCGGCTATTGCGTCGTCATACGCCAAACCGTGTTTCTCCGCGCACGCCCTCTCGCACATCTTGCAGTCGATGCACAGCGTGGCGTCGTAGAGGATTCCCTTGCTCATAAGAGCCCCCAGCGGTTCTTCAGCCCGCTGAACTCACGGGCCGATCTATGACAAATTTCATCAGCCCGGCCTGTTTTCGGGCCAAGGCCGGGCATGCAATAGGGTGCGCGAGGCTCCGGCCGGGAACTGAAGATGAACAAATCAACAAGCGAGGGCCCGTCCGGAAGATGGGTCCAACTGAACCCGAGGAAGAATTCAACAGCCACAGCCTGCCTCACGTCACTAACAGGCTAGCGGAGTGCTCCGCAAGACGTGGTGACGTATGTCACCGATTCAGGTGACGTCGTGCACCCCTGCCTTTGGTCCCTTTTTGACACAAACCCAAAAAAAGCCTCGGCCCGCTCGCCCTCTGGGCGGTCGGGCCGGGGCCGCTGCCTTGTTTCCTTCGCGGTCAGGTGAGGAAGAATTCCTTCATTACATCTCCCCACTTCTCGTTGGGGAGTTGAGCGGTCAGGTCGTGGACCGCCAGACCGCCGTCTTGCGCCACGGCTCCGGCCATAGCCGGCATCTTCGCGAACAACCGGCTGGCAGCCTCCGACATCCACGAACGCGCCAGATTGCCGCCCAGCAGATTGCGGAAGCTCGTCTTCGCGTCCGGGGAGAACAACGACACGAGCCAGCCTTGGCCGTAAGGGTCGCGGCCGGGCATGTTCGCATCCGCCAGCACGGCCTCGTTGACCTGTGTCACTTCCCCTTCGATCGGAGAAACCAGCTCAGCCTTCACGCCGTCGCGGTACACGGTCGCCAGTTTCTGGCCTTGCCGAATCCACTGGCCCCGCATCGGCAGTTCGAGGTGGTCGATCTTTCCCAGCAGCCGGGTGGCGAAGTCATCGAAACCCACCCTCACCAGGCCCGGGCTTTCCTGCAGCGCCCACGTATGTCCCGGATGATACCGGCAGTTTTCCGGCAGCTCGAATCCGGAGACGAACTGGGGACGCAGGCGCGGCCTCGGGGCCTTCTCCGGCTCAGCCTCGACGAGCGCGGGCACGCGCTTCTCTTGCCGCAGATAGTCAATAGTGAGGAAAATCGCAAAAGTCACCAATACCAGAATGACGGTCATAACCCACCTCCTGCTTTCCGTTTCTTCCTCGTTTTTGTTCTGATCGCAGTCTCTTCTTTTCCAATCTCCACCTTCCCTACTAGCAATCCGTCGGCCATAGGCCCGTTCGGGCAGGGGACGACGCTAACTTGAAGAAAGCAAAGAGGCAGGAGCAATCGCTGCGCCTCAGGCGCGTTGCGAATTCCATCTCCCCCTGCTTAGAAACGCATCATGTCCCGTCAGCATTTCGGATGACTGGAGTCTTATCTCCTGCAAATCCGGCGACAAAGCTGGCTGCTGAATTTCGCATCGGCCCCGGCTGAGAAATTCAACGCGTTTCTCGCCCGCTCCACCCCTTGACGCATCCCGCACAGGACCGCATGGATGGCATGAAGGGGCCGCTGACATTACGAGATGATGCTACCGGGAAGCAGAGGACCACTCCCGGCCCATGGCTGAGACCCCACAGAGCCCTTCCGGAGCCGAACGCCGGCGCAGCGAACGCGTCTTTCTCCAGATCGCCATCTTCGTCCAGGGTGTGAATGCGGAGGGACATGCCTTCCGCGAGAAAACTCGAACCCTGGCCGTCAACGCCCACGGTGCGCTCATCCACCTCGGCGAGGACATCCGCCCCGCGGACAAGATCTCCCTCACCAACGCTTTCACCAACGAGCAGCAGGAGTGCCGCGTGGTTTACGCCAAGCCCATGTCGGGCAACGTTCGTGCCGTCGGCGTCGAATTCCTCAAGCCCTCCCCCAAGTTCTGGGGCATTGACTTCCCCCCCGCCGACTGGAAACCCTTCGAAGACTAGCTGAATTGGCGACGAGCTGTTCCACCGGATATTTCGAACGGAGTTCCACAAGCGAGTGCAGTTGCGGAAGAGATCCTTGAAGGCGGCTCGAGAATTGCGCCGGTTATGGTTTTCGCGCGGTCAGCTCCGCGCGAACCGTTCCGAACGGCGCTTCCGCTTCGATCAGCGCAGGGGTTCGCGCGGCATCCTCACCCAGGCTCAGCCACACCTTCAGATTGGGAATTTCCTGTCCCCCCTGGAACACGCGAAGGGCGATGCGCGACACCACAAACTTCCCCGCCGCCACAACCACCGGCACCCCCCCCGACTCGCGCTTCGCTTCCACTTCGTAGTACTGCCGGCCGTCGAACACAGGAACCCGGGTCACCGGCTCTTTCGACCAGTCCTGCGCCCGCAGCCGGTAGAAAATTCCCAGCGGGTCCTGCGTCCCCGCGAGCACCAGATAGACGTGCACGCCGCTGCGCCTCGGATCGGCCTTCGTGGCCATCGGCACCACCAAATCCTGGTGTTTCGACTGCTCCCGCAGGTAGGACTCATACTGCCGGCATTCCAGCGTGACCGCGTCCGTGTAGGAGTCGAACTGGTCGTCAATGGTGTAGAGCATGCGCACCGGGTCGATGGTCTGCGCCAGGGCTTGAAAGTGCCAGGTGCTCCGTCCGAAAAAGTCCCGCCGCTCCACCACGGTCAGCTTCAATGTTGCCGCGGTTACGAATTTGTTCCACTGCGCCGCATACTCCAGCCTTTCTCCAGCAGCGAAGGGCACTGCGGCGAGCGCAGCCTGCGGGACGGGCTTTTTTTTCCCCTGCCGGGGCGCTTGCGCGCTGCTTCCCGCCGTCCAACAGGCCAGGGCCAGCGCTGCAAGCGCAGCCGCTCCCCCGAGCGCGCGCGCGCGCCGGGAACGCGTCATCAGTTGGCTCCTCGGAATTCGCTCCATATCGGAGAGAGTACGGTCTCGCGCTGGCGCGTCCTTCCCGGTCCGGGCGGCGCTTCCCCCGTTTCTCGCGTCTTGTTGCGCCCGCGGTCACAGGATATAGTCATCCGGCGCGGAATGCGAGATGCGTGTCGTCGTCACAGGAGGAGCCGGATTCATCGGCTCGCATCTGGTGGAAGAGCTGCTGCGCCGCGGCTCCCGCGTCGTCGTGGTCGATGATTTTTCCGCGGGAAAAGAAGCCAACCTCGCCGGTCTGAAAGGCTCTCTCGAAGTCGTTCGGGAAAGCATCACGGAACTCGGCGCGCTCCACTCTGCCTTTCGCGGCGCCGAACTCGTTTTCCACCTTGCCGCGCGCACCTCCGTCCCGCGTTCCGTCGCCGATCCGCTGGAAACCAACCGGGTCAATATCGACGGCACCGTCAATGTGCTGGTGGCCGCGCGCGACGCCAAATCCCGCCGCGTTGTCTACGCCGCTTCTTCCTCCGCCTACGGGGAAACTCCCACGCTCCCCAAGACGGAAGCCATGCGCCCCGAGCCCATCTCCCCGTATGGCGTGACGAAATACGTCGGCGAACTCTACGCTCAGGTGTTCGGCCGTTGCTACGGCCTCGAAAACGTTTCCCTGCGCTACTTCAACGTCTTTGGCCCGCGACAGGATCCCGGCTCTCCTTACTCCGGCGTGCTTTCGCGCTTCATCACGGCCATGCTCGAGGGCCGCCAGCCTACTGTGTTCGGCGACGGCGAACAGTCCCGCGATTTCACTTACGTCTCCAACGTAGTGGGCGCCACGCTCCGCGCCTCCGACGCCCCGGGCGTTTCCGGCATGGTATTCAACGGCGGCACGGGCGGCCGCTTCACGCTCAACCATACGCTCGCCCTGCTCGCGAAAATCTCCGGCAAGCCCGCCAACCCAAAGTACGATCCCCCGCGCGCCGGCGATATTCGCGATTCCCAAGCCGACATTTCCCTGGCTCGCCAGATGCTCGGCTACGTGCCCACCGTGGATTTTGAAGAAGGCCTCCGCCGGACCTGGGACTGGTACAAATCCCAGACGCCGTAGGCTTATGTCCCGCTCCGGCGGGACGCTCTCCGCGATCAATGGAGGAAGGCCTCCGCGCTCCCTGGCATCTCCTGCTCCCTTCACGCCCCCAGCGCTTCGGCCAGTTCCGGCAAATTCGAAATCATCAAATCCGGTGCGCACGTTTCCAATTCCCGGCTGGCCAGGCCATAGGTGACGCCGCAGGCCCACGTGTCGGCGTTCCGCGCTGTCTCGATGTCGATTGCGGAGTCGCCCACCATCATCGCCTCCCGCGGCGAAACCTCGAATTCGTCGAGCAGCGATTCCAGCCCCATCGGGTCCGGCTTCTTCCGCGGGAAACTATCCTCGCCGCAGATGCGTGCGAACCACCGCGCGAGTCCCAGACCTTCGAGGATCGGCCGCGTAAAGCGCAGAGATTTGTTCGTCAGCACTGCCAGCCGCCGGCCTTCCAGCCGCGCGAGCGCTTCCTCGACACCCGGATACGGCCGGGTGTGGTCCAGCAGATGCGCAGCATAAAATTCCCGAAAGCACTCCAACGCTTCATCCACCTCGGCGTCGCTGGGCCTGCCCCCGAGGGCACGCCGCATCAGCTCCCGCCCGCCCCGCCCTACGTAGCTGAGCACGGTGTGATCATCGAGCGGCGGTAAACCCAGGTGGGCGCGCGCCGCGTTCGCGGCCTGCACCAGGTCCTGGCCCGAATCCACCAGCGTGCCGTCCAGATCGAAGATCAGCGCGCGCACCTCTGTGAACCGCGGATCCATTCGCTTGCTCTCCACGAGCTTACCGTGAAATCTGGCGCACTAAGGTGCGCGCGCCACTCGGTGCTGCTAGAATGTCGCGTTCGCCGGCGCCTCACCGCCGAGCCAGGCGCGCCCATGGCCCGCATTTTTCCGTTCCGCGCATATCGCTACCACACTTCCCGCTTCGACCTGGCGCGCGTGCTTACGCAGCCTTACGACAAAATCACCCCGGAGATGCAGGAACGCTACTACGCGCTCGACCCGCACAACCTGGTGCGCGTCGAGAAGGGCCGCGAAGAGCCCGGTGATTCGCCGCAGTCCAACGTGTACACGCGTGCCGCCCAAACGCTCGATGCCTGGATTCGCGAAGGCGCTCTGCGGCAGGACTCCGCGCCTTCTCTCTACGCCTGCTCGCAGGAGTTTGCCGTTCCCGGAACCGATCAGCGCCGCGTCCGCCGCGGCTTCCTGGGCCTGCTGGGATTGGAAGACTACTCCGCGGGCGTCGTCTTCCGGCACGAACAGACGCACAGCGCCGCGCGCGCCGACCGCCTCGAACTGCTTCGCCACACGCGCGCGCACACCGGCCAGCTCATGATGCTGTTCGATGACGCCGGCTCACGCGTCACCTCACGGCTCGAGCCCGTGATGCGCGCGTCCCCGGAGAACGAGGTGAAAGACGAGTACGGCGTGGTGCATCGGCTTTGGCCTGTGAGCGACCCCGCCGCCGTGACGGCCCTGGTTACGTCCCTGGCCGCCCAGAAGCTGCTGATCGCCGACGGCCACCACCGCTACGAAACCTCGCTCGCCTTCCGCGACGAATGCCGCGCCCGCGGCGCTGGCTCTTCGCCCGACGCGCCCCACGAAAAGACTCTCGTCACCCTGTTCCCCCTGCACGATCCCGGCCTCACTGTGCTGCCCACGCACCGCACCGTCGCCGGCCTCGCCGGATTCGACTTCTCCGCCCTCCGCAAGTCTCTGGTCGGAATTTTCGACTGGTATGCCTATCCCTTTGCCCAGGGGGCGGAGCGCGCTCCCGCCCTCGCCGAATTCCGGCACGACCTTGCCGCCCGTGCCAAGGGCGACTCCGCCAAGCGCGCCATCGGCGTGTATGCCGGTGGCGGCGTGTTCTACCTCTTTGTATTGCGGCGCGAGGCGGATTCGGGCGCCCTGCTCGAGGCCGTCCCCGCGGCCCAGCGCACCCTCGACGTCGTTCTGCTCCACCGCCTGCTGCTCGAGCGCAAACTGGGTCTCACCGCCGAGTCCGTCGAGCGGGAAAAGAACATTGGCTACCACCGCGATTTCGCCGAAGCGCTCGCCGCCGTGGACTCGGGGGCTGCCCAGATTGCCTTCCTGCTGAACCCAGTGCCCGCGCGTCAGGTGTACGACCTCGCGCTTGCCGGCAACGTGCTCCCTCAGAAATCCACCGACTTCTATCCCAAGCTGCTGAGCGGCCTGGCCATCTATCGCCTGGACGGCTGAGCGAACTCGGCACTCCTCGCGGGTAAAACAAAAACGCGCCGGTCCCTGCTACAGGAACCGGCGCGTACACGATTTCCGGCGAATCTACTTCACGAAGCTCTGCACCGCTGCCGCCTCGGAATCAAACACCTCGAATACGGTCAGCAGTTTGGTCACCTGCAGCACTTCCTGGAATTTCTGTCCCAGGTTTGAGAGCTTCAGCACCGCGCCGTGGTTCCGCGCGCTGTGGAAGGCGGCGACCAGCGTTCCCAGGCCCGCGCTGTCAATATACGTCACATTTCCCATGTTCATGACGATTTTGCGCTTGTCTTCCGCCAGCAGATTCTTCATGCGCTCGCGCAGCGAGTTCGACTCTTCCCCCAGGATGATCTTGCCCTCGAGCTCCAGCACGACCACGCCATCAGCATCCTTGCTCGCAATCTTTAGTGGCACGTCTTGAACCTCCCTTCCGCTTGGTTTCCCCTGCTGCGGCCAGAACCAGCCTTCACTCAGGTTGCCGTGCCCCCGCCGCTTCTCCCCCGGCAGCGCTCTCGGTCAGTAGTAGTCCGAGCAGGACATGAAGTAGCCGCACTCCCTGCAAATCAGCTTGCACTTGTGCGGTACGAGCGGCGCCGAGCACGACGGGCAATACTCCGACGGCTCCTTTGCCGGCGGCGCCTCTTCTTTTTCCTTCCGGCTCGCGCAGCTCTCGGAACGCCGCCCGTCTTCCATAAGGCTCCGTGGTTATAACACAACCCGCCCCCAGCGGGAAGCGCAACCCTTTTTTCCGCCGGCCAGTCCAGGTCCTCCACATGCGTGGTCCTCCTCTTCCTGCTCCCGGGCTGGGCCTAGCGAAACGCATGACACCGCAACAAAATGGGTGTAGGCTGCATCCAAAGAGGTGGAGAAAGGTCCTATGGGCAGGAAAGCAGCCGCCGTCGCCGCCCTGATTGGCCTCTGGATCCTCCCGGCGCACGCCCAATCTCGCGGGGGGACCGCCAGCCACGCCTTCGTTGCGCGTCCTGCCGCTCCCGTGCGTATCGTTCGCAGCATTCCGTCGCCGGTTCGGCCCCGGCCGGTCGTTCCCCGCAATCAAAATGTGCCTGTGAATCCGTCCTTCCAGGGCACCCTCTTCCCAGGCGCCACAGTACAGGATTTGTTTGGCTACCCGGTACCCGGACTGGGGTTTGATTACGTCAATCTGGCCGCGGCCAACAGCAATCTCGGCGTGCGCGCGTTCATTGATCCGGTGACCCAGTACAGAATTGCCCTGGCGCTGCGCCTTCAGGGCGCTAACTTTGGCGGTTTTCCGTACTTCTATTCTCCTTTTGGCGCCAGCCCGATTGTCCTCGAGTCTCCGGCCGCTGCCGCGCCTCAGGCGGATATACCCGCGCCTGCGCCGATTGTCGTAGTGGCTCCGCCGCCCGCCTCATCCGCGCCTCAGACTCTGTCCGCCGCGCAGGAGCAGCCCCTGCCTGACCCGGGCGAATTTGTTTTGGTGCAACGGGATGGCCGCCTGCTCTTCGCCGTGGCCTTTACCGCCGAACCGGGGCGCCTGATCTACGTTACCAAAGAAGGCCTGCGCCGCACCATTGCTCTCGATCTGCTCGACGTGGATGCCACTCTGCGCATGAACGAAGAGCGCGGCAGTTCCATCCAGCTTCCGCGGTCCTGACCTCAGGCGCTAACGCAGAGCGCGCGGCTCTGCAACCTTCCTCACCCTCGTCCCATCGCTCCCGGCTTCCGCTGGTTCAGGGCGCTTTGAACGGTGCCGGCATGTAGAACTCGGCGTCTGTTTCCGCGCCTGCCCGCTCGAACTGAATCGTCGCGTGAGTGATGTGGAACCGCGCCGCCAGCAGCCCCTGAACTTCCTGCCGGATTTTTTCACTCGCCTCCAATTGCATGTTGGGAATGCGGATGTGGCACGAGATGGCGAACAGATCCGTCCCCAGCGTCCAGATGTGGATGTCGTGCACCTCGTGCACGCCCGGAACGCCGAGCATGGCCCGGGCCACATCCTCCAGTTCCACGTGGCGCGGCAGGCCTTCCAGCAGGATGTGGCTGCTTTCCCGCAGAATTCCTATGCTCGACCACAGCACCAGCGCCCCGATCATCATCCCGAGCACTGCATCGAGCCAGTTCGCGCCCGTGCGCTGGATCACCCAGGCTCCCCCGATGATCGCCACGTTGGAGAGCGCGTCTCCTGCGTTGTGCACCAGCACGCTGCGCAGGTTCAAATCCTTGCTGCCCCGCGCCACCGCCAGCGTGATTCCTCCGTTCACCACTAGGGCTAGCCCGGAAATCCAGATCATGATCCCGCCCGCTACCGCCACCGGCGCCAGCAGCCGTTCCACTCCCTCGTAGAGAAGGAACACGGCCACTCCCGCGAGCAGCAGGGCGTTGGCAAATGCGGCCAGGATTCCCGCGCGGTGATACCCGTACGTCTTCTCTTCGTCGGGCGGCCGTTCCGCCAGCCGCAGCGCGAACCAGGAGATGAACAGCGTCGGCAGGTCCGACAGGTTGTGAATTCCGTCGCTGATCAGCGCCATCGACCGCGCCAGCGTTCCTCCCACCAGTTCCGCCACCACCAGCCCAAGCGTCGCGGCCGCCGACCAGAACATCACTGCTTTCCATCTTCCCCCGGTGCCGGCCCCCAGGTGGAAGTGCCCGTGCGGATGGGAATGGTTATGGATGTGAGCGTGCGCGTGCGTCTCCGCCTCCGCTCCGCTGTGGTGCGCCATGGGCATAGTCTAACCCGCAATCCCGGGCAGAGGCGGTCGAGGCGCGTGCCCTGTAGCGCACCACCAACCGCGGGGCTGAATCTCGGCGGAATCTGTTCTCTCCCGTGGTCGCGTCCTTAGTCTTCCCTGGCCACTGACTACTTCCCCCTAAGCACTCTGCGGCCGGAAGAAAATTGACTTCCCACACTCCCCGCAACTAGTATGAACGCCACCACGCGCGGGCCGGGATGGGCGCGTTTTAGGCGCACTCAGGGTTAGTGCAGGGCTTCAGCGACTGGTGTCGGATGACGCAAAAGACTGCCAAATTGACGTTTTGGGGAGTGCGTGGCTCGACCCCTACCGTGGACCGCAGCACCTGGCGCTACGGCGGCAATACCCCTTGCCTCGAATTCGTCGCTACCGACGGCAAACGCTTCATCCTCGATTGCGGCACGGGGCTTCGCCACCTCGGCCGCCGCTACATGGAGTCGCTCGGCGATGCCCCGCTCGATGCCGTCGTCCTGGTCACCCACTACCATTGGGACCACATCCAGGGTCTTCCGTTTTTCTTTCCATTTGTTCCCGAGCGGAATCACTTTCACTTCTTCAGCTTTCAATCCAAGTACCTCGGCGAAGACAGCCTGAAGCGCGTCCTGCAGACCCAGATGGCCACTCCCTATTTTCCCGTGGACGTCAGCATCTTCCACTGCAAGCGGGAATACACGGAAATTGCCGGCGGCGACGCCATTCAGTTCGGGGAAACCCGCGTCACCACGAAATGGCTCAACCATCCCCAGGGCTGTCTCGGCTTCCGCCTGGAGACGCCCGCCGGCATCGTGGTCTATGCCACCGACAACGAGCCCGGCGTCCCCGACATGGATCGCGATCTCCGCAAACTTGCCGAGGGCGCCGATATTTACATCCACGACGCGCAGTACACCCCCGAACAGCTCCGCACCACCCAGAAAGGCTGGGGGCATTCCACCTGGCTGGAAGGCATCAGCGTGGCCCGCGATTCTGGCGCCAAGAACCTGGTGCTGTTCCATCACGACCCGGATTCGAGCGACCGCGGCGTCGACGCCATCCTCCGCCAGACCCGCCAGCAGTACGCCAATGCCTGGGCCGCCTCCGAGGGCATGGTGATGACCCTCGAGTCCCGCAAGATGGATGTGGTCATGCGCGACAGCCGCGCCGGCCAGCGCCGCGAGGGATTCTTCCGCGCCACCATCGTCGGCTACACCGAGGAGGGCCGCGCTTTCCAGGAAGAGACCATCATTCGCGACCTCACCCTCCACGGAGCCTTGCTCTACCTGGAAAACACCCCGCGCCTTCAATCCGAGCTTCAGGTGATGATGGAGGCTCCGGTGGACGAGTTGCACCCCGACGGGCGCATCCCCCTCCGCGGCTACGTGGTCCGTCGCGAGCCTGCTGAAGACGAAAACCGCAACGCGGTCGGCATCGTCTTTGCTGAAGAAGTCGAGCCCGATCGCGCCGCCGGCAACTTCTGAGCCCGCCCCCGCTCTCCTCACTCTTCACTTACCACTTCTTCAAGGGGCCAGCCCTTTCACTTCACGCATGCGCGCGAATGCGCGCCGCACGTGCGGGATGGTGATCGATCCTCCCACCACGAGCGCTACATTCAGCGCATCGATCACTTCGGCGCGTCCCCAGCCCACTTCTCCGCACCGGATGATGTGATAGGTGATGCAGTCGTCGCAGCGCAGCACACAGGAAGCCACCAGGCCCAGCAGCTCTTTCGTCTTCGTGTCCAGCGCGCCCGGCTCGTACGCCTGGTGGTCCAGCGCGAAGAAACGCTTCACTCCCAGGTGCCCGCAGCCCAGGATTTCCTCGTTCATCTCCGCGCGGAACGCGTTCCAATCCTTCAGCGAGTCGGTCATGACTTCTTCCTCCGTCGCAGTCCCTGCCTCCCTACTTCGGCAGCACTTTTCCCGGCCTCGCCCCGGTCGCATGGTCGTGGTCCCAGACGAGCACGCCGGACACGAACACCTTTTCAATTCCCTCGGACAGTTTCTGCGGCTCCTCGAACGTGGAACGGTCAATCACCGTCTGCGGGTTAAACAGCGTCAGGTCCGCCACCATCGCTTCGCGCACGTAGCCGCGGTCCATCAGCTTCAGCCGCCACGCTGGCAGCGACGTCATCCGGCGGATCGCTTCCGGCAGCGTCAGCCAGTGCCATTCGCGAACCAGCCGTCCCAGCACGCGCGGATACGTGCCCGCGCCCCTCGGATGCTTCGTTCCGATCCCGCCGTCGCTCGATACCATCACCCAGGGCTGAGCGAAAAACGTGCGGATGTCCGGCTCGGTCATGGCTTTGCCGATCACTCCTCCATCGCCGTCGCGGATGAGTTCGATCAGCAGCTCGGTGGGCGTGATGCCTTTCGATTTCGCCACGTCTTCGAGCGTATGGCCCGCGTACTCGGGATGCGCTTTATGCTCGGTGATCAGCAGGTTCTGCGCGCCCCCCACGTCCGCAATCGCGCGCGTCACGCTGGCCGGGTCGTCGTATTTCTTGTTGGGCACCAGCACTTTGAGGTTGGAGTGCCACGCGTCGTAGGGATAGCAGTCCGCGGTCACGTCCTGCCCCGCGTGCCGCGCCGCGTCGTACATCGCCACGGTTTCCGCGGCGCGGTACCACACGCCCACGGTGGCCAGCTTGATATGCGTGTCCTGCACCGGCAGGCCGGCTTCTCTTCCGATCTGCAGCAATTCGCGCTGGGCTTCGAAGCTGCGGTCCGCTTCGTCCCGGATGTGCGAAATGTAGAATCCGCCGTAACGGCCCGCGACGCGCGCCATGGCCACGACTTCCTCGGTCGCGCTGTAGCTGCCCACCTCGTATTCCAGCCCGCTCGAAAGTCCCACCGCGCCCTCGCGCATGCCTTGTTCGACGAGCTGCGCCATCTGCGCCACTTCCTCGGGCCGGGCCTCGCGGCGGAAGTCGTCGCCCATCACTTTCCGCCTGACGGTCGCATGCCCCACCAGCATCAGCACGTTCAGCGCGGCGGGCTCCTTGCGGAATTTTTCCAGCCATTCGCCGATGGGCCATGGCGAACCTCCGTCCTGCCCCACGAGCAGCGTGGTCAGGCCCTGCGAAATCTGGCTCTCGGCCAGCGGGTCGCTCTCGAGGCCGCGGTCGGAATGGTTGTGCGTGTCGATGAAGCCGGGGGCAAGCACCAGTCCCTTCGCGTCCACCACTTCCTCGCCCGGGTCAGGAACGAAGTTCCCCACGCGCGCGATGCGGTCGCCCAGCACCCGCACGTTGGCGCGCACCAGCGGCCCGCCCGCGCCGTCCGCGACGTCCGCTCCCACGATGACAAAGCTTTTCGCCTGCTGCGCCGGCGCGGCTTGCGGCGCGAGCACGTTCGCGAACGCAGCCGGAATCAGCAGCAGGAATGCGATGAAGGGGCGTCGAGGTACGGCCGGGGTGTTGGTGCGCACGGTGCCTCCGCTTGCGAAACGACTCGCAAAGATACCCGAGGGCAGATGGCCGTGCAACGAAAGCAGGGTGCGGGGACGCGGACACGAATCCAGTGTGCGATCCGCGCCACCGCCAGGGGGGCAGGCGGTTACAGCGCGGCGAGAGCGGCCGCTTCGTCGTCGTAGATGGCCAGGATTGTGTCCAGCCGCACCATCTTGAGCGTCTGGCGAATCATTTTCGTGGGCGAGAAAATCACGAATTTCCCGCCGCCGCGGCTCACGGAAGTGAACGACCGCACCATCGCGCCGATCCCGGAACTGTCCAGCATGGTTACTCCGGCGAGGTTGACCGCGATATTGCGATTCCCAGCCGCCACCAACTCCTGGACCTTTTCGCGGAGAGCCTGCTCGGTCTCGCCGAGCCGCACCGGGCCCTGCACATCCAGAATGACGCCTTTATCGACAAAGCGGACGTTGAAGCGAGCGTGTTCCGGCACGGCTCCTCCTGGCCCGCCCCAAACTGGGGAGAGCAGTCCCACAAACTACTCCAACGCGGGCCGTAGAAGCAAGCGCAGTGTGCATCGCCTCAACCTTAAATTGGCGGTCCGCACGGCCACGGCGCTTGGGCAATCCCCCGGCCATGGGTAAAATGGCGGCATCTCTCCCGCTCTCCGTAAATGCGTTTCTTCGTGACATACATCGCCGGGCCATTCCTGGCGTTCCTGCCGGAGCGGTGGCGGCGATCCCTTCCGCTGGCCGCGGCCGTCTGGCCGCGCGCGGCAGCTCTCAGCGGCCTTCTGGAGTGCGTAGCAGGGGTTGTCGGCCTTGCTTATTGGTACTTGCTTGCAATGACCCCGATGATCAGCGGAGGGGCGGATTTTGTCCTGAGAGGAAAGGTGGGACCGGAGGTGAACGCAAATCAGATTGCTGGCGCCGCCCTGCTCGTATTTGCGACGCATCCGCTCACCTTGCTCCTTGCCTGCGTCTTTGCGGAAGGTGCGCTGCGCTTTCTTGCCGCCTTCATTGCGGAGGACGCGCGCGGTACTTTTCCTCTCTACGTGCTCGAGCGTGTGGCATTCCTGGCCGCTCATCCCGATAAGGCCCAAGCCATCCGTCGGGAAGTGCGGCAGAACTTCACCTCCTTGGTGGACGAGTTGCGCGAACGACTTATGGTGGCCCGGCTCAAGGAATTGCACGACGAGCACATTCCTTCCAAAAAAGGCGCCGAAGATTATCTGGAGATCGGCGCTAGCCGGAGAAAGCAGGGCTGGGATCCCCCAAAGGTCGTGTGCGTGGATGAAGTCTATTACCGCCTGGAAGAGGCTTTCGTCGATCAGCGTCTGCGTGCCCGGCCGTTCCGCTATCGTCTGCGCCGGTTGGAGGCCGGGGTACCGGGGAAAAACGTGATCATTTACCGGCGTGGTACGCAGGCAGTAGAGGATTAGCGGGCCGGCCGCCTAGGGCGCGAGGCTTCTCCGCGCTTCCGCGGCACCGGGCAACCGCAAATGCCTGGAGAAGTTACGAGCAGCGGGCGCTGGGGAGTGGCAGAGCGGCTGCGCTCGCGCTATACTATTTTTTCCGGTTGGACGCTTGCCGCGCTTCGCTCTGCGCTGTCCCACTTGCTGGGCGCGCCTGTCCCCATGCAGGGTTCCGGGCCGCATTCGTGGTGACCGTCTCTCGTAACCGGCCGGCTGCTGACTCCGGCTCCGTGTAAACTGAAGGAGTAAGGAAATGGTCAAGGCAACACAATTGCGCCCTGGAATGGTCATCCAGTTCAACA
>Ga0187771_10001230_pt1 | contig 16943 bp, 23 predicted proteins | sample 0116_SJ02_MP15_1_FD_133139 | JGI IMG/M metagenome (GOLD analysis project Ga0187771, IMG submission 133139) | Tropical peat soil microbial communities from peatlands in Department of Meta, Colombia - 0116_SJ02_MP15_10_MG | ecosystem: Environmental > Terrestrial > Soil > Wetlands > Peat | place...
CTACAACCGCGCTGTTTACGACAAGCCAGGCGAATACGGCGGCTATCTGCCTCCGCGCGATGTCATTCGCTGGCTCATCGACACGGTCAGCAAAAACGGCACCTTCGTTCTCAACATCCCGGGCAAGCCCGACGGCACCATCGACAGCAAAGAAATCGCCGTGCTCGACGGCGTGGCCTCGTGGATGCAGGTCAATGGTGAGGCCATCTACGACACTCGGCCATGGAAGATCTGCGGCGAAGGGCCGAATAGCGTGAAGGGCGGGTCCTTTCAGGGAGACAGCGTCCGTAGCCTGGGGCCGAAGGACATTCGGTTCACTCGCCAGAAGGCGAACAACGTAGTCTACGCGCTAGTGTTGGGCTGGCCGACGTCGTCATCGATTCGGAAACGCCCTGCATCCGGCAGCTGCTCGATATCTACCAGTTCTTCACCGCGCCCGTGCTGGCGGTGATGGAGGTGCCGAAAGAGGCGATTTCGTCGTACGGCTGTATCGATGCCGAACCCATTGCGCACAACGGCACGAAAGACCGCGTGTTCCGCATTCGCAATCTGGTCGAGAAGCCGAAGCCGAACGAGGCGCCGTCGAATCTGGCCATCATCGGCCGTTACATCCTGACGCCCGATGTCTTTGAATCGATCCAGGGAGTTGAGCCCGGCGCGGGAGGCGAGATCCAGCTCACCGATTCGCTGCGGCATCTGCTGCGCAGCCGCCCCATCTACGCCTACAAATTCGAAGGCAGGCGCTACGATGCGGGCGACAAACTGGGCTTCCTGAAAGCCACCGTTGAATTCGCGCTGCAGAGGCACGATCTCGGTGCGCAATTCCGCGAATACCTGCGGGATCTGAAACTGTAAGACAATATAAAGATGTTTCGCGCTGCTCTCTGCGGCCTTATTATTCTTGGCGCCGCCTGCGCCCAGACCCCCGGCCTTGTGCCACAGGTGCATGCCGCGGTCGGCGCCGGCGACTTCGCCACGGCCGGGCGGCTGCTGGCCGAATACAAGACCGCGCATGGCGCGACTCCGGAATACATCGAAGCGTTCTCGTGGATCGGGCGCGGCCAGCTGCAGGCTTCGCATTTCGGCGAAGCGGAAGAGAATTCGGCCGAAGTGCGGAAACTGTGCGAAGCCGAACTGAAGCGGCGCGCGCTCGATGCGGAACCGCATCTGCCGATCGCGCTGGGCGCGTCGATTGAAGTCGCAGCCGGTGTGCTGGCGAAGCAGGGGCAACGCGATCAGGCCGTGGTGCTGCTGCGCGATGAAATCAAACGCTGGCATGGCACCTCCATTACGATGCGGTTGCAAAAGAATCTCAATCTGCTGACGCTCGAAGGCAAGCCCGCGCCGTTGCTCGATGTGGCGGAGGGCCTCGGAGAACGGAAACCGCTTCCACTGGCGTCGCATCGCGGTCATCCCGTATTGCTGTTTCTCTGGGCGCACTGGTGCCCGGACTGCAAAAAAGAAGTTGCGGTCGTCGCGAAACTCGAAGAGGTTTACGGGCCGAAAGGACTGGTGGTGGTCGCGCCCACGCAGCATTACGGCTACGTCGCGAGAGGCGAAGAAGCCACGCGCGCCCGCGAAACTCAATACATGGCCGAGGTGTTCAATCAGTATTACGCGGCACTCGGCAAGGTTGAGGTTCCAGTGAGCGAAGCCAATTTCGAACGGTATGGCGTGAGCACCACCCCCACGATGGTTCTGGTGGACGGGCAGGGAATTGTCAGAATGTACAATCCCGGCGCGGCGGACTACGAAACGCTGGCGGCGAAAATCGATGCCATGGTGCGCCCGGCGCATTCGGATGTAACTTCGGCCTTGCGGAAGGCATCCCATTAAGGTACATGGGAGTGACTGCTTCACGCGCATTCAGTGTGTCCAGCCATGCAACAGCGTTGTTACTGTTCCAGCTGGTCTGTTTTCAGCCACTTGCAGCCCAGGATCCGGCGGACGCCATTGCTCCCGCGCCGGCCATTGCGCCGAGCGCTGCCCCCGTCGCCGTAGACCAGTCCACCGGCCAGCCGCTGACCATTGACAAGCGTGCATTCGGGGTATTGCCCAATTACCGGACTACCGAAGAAGACCTGCCGTTCCAGGCGATCACGATCAGACAGAAATTCATGATCGCCATCAAAGACACTTTCGACTACCCCTCGTACATCCTCGCGGGAGGCTTCGCCGGCATTTCGCAGCTCGATAACAGCAATCCGTCATTTGGCCAGGGGCTGAAAGGTTATGCGCGCCGTTATATCTCCGGTGTGGCGGATCAGGACATCGGCAACATGATGACCGAGGCAATTATGCCGTCGCTGTTGCACGAAGACCCGCGCTACTACCGCAAAGGCCACGGCAAAATCGGCGGGCGTGTTTTGTACGCCGCGACACGCGTGCTGGTCACCAGAACGGATTCCGGCGGGACGAACTTCAACTTTGCCGAGTTTCTCGGCAACGGCGCGGTCGCGGCTCTCGGCAACGCCTACTACCCCGATCAGGTCGGCTTCTCCTACACCATGCAGCGCATGTTCACCCAGATCGGAACGGACGCCATTTCCCAGGTCCTCAAGGAATTCTGGCCGGACGTGAAGCGCAAGTGGTTCCACAGGAAGCCGGCCGAAACCGGCGGCGTCGCTGAATAATCACTCCGGACGCGCGCTGTCACGCGAAACGAGCACGTAATCGCGCTCATTTGAGGAACCGGCTGCGAAGCAGGATTGCTCGATGGGACCGTCGGCGGTCAGTGCGAAGAATCGATAGCCGCAGCGCCGCAGAAACGAAATGGAATTCAGGCCCTGCTCGAATCGGGGCAGCACTTCGAGCACGATATCGGGCCTCCACCGCTCGATCAGGGATTCCATGGAGCGCAGAATCAGCTCCTCCGCCCCTTCCGCATCGATCTTGATCAATACCGGCCCGCTCTCAACCAGCTCACCGAGCGCGGCCCCGCCGAGCGCGAGCGAAGTTCGGATTGAAACCCGGTCGTCGAACGAAGCCGCAAAATCCCGCAGAAGAGAACCGTTGGTCAGGTGACCCTCGGGCTCGTAGAAGCGGATCAGGCCCGACTCTCCGGCGATGGCGCACTGCATCGGAATCACGTCGTCCGCTCTGTTGAGGCGGAGATTGCGCAGGAGGCGGTGAAATGCCTCGGGCGAGGGCTCAAAAGCATACATCTTCCCGCCCGGCTCGAGCAGCCTCGAAAGAAAAAGCGTATAAATTCCGACGTTGGCTCCGACTTCAAAGATCGTTCTGTATCGGCGCTCTCGAAGCCACTCGAAGACTGCCCGCTCATAATTCAGTTCGCGGTCGAACAGCGCGCGGAAATCGGGCTCGCCGATGTGGGGAATGATGCACGCCGTAAAGCCCCGCACAGGCGTGACTTCTCTGGGCGGCAATTCCATGGCAGGCCAGCGCGCGGAGGCCATGTGGTTGAAGATCGCCGCCCGGAGATAAGCGTTGGGCAAAGGACGGGAAACCGCGCCCACCAGGCGCACCCATAGCCGGGCAATCGCCGGGATGGCGGCAATCGTCTCGTTGGCGCGCAGGACGATCCGGCGAAGGCGAGAGGTCACTGAGCCTCTACTATAAACCGGGCGCCTCGAGACCCTGTGCCCGCCCGGAGTATGGATCGTTTCATCGAGCGGAATCCCGTGGCGTCCCGCGTTGTGCTTCCGGGCCGCGAGGACGCTGCGCGCGATCCACAATCAGCATCTCGACCGGGCCGCGGCCGGATTCCAGCTTCAAACCGAGCTTTTCCTCCAGCACCACGAAGAGGGATGCGTCCGGGCCTGTCGCGTCGACGGCGTCGTCGGGCAGATAGTCGAAATGGACATCGAAGCTTCCGGCGAAGCCAGTCCTGTCGATCACGGGACGCTCGAGAATTCCCGCCAGCACCTTCGAGAACTCCGGCATGCGGATGCCAGCCGCATCGACGCGTCCGCGCCGGACTTCAACCTTGCCGCAGCCGGCGGCGCAATCACTCGGCTTCAATCTGATGCCGCCCGCCGCGCTGGTCAGGTTGTAGACAGGAACCCGGCGGGCTTCCCGGTGCACGGCGAGGCCGAAGCGCTCTTTGAGAAGCGCCTGCAACGCCCGGGAGTCTTCCGTCCCGGCCTCGATATTCCACGGCTCGGAATTCAGCCACTCGGGTCCGCCCGCGACCCGAGATGCCTTCACGCCCCAGGCCTTTGCGATGAGCGCCCGAAGCGTAATGCCCGTGTTCTGCGCGAGGCAAAGAGCCGCCACGACGGGCACCGGCGCGAGATGTCGCAAACGCCTCAACAGTATGGATTGTATTCCGCGGTAAAGCACAAAGGCCCGGCGGTTCCGCCGGGCCTTTGCTCTGGCTGCCGATGCGGCTCTACTCTTCGCGCGTGACGTTCACGGTCACTTCCGCCGTCACATCCCTGTGCAGGCGGATCGAGACCTTGTGCTCGCCGAGCGTGCGGATCGGTTCTTCGAGGTGGATCTTCCGGCGCTCCACGTTGTACTTCTGCGCGGCGAGAGCGTCCGAAATGTCGGCTGCCGTCACCGAACCGAAGAGCTGATCGTTTTCGCCGGCCTTGCGGGCGATGGTCAGCGTTACGGCGCCGAGCAGTTTCGCGAGGTCCTGCGCTTCGCCGGCCAGCTTCGCTTCCTTGCGCAGATGCGCCTGCTTTTCCTGCTCGACGATCTTGCGATTGGCATCGGTCGCCGCGACAGCCAGCCGCTTCGGCAGCAGGAAATTGCGTGCGTAGCCCGGCGCGACTTTCACCACTTCGCCGCGCGAGCCGAGTTTATCCACGTCTTCTCTGAGAATGACTTCCATGTTCTCCGAGCCTCCTTACACCGCCGCCGCGAAAGGCAGCAGTGCGATGTTGCGCGCCTTCAGGATCGCGTCGCTCAGGCGGCGCTGGTGCTGCGCGCAGACGCCGGAAATGCGGCGCGGCACGATCTTGCCGCGCTCGGCGATGAAGCTCTGCAGCAGCCGCACGTCCTTGTAATTGATGTCGTCGATCTTCTCGACGCAGAAGCGGCACACTTTCTTGCGCCGGAAATACTGCTTCTTGCCGACTGCCGCGGCCTTGTCGCCGCCGGTCGGACGCTGGGAAGCCGCGATCGGTCTTCCACCACCGGTTCTGGGTTCTGCCATGATGAGATCTCCTCGTTATTCCTTTTCGGCTGCCGGGGTTTCGGCGGGCAACGGCTTCGCGGGCGCCGGGTGGGCTGCCGGCGGAGTACCGGGGGCGGGGTGAGCGGCTTCCGCCGCTCCGCCCAGCATCGCCTGCGCGATGGACGGCTGCGGCGCGGCCGCCTGCGGACGGCGATGGGCGCGCTTTTCCCGTTCCTTCTTCCGCTTCTCGAGACGCTTCAGCGTCTCATCGATGCGCACGGTGAGGAACTTCATCACCGCATCCTGCACGCGCAGGCGGCGTTCGAATTCCCGCACCGCGGACGAAGCGGCCGTGAACTGCATCAGCACGTAGTACCCTTCGCGCTGCTTTTCCACGCGATAGGCCAGCTTTCTCTTGCCCCATTTTTCGACCTTGTCGATGGTGCCGCCGTGCGAGGTGACATTCTTCGACATCTGGTCAACGAGGCCGTCGATCTCTTCTTCTGTCGCATCGGGTTTGACGATGAACAGATTTTCGTAGACTCTCATTCTTCCTCTGTTGTTACGCCCTGGGCGCGACGATTGAATTTCGCCATGGACTTTTCGACGCCCTCAGCAATTACGGATTCCGTCGCGTCGGCCGCGAGGTCGACGAACGCATCCAGTGTTTCGTTTTGCTGCCGGGTAAAACGCGACAGCAGATAATCTTTCCCGCTGGAAAGACGATGGCCGGGATGCACTCCCAGCCGGACCCTTGGAAAATCCTCGGTCCCGAGCTTGTTGATCACATCGATGACGCCGTTATGGCCCGCCGCAGAGCCTTTCGGCCTCACCCGGACCGAACCCCATGGCAACGCCAGCTCGTCGTACACCAGAAGCAGCTCTCCCGGCGTCACCTCATTGCGTTCCATCAGCGGCTTGATGGCCACGCCGCTGAGGTTCATGTAAGTCTGAGGTTTCACGAGCAGCACGGTTTTGCCACCGATATTCCCCTGGCCGACCAGCGCCTGGCATTCCCTGCGTGTGATGCGAATGCCATGGCGGGCGGCGAGCCGGTCCGCCACGAGGAAGCCCATGTTGTGGGGCGTCGCAGCGTACTCCTCGCCGGGGTTTCCCAGACCGGCCACGAGGAACATCCCCGATTATTTCTTCTTGCCCTTCTCGGCAGCCGCGGGAGCGGCGCCCTTGGCACCGGCGGCAGGCGCGGCGGCGGGCTCTTCCTTCTTGCCCTTCTTCGCCACTTCGGGCTCGGCCGGAGCCGCGGCGGCTTCGGCGGCCGGAGCTTCTTCGCGGATGCCGACGACGTGCGCGATCACCGCGTCCGGCGCAGTGAGAACGCGGACGCCGGGCTTCACCGGCAGATCCGATACGCGGATGTTATTGCCGATGACGAGTTCCGTCACGTCGACATCGAACTGATCCGGAATATCGTCCGGGATGCACTCGATTTCGATCGCGCGCGTGACCACGTCGAGCACGCCGCCCTGCTGCTTCACGCCCTTCGCTTCGCCGACCGTATGGACCGGGACGGAAACGCGCAGCTTGCGCGTCAGGTCGATGCGCTTCAGATCGACGTGCAGCAGATTGCCCTTCACCGGGTGATACTGCTCATCGGCGACGATGACCGGCGTTCTCTCAATGCCCGGCACATCGACGTCGAAAATCGAGTTGTGGCCCGATTTGCCGTGGATGATCTTCAGAATGTCTTTGGGGTTGACGCTGACCGACTGGGGGTCCTTGAAAGCGCCGTAGATGACGGCCGGGATCAGGCCGGTGACGCGCACGCGGCGCGCCTCATTCTTGCCGCGGCTCGAACGCGACTCCGCGGTGACTACCGTTTCAACTCTCAACTTCTCATCTCCTTCTGCAAGTCCGTTTCAGCGGCAAACGCGGCTGAAGCCGCGTCCACAATCCACTGAGTCGTGGGTTGCAGTCAACTACAAAAACAAAACGCTGATCGAAGTCTCTTCGTGAATCGACTGGATGGCGCGCGCCAGAAGGGGCGCCACCGACAGCGATTTGATCTTTCCGCACTTGTTCGCCTCCGGACTCAGAGGAATCGAATTGGAAAAGACCACTTCGTCAATCCTGGACTCTATGATCCGCTGTATGGCCGGACCCGAGAGCACCGCATGGGTCGCGCATGCCCGGACGCTCTTCGCGCCATGGTTGAGCAGCGCTTCCGCACCTTTCACCAGAGTGCCGCCGGTGTCGATCAGATCGTCCACGATCAGGCAGTTCTGGCCTTCCACGTCACCGATCACGTTCATCACCTCGGCAACGTTTGCTTCCTCCCGCCGCTTGTCGATGATCGCCAGCGCCCCATTGAGCCGCTTGGCCACCGATCGGGCCCGTTCCACACCTCCGGCGTCGGGAGAAACCACCGTCAGGTCGGGAATGTTCAGGGGCTTGAAGTAATCGATCATCACCGGACGGAAGAACAGATGGTCCACCGGACGATCGAAGAAACCCTGAATCTGCGCTGCGTGCAAATCCAGCGCCATGATCCGGTCCGCCCCCGCCGTTTCGATCAGTCTGGCGACGAGTTTGGCCGAAATCGGCACGCGCGGCTTGTCCTTGCGGTCCTGCCGCCCGTACCCATAATAGGGTAACACTGCGGTGATTCTCTCGGCCGAGGAGAGCTTCAGGTTGTGGATGGTGAGCAGCAGCTCCATCAGGTGCGAATCGACCGGAGTGCAGGTCGGCTGCACCACGAAACAATCGGCGCCGCGGACGTTTTCGAGGATCTGCGTATTGATTTCGCCGTCGGCGAAGCGCTTGAGCTTCATCAGGCCGAGGTCGAGACCGAGCTGCTGGCAGATTTCCTCGGCGAGACCGGGATTGGCGGACCCCGTGAAGATCTTGATGCGGTCCGGGTTCATCGCGCGTACAGGCTTCGGGGAGGCCAGGGCTCGCGGTTGCTGCTGGTCTCGTGTGACGGTGCGAGATGTTGCTTCAGTGCTCGTTGCCATTGGGAGCGATACTCAGAGCGGCTTACAAACGATATCGGAAAAACCCTTTCGCCCGGGAAAGAACCTCTGGCAGCTTCGAGAGTGGCCCGGCCGGCGAACACTCCAAAGATCGCCGAGCCGCTACCCGTCATCATGGCGTGCCTCGCACCGAGGCTGAGCAGACGATCCCTGATCTCGCTCAACTCCGGATGCCGGGCAAAAACCACTGCCTCAAAATCGTTCTCCGGAATGCCGGTCAACCCGGCCCACAACTGTCGCTGGAAAGTAACCAGTTTATTTTGTAACGCGATTGATGTCAATGTTGCGGAGAGATCCCGGTAGGCTTCGGCAGTCGAGGAATGGATGGCAGGGGCGACAAGCAGCGCGTGCGTTTTCGGGGGCGAAGGCAGCGGGTACAATTCCTCGCCACGGCCGAGCCCCAGAGCCGTTCCGCCGTGGAGGAAAAACGGGACATCGCTGCCCAGCCGGGCTGCGATCGAAAACAGGCGCTCGTATTCGATCGGGATTCCGGCCAGCACGGGCAGCGCCAGCAGGACTGCGGCGGCATCCGAAGAGCCTCCACCGAGGCCCGCGCCCGAGGGAATGTTCTTCTTGAGCTTGAATCGCACATCCGCATGAATCGACATGGCTTCGAGAGCAAGCCGTGCCGCTTTTTCGACCAGGTTGTCGGGGATCTCCGGCGTGCCTTCGATCACGATCCGGGTTTCGGAAGCGGGCGTGAAGGCGACATCCAGACGGTCGGCCAGTGAGATGGTCTGGAAGACCGTGCGCAGTTCGTGGTAGCCGTCCGGACGTTTGTAAAGAACCCGCAGCCCGAGATTGAGCTTGGCGAAGGCCCGCAGGCGGGCTTTGCGAGTCATTACTTGTCGTATTGCAGGAGCGAGAAGACCTCGTAACCGGCCAGCCGCGCGCGGCCCGGCAGGAAGGTCAGCTCGACCACGAACGAGAAGCCGGCCACAGTGCCGCCCAGATCCTCGACGAGTTGCGCCGCGGCTTTGGCCGTCCCGCCCGTGGCGAGAAGATCGTCGACGATCAGGACTCGCGTGCCGGGCCCGATGGCGTCCTCATGGATCTCGAGCTTGTCGCTGCCGTATTCGAGATCGTAGGTGACGCCGGCCTTGGGTCCGGGCAGCTTGCCTGGCTTCCGCACCGGAACGAAACCGGCGCCGAGGGCGCAGGCGAGCGCGGGGGCGAAGATGAAGCCGCGCGCTTCGATCCCGAGAACCAGATCGACGGCGCGGTCCATGTGGGGCGCAGTCATGCCGGCGATGGCGAGCCGCAGACCCTCCTTGTCTTTCAGGAGGGTGGTGATGTCGTAGAAGAGAATTCCGGGTTTGGGAAAATCGGGAATTTCGCGGATGAGACGTTTGATGTGCGTAGAGGTATCTGGCAATTGAGTCAATCCACTCGGAAGGAACTCAATTGTTGCACGGGCGCTTCCCGCTGTTCAACCCCGCGCACGTGGGCCATGCGGGGGCCCATGTGCAGGTACCCGGCGAGCCTGTCGAGCAGGGTGACCGTTCCGATCGCGTAGACCTGAACGGTGCCATCGGCTTCGTTGCGCACCCAGCCGGCGAGCCCGAGCTCACTGGCTCTCAGATACACAAAATTGCGGAAACCGACGCCCTGCACGCGTCCCGAGACCACCCAGCGCCGTGCTTCCTTCTGCTGACTCAGTGGACGATCGTCTCCGGTTCGGGGATTTTCGGCGCCGCTTCGATCGATTCCTTCACCGCTGCGCGCAGATCGCGCAGCATGAACGGTTTCAGGATCATGCGGAAGCCTTCCTCCAGCACGTAGCGCTGCACCACCTGGCGTTCGTGGAATCCGGACATGAACAGCACTGGAACGTGTGCATCGAGCGCGCGGAGTTTGTCGACCAGCATCGGCCCGCTCATGCCGGGCATGACCACGTCGACCAGCACAAGGTCGGGACGCGGATACATCGAGCGGAACGCCTCGATGGCCGCTTCGCCGCGACTGGCGGCGGCTACGCGGTAACCCTGATTGCCGAGATCCTCCTGGAGGATGTCGAGGATCTCGCGTTCGTCATCAACTATCAGCAGTAGAGGGCTCACGGGGCCAATCTATCTTGGCGGAGCACTCGGTACAAGCCTCCCGGGGACCAGTGAGTACTGGTCCTCGTGCCAAATCGCACCCGGAGGGCGGCTTCGGGGTTTAATAAAGGTGTGAAGCACATGAATTCACGACGCAGTTTCCTGATCGGTCTTACGGGCGTGGCCGCGGGTCTCTTCCGGGAGCGTTTGTTTGCCGCGCAGGATTTCTGGAACAGGAAGAAACCCGGAGAATGGTCAAGCCAGGAAGTTCGCCAGCTCGTCACCAGATCGCCGTGGGCGAAAGATGTCCGGGTGGAACTCAAAGCGGCGACGCGCGGCGGCTACGATGGCGGAGCGGGTACCGAAGAACCGTCCCGGCGCTATGAAGTCGTGCAGCCCGGAGGGCCCATTCCCATGGGTCCGGCGGGTTCCGGGCCGATGCCCGGCATCGCCGCCCCGAGCGACAGCGAACTGCCCGGACAGATCGGGGATGTGCGCCGCGGCACCGGCGGGAATATCCCCATGGAGGCTCTGGGCGCCACGGTCCGGTGGGAAAGCGCCCAGCCGCTGGTGGACGCTCTGCACACGCAGTTTCCGGCCGATTTCGCGGAACACTATGTGATCGGCGTCAGCGGTCTTCCGGTACTCGAAGGCCGGCCATTTCAGGTGGGCGATGAAGGCATGATGGATCGTCTCAAGGCCTCGGCCACTTTGCAGGCGAAAGGCAAGAGCCCGTATCAGGCCGGCGTGGTGTGGCGTTCGAGGGCGGGCACGTGGTTCGGATTCGCCCAGGAATCGATGCCGCTTACGCCATCGGACCGCGACGTCATGTTCCTGTTCCGGGCCAACCAGCTGGAACTGCGGGCCACCTTCCAGCCGAAAGAAATGCTCTATCTCGGAAAGCTGGCGGTTTAAAAGAGACTTCCCTGACCCTCGTCGGGCGCGCCTTTCTTCTTCTTGCCGCGCAGGGGGCTGCCGACGACCCCCAGCACCTGGATGCTTCGGAGCGCCTGGCGCGGGACGAAAACGCGCTGGTTATTGCCGTCCGGCTCCGGTGGCGTGACGGTGAAACCGGAGACTCCCGCGGAGAGCAGGTCATTGGGCAGGATCCCGTCGAGAACCTCGTTGTCCCGGAAAACCATCCGCACCCAGAGCCCTTCCAGCTTGGGTCGGGTCAGAAAAATCCGTCGCGGCTCGGGAGGCGCCTCGAAATCCTGTACAAAACAAACGCTTTTGACCTCTTCGTAGGGGACGAGGATCAATTGTCCATCGGGTTTGAGGAGTTCGAGGTGAAGGGGCTGTAAGTAACTGAAAGGATTGACAAAACCGGCCAGGCTTTCGCGCTCGAAGCGGCTGATGACGACTTTTTTCACCGTTGAACTGGCCACAGCTTAGAAATCAGTCATCCGAAAAGATTTAAACATTTTCGCCGGTATTGTATCATTGCACGAAGGTGACGCATTGATTACGGATGCCCGGGTTAAAGAACCCGAATCCCCGATGTCGCGCGCGATCGCCGCATTTCTCGGCTTCTGCCGGATGGAAAAGGGGTTAGCGCGCAATTCGCTCCTTGCCTATGGCCGGGACCTCACCTCGTTCCGCGCCTTCGCCGAGCCCCGGACGCAAGGCGAAATTCCTCAGGCGGAACTTGTACTCGAATACCTCAACTCGTTGTATTCTCAGGGGATGAGCAGCAGGTCGATCGCCCGGCACCTGAGTGCGGTCCGCAATTTCTACCGTTATCTTCTCGCCGAGGGGCGGATTGCTTCCGATCCGACCGAGCACTTGACCACTCCCAAACAGTGGAATACCATACCAAAGTTCCTGAACCAGGAACAGGTGGAGGGCCTCGTCGCTGCGCCCGACGAGCAGAAGCCCACCGGCCAGCGCGACCGCGCCATGCTCGAACTTCTTTATGCGACCGGCATCCGGGTCTCGGAACTGGTGGAACTGCGCGTGTCGAATGTCGATACGGGACTGGGCTTGATCCGGGTCACCGGCAAAGGGAACAAACAGCGCATGGTGCCGGTGCACGAGCGCGCCATTGCCGCCGTCACCGGCTATCTCCGCGAAGGCCGTCCCGCGCTGCTGAAGGGCAGGACAAGTCCGTTTCTTTTCGTGACCGCGCGCGGCGGCCCGATGACCCGGCAGGCGTTCTGGAACAACCTCAGGGTCAGCGGCAAAAAGGCCGGCATCTTTCACAATCTCTCGCCGCATGTCTTGCGGCATACCTTCGCCACCCACCTTCTTGAGGGAGGCGCCGACCTGCGCAGCGTCCAGACCATGCTCGGGCACGCCGACCTCTCCACTACCGAAATTTACACCCACGTCGTCCGGTCTCGCCTGCGGCAGACCCTGGACCAGCATCATCCGAGGGCCCACTAATGAGCGATTACATGTTCATCCTCGAAAGTCATCTCGACGCCGCACAGAGCCGCGCGGTGGCCGAGATCCAGCGTCTGGCGACGGAAGCGACGATGAACGTCTGGCTCACGGGCGGAGCCATGCGCGATGTGTTGCGCGGCAGCCGCATCCTCGATCTCGATTTCACGGTGGAGCGCGATGCCGTGAAGATCGGAAAGGCGCTGGCTGCCGGATTGAAAGGCCGCGTCCTTTCCGAGGACCCGCTGAAGCGCTGGATCGAGCTGGAACTGCCCGGCGCGGTGCGGGCTTCCGTATCCAACGCGCGCATCGAGAAGTATTCAAAGCCGGGCGGGAAGCCGCAGATCGAGCCCGCCGGGATTCGCGAAGATCTTCTGCGCCGCGATTTCACCATCAATGCCATCGGGCTTTCGCTCAATCGCGGTTCGCGCGGTCTGCTGATCGATCCGGCCAATGGCCAGGCCGATATCGCCAACCGGGAATTGCGCGCCGCGCATCCGTATATCTTTTTCGACGATCCGCGGCGCATCTATCGCCTGATCCGGTTCGAGCACACGCTCGGCTTCACCGTGACGGACCGGCTGCGCACCCAGTTCGAGAACGCGCTGCTCGAAAATTATCAGGACGCCGCGCCGGCCGAGGCGCTGGCCGATGAAATCCGCGCTCTTTCAGCCGGTCCGAATGCGGTGCCGGCGCTCGAAGCTTATGACAAAGCCGGTCTGCTCAAGGCGATTTCGCCCGCGCTCACCGGACCGAAGCTCAATACCGCCGGACTCGCACGTCTCGAGAAGGTGGCGGCATCGGTGGTGCCCGCGGGCACATCCGACGGGTTCCTCGCGTTTCTCGATGTGCTTCTCGAAAAGCTCAGCCCGAAAGAGAGGGCCGAGGCGCTGAAAGTGTTCCATCTTTCGAGCAACGAAGCCGAGGCGCTGGGCAAACTCGAGAAGGCCGCGAAGAAGCTGGAATCGGCTCTGACGGCGGCGGGTGCGGTCCGCCCCTCGCAGATCTGGGAAGCGATTTCGCCGGCGAGCACCGCGGAAGTCCTCAAGGTGCTCTATTCGTCGGCGCACCGCGCTCTGCCGGACCGCGTGCGGGCCTATTACGAGAAGTACCTGCCGATGTCGCTCGAAATCACGGAAGACCAGGTGGCCGCGACCGGCGTGAAGCCCGGTACGCCGAAATTCGAAAAGGCGATGAAGGCGATGATCGCGTCGCATCTGAATGCCCGGCCGAAGAAGGCGCCGGAGCCGGAACCCGCTCCCGCCCCGGAACCGGTGGTGGCGGCAGCGGGCGTGCGCGGACCGAAACGCGGAGCCTGATACATCAGCTTCAATCCGAACTGAATCTGCCGCACGGCGGAAGTAAACCCTCCCGACCATCCTGCCAACGCGAGATTCCGGAGCAATGACTTCCAGGTTACTGCAGGTTACTGATGGATAACTCAGGCCGGGAGAGCGACGACGGGAGTCGTCCGGCCGCGAATCAGACTGAACAATAAAGCCAGCGTAACTCCGGCACCAAAGCCGGACGCGGCAAAAATCGCGCGGTTGGGTTTTACCGGCTGTTCGGGGAGGCTTGGCGCGTCGAGCACGTTCAGTTGAAAGCCGGTAGAGCCCGACCTCGCTCTCTGCTGCGCGAGGTTTTCGTAGTACTGAGGGCTGTTCGCGGGATCTTCGATGCCGAGTTTTCTTTCGAGTTCCGCGACGCGAACTTCGAGACGCATCATCTCATCGTTATCCGCGGCCGTGACGGACGGCGTTCGCTGGCCGTTGAAATTGGCCTCCTGGAACTTCGTGACCAGCGCCTGGACGGTCTGCTGCGTCTTGTGCGGATCGTCGTATTGGAAGCGGATGACAAAACCCACCCAGTCCCTGCTCGACATGCCAGGATGCTCCACCGGCTCGATGCGGATATCGTGACGCATCGATTCGATGACATCTTCGAGCGGTTCACTGCGCCGGAGGTTCTTGTACAGATCGAGCCGCGGGTCCTGAATAATGGCCGAGAGCGTGGTGCGGCTCGTGACTTCGGTCTCGAGGCGCATGTACATGCCGGGCAGAGACCCCTCCGGTGCGGCGCCCGGGTGTGCAACGGCGAGGGACATCGCTGCCTGACTGGCGTACTGCGGCGTGACCAGGTATGAGCCGCCGAAGCCAATAAATAGTCCCGCCGCGGACAGAAGCAAAACGCGTCGTCTGAAGCTGAGTGAGGAAAGCTGCATCTTCATGGCGCCTCCAAACAGATCGAAGAGGGAAGACCAGCGGGGCGGAGCATCCTCGAGCAAAGCCTGAAACTCCTCACCGTAGCGTGCGCGCCACTGTGCCGGGTAAAGCCGGATGAGGAACCGCGCCATTCGCCTCATGCGTGTTTCAACCTCGTGAGTCCGGTACGCACCACCTGCTGGAGCCCCGCCAGTTCGGCCTGCAGATGCTCGCGCCCCGAGGGCGTGATGCGATATGCCTGACGCCGGTCTTTCGGTCCCACGGGCTTGATCCAGCCGCGTTCTTCAAGCCGCGTGATCGCGCCATAGAGCGTCCCCGGACCGAGCCGCACGCCCGCGAACGCTTCGACATCCTGCATGATGGCGTAGCCATGCCGGTCGGCTTCAGCAAGGCTCGAAAGAACAAGAAGGGACGGATCAGACATATCTATTACGTGATACGTAGTAACGTATCACGTAATAGTCAGCCGTGCAAGGCGTTGATTTTCCCGGCGAGCGCGAAATCCTTCTCGGTCAGTCCGTTCACCGAATGCGTGTAAATCGTGATTTCCGCTCTGCCCCAGGTGAGAAAAACGTCCGGATGATGCCCGGCCTCTTCCGCCAGCGCGCCCACACGGTTCACGAAATCGAGGGCTCTCTGAAAATCGGGGAACCGGAAAACCCTGTGAATGTGATGCTCTTCGACGATCTCCCAATCGGGCAGATGGCGATGGTGAGCGCTGAGAGCGTCGCCTTTGAGGGCTGCTGGCATACCGGAATCATACAGCGTTTAGACTGAAAAAAGACAATGAAGCTTGCGCTGGCCAGACAGGCCGCTTATGGCGCTCTGCTGGCCGTGGAACGGGGCGCGTGGTCGGCCGAAGCACTGGCCGCGAAATCGCTGCACCTCGAGCCGCGCGACGCCGCTCTCGCCTCCGACGTCCTCTTCGGCACCCTCCGCCATCGCGGTGAACTCGACTGGCTGATCGCGAAATATTCGAGCCGCGCCGTCGACCGCCTCGATACCGAAGTGCGCATCGCGCTCGAAATGGCGCTCTACCAGATGCGCTTTCTCGACCGCATCCCGGATCACGCCGCGGTCAATGACGCGGTGGAACTCACGCGCCGGGCCGGGAAGGAGCGGTCGGCTTCATTCGTCAACGCGGTGCTGCGGCAATCCCTGCGCGAGCCCGCTGAAGCGCCCGACGGAGAATCGACGCCGCGCTGGCTGCTCGACCGCTGGATGGCGCACTATGGCGAAGTGACCGCGCTGGGCATCGCGCAGGCAAGTCTCGAAAAGCCGGCGCGCTACATTCGCGTGGGCAGCGCCGAACCGCCCCGGGGCGCCGTCGCGACGGACGTTCCCGGCTGCTGCCGGCTCGACACGGGAGATGCGGGAAAATTCCGTTTTCAGGACATCGGTTCCCAGGCGGTTGTGCCGCTGCTCGATCTGCAGCCGGGGCAGTCGTTCCTCGATGTCTGCGCGGCGCCCGGCAACAAAACCGCACAGGCGATGGAGAGCGGCGTTCACGCGATTGCCTGCGACGTTCACCTGAGCCGCGCGCGCATGCTCCTCTCGCTCGGCATTCCCGTCGTCGCGGCCGATGCCTCGCGGCCTTTGCCATTTTCAAAGCAGTTCGACCGCATTCTCGTCGACGCGCCCTGTTCCGGCACCGGCACGCTCGGGCGCAATCCGGAAATCAAATGGCGGCTGAAGAAAGACGACATCTTCGATCTGCGCCGCCGCCAGAAAACGATCCTGCGCAACGCGCTCGCACAGCTTGCACCGGACGGTATCCTCGTCTATTCCACCTGCTCGCTCGAACGCGAGGAAAACGAGGACGTGGTCGCGGCTTCGGGAGCAAAGGTGATCCGCACGCTGCAGCGCATTCCGGGCCGCGACCCCGGCGACGGTTTCTTCGCCGCCGCCCTGCAACGAGCCTGACGCCGAACTCCAGGAACCCGCGCCGTTCGGCGCGGCTGTTCACACGACCCGAAAATTTCTTTCAATCCCATCCACCCCGGGCACTTAGGGCTGCTTCGACATGCCACCTCAGCCCCTCTTTTCCACCTCGCCCTGCTACACTCCAGGCCGAAAGGACCCCTCCGCGTGCGGCCAACCGTCATTATGAAAGAAACGCCGCCGCAACCGGGTTCTAACAGGTTGCTGAAAAACATCGGGACACACCAGACTGGCGCCTTTTTCGCCCCAGAAGTTTGCTGAAAATACGTGATTTGGCATGGCGAAA
>Ga0187771_10001231_pt1 | contig 16934 bp, 23 predicted proteins | sample 0116_SJ02_MP15_1_FD_133139 | JGI IMG/M metagenome (GOLD analysis project Ga0187771, IMG submission 133139) | Tropical peat soil microbial communities from peatlands in Department of Meta, Colombia - 0116_SJ02_MP15_10_MG | ecosystem: Environmental > Terrestrial > Soil > Wetlands > Peat | place...
ATGAGCTCCCATCCACGGTCATGTTGTAGTCCAGTATTGTACTTGCGCCTTCCCATTCTTCTTTGAGGGTTCCGCAGGGAAGGGGATGTCAAAACTTTCGTCTACTAGGCGATTGGACGGCAGATTCGTGTCCGGAGGACGCAGCTCTTTTCATAGGGCCCGCGGCCCTTCTTGTCGCCGCGGCCGAGCTGCAGGGAAATGGCACGTATATTTTCAACTGCTTGAATACCTCTTTGCCGTTACTGTCTTTCGCGGTCACTTCCCTGACCGGCCGGTTGAAAGGTGGTCAACCGTCCGCTTCGCCGTGGCCCGCTTTGTTGATCATCGCTACCTTCACGGCTGCCTGGGGGACCATCCGTGAGCCGTCGGGCCACTGATATCCCCTGGCCTCGACTTTGAAGTCCGCGGCCGCATTTGCCATGCCGGGATCGCTGTAGCTCTGCATCGTGTGTCCGATTGAGAACTGCTGTCTGAATGGGATCTCCGCAAGACGATTGAGGGGCTTGCGGGGCAGTCACCATGCGAGTGTTTCGGGTAACATCATTTTCGAACATTTCGATCAATCTTCTTCCCTGTGCAATGCCGGGTTTTTCTATATATCTATACAGATAAAATGACACAAAGGCGACAACAGGAACAGGGCACAGGAAGTGTAGAATACTTCCCAGGTTCGACTGAGGGAAAAGGCCGCTGATTCCCAACTGGCGAAACAATTGTAAAATTGCAAACTGTACGAGGTACATGCTGAAGCTCAGCTTTCCCACAAGAGTAGTAATTCGATTTACCAGAAGTCGCGTAGGCCAGTGTGCCAAGAGAAGCACAAAAACAGAAAACATCCCGCCTGCAATTAAATGATGCGGTATTATTGAAACGGGATAAAGGAATAATGTGAGGAGAACAACGAACAACATTCCACCGATGATAGCGATTTGCCTGCGAGGGTAATTCTTCGTATATATGAAATAGGATAAAATGCCCATGAAGAAAATCGGCAGTTGGCCGAGAATATTCCAGACAGAAAAATTCTGCAGAAGGTACTGCTGATTTTCTGGGTAAAAGAACAGATGCGGGACGAGAAGGAGATTGAGACCATATAACACCAGGCTCATGATAAATAAGAAGAGGAATGATTTTATAGATTTAATGTACGAAAGGAGAAATGGCAAGATAAAATAAAAACTCATTTCGACAGCGATAGACCACCCACTGGGGACAATCGAGTTTATCGTTTCCGGATGGAATCCGTGAAGGAAGAGCGCAGTCGTTGGAACAAACCACTACTTGATGCCAGTCGGTGCCCAGTACCGTGGAGAAAACCCATTCAGGACGACCAGGTAGAGCAATATGGCAACATAAAACATCGGAGCAATTCGAAAAAATCGTCTGATAAAAAATTTCTAACGGGAAACATCTCATGGGAACTTCGAGCCATCCAGGACATACAAAGTGTCAGCGAGCTGACTACATAGAAAAGCTGAACTCCTTTGTCACCTTCACTCATAAACCATTGAAGCGTCGAGGTGGTCGGCGCAACCCTCTGTGATGAATGCACGAGGATTACTGCAAGTATTGCCAAGCCTCGGAGCGCATCGATAAAGTCGTATTTTTTTATGTCTGTCCGGGGCATGCTCTCTAACCTTAACCAAGAGGCCTACCGGGTACCGTTCCGATGATTCTAGGATATATACCAGCCTTTGCTGATGCCTGTCAATACTTGCTTTTAGTTCGCCTCTGGTACTTTCCGGATCTTTCTGAGGTGAGCAAGGACAGCCTGGAATTAACTGCTCTTGAAATAGTATGATTCAGTAATTTGTAAAGAAACTATCGGGAGTATTTTTTATGGCATGCCGACCGAAGCAGAACGTAAGCTGCTATGTTCCGAGGATATGCAACTTCTAGCGCTAGAGGGGGGGACCACTTATAAGCGGAATATACCATTATAGCCACGATGCAAACATTTATGTGATTACCTGCAGGCTCTCCCTTCAAGGATTTGTCGGGCCGGCTGGAAGGGTTCACCACGCTGTAAGGCCTGACAAGCAGGTTCATGAGCCATCGTCCACGCGATGTCTTGTCACTGCAGCCTCTGAATGTTTTCGGGTGTATTAATGGCAGGCGAGTTTACGTTCGAGGTAACCTCATACATCTCAAGTTCGTCAGAGGGGTATGGTCGTAACATCTTGACCAGCACGGAATGGTCTACGATATCATTGCTTAGCCAGTCAGCATGCTTCTCTTGAGGCAAAATTACGGGCATTCGATCGTGTATCGGCCTGATGAGATCGTTTGACTCCGTCGTGATAATGGTATTTGTACATATTTCCTCACCTTCGGGTGAAATCCACCTATTATAGAGCCCGGCCATGGCAAACGGTTGCTCGGATTTCAGCCTGATGAGATACGGTATCTTGCTTTTACCCTCTTTTTTCCATTCAAAGAATCCATCCGCAAGCACAAGACACCGTTGCTTTAGAAAGGCCTGCTTGAAGCTTGGTTTTTCTGCAACAGTTTCAGCCCGCGCATTGATCATCTTATATCCGTCAGAGATATCCTTGGCCCAAGATGGAAGAAAGCCCCATCGGGACTTTATCAACTGTCGTTGGCCCTTTTCTACCGCAATGATGATGTCATGACTCGGTGCCACGTTATAACTGGGTTTATAATCGATGTCCCATTCGACAATTCCGAACAGCTTAGCAATGATCTCGATGGCGCTGTGAATTTCAAATCTTCCACACATGATTTATCTCCGGTGAAGACGATAGAAAATGTTCACAGTAGTGTCCATCACCGTTTCCCCTTGCGCAACTCCAAGAGCTGAAGCGTCCGAATATCCCGCTCTCCCTGGAAATACTTGCTCAGAACACGAACAAAGAGGGAGTCCGGATCTGTTACACTCGCAAATAGTGTCATCGACGATTTCAGCTTCAGGTTGTCAGGGTAGCCGAAGATTTCTGAGGCTGACCGTCCCTCAATGGTCAAAACTGCTTTCGTGCATTCTATCAACCTTGAACCGAGAATAGGGTGATTCAGGTAGCTCCGAGCTTCATCGATGCTTTTTATTGCGTAGTATTCAGCGGTCTGACTGTGCCCCAAGCCGTCAATCTGCGGGAATATGAACCACATCCAGTGCGTTCGTTTCGTGCCATTCTTGAGCTCTGTGATAACATGATGATAAACTTCGTCTTGTGCACGTATGAAACGACTTAAGCCGAAAGGGTCTTCACGGCCAGTCGGATCGTTTTCTGTTATCACGCCTGACCCCCGGTTTTGTCCGACAAATCATTGCGTTATTCCCATCGAAAACAAAGGATTCATCTTTACCACAGTGCCATTGTTCACCTGCTTTGCCGTGGTGATTCTTTGTCACGGCTGCAGAGCACTGACTTGAAATATGCATCAAGCAGACACACGCACACTCTGCGCTGAGGTGAGCGACAACCATATCTAGTCATAATATACCACGTGCAGCGAAACGGTTTTCGATAAAAAAAGGGGCTTGAAATAATCAAGCCCCTCAGGACAGCATACGTTCCCGTCATCTGGACTATGCATCTGTCATCATCCCTCTTATCTCTTTTTCGGTAATAATCATATTGTGCGATTTTTTTGCATGTTTTGTAGCAATGTCCACGATTTCCTTTTCATCATGGCTTTGTACCAGAAAGCCACATTTCGGGTCGCATTCAATTTTTTTTAACTTCTGCGCCATGATCATCGCCTCCCGTTATAATTCACATCTCGGTTTTTATGATAGAGCCTTATTGCTTTACTCAACGCTCAATCTGGCTCCTCCTAAATCATACATCTTTCTTCAATGCATAATCAACCATGCCTTGAAAATCCACAACCACAGCTGGTTCATTACCGACCACCCAGCCGTCATGCCCTGTCGGCAACAGAGATACATCACCAGCCTTACAGAGGATCTCCGTTCCATCATCCATCTTCGCGATCATCGTTCCCGACACATGATACTGGAAATGGGGAGCTTCACAACTCTTTGTCTTGACCAGAGGCTGCACGGAGGTCGACCACTTCCAACCAGGTTCAAATGTCGCACGGCCGATCACGGCCCCCCCGATTTTTATGAGCTCCAGCTTTCCTTTTGGAAACGTTCTCACTTCATCAGGTTTTGTGAAATGCTTGAGTTCCGCAACGGGTGTTTTTACCAACATAGAAACCACCTCCTTCTCCAAAAAGCGGAAAACAATACTGTATTACTCCTGTATTTATTATACCCCATTTCCAGTAAGTTGCAGTACGAAGAGCTGATGCCATGATCTTGGAGCCGATGATGATTTTCAGGGGAGTCGTTCTAAAGTTGTAGCAAGTGATGCTATGAACCGAAAAAAAGGAGAAAATATCCCTGCCTGCTACTTTGTTGTATGCGGTATCCCGTACAAGCATTTTTGCAGCCACCTTCACCAAGCTCTTCCGGCTTTCATCCAAAGACAGGAGTGGCTGCTACTGCTTGGTGAAGCGGTCCCGACGTCGTCCCGAGACCGTTATCATAAATCGTCTTCTTTGCCGTCACCAGAGGAGGAGCGATGTCATCTTTGTGCTGTTTTTAGTTCCATCTTCTTTGCGACCATGTCTACAACCGGCAACGCAGGTACTTTCTACAGGCCATAGGTGGCCTCCAGGTTAATATCTGCTGGCACGGCAGCAAGCAGGGCTTCGGCGTCTTCCTGGCCAGCCTGGCGATATCGGAGCTTGGCGTCAATAACGACGTGTTTGCTATTTTTCATCGGTGTCACGCCGTAGTAGACGTCCCTGAAGCTCCGCGGTGGAATGCTATCATGACGGGAGAATGAAGTGACGATCCATGGGTCGATGGCAAAGTGAAAGTCCTTTCCCCTCCCATCAGAATTGAGTAGCGGCGTGTCGGGCGTTAGATTCCCCGTTTCATCCGGCAGGCCGCTACTCAAGAGGACATTTCCTTTTCATCCCGCATGGTGACTTCCAGCCACATATGGCGGACATTGGTGAGCGACGTGGGCAAGTTGTGGCCGGCGCGGATGTTCTTGACTCTGAACTTGACCTCGGTGAGCCGGCCGTTGCGGTAAACGGGGAAAATCTCCAGGTCCGCTGCTGATTTAAGGCGCGCAACAGCCAATTCATATTTTTGCGTGAGATTTGCGGCCAGCTCTTTATCACCAGCCTTCTCTGCTGCATCCTTCGCCGGGTAATAGAGAAGATAGGTCGCGCCGTTAATATAGTGATGTACTCATGGCGGGCCGGCTTCTGGAAGGTATCTGCTAACCGCTTGAAGATCTCGAGATTTACCAGGTGGCAGTCTTGGCACATTGATCTCCTTCTGGGCAGAAGGGCCATGCTTCTATTCGAGATAGGTCGCCTCGACCGGGAAGTGGCTGTCGTAGTGATAGGCTGGTGGCACGAGGCACAGAGATCGGACTGGAGGCCAAGCGGGAATTCCCTGCAATCATGAAAACCTCCGCCATAGACTTCAGATATTTTGAAGGGGCCGCGCTTAAGTAATGTTACGCTATTCTTCGTGTCAACTCCCGGCGTAAGAATGAAGGAGCTGTTCTCTGGTTCATGGGTTGGCGTCTGCCAGTGGGTCACCCCATTTATGGAATGGCAGATGTCGCAGGAAACCCTTGCTAGGGGCCAGCGGACTCAGGCCTGTAAGGCCGGGGCCCTTGATCTCGCCGGTCAAGATACCGGCCGCGGAATGGCAGCCTTCACACTGGCGAGTGACCTCGTGCCCTACTGCCTTGAAGCATTGATGAGTTCGCCCTGGTAGACGGGGTCCTGGAACGAGAGTGCATGCCCCGACACTGTCCACTCTTCGTATTGCTGGGGATGACAGCCGGCGCCTGCTGCCGGCTCGGTGAATCCTGCGTTCGACTTATTCCACTTGATCAAGGACGGATAGTAAGGGTAGAACTCATGATCCACTTCAAAAACGGTTGAAGCGGCAAAAACGGGACTGAACGAACATACAACGATAGCACAGAGAAACAGACAGATCGTGGATCTTTTCATGATAACCTCCCCATACGATGTGCCTTATTAGGGGGAAATTATCCCGAATCCGCTTGAAACACATTCCTGAAATTACACGTAACTTTTAAAGAATGTCTCCAACGTTTGTCTTGCCTCTGCAGCACGGTTTGAAAATCGCACACCATACTGGTTGGCAGCAGATCGAGCCGTAGGGTAAACGGTTCGTACGATTTCTCCCTCCGCCTCGACGTGGGTCCCATTGGGAAGGAAGAACGAACAGACAGCCTTGTCACCGCAGTTGAGGATCAATCCCGTTTCAAGGAGTAGGCCTGTGGAACTTATGTCATGGAAGCAGCACATATGCGTTGTATCAACTGGATTTCCGCGAACTGAGACTTTCCCGTTAACCGAGATCCGCATGCGCGATGTTTTCCGCCAGGAAAGGTCGAGGAGGTCTTGCGTCTTCGCCAGAATTAACGTGGGGTTCACCGGTCCCGTGATCACGGCATCCGCCATGCAACGGGCACAGCGTTCAATCGACTTCATGTTATTTGGGCTGATCATGAGCACACTAACTTGTCGGAGTTCCGTGCTTTTTCTGATCCTGGAGAAAAGAAGTTCGCTGGTCATTCCGGGCATATCTAGCTCAGTTATGATCAGGTTTACCTTATGGGCGAGATGAAGCTCCAGTGTTTCGTCGTTCGAACCTGTCGGAAGTACAATAATATCCTTCCGGTTTAATAAACTATCCTTGTCTTGCAGCAGCTTATAAATGTCCTCTGCAATGATTATTTTCATCATGGCTATTTCCCCACACCGTAACCTCAGTCATCACGAATCAGAGAAGGCCTCTGAATATCTGCTTCCCGATTTAGTTCAATACTTTTATTTTCAATTATAGTATAGCCGGAACTTGCCCCTTTTGGGGTATCAATTCTCAGGAAATACTTACGGGGGTAAACACTAACTGGAGGTGCCAATCCGAATAAGAGTAGCTCGGTGGGAGTCATGAATGCGGATTGATACTTGAAGTACTGCCAAGAAGGGAGACAGCAACCAGGGTGGGTTGTAGTGCTCGCTTTGAGAGTATCTTACAAAACCTTAAATGAAGTAATTTTCGATCACAAATTTTGAATAGTGTTCATCGTCAATGCTGATAAAATATGTTTTTACACTACGGCTTATACGGTCGATGTAATAATAACCGCCCTCTCTTACGACGCGGCCAGGGAACGCAAATTTCTCTCCCCGCTTATCAAATACGATATCCACCTGTCCTCCAAGAGGAAGCAGAAGCAGCGGGCTTCCGACCTTTACCCCGCCGTATGATACGTCAACGGTATAGACCGCATTTAATCCTCTCTCGTTCCTGACCCCCATCACGAATTCCCGTTTCATTCTCGGTCTGATCCTTTTGTCGTCTTTGTATGAACTCATGAGCGACCTCAATCTGCATAGAAGTAGTCTTCACCGATATCTCATCGTGTAAAGTCGATCTGGAACGTGTATTTCTGCATACAGGCTGCAATGTCCGGAAGATATAGATGCTGCAGATTGCACAAAGGAGCCTGCACCGCAAACCCCGACTGCGATTCCACACATGCAGTAGGCGTAGCACGTGGCGTTAAACTTCACACCGAATCACAAGAAATAGTGCACTCTCAATCTCCCAAAATGGATACTCCTGCCACGAACTGATGAGTGTGGAATTGAATTCTAGCGACAGGGGTATTCTATGAACTGTTTCATGTTATCAGACTTGAGCAGATTAATCAACTAAAGAGCGAGATTCTCGGCGCGCACATGTATCTGATTGTCTTCAAAAATCATGTCGATCCTATAGCCTTCTACGAGCGCGCAAGGGCACTTAAGCATTATCATAGTATTTACGCATGGACGATGCATATAAGAGGTACGGCAGACTTTTCGCGGCAACTTTCTCGGATGGTTACCTCACGGCCCGATGCGGGCTTTTAGGGCGGATGTTTCTGCCTTCATGACGAGAGTGATGAGGATCTCTGAACTGGATCATTTCCCTTGTCGCTTAGCAAGCAGGAAAGTAAAGCCTGGTTGATACAAATAAATATCAGCCGCTTCTGCCTGCGTCAGTCGCTTTTTTGGGTGAAATTTCAGAGATTAGCAACAACGTGGAAAGCATCGCTTTAACCGGTGCTCTTGTATACTGGCAGCGTGTTGTTATTTTCAAGGATACCGATGCCGCCTGTGCAGAATAGTGCAGGCATGAACGGGAAAGTTTGCTACAATAAATTTATGGATGTAGTCTGAGGCGGAACAATATCCGGGAGAAGACATGCATTCCAGCATGATCGAGATCAGAAATCTGTCAGTTAGCGTTGTCGGAAAAAGGATACTTAATGATGTGAACCTGCACATCGGGAAGGGGGAAACCATTGTCTTGTTTGGTCCGAACGGTTCCGGCAAGACCTCTCTTCTGAAGACGATCATGGGGATCCCTCAGTACAGGGTAGAATCAGGAAGCATTGTCTTCAAGGGTGAAGAGATCACGAACCGCAGCATAGACGAACGAGCGAGGCTCGGAATCGGCATCGTATTTCAGAATCCGCCCGCGGTAAGAGGGGTGAGGCTCAAAGAGGTGTTGCGCATCTGCATGGAGAAGAACGGATTGTACGGGGAAGAAAGGATCAGGAAGGACGCAGACGAATTGAACTTCACTGAATTTTTGGACAGGGACATCAATTTGGGCTTTTCCGGCGGAGAAATCAAGCGGTCCGAACTTCTTCAACTGCTCGCCCAAAATCCTGAGTTCATTATGTTCGATGAACCTGATTCGGGCGTGGATCTTGTCAATATCAATCTGGTCGGCAAGGTAATAAATGAATTGATCGAGAAAGATAAAAGGGAAGACAAGAGAACAAAGGGAGGGCTCATCATAACGCATGCAGGCTACATTCTGGATTATGTCAATGCCGACAGAGCATACGTTATGCTGAACAGCACGGTGAGCTGCTCCGGGAATGCGCGCGACATTCTAGGGGACATACGAGCCAAAGGGTATGAGGAGTGTGTAAGATGCCGAAGCTAACTATTAACGAAAAAGCGAGAGATGCAGAGAAAAAACCCGCTGCAATTGGACCGGATGTCGATCTCGCCGCATATTCCGGACAGGCTGACAAGTATGGGGAGATTCAAACGTTAAGGGGGCTGACCGATGAGGTAAGAGAGCGGGCTGTCACCGTGGGTATTGATGCAGAGGAGCTATGCAGGGCGGGATCATTTTTTCAGATGGACCATTCGGTCATACTCTCTTCGGCCCGTCAAACCGGCCTCGAGGTGATGGACATCACCGAGGCGCTCAATAAACACGAGTGGCTCAGGGATTACTGGTGGAATGCCGTGCAGGTGGACGCCGACAAGTTTACTGCCCAGGCCGAGTTGAAACAGAACCATGGCTATTTTTTGCGAGCACTGCCCGGGTCAAAGGCGGAATTTCCCCTCCAAGCCTGCCTTTATATGACACGGGAAGGCATTGCCCAGAACGTACACAATGTCATCATCGCCGAAGAGGACTCAGAGCTCGATATCATCACCGGCTGCACGGTTGCTCAGAAAGTGAAGTCGGGGCTCCATGTCGGCGTCTCCGAGATTTACGTTAAGAAGAACGCAAAGGTCACCTTTACGATGATCCATAACTGGGCAGAGGAGGTGGCAGTGAGACCGAGGACCGGCACGATCGTGGGAGAAAACGGCGTCTTCATGAGCAATTATATCTGCATGAGACCCGTAAAGACACTCCAAATGTATCCCACCGCGTACTGTGTCGGCGAAAACGCCACGGTCAGGTTCAATACCATTCTCCTCGCACCTGAAGGATCGAATATGGACGTGGGCTCCAGGGTCTTCCTCAGTGCGAAGGGAAGTCGGGCGGAGTCGGTTGCACGGGCGATCACGAAAGGGGGCGCCATCGTCACAAGGGGAAATTTGATCGGTGAAGTCCCCGGAATCAAAGCTCATCTGGAATGCCGGGGGCTCATCCTCTCCGAAAGGGGCTCGATCCTTGCCATCCCCGAGCTCGACGGCAGAGTGAGCGGCGTTGACATGTCTCACGAGGCAGCTGTCGGGAAAATTGCAGAGGAAGAGATCCAGTACCTTATGGCGCGGGGACTGACAGACGACGAGGCGACAGCCGCCATTGTCAGAGGTTTTTTGGACATTGAGATAAAGGGGCTCCCGGAGCACCTCAAGGGAGAGATAAAAAAGGCAGTCGAGATGGGGGAAAAAGAGGAACGACTTTTGTGAAGGAGTAATGTGCACAGAATGGCTGTGCCCTATGGAGAAAAGCTTCGTCATCGTAGAACCATCTTAAGAGGACAATACGATTCTTGGTATTCTGAAGCTGATTGCATCAGCTCATTTCTGGTACCATAAGACCGACAAATAGTGACCGGGCTGACATTACTACACTCGATTGTCGCGGGTGAACTTGAGCATTGATAGGTTAGCAACTAACCAGTATCTAATGGTTGTTACATCAGAATGATATTAAAGACTCGTAGGTACAGGGTGGACAGCAAGACCTGCAAAAAAGGTGAAAAATTCCGCTCGAAGTTTTTAGTCAACGTTCATTCCTGTGAGTGTTGATGCTGCCAACTTTATGATATCGCACAATGGCACCTCTACCCAGATTGACCGTGTCGTTCTCGCCTTTTATGTTTTGCGGTGACCGTTTGTCACGGAAAAAAGTTAAGGTTTACTTGCCATCGCTTTTTTCTTTCGGGCCGATCTGCTCATTCGTATCGCGGCGAGAATGGCCATACCAATGATCATCCCGGCAAGGAAAGATAATGCGATTACCATTGCAAGAGATGCATCGAAATGCCACGAGAGAAAGGAAACAGCTACAGACCCTGCATTCTGGATGGAAAAGATAACAACGATGATAGTCATAACAACAATGATGAACAATGAAAACATATGCCCTCCTGAAGTGGATTTTATCCTGATCTCTTATAGCCAATGAGCTACGCGGTCATTATTCATCGAGGTGGTAACCGAGCTTTTCGATACTGTCCTTCATTATCGTTGAGATCCTGTCCTGATCAACGATCTTTTCATCGAACCTGACAGCGATTTTCCCTTGCTCCACGTCGATGGACTCAACCCCATTCATGCCCCCAACAAAGCGTCGCAACGCTAGTGAGCATTCCGCGCAAAGATTATTACGTACGTTAAAGAATGCAATCTTCATGGCTCTTTGCCCTCCTCACATCAATTGCCCTGACGCTGCCCCTGCCTCATGGGTTTGCAAGGTCTTCTTGTACTCAATCGAATCCATTTCTGGTGATCTCGCCTTTATCATATCCTTTCTTTAAAATTCAAGTTGGTACTTTAATTATTGCATTGAATGGATACTGCAACGAGTATGTAGTTATTGACTGAAAACGATATCACCATATCCAGGGATCCACACAATATTTCTCACCCGGACCAAAATTAGGATCTCTGTGAGGTCCACCTCCAAGGCTGTAATGTTAAGTATGTGAAGCAGCTACCAAAGACAGCCTGAAACGTGCAATCAGGATACTTTTCTTAGTGGAGGGCTCGTCCACGGTAAAGCCGATTCGACCCTTACCCTGATTAATGGATAGCAAAGAAGCGTGCGAAATGTAAGAGTTAAAAAAAACAAAAGGTTACTGAGTCATCGTGAGGCGGAAACAAAGATAGCCGATCCCGAGGTCCGTGTTGCAGTAGGCACGAATGGCTGCCCTAACATTATCCGGTACGCTGACCAAGCCGCTGCGACGCAGCCGGGAAGCGCCGCTCTTTGCGCTCTGAGGGTGTTTTGCGAGTTTTTTTCTTGTAGTATGCCGGATCATACCCGTCCTGTACCCACTCCTACACGCTCCCGCGAACCATCCATGATGTGAACGACGCCGTTTTTCTCAGAAAATCAAACATGTATGCTTCTGGACAACTATATATCTGATTCAAGGCTAAGTCAATGCTGTCGAATGTTATGTTTCATGGGAGGAGGCGTTTGTGGCACAGAGCGAACGTCGTCAATTCACACAAGAATTTAAAAGGAATGCTATTAAACTGGTAAGAGAGAAAAGAGTTCCCGCGAGGCATGTTACGACTTATAGAAATCGAATAGGACACGCCGTAATATATAAGATATAAAGCTATAGATATTCTTACGGTCTGCTGAAAGGCCTCGCCACACAACTTGCCATATCCCCCCAGGTAAGGTTTTCAGTTCTAAGCCACATATGCCTGCCTATGCAATAAAGTGTTTAGTTGCGGGTATTTGAAATTGACAAATCTTTGTATCTATGATTGTGTTTAAATAATCCTCGATAAAGCTGCGATATTCTCAAGAAGGAGACGGAAAGCCGCAGGTCTTCATAAACCAAGATGGTCGGGGCCGCCGAAGTCTGTTGGAAGGGATCTGACATGACAGTACGCAAAACTTACTCAAGGATGCAAAACGCGGTCTGAGGAGAAGACATGGGAAGTGATAAAAACACTTTATGCCGCATTATCCCAACGGCCTTGTTTTTTTTCGTATGTGCTCTTCCTCTGGCAGGGTGCGGGCCAACGGTCTATACGGCATTTCAGGTGGATCCGCTCGTTGAGGGAAAGACCTTTTCTTCGAGGGAGCGACCTGCCGAGATCGCCGCAAAGCCGGAAAGAGATCTTCTTGCTGAAGGTTATGTACTGATCGGTACCCTCCTCGTTCGACAGGCAGAGGATGGTTCAAAGCGTACTGATCTGACGTCAAAGGTGCTGCGGGAGGCGGCAAAACGCGGCGGAGATTTGGTCATTCTCGAAAGCAATAATAAGCGGACCAGCGAAATGAGATACAAAAACGGCGGGTGCATCAAACTGGAAGAATATAAGCAGAGATTTTTGGAGGCTGGTGGAACGTATTGTGACCAAAACAACGTTTGCTATCCGCCCTACGGCTTTGAAACAGTACCTAAATGCAAAGAATGGGAACAGATACCGTACACCGCATACTTCACGGAAACCGAAGCAAAAGTTTTTCGCCGTGCATCCGCAAAGTGAAGGGCTTTATCCTTATCATGGCGATGCAGAACGGCAAAACGGGTCATGATCGCAGACGGCGCGGTCCTGAAAACGAAAGGAAACATGAAGAGATGGCCCTAACCGACTCCAGGTGGGCAAAGTACTATCTCTGCTGCGAGGAGGCGTTATGGGAGCAACATAGCGACAGGGTGCAGATGGTCCTCACAAGCCTAGACCGCGGGCCGGGAGAGAGCCTGCCAGTCTGAGGAGCGATCATACCAGTGCGCGCTGATAGTAGGCAGACATGACACCTTCGTTCCAGGATTTTCATAAGAGCCGTCATTAATGGGTAGAGACACAGGCTAAGGAGGAGAGCCATGGCAGTGTGGAAATGCAATAAGTGTGGCAATACCGTAACAATGGACGTTCCGCCCGATCTTTGCCCGTCCTGCAAGGAAAAATGCGAATATGTCGACGTGACGTGCTATATTCCCGAGTGCGGAGGTCCTGACTCGGGAAATGTCAATACGCAGGTTTTCAAGGCCAGCAGCGATCCTGATAAGGCATAAGGCTTCGATCGTCCGTAAGAGATCATCACGCGCATGCGGTGACCTCGCGGTGCACGAGGAGGAGATGGTGTTAGGGATACAAGGTGATGAGAAGCAGCGGGTTTCACCGGGAAGAGGTGTTCACTGCCTAAGATGTCTTCACATTATCATTCAAGATTCGTGACCTGCCATCGTCGAGGGAAAGTGTCTTAAGGGAAGCCGGGATTTCAAGCACTGGACTTTGGATGCGGGACGGAAAGGTGTACAGGAGTCGTTGCAAAAGCGGTGGGAAACTCCGAAACAGTTTATGCCCCGATAGCCACCGTTTGCAACTGAGGAAGTGAAGAAACGACCTAAAAGAGCGTATCAATAAAATAAGAACCATAATGGCGGATCTGAGGCACCGGCTTGCCGGATAACGGCATGGATATCGTCTTACTCTCCGACATCTTCCATGATCTTGATGATTCGACTTCTGTTCTGGTGGAATTGCAGAGGACGTTAAAGCCGGATGGATTGCTTCATTCTCGGATCGTCGCAGGAGAGAATAAGATATAGCAGCCAGGATGACCGGGAGTAGCTTGCTCAGGCAATCGGCAGCAGAGAAGAGGACTTACAGTCTTGTGTAGGTAACATAGATTCTCAACATGGCTGCTTCTTCCTCCCATGGCCCTTGGTCATCCATTCGTTGATCCCGCGCATTCCATGTTAAAGGGTGGTGTCTTATCCGTACTTTGGAGAGGAGAATCATATGGATTATTACTATAGTTATGTGCCCGGCAGATTAAGGATTGAAACGCCGTTCATCCGGGATAATCCGCAGAATGCGGCAATTGTTGAGAAGAATGTAAAAAGTTTGGAAGGGATAACGTCCGTAGAAACCAACCCTCTTACCGGCAGCGCTTTAATTCTTTTTGATGAAAATAAGATCAAACACGAGCGCATTATCGATTTTCTTGAAAAACAGGGTTATTTTATTCTGTCCAAGGCAAAAACGTCCGATGAAGTAATAGAGCAGGCAACTGAAAAGGTCCTTGACGTGGCAGAAAAAATAGTTGTTGACTCGGTTGAAGACGGGCTGGGAGAGGTCTGATATCGGTTCAAAACCGGCGCCCGCAACACAGGTGTCCGCACCAGACCGTTATGCGGGCCGCTGGCAGCATTAAGCATCTCTACAGTTATGTATGACCAGACGACTGTGCGTTTCTGGTGCGAGCAATATCCTCAGTGAAGGACTTACGCGAAAGTCCCTACGGTATAAGGACCTCCCGAGCTGCATCATCCAGCCTCCATAATAACGAAGCACCAGTGGCTGAATCTGGGGAGAAGATTTTCTCCATTTCATTTCTTTTTTAGTACTTTCCTGGGCGCCTTTCGAGGGGTTTTGGCATGCACTTCACTGCCCTTGCCTTCGAGTACCTTGATTTGCGCTTCAAGGTCTTTGATCCGTGCCACGATCTCCTTCGCCCCTGCGTCTTGCGCAGGGTTTTTTGCCTTGGCGCCGCTCATGAGGAGGTATGTTTTTGCGCCGAGGTCGCTAATCGTGTCGTGGATCTTCGCTTTGAGTCTTAAAACCTTATACTGTCGTTTTCCTTCTTCTGTCAGTTCCTCAGCTCTCTTCTGCACCTCGACGGCGCCTTGCTTCACTGCCGCCATGCTTTTTTCCAGCCTTTGCTGCAAGTCCTTCCTGATTGCGTCCCAGTTTAAACCCTCGAGATAGCCCATGCAGTCACCTCCTGTTTGAATGGAATACTCAATGTTATATCATTGTAGCATAAGAGAGGTTATTCCGGTGATACAATATAATAAGCAGTGATGAATTGAATAAGCGGCCATGAAGGTATGGCAGTCAATGCATCAAGAACGGCATCTATTCAATCAGCTCAGGTTTTCTTGCTGTGAAATCCCTGGGTCAGACCTTATCATCATTGCCGCCTTCCAGATGATCCCCGACCGGGAGGGGAACACACAGCGAGAGGTAAGAAAATATCGACATGGACGAAGAGCATCCAGCAAAAAAGGACACGAGTGAATGGGTGATCCTCCTGCACGGTTTGGGCCGCCTCAGACAGTCGATGCGTAGGCTCGAGCGGCATCTAAACAGCCTCGGTTATTCTGTCATCAACCTCCCTTATCCCTCAACAAAGAAAACGATCGAGGCAATCGCAGAAACAGATCTTGCTCGAGCCGTACAGAGCTGTGAAGCGCAGCGAGCGGAAAAAATCCATTTCGTCGGTCACTCCCTCGGTGGTATCATCGTCCGTCAGTACCTGCAGCGGCATTCAATGCCCCCGGGAAGCAGGCTTGTCATGATCTCCCCCCCGAACCAGGGGAGCGAACTCGTCGACCTCCTCAGGCAACTTCCCCTCTACCGCTGGATCACCGGACCGGCCGGCCAGGAAATCGGAAGGGGACCAGAGTCCATCGTCAATCGTTTGAAGCCGGTCGGACTCGACGTTGGCGTGATTGCGGGTAATCTGAGCATCAATCTCGTGATTTCCGCCTTCCTGGACGGACCTGACGATGGTGTGGTCTCGGTGAAGAGCACGACGCTGCCCGAGATGCGCGATTTCATAATTGTCAACAACTCCCACACCTTCATCATGAGACATCCGCTGGTGATGAGGCAGGTCGCACACTTCCTCAAGCATGGCAGGTTTGATCACAGCCGGACGGCTGATCTGGACAGGGCGTCGGTTTGAACGCTTGCCCCCTTTCCTGATGGAATTCTCAATACTGCCAGGACAGCCGGGGGGCCGGAGCGCTCCACGCATAGGCGGTATCGAGATAGCTTCACCAATCTAAAAGTACAGAGACTCCTTGTAAGGGTGCTGTTGGGTAGTCAGGAGGCGAGCAACCATGGCTAAAAAAAACATACTGGTTGCCTGTGCAATAATAGAACATCACGGCAAAATACTGGCAGTCCAGCGTAGCGAACTCATGAACCTGCCGCTCAAATGGGAGTTTCCCGGTGGAAAAATCAAACAGGGCGAATCGCCCGAACAATGCGTTGTCCGTGAAGTGTCTGAGGAGCTGAACTTGCAGATAGAAGTCGGTCAGTCATTGCCATCGGTAAGCTATGACTATCACGATTTTTCCGTAACGCTCTATCCCTTCCTCTGCGCTATGGTCTCGGGTGAGATTACACTGCACGAACATAAGGCAATGCGCTGGTTATCAACGCACGAGTTGTGGTCACTCGACTGGCTTGCTGCGGATTTCCCGATTATTTCGGCTTACCGTGATAGCATGAACAGGCATTCAGCATAAGGCAGGGTACACACAGTCCGGGGTCGCAAATAGCGATTGCCCATCCTATGAATCGTTTTCATCGCTGATTTTTTTCTGAAGCTTGCGGCACAGCCTTTCTATTCTCCGGTCGTTGCCAATTCCCGCACTTTGTAC
>Ga0187771_10001232_pt1 | contig 16909 bp, 19 predicted proteins | sample 0116_SJ02_MP15_1_FD_133139 | JGI IMG/M metagenome (GOLD analysis project Ga0187771, IMG submission 133139) | Tropical peat soil microbial communities from peatlands in Department of Meta, Colombia - 0116_SJ02_MP15_10_MG | ecosystem: Environmental > Terrestrial > Soil > Wetlands > Peat | place...
AGCTCGATGCGGGCGTTGGTCGCCGACGCGACGGTGGTCGAGACTTCCGAGCCGTAGAAATCGCCGCCCGACATGTACGCCACATGCGATTCGGAGTCCGACCTCCAGGTGCCCATCTTGTGCGGATTATTGCGGGCGTATTGCTTGACGGCGCCGGCGGCGCGGCGGTCGGAATTGCCCTCGCGCAACACGGGGTTGACGGCGCTGCCGAGCACCTTGGCGTAGCGAGACTTGATGTCCTTCTCGGCTTCCGTCACGGCGTTGTCCGGATAGTCCGGAACGTCGTAGCCCTTGCCTTGCAGTTCCTTGATCGCGGCCTTGAGCTGCGGGATCGAGGCGGAGATGTTGGGCAGCTTGATGATGTTGGCCTCGGGCCGCGTCGCGAGCGCGCCGAGTTCGGCGAGTTCGTCGTTGATTCGTTGCGCAGGGGTGAGCTTCTCGGGGAAATTGGCGAGAATGCGACCGGCCAGCGAAATGTCCTTCAGCTTCACGGACACACCTGCCGCGCCCACGAAGGCTTCGACTATCGGCAGCAGGGAATAGGTCGCGAGCGCCGGGGCTTCATCGACCTTTGTCCACACGATTTCGAGATCTGGCATGCTTGCACCTTTGGTCGCCGTGTTTGTTTGGGCCGAGCGGAAACTGAACATTGATGGGCGCGGTGGTATGGCTTCTCCCTCGGGCCCTCAAATGAATTGTTCTCGGCGCGGACACCGCCAACCGGGAATTCGACTGACGGGGAGTTCGGCGCGCGCCCTATAGCATCCGCACTCCGCTGGTGAAAGCCTTGTTAGCAGGTGCGAGATAACCGCCGGCGGGCCACTGGCGCATGAGCGGAAAGACGCGAAAACACCGCCTGTTTGGCCATCTGCGGCGGCGATGAAGGGCTTTTCGCGAAATACCGGCGCGGGTGGCGACCTAGCGCGCCGAAGCGAAAGGCCCGGCGGGAGCCGCCGGGTGTTTCGGCCGGATACGGTGCCGCCGCTTGACGCAAGCGGCCGGCTTGGGCAGGGGCTGCGCCTTGAGGGAACCGCCTCGGGGAGTATCGCATGCCGGGCGCCGGCACCGACAAAACCAAGCGCTGGAGCATGACGCCGGCGCCGATCATCGTCCTGGTCGAGCCGCAGCTTGGCGAGAACATCGGCGCGGCGGCGCGCGCCATGGCCAATTTCGGCCTGTCGCGCCTGCGGCTGGTCAAGCCGGTGCAGGGCTGGCCGAACGAGCGGGCGCGGGTGATGGCGGCGGGCGCCCACCGCGTGCTCGACGGCGCCAAGATTTACGACAGCCTGGCCGAGGCGGTCGGCGACTGCACCTTCGTCGTGGCGACCACCGCGCGCAAGCATGACCAGGCCAAGCCGGTGCTCGGGGCGGCGGAGGCGGCCACCGAAATGGCGCCGCGCGTGGCGGCAGGGGAAAACGTCGCCATCGTCTTCGGGCGCGAGCGCATCGGGCTCGAGAACCACGAGGTCGCGCGCGCCGACCGCATCTTGACGTTGCCGGTCAATCCGGCCTTCGCCTCGCTCAATCTGGCGCAGGCGGTGGTGATCGTCGGCTACGAGTGGTTCAAGCACGCGGGCGGCGGCTTGCCCTTTGCCGCCCCGCAGAAGTCGCCGCCGGCGGCGCAGCAGCAGCTCGACGCGTTCTTCGCCGATCTCGAGCGCGAACTCGACCGCGTCGAATTTTTCCGCCCCGCCGAGAAGCGCGGCACCATGGGCGTCAATCTGCGCAACATCTTCCAGCGCATGCAGCCGACGCAACAGGACGTGCGCACGCTGCACGGGATCATCACCGCGATCGCGCAGGGGCGCAAAGGGCCGGCGCGCGGCGGCGTACTCGACAGCGCCGGCGCGGAGAAATTGCGCGCGCTTCTCGCCGAGCATGGCGCCGGCCGCGCGCCGTCCGAGCGCACGCCGCTGCGCGGCTTGCCGCGGCTCCTGCGGCGCAACCCGACCGATGCCGAGCGCGTCCTGTGGCAGGCGCTGGTCAACGACCGGCGGTTCGCCGGGCGCGGCTTCAAGCGGCAGGTGCCGATCGGCCCGCACATCGCCGATTTCGTGTCGTTCCCGCTCAAACGCGTGATCGATCTCGTCCCGGCGGCGGAGGATGCCGCGGCCGCGCGCTTGCGCGCGGAAAAGCGCGCGTGGCTCGAAGATCACGGCTATCGGGTGACCGAGGTGAGCGCGGCGGAGGTGGAGAGGGATGTGGCGAAGGTGCTGGACGCTCTCGCGACGGTCGTCCCGGCCGACCGGTAGAACGTTGTCGGCCTATGGTGAGGAGGCGCGTAGCGCCGTCTCGAACCATGAGGCCGCCCCATCCTTCGAGACGCGCCGCTTCGCGACGCTCCTCAGGATGACGCGGGTAAACGCTGCGGAGACAGCGTCAACTCTTCAACGCCTTCAGCTGCGCCGCGATGCCGTCGCGCAGATAGCCGAGATCGCTGCCAACGGTGACAAAGCGGAAGCCGCGTTTGGCGAGGGCGCGGGCGCGTTCGGCATTGCTGCAATAGATGCCGGGAATCTTGCCGGCCGCAATCGCCGCCGTGCAGATCTGGTCGATGGCGCGCTCGACCTCGGGCGCTGCCACGTCCTGCGCCTGCCCGCCGGACAACGCGGTCGACAGATCGTAGGGGCCGACGAACAGGGCGTCGATGCCGGGCGTCGCAGCGATGCTGTCGACCTGGGCGAGCGCGGTCGGCGTCTCGATCATGGCCAGCGTCAGCGTGCCGTCATTGGCCTCACGCAGGTAATCGACGGTCGCCGTCTTGCCTTGCAGCGTCATGGCGCGCTGCGGCCCCCAGCTACGCTCGCCGAGCGGCGGAAATTTCGCGACAGCGGCGAATTGACCCGCGTCGGTAGCCGTGTTGATCATCGGCGCGATGATCGCCTCGGCGCCGAAATCGAGCGCGCGCGAGACGAAAGCGAAGTCGTTGAGCGGCACCCGTACCACCGGCGTGGCGCCGGCGTGATGCAGCGCGCCGATCGCGGCAATGATCGAAGCGGCATCCCACAGCCCGTGCTGGATATCGAGGACGACGGCGGAAAAGCCGTCGCGCGCCACCGTCTCGGCGACGATCGGCGAAGCGAGCGAGCACCAGCCGGCGTAGACGGTTTCGCCGGCGCGCAGTCGCCGGGCGAGCGCGAACGCCGCCACCTTAGCCGCTCTTCTTCGTTTCGGCGACCGCCTTGGCCATCAGCTCGTCCATCACGCGGCGGATCTCCTCATCGGAAACCGTCACGTTCTTGGCGTCGAGGTCGCCGCGAATCTTCTTGAAGATGTCGTGATCTTCCTGGAATTCGGCCATCACGACCTGCTTGGCGTAGGCTTCCGCTTGCGCGCCGGCAAGGCCCATCTTTTCGGCCGCCCACAGGCCGAGCATCTTGTCCCTCCGCGCGGTGGCCTTGAATTTGAGCTCCTCGTCGTGCGCGAACTGCTTCTCGAAGCCTTCCTCGCGCTTGTCGAATGTCGTGGTCATGCCGCCCTCGCTTGCAACCGGTAATCGCGTGCACACCTATGTCCTGCTGCGCCTTGCATATCGCCGTGGCAGCGTCAAGGCAACATGCGGCAATGTCACCGCGAGATTTGCCAAGTGGAAACGTGTTGCCGGCGCGATTGTGCTCAGGAGACCGATCGGCTAGGTTGACCTCGTGTCCGGAGCGTTCTAGCGCATTGGCGAATGTCCGGTCCCGCCGCCGCGGATCTCGAGACGTCACGAACAGGAGCCACGGCATCCCATGGACTTTCAAAAACCACGGTATACCCCGATGAGTCGCCGCCGCCGCATTTATGAAGGCAAGGCGAAGATCCTCTATGAAGGCCCCGAACCGGGGACGCTGATTCAGCACTTCAAGGACGACGCGACTGCCTTCAACGCCAAGAAGCACGAGGTGATCGAAGGCAAGGGTGTCCTCAACAACCGGATCTCCGAATACGTATTCCAGCACCTCAACGAAATCGGAGTTCCCACGCATTTCATCCGCCGGCTCAACATGCGCGAGCAGTTGATCCGCGAGGTGGAGATCATCCCGCTCGAAGTCGTAGTGCGCAACGTCGCCGCCGGCTCGCTGGCGACGCGGCTCGGCATCGACGAGGGCACGCAGCTGCCGCGCTCGATCATCGAGTTCTACTACAAGAACGACGCGCTCAACGATCCGATGGTATCGGAGGAGCACATCACCGCCTTCGGCTGGGCCTCCCCACAGGAAATCGATGACATCATGGCGCTCGCCATTCGCGTCAACGACTTCCTTTCCGGCCTGTTCCTCGGCGTTGGGATTCGCCTGGTCGACTTCAAGATGGAATGCGGCCGGCTTTGGGAGAACGATGTGATGCGCATTGTCGTCGCCGACGAGATTTCCCCCGACTCGTGCCGGCTGTGGGACATCAAGTCGAACGAGAAGCTCGACAAGGACCGCTTCCGCCGCGATCTCGGCGGGCTTTTGGAGGCCTATACCGAGGTGGCGAAGCGGCTCGGCATCATGAGCGAGGGCGAGCGCCCGCAGGGCTCCGGCCCGGTGCTGGTAAAAGGCTAGGCAAATGTTCGATTTCGGCCTTTTTGGCCGTGAATTACCGGGAGCCCGGCCTTGTGCCGGGCTTCGGCGTCTCTAGTTTAGGCATGCGCGGGCGGAACGCTCCGTTCCACGCGACCGACTCATGGCATAAGCGGCAAAGCATGAAGGCCCGCGTCACCGTCACTCTCAAATCCGGCATCCTCGACCCGCAAGGCAAGGCGATCGAAGGCGCGTTGCGCTCGCTCCGCCTTTCCGGTGTCGCCAGCGTGCGCCAGGGCAAGGTGTTCGACATCGAAATCGAAGGTAGCGACCGCGCCCAGGCCGAGGCGCTACTCAAGCAGGCCGCCGATAAGCTTTTGGCGAATACAGTGATCGAAAATTACAAGGTTGACGTGTTGGGATGAGCAGCAAGGCCAGCAGCCGGGAACTCTATGAGCATGCGTTGGCTATTCTGCGCAGGCTGGAGCGACTGGATGCGTCGCTCGACGAGTTCGCGGTCATGATCAAGGTGCTCGCGCGCGAGGTGTCGGACAGCTCGCTGCCATTGGTTGCTGCTCCGCCTATTGCGGGAATGACGCCATGAAAGCCGCCGTTCTCGTTTTCCCCGGCATCAACCGCGAGCGCGACATGGCGCGCACGCTCGAGCTAGTCTCCGGGCGGGCGCCGGCGATGGTCTGGCATGCCGAGACGGCGCTGCCGGCCGGCACCGACTTGGTGGTGATCCCCGGCGGCTTCTCCTATGGCGACTATCTGCGTTGTGGCGCGATTGCCGCGCGCGCGCCGGTCATGGACGCGGTGCGCGCGCACGCGGCGAATGGCGGACTCGTGCTCGGCGTCTGCAACGGATTCCAGATTCTATGCGAGGCCGGCCTCCTGCCAGGCGTGCTCATGCGCAACCAGCAGCTTCGCTTCATCTGCCGCGATGTTTACCTGCGCGTCGAACGCTCGGATACGCCATTCACCCGCGGCTACAACGCCGGGCAGGTGGTTCGCGTGCCTGTTGCCCACGGCGAGGGCAATTATATCGCCGACGGCGAAACGATCGCGCGGCTCGAAGGCGAGGGGCGGGTGCTGTTCCGCTACTGCTCGCCCGACGGCATGATCGATCCGAACTGGAATCACAATGGCGCGATCAACGCCATCGCCGGTATCGTCAGCGAGCGCGGCAACGTGCTCGGCATGATGCCGCACCCGGAGAACCACGTGGAAGCCGCGCTCGGCTGCACCGACGGCCGCGGGCTGTTCGCGGGGCTGGTGGACTATCTGGCCAAGGCGGCATGATGACTTTCACCTCTTCCTGTAGGCGGGGAGAGGTCGGATTGCGAAGCAATCCGGGTGAGGGGGCCTTTTCACAAGGCCAAGTGCTGGGAGATGCCCCTTCACCCGGCTCGCTTTCGATAAATCGAAAGCTCGCCACCCTCCCCCGCAAGCGAGGAGAGGGAAAGAAGCACGTCGCGCGGAATTGTCTGTGATCCCCAACGAGCCACCCATCACCCCCGAACTGGTCGCCGAGCATGGGCTCAAGCCCGATGAGTACCAGCGCATTCTCGATTTGATCGGCCGCGAGCCGACGCTGACCGAGCTCGGCATCTTTTCGGCGATGTGGAACGAGCATTGCTCGTACAAATCATCCAAGGTGCACCTGCGCACGCTGCCGACCAAGGGCCCCTGGGTGATCCAGGGCCCGGGCGAGAATGCCGGCGTCATCGACATCGGTGATGGGCTCGCCTGCGTGTTCAAGATGGAGAGCCACAACCACCCGAGCTATATCGAGCCCTATCAGGGCGCGGCGACCGGCGTCGGTGGCATCCTGCGCGACGTGTTCACCATGGGTGCGCGGCCGATCGCCTGCCTGAACGCGCTCTCCTTCGGCGCGCCCTCGCATCCGAAGACGCGCCATCTCGTCTCCGGCGTAGTGGCCGGCATCGGCGGCTACGGCAACTCCTTTGGCGTTCCGACGGTCGGCGGCTCGGTGCGTTTTCATTCGCGCTATGACGGCAACTGCCTGGTTAACGCCATGGCGGTTGGCGTCTGTAAGAAAGACGAGATTTTTTACGCCGCCGCCTCGGGCGTGGGCATGCCGATCGTCTATCTCGGCTCGAAGACGGGGCGCGACGGCATCCACGGCGCCTCCATGGCCTCGGCGGAGTTCGGCGAGGATTCGGAAGCCAAGCGGCCGACCGTGCAGGTGGGCGATCCGTTCTCCGAGAAGCTTCTGCTCGAGGCCTGCCTGGAGATCATGGCCAGGGGCTGTGTCATCGCCATCCAGGACATGGGCGCCGCGGGGCTGACCTGCTCGGCAGTGGAGATGGGCGCCAAGGGCGATCTCGGCGTCACCCTCGATCTCGACAAGGTGCCCTGCCAGGAAGAGGGTATGAGCGCCTACGAGATGATGCTGTCGGAAAGCCAGGAGCGCATGCTCATGGTGCTCAAGCCGGAGAAGGAGAAGGAAGCGGAGGCGATCTTCCGCAAATGGGGGCTCGATTTCGCCATAATCGGCGAAACCACCCCGTCGAAGCGCTTCATCGTGCGCCACCACGGCGATGTCATGGCCGATCTGCCGATCAAGGAGCTCGGCGATCAAGCGCCGGAATACAAGCGGCCCTTCGTCAGCGCGGCGAAGCCCGCGGTCATCGAGGCGGAGGATGTGAAGCCGCCGATGGGCATCGCCGAGGCGCTGGAGGCGCTGATCGGCACGCCCGATCTGTGCTCCAAGCGTTGGGTGTGGGAGCAATACGACCACATCATCCTCGGCAACAGCGTGCAGCGGCCGGGCGGCGACGCCGCAGTGGTGCGCGTGGAGAACGGGCCGAAGGGGCTCGCGCTGACCACCGACGTGACGCCGCCCTATTGCGAGGCCGATGCGTTCGAAGGCGGCAAGCAGGCGGTCGCCGAGTGCTGGCGTAATCTCACTGCGGTCGGCGCCAAGCCGCTCGCCATCACCGACAACCTCAATTTCGGCAATCCGGAGCGGCCGGAGATCATGGGCCAGCTCGTCGGCGCAATCCGCGGCGTCGCCGAGGCCTGCAAGGCGCTCGATTTCCCGGTCGTCTCCGGCAACGTGTCGCTCTACAACGAGACCAACGGCCGCGCGATCCTGCCGACGCCGTCGATCGGCGGCGTCGGCCTCATCGACGACTTCGCCAAGTCCGTTTCGCTCGCCTTCAAGCGTGCGGGCGAGACGATCCTGCTGGTCGGCGAGACCACCGGCTGGCTCGGGCAATCGATGTATCTGCGCGAATTGTGCGGGCGGGAGGAGGGAGCGCCGCCGCCGGTCGATCTCACCGAGGAGCGCGAGAACGGCGACTTCGTGCGCGTGCTCATCCTCGATGGCACCGCCAGCGCCGCGCACGATATGTCCGACGGCGGCCTCGCGGTTGCGCTCGCCGAGATGGCGATGGCGTCGGGGATCGGCGCCACACTCGATGCCGCGCCCGACGATATTCCGGAGCATGCCTATTGGTTCGGCGAGGACCAGGCGCGCTATCTCGTCACGGTGCCGGCCGCGAAGGCGGCCGCGGTGCTTGAGCGCGCGCGCGCCGCCAGCGTGCCGGTGTGGAGCATCGGCACGACCGGCGGCGACGCCTTGGCCGTTGCCGGCGAGCGGCCGATTGCCGTCGCGCGCTTGCGCGAGCGCTTCGAAAGCTGGCTGCCGAACTTCATGGCGGGCGAGCTGACGAACGCGTGAGCCCGGCGAACGCCGCTCAGTGCAGCGGCGTGGTGACCTTCATTGCTGCCTTGCAGAGCACCGTGAGTTCGTCGGCGTGCGCTTCAAGGCACTCCATCTTCTCGCCATCCCCGACACCGGTGCCGCGGCAGTGCTTGATCAGGTCGCGCAGACACGAGCGCCCGATCACGGCCGTCATCACCAGCGGCGCCTTCGGCCGCTCGGCAGCCGGCACGGGCGGCGCGACGGTCGGCGGCGGCATGGCGTCGCCGGGATCGGCGAGCGAGGTCTTGCAGTCCGGCGAGAGCTTGGCCGCGTTGGCCCTGAGGCAGGTGATGGCTTGCGCGCCGCCCGGCACGACGTTCTTGTAGAAGCGCGAAAATTCGCGACGACAGGTGAACTTAATCGCCTTCATCTGCTGCTCGCTCGGCAGCGGCGGTGCAGCGGCGCTCGACGGCGCTGCTGGAGGCGGCGGGACGGGCACGGCGACGGCCTGTTTTGCCGCGGGCGGCGCGGCCGGCCTCTTCGGCGCGGGTGGGGTCTCGGCCTGTTGAGGCTTCGCGGCCGGTGGCGGCGCGGCCGTCACCGCGGCTGTGCGGGAGCGGCTACGGGTGTTGGCGCCGGCGGAGGCGCGGCTGTGACAGGCGGCTGGGCTGCAGCAGCGGCTGGTGCCAGGGGAGATGGCGCGGCGGCAGCGGCGGGCAGGGCAGACGGAGCGGCGGCGGGCGCAGGGCTCGACGGCACGATGGCGCTCACCGCGCTGCCGCAGGCGGGCGACAGTTTATCCATATGCTGCCGCAGGCAAGCGAGCGCCTCCTTGCCGCCGCGTGGGACGCCCGAGCAGTTGGCGAGGAAGTCGGAGCGGCAGGAGGAGCGCACCGCGTTCAGCTGCTCCTCGCTCGGCTTCCGCGCATGCGCCGGCCCGCGGCGAGGCAGAGCACTGCGGCCGCGATCAATGACGCAACGGTGCCGTATTTTAGGTCAACCTTGCCCATCATCTGTGCCCCGCCTATGAGGAAACGAGGCGCGATAGCATGCTGGAATGCTCGTCCACATGACGGTCGCGCGCGGTTCCCGAGGACAGGCAAGTCTGCTACACGCGTGAGTTAAGAAGCGCGGTTGGCCGCCGGCCCGCGTGGGCATCAGCGTTTGGAGGTCGATAAAGATGGCAATGGATGCCGGCGAAATCGAGCGGTTGATCAAGGCGAGCATTCCGGATGCGCAGGTGACGATCCGCGATCTCGCCGGCGATGGCGATCACTATGCCGCCACGGTGATCTCCGCCTCATTCAAGGGCAAATCGCGGGTGCAGCAGCACCAGCTCGTCTATGACGCGCTGAAAGGTCAGATGGGCGGCGTGCTGCACGCGCTCGCCCTGCAGACCGCGACGCCCGACAATTGATGCCCGGCGGCGTCAAGATCCTGTCGCCGCCCGGCGCCATTGCGCCGACCGGAACCTGGAGCCTGGGCGCGCGCGCTGGCGATTTCGTGTTCGTCGCCGGCATGCGCGGCATCGATCCCAAGAGCAACGGCCTCGTTGCCGGCGAGGAAGCGCGTATCCGCCAGGCTTTCCTGAACATGAAAACGATCGCCGCGTCGGAGGGCGCGAAGCTCACCGACTGCGTGCGGCTCACCGTCTTTGTCACCGACATGAACCGTCTGCGGCCGCTGGTAAACAAGGTGCAGCAGGAACTGTGGGCGGGCGGCCCTTACCCGCCGCGCACCATCGTCGAGGTGGCCAAACTCAATCAGGACGACATTTTCGAGGTAGAAGGGACGTTTTTCGCCTCGAAATCGCGATAATTCGCGGCCATTTCCGCTTGGGCTGGCAGCGTGACTTGCGCTACATATATCGGCAGCGAAGCGGTTCGACCGCGGGGCGCCTGCGCAAAAGGACTGAAATCTCATGGGCATCGAGCAATTCATCGACAACGAAGTCAAGTGCAACGACGTGGTGCTGTTCATGAAGGGCACGCCGCAGTTCCCCATGTGCGGGTTTTCCGGCCAGGTGGTGCAGATCCTTGACCATCTCGGCGTGACCTATAAGGGCCTCAACGTGCTCGATTCCGACGAATTGCGGAACGGCATCAAGGCCTATTCCAACTGGCCGACCATCCCGCAGCTCTATGTGAAGGGCGAGTTCATCGGCGGCTGCGACATCGTGCGCGAAATGTTCCAAGCCGGCGAGCTGCAGCAGACGCTGAAGGAAAAAGGCGTCGCGGTCAAAGACGCCTAACCGCTCCTCGCGCAAACAAAAACCCCCGGGCCAGCGCCCGGGGGTTTTGCTTTGCGGATCGTCGCCGGCGATCAGCGCGAGTAATATTCGACCACCAGGTGCGGCTCCATCTGCACGGCGTAGGGCACGTCGCTCAGCACCGGCACGCGGGCGAGCTTGGCGGCCATCTTGCCGGAATCGAGTTCGATGTAGTCGGGCACGTCGCGCTCGGCGAGCGCCTGCGCCTCCAGCACCATGGGAAGCTGACGCGACTTCTCCTTCACCTCGACCACGTCGCCGACCTTCAGGCGCATGCTGGCTATGTTCGCCCGCTTGCCGTTCACCTTGATGTGGCCGTGGTTGATGAACTGGCGGGCGGCAAACATGGTGGGTACGAACTTGGCGCGGTAGACGACGGCGTCGAGCCGGCGCTCCAACAGGCCGATCATGTGCGCGCCCGAGTCGCCTTTCAGGCGGCGGGCTTCCTGGTAAATGCCGCGGAATTGCCGCTCGGAGATGTTGGCGTAATAGCCGCGCAGCTTCTGCTTGGCCTTGAGCTGTACGCCATAGTCGGAAAGCTTGCCCTTGCGGCGCTGGCCGTGCTGGCCGGGGCCGTATTCGCGCCGGTTCACCGGGCTTTTCGGACGACCCCAGATGTTCTCGCCCATCCGGCGGTCGATCTTGTACTTGGATTCCATGCGCTTGGTCATCGCGTCCTCAAGTCTTGTTTCGAGTTGGGGTGAGGATCGCGCCCTCCTCTGTCCCGGCACCGGGACCGACAGGAAAAGCCTCGTAAGCGCAAGGCCTTACCACGGGTCGCGAAACGCCCGGCCGGGCTGCAAAGCTCGCCGGGCGCGGGGTATTTAGGGTTTCGCGCGCCAGGTGTCAAACCGCGTGGGCGATGCTAACCAGCGCCGATGGAGCAGATTTTCACCCAGGCCGGCATCGCCGCCTTCCTCCAGGTCATCATGATTGACTTGATGCTGGCCGGCGACAACGCGGTGGTGATCGGTCTCGCCGCCGCCGGCCTGCCGGCGGAACGGCGGCGGCGCGCCATCCTGGTCGGCATCGTCGCGGCGACGGCGATGCGCGTCGGCTTCGCCTTCATCGCGGTGCGGCTTTTGGCGATCATCGGCCTGCTGCTCGCCGGCGGCATTCTGCTGCTATGGGTCGCCTGGAAGATGTGGCGCGAACTGCGCGCTCCGGAGCACGACGCGCGCCGCGCGCAAGCCGCTGCCCCGCATAAGACCTTCGCGCAGGCGGTCTCACAGATCGTGCTCGCCGACGTGTCGATGTCGCTCGACAATGTGCTGGCGGTGGCCGGCGCGGCGCGCAATCACCTGGTGGCGCTGGTGTTCGGGCTCGGCCTGTCAATCGTGTTGATGGGCGTGGCGGCGAGTTTGATCGCGCAGCTGCTCAACCGGCATCGCTGGATCGCCCATATCGGCCTCGCCATCGTGCTCTACATCGCGCTCGACATGATCTGGCGCGGCGCGGTGGAACTGTGGCCGCTGATCGGCCCTGGGTGACAAGCGCGGTCGGCTATCGTCTCAATCCGGCAGCCATCATGCACCCGTGTGCGAACAAATGCGCCGCGCGCGAAGCGGACGCACAACATGAGCCCCACGATCTCGGGACCGCGAGGCTCAATTTCCCGGTGCAGTCGTGAAAGTGCGGTCAGGTGCAGTTCAGGCCGACATTGGTGTAGATGATCGACGGATCGGACGGAATCGTCGGCGAAATTCCGCTGTTTCCGGTGCACTGCAGATCTGTGGTGATGTTCTGCAGAAGCACCCGCTGGATGCCGGCATCGATCGTCAGCTGTTGCACGATGCTGTCGCTGACTTGCACGTTGCGGCTGAACGGTCCGGTGAGGCGAATGCCGGCCGCGCCGCTGCCGCCCGGTCCGCCCAGCGAGGTGAGAGCCGTCAGCCGGATATTCGCCGCGTTGTCGATCACCACGTCCGCGCCATTGGCCTCGAAATGCACGCCCGTTACCGACGACGCCAGGAACGTCGCCTTGATCGTTAGGGCGGTCTGGCTCACGCCTTCGATCGTTCCGCCAATGATCTGTAGGCTGCCTTCCCCGTTCCGAGCGCAACCGGGGCAGCTTGGATCGGGAAGATCCGTGATGTAGATGCCGTTGATCCCGCCTTCGAGCGACGGCGCGACAAACCTGTTGGCGTTGCTCGATATGCGATGGGTGTGATCGCGTTCGGCATAGACCCAATAGGTGTTTTTGGAGGTCTGTCCGAAAAAAAGCCGCCAAAATTCGTCCCGCTGCGCAGATCGGTGAACCTGTTGAGCAGCGAACCGAACAGGTGCGCGCATAATAACCGTCCAGCATCGTCACGTTGCTGATCTGGTTGTGATGGCTGTTGACGAGCTCGATGAGGCTTACTCCCGTCACGCTCGAGCGGGAGCCGAGATAGAGGTTGCAAAGCGCGGCGTTGTTGACATTCACAAGCTGGAACAAGGTTTGATCGGCATTGCCGTAAATCTGGCTGCCGAACCCGCTGCCGGTGGTCGTAACCGGCTTGGTGATGACCATTGTTTGCGTCAGCGTGCACTTGCCGACCGGCGCGACAATTGTTCGCCGGCACCGACCGCTTGCAAAGCCCGCATGAAAGCCAATGAGTCATCGCTGCGACCATCGCATCGAGCCCCGTGGTCGCGTAGGTTTATTCGCACGCCGCCGCCGATGTCGTCGTCCGCCGCGGCCGGACCGGCGATGACGGCAGTAAGAAGTGCGATGAGAGCAAGTTTCCGGAAAAGCATTGTTCCCGCAGACTTTCGTTTATTGAGGGGCGCAAAGTGATCGACAAATCGATTCGTTTGCAAGCCATGCGCCGCTGCATTCACCAATCCTCGCAAGGTCAATGCCCGTGACGGGATAAAGCGCGGCGCCGGCGGCGCGTTTGGCGCTGCGTGGTGCGCCGTAAATTTCTGCGAACTAAATGGCGCCGCTTTGCTGCGTTCACGACCGGCTTGAAGCAACGGCCTATCCGGTCACGTCCAGCATGGGACGAACGTGCAGGCGATGGGAAGAAACTCAGAATCCGAACGTCGCCAGCGCCTTCGCTAAGGCGGGCGAGGGCGCTTTTCCCGAGGTGAACTGGATGCGCGCCGCCGCCGCCGTGCCGCCCGGCACGTCGCGCAGCAGATCGGCGACGCGGCGGGCGATCGCCGGCGCCGGATCGAGCCAGTCGACCGGCCAGGGCGCATTCGCCTTTAAGCGCTTGAGCAGAAGCGGATAGTGCGTGCAGGCGAGCACCACGGTGTCGGTGCGGCGGCCTTGCGCCTCGCTGAAGCAGCCGGCGATTTCGGCTTTGATCGCGGCGTCGGCCACCGGCTGGCCGGCAAGCTCGGCCTCGGCATAGGCGGCAAGATGCGAGGAGCCGACGAGCGCCACGTCGCAGCCGGCGGCGAATTGGCGGATCAGCGCGTGGGTATATTCGCGGCTGACGGTCGCCTGCGTGCCGAGCACGGCGATGCGTTTTGAGCGCGATTGTGCGCAGGCCGGCTTGATCGCCGGCACGGTGCCGACGAAGGGCACGGAGAATTTCGCGCGCAGCTCGGCGAGCGCCAGCGTCGAGGCGGTGTTGCAGGCGATCACCACCAGATCGGGCTTATGCTCGGCGATGGCTTTACCGATGACCGCGATGATGCGCGGAATCAGCGCTGCTTCCGGCTGGTCTCCATAGGGAAAGCCGGCATCGTCGGCGAGATAGACATAGGCCGCATCCGGCCGCGCCTTGACAATTTCGCGGAACACGGTGAGCCCGCCGACGCCGGAATCGAACACAAGAATTGTCGGAGCGTCCGCCACGTCAGCTCTTGATGCGCTCGATCAGGCGGCCGAGCAGCAGCAGGCCCTGCGGCCAGAGGCCGAGCCGCGACACCGTGTTCATGTGGCCGAGCTCGGGCAGTTCGCAGTAATCGGCGCCCCACCTCAGCGCGAACTCGCGCGCGCGCGCCGGCGTCACGTAGGTGTCGTCCGTAGAGGTAACGACCAGCGCCGGCACCGGAAAGCGCTTTCGCGGCATGGGCAGGAAATCGCGCGTCGAAAGCGGCGCGTCCGGCCGCTCCAGGTCGGAGGGGGCGACCAGCAGGGCGGCCTTCACGCGGCTTGCATCGCCGCGCTCGGCCCAATGCGCGGCGAGCGAGCAGGAAAGGCTGTGGCAGATGAGGATCGCCGGACGCGTGCCACCGGCAAGCGCCGCGTCGAGCCGCTTGAGCCAGTCGGACAGCCTCGGCTGATCCCAGTCGTCCTGCAGCACGCGGCTGGCATTGCGGAAGGCCATGCACCAGTAGGACTGCCAATGCTCGACGCCGGAATTGCCGAGGCCGGGCAGCACGAGAAAGTCGAAATCGGCGGTCGCGTCGCGCACGGCGTCAGGTGGTCCCAAAGACGCGCTGGAAGATCGTGTCGACGTGCTTGAAGTGATAGTCGAGGTTGAAATCGGCCTCGAGCTCGGCCTCGCTCAATTTGGCGCGCACGTCAGGGTCGGCCTTGAGCAGCGCCAGGAAATCCTTCTCGCCGCCCCACACCTTCATGGCGTTGCGCTGCACCAGGCGATAGGCGTCCTCGCGCGGCACGCCCCTCTGCGTCAGCGCGATCAATACGCGCTGCGAATGGATCAGCCCGCCGAGCTTATCGAGGTTCTTCTGCATCGCCGCCGGATAAACCACCAGCTTGTCGATGATGCCGGCAAGGCGGGCGAGCGCGAAGTCGAGCGTCACCGTGGCGTCGGGGCCGATCATGCGCTCGACCGAGGAGTGCGAGATGTCGCGCTCGTGCCAGAGCGCGACGTTCTCCATCGCGGGCAGGGCATAGGCGCGCACCATGCGCGCGAGCCCGGTCAGGTTCTCCGACAGCACCGGATTGCGCTTGTGCGGCATGGCCGAGGAGCCCTTCTGTTTCTCGGAGAAGAACTCCTCCGCCTCCAGCACCTCGGTGCGCTGCAGATGGCGGATTTCGGTGGCGAGCCGCTCGATCGAGGAGGCAATGACGGCGAGCGTGGCGAAATACATGGCGTGGCGGTCACGCGGGATGATCTGCGTCGAGATCGGCTCGACGGTAAGCCCCATCGCCTGGGCGACATGCGCCTCCACGCGCGGGTCGACCTGGGCGAAGGTGCCGACCGCACCGGAAATCGCGCAGGTGGCGACCTCCTTGCGCGCGGCGATAAGGCGCTCCTTGGCGCGCGCGAACTCGGCATAGGCATAAGCGAGCTTGAGGCCGAAGGTTGTCGGCTCGGCATGGATGCCGTGCGAGCGGCCGACGGTCGGCGTCATCTTGTGCTCGAAGGCGCGCCGCTTGAGTGCGGCGAGCAGCGTGTCGAGGTCGGCGATGAGAATGTCGGCGGCGCGCACGAGCTGCACGTTGAAGCAGGTGTCGAGCACGTCGGAGGAGGTCATGCCGGCATGCACGAAGCGCGCCTCCGGCCCGACGATCTCGGCAAGATGGGTGAGGAAGGCGATGACGTCGTGTTTGACATCCGCTTCGATCTCGTCGATGCGGTCGATGTCGAATTTCGCCGCCTTGCCTTTCTCCCAGATTTTCTGCGCCGCCGCCTTCGGGATGAGGCCGAGCTTGGCCATGGCCTCGGCCGCGTGCGCCTCGATCTCGAACCAGATGCGGAACTTGGTCTCCGGCGACCAGATCGCGGTCATCGGGGGACGGGAGTAGCGGGGGATCATCGTGTGGTACCGATCGTCATCCGAAAAACCTGTCATCGCCGGGCTTGTCCCGGCGATCTCGCTTAGGTGGGCATTGTGCGTCCCTTATCGGGATGGCCGGGTCAAGCCCGGCCATGACGCATACACCGTCACGCCGCTTCCCCGCGCGCCAGCGCCGCCGCGTTGCGGATGGCGGCGATGCTGACCTTGTAGTCGCTGCTCCTGAACACCGCCGAGCCGGCGACCAGCGCGTTGGCGCCGGCGGCGACCACGCGCGGGGCGGTCTGCGGCGTCACGCCGCCGTCCACCTCGATGTCGATCGGCCGCGCGCCGATCAGTGCGCGCAGGTCGGCGATCTTGTCGATCGCCGCCGGAATGAAACTCTGCCCGCCGAAGCCGGGATTGACCGACATCACCAGCACCAGATCGACCAGGTCGAGCACATGCGCGACGCTTGACGCCGGCGTGCCCGGATTGAGGCTGACACCGACCTTCTTGCCGAGCGCGCGGATCGCCTGCAGCGAGCGGTGCACGTGCGGGCCCGCCTCGACATGCACGGTGATGATGTCGGCGCCCGCCTTGGCGAAGGGCTCGAGATAGGGATCGCACGGCGCGATCATCAGATGCACGTCGAGCGTTTTTTTGGTGGTTCGGCGCAGTGCCGCCACCACGTCAGGGCCGATGGAGATGTTGGGCACGAAGTGCCCATCCATCACGTCGACATGGATCCAGTCGGCGCCGGCCGCCTCGACGGCGCGGACTTCATCGCCCAGCTTGGCGAAATCGGCCGCGAGAATGGACGGCGCGATGAGTAATGGGCGCATGACGGCCTCCAAA
>Ga0187771_10001233_pt1 | contig 16908 bp, 9 predicted proteins | sample 0116_SJ02_MP15_1_FD_133139 | JGI IMG/M metagenome (GOLD analysis project Ga0187771, IMG submission 133139) | Tropical peat soil microbial communities from peatlands in Department of Meta, Colombia - 0116_SJ02_MP15_10_MG | ecosystem: Environmental > Terrestrial > Soil > Wetlands > Peat | place...
AAGAGCGACAGAACGTCATCTCTTACCGCCTTGACGTTCGCGGTCTTCGTCGGGAAGAAAACCCGCGCGGCTTCAAACGTATTGAAGTCAAACACATAGTTCATGGGTGCAACCTTTCGGAGGGGGCGCTCGCACAAGCGATCCAACTCTCTGAAGCAAAATATTGCAGTGTCGCTGCAACTCTGCGCCCGGCAGCAGAAATTATCTACAGTTATGAAATTACGGAAGACACTGCTCCAGCATACGAGGCCTCGTAAACGTCTTTAAGGGCCTCGAGACCTGTGTAGTCAAAGATGGTTACGGAACCAATAGCTACAAATCTCCGCAAGCTTTGCGAGACCGAGTTCTCGCCTGTGACGCAACAGTGTGTTTATCTCAATCATGCCGCTTCATGTCCGCTGCCCTTGCGGTCCGCCAATGTCTTGCGGCGCTGTGCGGATCTACGACAAAACAGGCATCGCGCCTACATCGACGGGACTCACGAATACGACTTTGTCCCCCTGCAAGTCAAGCTGTCCACGATGCTGCAGTGTGATATGGATGAGATTGGGTTTGTACCGTCGGTCACCGACGGCATAGCTACGATCGCCAACGGTATCGATTGGAAGCCAGGCGATAACGTGGTCATTCCTGACTGTGACTTCCCGGGAGTGATTTACCCATGGCTGAACCTAGCACGTCGGGGTGTTCAGGTTCGGTTTTGTTCTGCGCCTGGTGGCATCTTTAATGTGGAGGCTCTGATTGCTGAGATGACACCCACCACTCGGGCAGTCGCTGTGAGTCACGTGCAGTGGGCGAGTGGATACAAGATAGATCTTTCAGTGCTCGGGCGAGTCTGCCGCGAGCGCGGGATCCTGACGGTCGTGGACGCTGCACAGAGTCTCGGTACTCAACCATTGGACGTAAAGGCAGCAAGAATCGATGTGTTAGTTTCGTGTGCCTTCAAATTTCTCTTAGGCATTCCCGGGGTGGCGGTTCTGTACGTAGATCGGGAAGCATTGTCCTCAATCAATCCGGACCACGTCGGATTCCTCAGTGTTCAAAATCCTTTGGACCTAGAGCTCACCTGGCTGCCCGGCACGCAAAGGTTCTTAGCTGGCAGCGTGGATGAAATTGCTCTTTCGGTCCTCGACAGCTCTCTCAGCCTTCTTCTTGAGCTGGGCATACCGACCATTCAACGACATACTGCGGACCTGCTAATGCGCTTAGATAGTGGGCTCAAGAAACTTGGGGTGATTGTCAGATCTTCACCACTTCCGCAACATCGATCAAGTATTCTCGCATTCACGACGGGAAAGGTACGAAGGGACGAGATGCTGCTGGCATACCTGCTGAACAGAGAGATCATTGTGGGCCTTAGGCCGTGCGGTATTCGTGTTGCCCCACATTGCTACAACTCGTCCGCAGACATTGATCGTCTATTGGAAGAGGTCCGTGCCGGGATCGCTGACTGAACATGGGTCAAAACCTTGGTCGCCTAATTATTTCTGCCGCCGACCGGCTCTGGGGTGGCCCAAACGTCATCCTCTTGTTTAGTCTCGGCGTTTATCTCACGCTGCGGTATCGGTTCATTCAGATTCGATGGTTTCTCGCCTGCTGGAACAGCTTGAGTGCTGGGAGGGAGCATCGTGCGCGTGGTGTTTTGACTCAGTTTCAGGCGTTCGCGACTGCGGTCGGTGCGACAGTCGGGATCGGTAATATAGCTGGGATCGCGACTGCTCTAGTCTCAGGCGGACCAGGATCAGTCTTCTGGATGTGGTTCTATGGGTTCTTCGCTACGGTGATCAAGTTTACGGAAGCCAGTCTGGGTCTTCGCTTCCGAATCCTTGAGAACGAAACTGATAGGGTCCGTAGCGGGCCTATGTACTATTTAAGGGACGGGTTGAACTCTCCGTTTCTAGCCGCTGCATTTGCCCTTGCCGCCGGCATCGGCGAGCTATTCACTACACCTTTCACGCAGCCGAATTCGATGGCTGTAGTTCTGCAGAGCCAATTTAGAGTGGCACCGATGGTATCTGGCGTTCTAATCGCCCTTCTTACAGGAATCGTGATCATGGGCGGAATAGGTGTAATTGGTCGTGTGGCGGAAAGGTTCACACCCCTCAAGATCGGAATCTATCTAATTGGCGGAATATTGGTGATTGGGCGGCATTACGATCAGGTTCTAGGTGCATTTGCTTCCATTTTCCGAGATGCTTTTTCGCTGCATAGCATTGGCGGAGGTAGCCTGGGGATAGGGATGATACGTGCGATGCGCTACGGCGTGTCGCGCGGAGTCAACGCGAACGAAGCTGGGATCGGTACAGCTGCGGTGGCTTACGGTACGGCTAGAAGCAAGGAACCCTCGAGCCAAGGCCTTGCCGCGATGCTCGAGGTGATTATCGTCACATTTGTTATTTCATCTGTGACTGCCCTCGTGATCCTAACTAGTGGGGTATTGGGCTCTGGAGCAACCAGCACCGCCCTGGTCGCCCAGGCCTTCGATACGGCACTTCCAAAAGGTGGCTGGCTGTTGGCTTTGTGCACATGCCTGATTGGATATAGCACTTTGCTCAGCTGCGCCTTTTATGGAGAGCAGTTTTTTGAGTATCTGCTTGGTTTCAGTGTGGCCATTCCTTACCGCTGCATGTTTTGCGTCTTGATTTTCTTTGGAGCGATAATAAGAGTGGAAACACTTTGGGCTTGGGGCGATATCTTAATCGGTGTGCAACTTCTGCCCAACATTGTTGGGATTGTTGCGTTGAGTGGTCTTGTCGCGCGTGATGTGCGGCATTCGAAAGCACCTGTCTGAGTGGGCACCGTGCCCGAAAAGGCGCATCTCAGGTCAGAAACTCGGGGCAGAGCGGAAGGAGTCACTTATTTTCCTGACTCTTTGCGTCTTTCTCGAGTGTTCCTTCTGCTCCCGGCATTAATCTCTTGATTGGAGCTTTACGCTGCTCCTCCAGTTCCGGGTGCGGCAGCGGTTTGCGTGGCAGCATCTGATCGCGCATCGCCGCGTTGTAAACAAAAATCGCCTCGACCGTCGCGGCCTGGGCGAGATCGCCTGCCTGCAGGCGCTCGTACGTGTCCACATTCGAATGGTGGGTGCGTGAGTTGTAATCCATGCGGTCCTGAATGAACTGAAAGCCGGGGATCCCCACTGCGTCAAACGGCTCGTGATCTGTGCCCTCCGTACTGCGCATCGTGATGGTAGCAACCCCGAGATCCTTCAGCGGTTCCATCCACTGAGCGAACACCGGTGCGATCGCGGCATTTTCCTGAACGTAAATGCCAAGGATCTTTCCGGTGCCGTTGTCTACGTTAAAGTAGCCGGAGATTTTTTGCTGGTCAGGTTTCACCTGAGGGGGACCTGCGCGTTCGCGAAAATATTCCGGAAGTTTCATCTGATCGGGCGCAGTGGAAAGCGGCACGTACCCAAAGTGCTGTTTCACATAGTTTGTGGATCCGAACTCGCCTTGCTCTTCCCCAGTCCAGAGTCCGACGCGGATCGTGCGGCGCGGCTTCACTTGCAGCGCATTCAGAATACGCATCACCTCCATGGCCACCACCGTTCCCGCTCCATTGTCGGTGGCGCCAGTTCCCGCTGACCAGGAATCAAGGTGGCCGCCAACCATGACAACTTCGTCCTTCAGCTTTGGATCGCTCCCGGGAATTTCGGCAATGGTATCGAATCCTAGTTCGTGATCCCCGGTGAATCTTGTGTCCACATTCATTTCGAGGCTGACCCGGACGTTCGCCTTCAGCAGGCGGTACACCCGTCCATAGTTCTCGATTGCCATGACCACGACGGGAAGCGGCAGAGCATGCTCCCGTCGGTAGGTGAAGTCGCCGAAGCTGCCATCCACGAAAATGGTTCCCCCCGAGCCACCCGAGTTTCTGCCGTCTCGGCTGGGAAGAACGATTGCGGCAGCACGTTCCGACGCCAGAAACCTTCTGGTCTTGTCGAGCAACTCCATGCGCTCGATGCGCTCCGCGAGTTTTTCGGCATTACGTTCAGGGACCAGGGGATGCTCGGCCAACATGGCGAGATCCTTGTCCTCCAGGCGCTCAAACAAGGGCTTGTCCACCGGCTTGACTTCGCGCATCTCTCCCAGCAGGACGATCTTGTCGGTTACCTTGCCCTTGTACTTTTCGAGGTCCGCTTCATTCTTCACTTCCACCGAAATGGCGAGTGCGGTGATAGCTCCGTTGCTTGAGGGCGACCAGGGGGCAGCCTGCGCGATGAACACGGCAGTATCCGGTGACACCATCCGCACCCAGGCATTGAGCTGCTGCCAACCCATGCCGAATTCGCCCCAACTCTCCAGGTGTGCGTTGCTGCAACCCATGGCTGCAAGTTGATCGCGGGTCCACTCATTGGCACGTTTGACATTGGGTGATCCACTGAGCCGTGGGCCGATCCCATCCATAAGCGCGGAGGCATACTCCATGACGTGCGAGTGGCCCAGTCCCTCGTCGCGAATTCGCTGGTACATTGTGTAGTCTATCGTTTCTCTTTCGGGCTGAGGTAGTTCGTAGGAGGGCTTGCCGCCGTCCGCCGGATTGGGGTTGGTTTTATTGTTATCGGCCGCGGAGAGCCACACGGGGGAAACCACCAGCAAAGTAATGATGAGGCCAAAAATGCTCTTCTTACGCATCCTAGAATCGTCTCCCTTCACGAAGTGCAAGCAGCAGATGTCAACTGTGCTCGTCAACCAGCACTCCTACCTTCAAAAACGGCACTGATTGTACACCCATCCTCCGTGCTCGCAACTTTGCCCTTTCCCATCCGCGCCCTGAACTGTTTGTCTCACCCCAGGGGGGCAAGCGCAAACAATCTGCTGGACAAGTACAAGCCGTCGCTAGACGTGATACTTAATGCTAAGATTGGCGCTGACGAAACGATCTTAAGGAGGATTTGGAGATGCATGATGATTCGAAGAAGCTTCTGGATGACATCGGGTGGCACATCTTGAACGAGCTACAGCAGAACGCCCGCATACCATACGCTGAGCTAGGCCGGCGCGTCAAGCTCTCTACTCCCGCGGTCGTCGAGCGGGTGCGACGAATGGAGGAGGCTGGCATCATCGAGGGTTATCGAGCAGAGATATGCTGCGCACGTATCGGGTTCCCGATCAAGGCGTTTGTTAGCGTGAGCGTAGTCGGAAACACTGCTAGTCGCGTTGACCGGGTGGTGAGGGAAATGCCTGAGGTCGCAGAGTGCTACCGTACGACGGGGTCGGACTCATTCTTGCTCAAGGTCTGCGTGTGCTCTGTAGACCACTTGCAATCTGTGATCGACCGGTTGGCACCCTATGTCGCGACGACAACATCAATCGTATTGTCGACAGCGGTGAAGCATCGGCCCCATGATTACGAAAACGCCCGTCTATTTGCAAAGGGTCAAGTCCATTAACAAGACTGCCTGATGCCGGCTGCTTGCATCAAACTGAATGCGGTTGAAGCGCACTTAGAGAGCAAGTCGCTATCAAATTGTTTTCTTTTTTCTTTCTGATTGCCCCTCTTCGCGTACCGTAAATTGTTAGGGTTCGAAGGTTTGTATTTCTAACATTACGAATGTCTTTTGGCTGAAAATCCGTTTTATCGCCATGTACAAAGCAGGTCCCACCCTGCGTATTCTTCCTTTGTAGCTCCAAGCTCAACCGCCCTTTCGCGCCATCAGGAGCTCGGAAGAATGAACTGCGCAAGGCGCACTACGCTTATTCTTCTAGCGCCGAGGAGGAAATTATCTATGAAACAAGGCGTGCGAAGTTCGCAGCTTCTTGCACTAATCTTTGCGCTCTTCGGCCTACTGGCGCTGAGTGCAAGCATACTTTACTCCCAGACGGCCACCTCAGGCGCCGTGGTCGGAACCGTGAAGGACCCGACCGGTGCGCTTGTCAGCGGCGCAACGATCACCCTGATCCAACAAGGTACGAACGCGTCGCAGACGACAACCACAGATGCCGGTGGACGTTTTGCATTCCCGTCCGTCGCTCCCGGGGAGTATACGCTCACGATCGTAATGACGGGATTCCGCAAGACAACCGTTAGCAAGCTAACGGTCGAAGTCAACAAATCCGCTACTGTGGATCAAACCCTAGAGTTGGGGGCAGCCACGGAAACGGTCCAAGTTATAGCTTCCACAATGAACGAACTGCAAACGACGGACTCCAGCGTGGGAGAGGTGCTGAGCGGGCAGGAGTTGAACCGGCTACCGGTGCAGGGTCGCAGCGCCGCCCAACTGATCTTCTACCAACCCGGAGTCGCACCGGATACAGGCGGGGGCGACACGGCGGGCGGGCAGATCGCCGGGGCTCGCAGCGAGCAAATCATGTTCACCATAGATGGTGGAGATGCTACTAGCGATGTGGAGGGAACGAATAACTACGCTTCGCCGAACCAGGAGTCGACCGCGGTTTCGCCAGTAGTTCCCATATCACAGGATTCCGTGACAGAATTCCGGGTGTCTACAAACAACTCGAATGCCACATTTGGAGCGTCTTCTGGCGGGCAAGTTTCGATTATCACGAAGTCCGGTACAAACACGATCCACGGCAGCCTGTACGAGTACCACGGCGACAATGGTCTGAATGCCAATGGCTGGACCAACAACCACTATGGCGTTCCTAAGCCGCCCCGAGTCGACAACCGGTTCGGCGCTGGCGTGGGCGGGCCGATTATCAAGGATAAGCTCTTCTACTACGCCTTCTACGAAGGGCGCCACTTCCACGATCAAACTACAATCGACAGAATCGTGCCCACGGACACGTTGCGGGAAGGCATCATTCAATGGACGGATACCTCGGGTGTGGTTCACCAGGCCAACTTCAATCCGAAGCTTGGGCCCCTCGCTTCGGTATGCGGTCCCACCGGAACAGGGGCTTGTGACCCGCGTGGCAACGGTGGCATAGGTATGAGCTCTGTGGTTGCAGCGCAGATGGCGCTGTTGCCAGCGGGGAACAACACCTCTGAGGGGGATGGGCTTAATACAATCGGTTTGACCGCGCCAGTGCCAACTCCCCTCAGCACAAACCAGAGCAAACTGAAGTTGAATTACATCTTCAATCCCAAGTGGTCGACGTTTGTGAGCTGGCAGTATTCCAGCACCTCACGTACTGGCTCGGAGCAGATCAGCCTGCTGGGCAGTGTACCCAGAGCGGTCAGCGGAGATCCCTACTTTACCAACTTCTTCACATTCCAGGTGCAAGGGCAAATCAGCCCGAACTTCCTGTCAGTTACGCACGGTTCATCCCTAAAGAATTGGTGGGGCTGGACGCGCGTAGCCCCGACACCGCTGGTTCCCGGAACCGACTACGCACTGCAAATCGGGGGCGAGGATCCAGGGTCGAATGCTGACTTTACGAACTTCACTTCCCTGAAAGTTTTTTGCGATCCCATCAACATCGACACGGGGTCGGCCCGACCACGCGTGTGGGACGGTCACGACTGGTACGTCGGCCAAGACTTTACCAAAGTCACGGGCCCTCATCAGTTGCAGTTCGGCGGAGATGGTCGAATCTGGCATGACTACCACTTGCGAACTGACCAGGTGGCGGGTGGGTTGACTAACGGGCCGATGACCTACGTGGGGTCCTCGAACCTCAGCGAATATAGCTACGCCACCATTGGCGGTACGGAGCAGCCTCTCGGCTTAGAGGCTAGCACCACTCCCTATTGGAACGGCTACTACGCTTCCATTCTCGGCATTGTCGATCACTCAACCCAGGTGGAAGTGCGCAATGGTACCTTCCAGCCGTACCCCCTCGGTACGCCGTCAATCGCCCACGTGACCTTGCCCCAGTTCGATTTGTACTTCCAGGACGTCTATAAGGCGCGCCGAAACCTGACCATCACAGCCGGTGTAAACTGGGGCGTGGTTCTCTCCCCCGGCGAGAAGAACGGGCTGGAATCAGTTGACGTTTACGCGGACTCGAATACTCCCGTCAACATTCATCAATTCCTGAAAAGCCGGGCCGCTGCGTTGGCAGCCGGCCAAAACTATAACCCGCTGCTTGGGGTCAGTCCCGTGGATTCCCTGTCGGCACCGTTCAACGGAAAGATGCGGCAGGCTTTTTGGAAGAATTTCAGCCCACGCATTGCGGCAGCTTGGCAAGTCAAGCCTAACACTGTGATCCGCGGTGGCTATTCGCTGGTGTGGGATCGTACCCAGGCCGTGACCAGCGTGATGACCGGTCTCCTGGCGGGCGGGCTGGCCGACATCGACATCTGTGGTGGACCAACGTTCAACGGGAGCAGCACGGCGGTGTGTTCGGGCGGACTAACCACTCCAGCCACCGCGTACCGGATTGGGCCAGACGGGGCAAGCGTTCCACTCCCAGCACCTACCGCTGACCCAATCCCACTTATCCCCTCTGGTTACAGCTTGACCCAGTCGTTTGGAGCGGATGCTTTCTTTACACCGGGTTATGCTCACGTCGTCGACATGACCGTGCAGCGGTCACTGCCGCATAACTTGCTGGTGGAACTTGCCTATGTTGGCCGTTTTAGCCGCAACCTGTCGGCTGACGAGCAAATGAATGCTCCGTACTACCTGCAGAAAGAGCCGAAGAGCGGACAAACCTACGCGCAGGCAATGGATGCGCTGGATAAGGGGTTTCTGGCTGGCGCACCCACGGTTGCCCCGCAACCATTCTTCGAAAATCTCGGGAATGCGTCCGCCTGCATGTCCGTGTTTGGGATGAATTGCACGGGCGTAGCATATGCGCTGATGCCGTCCGTCGGTCCTGCTGATCTCGGGTTCCTCGATTATCTGATGAATGCTTATGGCTTGTTTACCGTGCCAACCAGCAACAATCAGATTTTCGAAAATGCGCCTATTACCGACGGCGGTTTCTCCAATTACAATGCCATGGTACTGACGGTGCGCAGTCCAAAGACGCACGGTGTACAGTTTCAGTTCAACTACACTTGGAGCCATGCCATTGGCAGCCAGGGAACGAATCAGCACATTGCCTACTCCAATGAAAGCCCTTATAACCTCAACCTCGACAAGTCAGCCGAACCATTTGACCACAGGCAGGTGGCGAACGCGCTTTGGTACTACGACCTGCCGTTCGGTAAAGGCAAGACGTTCAGCACCAGCAGGAACCTGCTCGACCGGATCATCGGTGGGTGGAGTTGGTCCGGCATTTTTGTTTGGTACACCGGTTCACCGGATTGCGTCGGAGCTGTTGGCAACTACGGTTCCTTCTTCGAGGAGACCTGTGCTATTGCGACCACAGGGTTGCCGAGCTGGGGCAAGCATTACAACGTAACCGGGGCGAATGGCATTGCGACCAGCGGTAACATGAATGTATTCTCGAATCCGGTCGCGGTTTATAACAGCCTGCAATTCCCGCAGTTGGCTGTGAATAATCGGATTCCGCACGACCAGATGTATAGTTTTCCGTACTGGAACTTCGACATGTCTCTCGGCAAGAAGATTCCAATCACGGAAAGGATCGGCTTGAGTTTGAGTGCGGACGCCTTCAACATATTTAACCATGTAACGTTCGTCCGGCCCTCGCTAGATCTTGGCAATCCCGCCGGGTTCGGTGTGATCACCCAACAATACGCACCGGGGATTTCACTGAACGGTGCTCGCGTCCTACAGCTTGGCGTGAGGCTGGACTTCTAACCTTACAGAATGTTCGAGGTAGAAACGATGTCTTAGGTCACGTGACGGACACCGTTTCGCATGTTTTCGCTAATACCACGCGGGGTTTTGCGGAGAGTTTCAGAATGGCCAACTGGTTTTCATACGGTTGGGTCATAGTCATGAGGACCTCACTAGCGCACAGCCTTGGGAAGACGGCTAATGAGAACTAGCGTTGAAAATTTGATGACCGTTGGACCGAAATGAAGAACACGTTTCTAAGCTCGACCAGCTATTTCGACACTAAGTCACGCTCACATCGCAAGAACGGCGAACTAAATTCTTGCCAGGGAGAACAACGAGTGCCAAAACGGGCGTGGATTGTTCTGTGTGTGTACCTGTTTCTCAGTGGTGCAACGGCGCTGGCCACACCGCAGAATTACACCCACTTAATGCGGTACCCCGACATTTCCAAAGACAATGTAGTGTTTTCGTACGCTGGTGATCTCTGGGTTTGTCCCCGTGTCGGCGGAGTGGCCCAACGGCTGACGTCGCACCCCGGTGACGAGCTCTATCCAAAGTTCTCGCCCAATGGGAAATGGATCGCCTTCACAGGCGAGTATGACGGCAACCAAGACGTGTACGTAATCCCAGTCGAAGGCGGCGAGCCCCGACGACTGACTTTCCACCCATCGAGCGACATCGTATTGGGATGGACGGCTGACGGCAAGAAGATTCTCTTTCGCTCAGACCGGTACAGCACATCAAGGGCGTATACGAAGCTGTTCCTGGTCTCGATTGATGGAGGCATGCCAGAGGAGTTGCCGATTCCACGCGCAAGCCTGAGTTCATTTTCGCCGGATGGCAATCGCATCGCGTATCTCCCTACCTCTCTGGAGTCTAGGTACTGGAAGCGATATCGCGGCGGATTGAGTCCAGCAATCGGCATCTACGATCTGACGAACAACAAGTACGAGGAATTGCCAAGAAGCAACGGTATGGATTTGTTCCCGATGTGGCATGAGAACTTCATTTACTTCATCTCGGACCGCAACGGAGTGATGAACCTCTACCGCTACGACCTGAATACAAAGAGGACCGAGAAACTATCTGACTACACGGAATACGACATAAAGTGGCCGAGCTTGGGCCCAGACGGCATCGTTTATGAGAATGGCGGATTGCTTTATTTCTTCGAAATCGCGAGCGGTAATATCCGTAACATTCCGGTTATCGTAGACAGTGAAAATATCCAAGCGCGCGCTCAGATCAAGGATGTCAGCAAAGGCATTGCCAACTCTGGACTTTCGCCCGGCGGCGTACGCGCGGTTTTCGAAGCGCGCGGCAACATCTTTACGGTGCCGGTGGAGCATGGCAGCACACGCAATCTGACAAACAGCTCTAGCATTCATGCGTTGAATCCGGTCTGGTCACCGGATGGAAAGTGGATTGCGTATCTTTCTGATCGCACCGGCGAGTACGAACTATATATCCGTCCCCAGAAAGGCGGTAACGAAATGCGTATAACCGCCGACGGTCGGGTTTACCGCTATGGGCCAATATGGTCGCCGGACACGCGGAAACTACTCTACTGGGACAAGAAGCAGCGCCTTTGGTACGTTGACGTGGATGAGAAGAAGCCAGTGCTGATCGACACGGGCGAAGACGGACCCATCAACGGCGGCGCGTGGTCCCCTGACGCACGCTGGGTCGCTTATAACAAACCCGATCGTCGCGGCTCTGAAGTCCTGAAAGCGAACGGATTCATTTTTCTCTATTCGCTCGAGCAAAAGAAGAGCTTTCCAGTTTCGAGTGGCTTCTACAGTGACAGTGAACCGCAATTCGATCAGAACGGCAAGTACCTGTATTTTCTGTCTCGGCGCTTCTTCCATCCCAGTGCCGGACAGTTTGATACCCGGCGATACAACTACTATGCCACTGACGGCGTCTTTGCAGTAACGCTGAGGGCCGGCGATGCTTCCCCTTTTGGACCGCAGAGCGATGAAGAAAATGCGGCTGACCCACCAACTACCGAAGATAGAAAGGAGGAGAAACGGCGAGACGCAGTGATGCAGACTCGGATTGACACTGAAGGCATTCAAGGCCGTGTTGCTACCGCGCCGATTCCGGCCGGCAGCTACGAGGGACTGCAAGCACGAAAGGAGAAGTTCTTTTATCTGTCCGTGCCGACGGAAGCCGTGCAGCCGGGACAACCCACGGTCACCCCATCGCAGAACGTTCTACACGTTTTTGACGTAACCAAGCGCCTTGATAACGTTCTCCTTGCAGGCATCGACAACTATCACATCGATAAGGAGGGAGACAAGATCTTGTATTACGCCGATGGTAAGTTTGGCGTTGTTGATGCGGTTCCCGGTAAGGCCAGGGTAGGTGATGGGCAACTCAACACCAAGGACATCCGAATGTTGGTTGATCCTCGGGAAGAGTGGCAGCAAATATTCCACGAAGCTTGGCGCATCGAGCGCGATTTTTATTGGGATCCTGCCATGGGCGGAGTCGATTGGGAAAGAATCGGTAAGCGCTATGAGTCCCTGTTGCCTTGGGTTGTAGATCGGAGTGACTTGAATTACCTCATCGGCGAGATGATTGCAGAGCTCAGTACGTCCCACGTATACGTGCAAGGTGGTGATCAGCCGGACCAGAAGCAAATTGACGTAGGGCTACTTGGTGCCGATTTTGAGGTGGACCATGGCTTCTATCGCTTCAAGAAAATTTACCCGGGGGAAAACTGGAACGAAGAGACGCGGTCGCCGCTTACTGAGCCTGGATTAAAGGTGAAGCAAGGTGACTACCTGCTTGAGGTTAACGGCGTTGCGATAAGTTCCAAAGAGAGCATCTATTCCTACTTCCAAAACCTCATCGAACAAGTGGTTACTTTGAGGGTTAGTGACAAGCCAAGTACTGACGGGGCGTGGGACGTCATCGTCAAGCCGATTCGCAGTGAGGTTGGGGTTCGGTATCTCGACTGGGTCGAAAACAACCGCCGGATTGTTGCTGAGGCGACCGGGGGGCGCATTGGATACATGCATGTTCCCGACACGTTTCTCGTGGGGATTGCCCAGTTTGACAAACAGCTGAATGGTCAACTCGGCAGAGACGGCATGATCGTGGATGAGCGCTACAACGCTGGGGGTTTGATACCAGACTTTTTCACAGAGAAGCTGACGCGAAATCTGCTGTTTATGATCTCTGGGCCCGACGTAAAAGACCAGCCATGGCCGCCAATCGCTGTCTATGGTCCCAAGGTGATGATCATCAACGAACTAGCCGGTTCCGGTGGCGATGCGTTCCCGTGGATCTTCAAGCGCGAAGAGATTGGACCGATAGTCGGCAAGCGCACCGCAGGGGCCTTCGTAGCACCCTGGCGGGACATTCCATTGCGCGATGGTGGTTCTGTCAGTGCGCCGGAATTTGGTTTCTGGTCCACGGATAATGGCGGGGAATGGATCATCGAAAACCACGGCGTGGATCCCGACTACGATGTTGATCAGCGACCGGACCTTGTTGTAGCAGGTCACGACCCGCAACTTGAAAAAGCCATTGATCTGGCAAAGGAAGCTTTGAAGGCTTATCCGCCGGTTCCGCCACGGCCTAAGTACCCGAAGAAGAACTGAGTGATCGCCGGAGCACGATCTGAGCGGGGGAATATCGGTTCGGAAGGGAGCAACATCATTAGCAGTGGACTCTGCGATGACGGGGCCAGTTCTCAGAGCTGATGAGCCATAGGCGTTCTTCGCCAGATCCAACAGGATGTAGGCGACAAGAGTCTAGGCAATCGTATCGTCACGGAGCCCACATAGTTTGAACGCGGCAACAGGTGACGTCGAGGGCCCTCTGCCCATTAGGTTGGCTATTCGATGTGCGTACACGGCGGAATTTCGACAACCCGGAGAGCTGGTATCAGCTTTCATTTTCTGACTTCGTATATGCTACTGGACGAAAAATGGGGTTACGTCAATTTTGCCAGTGCATCGTCACGGACAAAATTAGCTTTTGTTCTAGTGCTGCTCGTCTGCCTCAACGCAATGGGTGCGGACAATGCTCTGAGGCAGGGCCTTGTCGTTTTGGAAGAAACGGGTAGGACCCGGGACAACATCCCGGTGTTCCGTCGCCACACGGAGGAGGCTCGAATAGCAGCTATTCTCTCGCGGGGCTTTGCGGGTCGACTCGTGCGTCTATTTGGCTACGAGCAGAGATATCTTTGGAAAAAGGGCGGACCAATGCCCGAGCCTGCCTATCTCTTACTGTCATCAAGAAAAGGTGGCTTTCCGCGTTTTGGATTTTATCTTGATGCTGAGGACAAGCACTCCGCTGGGTATGTTGACTTGCCGCGGGAACAGGCACTGACTGGCGAATTCGGCGCCGTCGACCAGGTTTTTCCTCACGAATTGGCCCACGTCATCCTCCGCCAACTTGCAGGTCAGCGTTCCAGTTGGGCGAACCAGGTACATGCCATCGGGGTCCGCACCGACCCGGGTGTGGCTTTAGATGAGGGGTTTGCGGAACATTGCCAAGTGATGGCCATTGAGGATCATGATGCGGACCTGGCAACCAGCGGGCTCGCGCACAAACCGGAGTCGATTCGCCTAGCATATGGTCGCTTGCGCTCTTATCAGCGCGAATTGTCTACGGGAACAGCACTTGCGGGTAGGTGGCGCATGACCTTCCCCCTCTGGTTCTCTGGTGTTGAGCAGGTTCTGCGGTACGATGCCGTCAAAGCCAATGCTTTTGCCTTTGAACCTGCCCTACCTGACCACTTGCTAAAGGCTGGGGATCCATACACGGCATACTTGTTGGAGAACATCCTGCCCGGGAGCATAGGAGATCCGCCAAAAACAGTCGCACGGATGCTTTCCACTGAAGGCGTCATGAGTGGCCTTTTCTATCGGTGGGTAAACTCTGTCCCTTTGGGGAAACACTACCTGGACCAGACGTTTTACGACCAGTTTGGAGTGACGCGAGTGGAGATAGCCCCAGTTGAGAATGTCTACCTCAAATTGTTCCAGGTTTTCTACGCCTACAAGCCCCAGAACACCATACAGGTTGTCATGGGCTACAGAGCTGCTTTTCCCGAAGAAGAGGCCGACCTCAATGCCATCGTAAAGAGCGTGCTGCTGGGTCAACCGTTGCCGGACAACCCAGCTATCTGGCTTGCCAATCCTTACTTCAAAACGGGTACGACTGTGTTTGATCAATTCCGAGGTGCCCCACGCTTACATACCTTCGACCTGAACGCAGCATCCTTAGTGGATCTCCTGGGCGTGCCTGGAATGAACAAACATTTGGCTGAGTCAATCCTTGAGAAAGGCCCATACGTCAAACTGGAAGACCTACGTCAGGTTCCGGGCTTTACCCCCGCCCTGCTCACGAAATTTCAGTTCATGGCGGCGCAAATGAGTGGGTTGCGCGTAGATAGGGACGCGATGGAGAACGAAGTGCCCATTGCATCTATCCTCCTACCCTACATCTGGAGAGCCCTGACCTGTTCTTTACTGGCAGGGCTGTTGGGGTCCGCCTTTTACCGAGTCCTAGTGCCCTGCGAATGGCTACGGGCGACAATCACCGGCCTAGTGGTCGCAGTCTGTGTACTCTCGGTCGGCTGGCTCATGGGTGGACACGGCCTTTGGATAATGTTCGCACTTGTATTCATCTTTGAAATGCTGGTTATCCTTTGGCGGATTCGGCTTCAATGCGACTGGCGTCCGGCACTGCGTGCTCTCATTGCTTGGGTAGCGGCTGCAATGCCTGCAGCAGCTATCTTGCAACCTTGGTTTTAGTCGATCGCGATCCTGGGAGCTTTATGTTCCACGAAGCCTTCCGCCATACCCGCAAACAACGAGTAGTCTGATGTAAGAGGAAACGAAAGCCAGATAATAGCGGGTATATGTACATAGCATGTGTTGGGGAAGCAACACTTATCTAGCAATCTGACTGAGAGCTCTGGCGGGTCAGGGTGCGCATGAATCCGTCCTGAGTCAAGCAGTCGCTTCGAGGAGGTCTCCAATTGAAACCTAACGAAACCCTTCTGTTGCCCCGCCGTGATGTTTGTCGGCTTTTGAACTTCGATGAGTGTATTTTGGCCGTTGAAAACGCCTTTCGCTTGTATACGGAAGGTAAGACGCTGAAGCCTGGTCTGATGCACATCGACTCGGTTGATGGCGAGTTTCATATCAAAGCCGGAGGCCTGCATCTCGGACAGAGGTTTTTCGGCTTAAAGGTGAATGGGGCATTCTTTCACAATGTCGAACGGTTCGGGATGGCTAACATCCAGGGTTTGATACTGCTCTGCGATGGTGAAACCGGCTATCCCTTGGCAGTGATGGACTCAAGCGAGATCACGATAAAACGTACCGGTGCTGCAGCCGCGATTGCTGCAAAGTATCTCGCGAGACCTGAGAGTTCGATCGCCACAATTTGCGGTTGTGGCACACAAGGACGTATTCAACTGGAGGCAATGAAGAAAATCTTGCCGCTCCAAAAAGCGTACGCCTTTGACGTGGATAAAGCGAGAGCCGAGTCCTTCGCAAGGGAGATGTCCGAACAGTTTGGGATTCCGGTCGTGGCTAGCGCCAACCTAGAGGACGCTATGAATAAAAGCGACGTCTGCGTTACTTGCACCCCGTCCCAACGATATTACTTACGGAAGGAAGATGTCGCAGCCGGGACCTTCGTTGCAGCCATTGGGGCGGACAGCCCTCAGAAGCAGGAATTGGATCCGAACCTGCTCAAATCAAGTAAGGTGGTGGTCGATCTTATCGACCAGTGCGCACACGTAGGGGAGTTACATCACGCAATCGACGAAGGAATGAACAAAGAAGATGTCTATGCGGAGTTGGGTGAAATTGTCGCTGGTAAGAAACCGGGCCGAACTACGGAAGGCGAGATCACGATTTTCGACGCGACGGGCACAGCATTGCAAGATGTCAGTGCAGCCGCGGTTGTGTTCGAGAGTGCCGTACGCCTCGGTTGTGGGCAAAAGGTCGATTTCTTCAAGTAAGCGCTGCGGCTGTTACCCGTTTGTTGGCCAAAGTTCGCCATGAGGTTCGATCAAGGGGTTGGTCGTCCTACTGGATTATTGCAAGTATGCACTAGAACTGACTGGTCTCATAAATGGCGATTGAACGTATTTAGCTATTTTCTGTGTGTAGAAAAACAGGCAGAAGGAGGGCATGCGAGGACGATGGGAACTCAGCGATGCCCATTGGCAACTGATCGAACCGATCTTGCGACCGAAGCGACGCTCCGATGGTCGAGGTCGTCCGTGGCAAGACACACGAGCAGTCCTCAACGGGATTTTGTGGGTCTTGGGG
>Ga0187771_10001234_pt1 | contig 16897 bp, 13 predicted proteins | sample 0116_SJ02_MP15_1_FD_133139 | JGI IMG/M metagenome (GOLD analysis project Ga0187771, IMG submission 133139) | Tropical peat soil microbial communities from peatlands in Department of Meta, Colombia - 0116_SJ02_MP15_10_MG | ecosystem: Environmental > Terrestrial > Soil > Wetlands > Peat | place...
CTTGGCTCGTCGCGGCTGTAGCCGATGGGGCGGCCAAGCAATAATCTTTCGCGAAAGAATGTTTCGCAGTATGGATGTTCCGGCCGGGCCGCCGCCCCGCTTTCCAACTTTCCAAAAAGAGCCACCCTTGCCCGCCCGCCTCGACGCCATCGACCGCCACATCCTGAAAGAGCTGCAGGACAATGGCCGCATGACTAATGTGGAACTGGCGCGCCGGGTCGGCATCTCGGCGCCGCCCTGCCTGCGCCGTGTGCGCGCGCTGGAGGAGGCCGGCTACATCAAGGGCTACCGCGCGCTGCTCGACGAGAAGAAGCTCGGCTACGAGGTGACCGTGTTCGCCATGGTGCATTTGGCGAGCCAGGCCGAGGCCGATCTCGCGGCTTTCGAGGACTTCGTGCGCGCGCAACCTCTGGTGCGCGAATGCTGGATGCTGTCGGGCGAGATCGATTTTGTCTTGAAATGCGTGGCGCCCGATCTAAAGACGTTTCAGGCCTTTGTCGAAAAACTCACCGCCGCGCCCAATGTCCGCAATGTGAAAACGTCGCTCACGTTGCGGAGCTCGAAGGACGCGGCGATGGTGCCGATGGAAGACTAACGGTCCCGCCTGAACGATCATCCGCCAGTGACACCTCCGGAACAGCGACCCTCCCTCGCGGCTCTCTTCTCGGTGTTCTTTCGGATCGGCCTGCTCAGTTTCGGTGGCGGGGTGTCCGGCTGGGTCTATCGCGAAGTGGTCGTGCTGCGCCGCTGGATGGACGAAGACGAGTTCATGTCGGGCCTGGCGCTGAGCCAGATTCTGCCCGGCGCCAACATCACCAATCTTTCGATTTATGTCGGGCAGAAGCTGCACGGGCTCGCCGGCGCCGCCGCCACCTTTATCGGCTTGCTGAGCGGGCCGTTTTTCGCCGTGCTGGCGCTCGCCGGCGTCTATAGCGCGCTCAAGACGGTGTCTTATGCGGAACCGGCGATGGATGGCGTCGCCGCGGCAGCGATCGGCCTCCTGCTCATCATCGTCGCGCGCGGCGCGCGGCGCACCACGCGCAGCCCGCAGGGGCTCATCGCCTTGCTCGCCACCTTCATCGGCGTCGGCCTGTTGCATTTCTCGCTGCTCTTGGTGGTCGCCGTGGTGGGGCCGCTGTCGGTTATCGCCGCCTGGCGCAGGAATGTCGCCGATGCGCAATGATTCGTTGCTCGCGCTGCTCGCGGTATTCGTGCCATTTTCGCTGGTGTCGATCGGCGGCGGCACCAGCGTGCTCGCCGGCATCCAGCACGAGGCGGTCGATGTGCATCACTGGGTAACAACGCGCGAATTCGTCGATCTGTTCGCGATCTCGCGCGCCGCGCCGGGGCCGGGCTCGATGCTGACCACGCTGATCGGCTGGCACGTCGGCGGCTTCGTTGGCGCACTGGTCGCCACGTTCGCGCTGTTCCTGCCCTCGTCCATGCTTTGCTACGGCTTCGCCATGGTGTGGCGGCGCTACCGCGGGCGGCGCTGGCACACCGCGCTGGAGCAGGGACTGGCGCCGATCGGTATCGGCCTCATGATGGCCGGCGTGGTCGCCATTCTGCGCATCAGCAGCGGCGGCATCCTGTCCTGGACTATCGCATTCGGCTCGGCCGGATTGTTATCGTGGCGGCCGAAATTGCACCCGCTGCTCTTGCTCCTGCTCGGCGGCGGCATTTTCGTCGCGCTGCGCGCCGTGCACTGGCCGGTCTTATAGGCAGTCGCCGTTCAGGCCGGGAAGCGGCTGAAGCGGGAGCCGAGCGCGAGCGCGGGATTATTGCGGAACTTGACGATCTGCCGGGCGATCGCCGCGCGTAGCCGCGTGAAGGCGTCGAGGCACCGCTCTAGTTCGCCGGGGAAAATGCCGCGGCCGCCCGCGCGCATACGCAGGATGGCCTTGACCATCTCGCGCGACATGCCGAGCGCCTTGGCCATGATCAACACGGCCGCCGGCAACTCCTGGCTCAGCGCCTGCTCGACCGTCTCGATCGGCACGTCGCACAGCACGGCCAGCGCCGCCGCCGTCTCCTCGAATTGGTGGGCCTTGGCGAACTCGGCCACCTCTCTCTCGCCGAGCTGGCCAGCCGCGCGCAGCGCCTCGACGCGCTGGCGCGCCATCGTGTAATTGCGCACTACCACATGCGCCCTGTCGAGCACCGTCTTGGCGGCCTCCGACACCGCTTCGTCGATCAGGGGCGCCAGCGACGGATTGGCCGCGGCGAGCTTCTCGCGCACCGCCTGCGAGGCCTTGGCCAGAAGCCGCGTCAGATGCTCGGGCGGAATATCGCGGCGCAGGCCGAGACAGGCGGTCAGCTCGTCGTCGCCCTTCGAGCGCGTCGTCAGCCGCGCAAAGCCGCGGTCGGAGAAACGCGCGCCCGGATTGCCGGCGGCGCTCAGCACCACCGCCTTGTCGCCGCGCTCGACCAGAACTTCGGTGACCGCCTCGTCGAGCGAGGCGCGCTTGGAGATCGCCAGCAAGTGCTGCTGGCTCTTGCTGCGCGCGGCGGCGACGAGCGTATCGTTGTCGAGCCGCGGCGAACGCTCGAGCAGCGGGCCGGCCACGTCGATTGCATCGTGCGAGGCCAGGAAGCAGCTGACCTTGGCCGGCGCGCGCGGCTCTTGTGCCAGGCGCTTGGCCGGCACGGCGCGCGCCGAAAGCTCGATGCTTTGCGCAATGCACATGAGGAGATCGTCGAACAGCGCGATCTGCTCGTCGGAATAGCGCGCCGAGGCGACGGCGAAAAGCCCGGTGATGCGCTGCAGGATTTTGGCGCGCCGGTCGAGGGTGCCGAGGGCGACCGCCTCGTTCAACTCGTCGATCAGGGCGGCCGTGTCCATTGCAAGCGATCGCGATTTTCGCGCGGGCAAAGTTGATTGCAACGTCTCTAGCGCATGGACATGGGCAGTCCTTTAAAAGGATTAAGCGCAATGATGCGATGCTGAAAAGACCTTGTTAACGCAAGTTCCGCGACGCAATTGACGCGCGCCAAAAAAGCAAATGGCCGGGACAAGCCCGGCCATCATGCCTCGTTGCGCCGAGTCGCTCACTTCCACTCGATCTTCTTCACCTCATAGGCCTTGGCGCCGCCCGGCGTGTTGACCTCGACGACCGCGCCCTTGGTCTTGCCGATCAATGCCCGCGCGAGCGGCGAGGTGATCGAGATCTTGCCGGCCTTGGCATTGGCCTCCGGCTCGCCGACGATCTGCCACACCTTCTTCTCCTCAGTGTCCTCGTCGATCAGCGTCACGGTGGCGCCGAAGGTGATGGTGTCGCCCGACAGCTTCGACACGTCGATCACGTCGGCGCGCGCGAGCTTGTCCTCGAGCTCGGCAATGGCGCCCTCGTTGAGCGACTGCTGCTCTTTGGCGGCGTGATATTCGGCGTTCTCCGACAGGTCGCCGTGCGTGCGCGCATCGGTGATCTGCTGAATGATCCGCGGCCGCTCCACCTGCTGGCGGTGCTTGAGCTCGGCCTCGAGCGTCGAATAGCCGGCCGCTGTCATTGGAATTTTATCCATCGTCTCTTCTCCTCCTGGCGGGCGCCCGAAATGTCTTGAACGCGCATGATGCGCCGCCAAGCCCTTCCATCCTCAAAACCCGTCCCAATCGACTCGTAATACGACTCCGGCCACGGACGCCCGCGGAACCGGAGTCATGTGAAGGCCGGCCAATAAAACCCTGGCCGCGGCCGGTTTCCCCATGCCGCGACCGTGGACTTCCCGGCCAAACTCGCGCCCGCCGCTCCCGCTGGCGGCGCCTCAGGGACACGCCCTCAGGCCCGATCGCTGAAGTAGCTCTGCAGCGGACGCACCTCGAGGTCGCCCCCGAGATAGGCTTTTATGCCTTGCGCTGCGGCGACGGCACCTGAAAGAGTGGTGTAGTACGGCACTTTATGCAAGAGGGCGGCATGCCGGAGCGAACGGCTGTCGGCCAGCGCCGCCGCCCCCTCGGTGGTGTTGAAAACCAGCTGAACCCCGCCGTTTTTGATGGCGTCGACGATGTGCGGCCGCCCTTCCAGCACTTTGAAGACTTTGGCCGCCGGCACCCCGTGCTCGGAGAGGTAGCGCTGGGTTCCCGAGGTGGCGATGCACTTGAAGCCGAGCGAGGCGAGCAGCCGCACCGCCTTCAGGATGCGCGGCTTGTCGGAATCCTTGACCGAGACGAACACGGTGCCCGAGCGGGGCAGGTCGGACCCGCCGCCAATCTGGCTCTTGGCGAAGGCGATCTCGAAGGAGGCGTCGATCCCCATCACCTCGCCGGTCGACTTCATCTCCGGCCCCAGCACGGTGTCGACGCCGGGGAAGCGGGCGAAGGGGAACACGGCTTCCTTCACCGCCCGGTGCTTGAAACGCGTCGGCGCCAGCTTGAAGCTCGCCAGTCGCTCGCCCGCCATGATGCGGGCGGCGATCTTGGCGACCGGCAGCCCGATCACCTTGGCGACGAAGGGCACCGTGCGCGAGGCGCGCGGGTTGACCTCCAGCACATAGATGTCGCCATCCTTGATGGCGTATTGCACGTTCATCAGCCCGCCGACATTGAGCGCGAGCGCAAGCGCCCGGGTCTGCCGCTCCAGCTCGTGAATCGTCTGCTCGCTCAAGGAATGCGGCGGCAGCGCGCAGGCCGAGTCGCCGGAATGGATGCCGGCTTCCTCAATATGCTCCATGATGCCGGCGATGAAGGTGTCCTTGCCGTCGGCGAGGCAATCGACGTCGACCTCGGTGGCGTCCGATAGATAGCGGTCGATCAAGAGCGGGCTCTTCTCCGACACCACCAATTCGGTCGGCTGGTCGAGCGTGCTGGCAAGCTTGGCGACGTAGCGGTCGAGCTGCGCGCCGTCGCGCACGATCTCCATGGCGCGGCCGCCCAAGACGTAGGACGGGCGGATCAGCACCGGATAGCCAATCCGGTCGGCGATGGCGCGCGCGGCATCGGGCGAATTGGCGATGCCGCTCTGCGGCTGCCGCAAGCCGAGCTGTTTGATCAGCCGGTTGAAGCGGTCGCGATCCTCGGCGAGGTCGATCATGTCGGGCGAGGTGCCGAGGATCGACACTTTCGCCTTCTCCAGTGGCCCGGCCAGCTTGAGCGGCGTCTGCCCGCCAAACTGCACGATCACGCCGTGCAGCGTGCCGTTCGCGCGCTCGGTGTCGATGACCTCCAGCACGTCCTCCGGGGTGAGCGGCTCGAAATAGAGCCGGTCCGAGGTGTCGTAGTCAGTCGACACCGTCTCCGGATTGCAGTTGACCATGATGGTCTCGTAGCCGACGTCCTTGAGCGCGAAGGCGGCGTGGCAGCAGCAGTAGTCGAACTCGATGCCCTGGCCGATGCGGTTCGGCCCGCCGCCGAGGATGATGACCTTGTTGCGCTCGGAGGGCGCCGCCTCATTGGCGATGGTGCCGGCGAACGGCGTCTCGTAGGTCGAATACATATAGGCGGTGGGCGAGGCGAATTCGGCGGCGCAAGTGTCGATGCGCTTGAACACCGGCCGCACGCCGAGCGCGCGGCGCTTTTCCATCACCGCGTCGGCGCTCGTGCCGGTCAGCTTGGCGAGCCGGCTGTCGGAGAAGCCCTGCGCCTTCAGCCGGTGGAACGCGCCGGCCGTGGTAGGCAGGCCCTTGGCCTTGATCTCCGCTTCCGTTTCCACCAGCGCGCGGATCTGCGCGAGGAACCAGGGATCGACGCGGCAGGCGTTGTGGATCAATTCGTCGCTCGCGCCGAGCCGCATGGCCTGCGCGATCTTCAGCAGCCGGTCCGGCGTCGGCGTGCCGAGCGCGGCGCGGATCGCCGCCTTGTTGTCGGCGTCGTCGATGCCCTTGGCTTGGTCGAAGCCCTCGATGGTGAGCTCGTCGAGCCCGGTGATGCCAGTTTCCAGCGAGCGCAGCGCCTTCTGCAAGCTCTCCTGGAAGGTGCGGCCGATCGCCATGGCCTCGCCCACCGACTTCATCGAGGTGGTGAGCACCGGCGAGGCGCCGGGGAATTTCTCGAAGGCGAAGCGCGGGACCTTGGTCACCACGTAATCGATGGTAGGCTCGAACGAAGCCGGCGTCGCGCCGCCGGTGATGTCGTTAGCGATCTCGTCGAGCGTGTAGCCGACCGCGAGCTTGGCGGCGACCTTGGCGATGGGGAAGCCGGTCGCCTTCGAGGCCAGCGCCGAGGAGCGCGACACGCGCGGGTTCATCTCGATGATCACCAGCCGCCCGTCCGCCGGATTGACCGCGAACTGTACGTTGGAGCCGCCAGTCTCCACGCCGATCTCGCGCAACACCGCGATCGAGGCGTCGCGCATGATCTGGTATTCCTTGTCGGTGAGCGTGAGCGCCGGCGCGATGGTGATGGAATCGCCGGTGTGCACGCCCATCGGATCGATGTTCTCGATCGAGCAGATGATGATGCAGTTATCCTTCTTGTCGCGCACCACCTCCATCTCGAATTCCTTCCAGCCGAGCACCGATTCTTCGATCAGCACCTCGTTGGTCGGCGAGGCGTCGAGGCCGCGCTCGACGATCTCGAGGAACTCGGTCTTGGTGTAGGCGATGCCGCCGCCGGTGCCGCCGAGCGTGAAGCTCGGGCGGATGATCGCCGGCAGCCCGACATATTCGAGCGCCTGCAAGGCCTCGATCAGCGCCTGGTCCTGGTAGCGCTCGCGCCGCGCCTGCTCGCCGCGCCGCCACTCCTGCTCGAATTCCTTCAACAGGCGCGCGCGTTCGTCCTCGCCCGCCTTGAGATTGTTGATGCGCTGCGTCTCGGCCCGGTACTTCTCGCGGTCCTGCTTTTTCAGCTCGGAAGCATTGGCGAGCCGCGAGCGCGGCGTCTCCAGGCCGATGCGCGTCATCGCCTCGCGGAACAGCGCGCGGTCTTCCGCCTTGTCGATGGCGTCGGCGGTGGCGCCGATCATCTTGACGCCGAACTTGTCGAGCACGCCCATCCGGCGCAACGAGAGCGCGCAGTTGAGCGCGGTCTGCCCGCCCATGGTGGGCAACAGCGCGTCGGGGCGCTCCTTCTCGATGATCTTGGCGACGATCTCCGGCGTGATAGGCTCGACGTAAGTGGCGTCGGCGAGATCCGGATCGGTCATGATGGTGGCCGGGTTCGAGTTCACCAGCACCAGCCGGTAGCCCTCGGCTTTCAGCGCCTTGCAGGCCTGCGTGCCGGAATAGTCGAATTCGCAGGCCTGGCCGATGACGATCGGCCCGGCGCCGATGATCATGATCGATTGGATGTCGGTTCGTTTCGGCATTCGCTCTCTTTGTCATTCCGGGACGGCCGCAGGCCGGACCCGGAATCCAAAAACGGACCCGGGCGCTTGTGTCTGGATTCCCGGCTCACGCGCTTCGCGCCTGCCCCGGAATGACACGAATTCCAGGCACAAAAAAAGGGCGCGCCTCTCGCGCGTCCCCGGACCGCGCCAAGGCCAAGCCCCGCGCGCGGAGGGTCATATAGACTCGAATCGGCGGGCAGGGAAGGGCGCCGGCGGCATTAGCGGTGGACGGAAAAAGCAGCTCAAAAGCCGGCAAAACTGTACTAGTGTCCGGCCCCGTCCCGTCCCCTCGCGTCCTTCCGCCCATGCCAGACCCGACCATGACCGCTTCCTTGAGCCTGCCGTTTGCGCACGAGGCCGGCGCCATCCCCGCGCTCGGCTTCGGCAGCTCGCCGCTGACCGGCGGCCTGACCGCGGACACCGTGCTGGCCGCGCTGAAAACCGGCTATCGCCACATCGACACCGCGCGCAAATACGGCACCGAAGGCGCGGTCGGCGAGGCGCTGCGCGCCTGCGGCCTTGCGCGCAAGGACATCTTCCTCACCACCAAGGTCAGCCACGAGAACCTGCGCGCCGACAACTTCGCCCGCTCGGTCGACGACAGCCTCGCCGCGCTGAAGGTCGATTATGTCGACCTCCTGCTGGTGCACTGGCCCAATCCGGCGATTCCGTTAAGCGAGACCATGCCGGCGCTGGCCAAAGCCAAGCGGCAGGGCCTCGCGCGCCATGTCGGCGTCGCCAATTTCAACATCGCATTGCTCGACCAGGCGGTGGCGCTCTGCCCGGAGCCGCTGGTCGCCTTGCAGGCCGAGTATCATCCCTATCTCGACCAGGCGAAGCTCATGGCCGCCGTGCGCCGGCACCGGCTCGTCTTCATCGCCTATTGCCCGCTCGGGCGTGGACGGCTGTTCGGCGATCCCGTGTTAGCCGAGATCGCCGCAAAGCGCGGGCGCAGCGTCGCACAGGTCGCGCTACGCTGGCTGTTGCAACAGGACGTTGCCGCCATTCCGTTCTCGTCGAAGCCCGAGCGCATCGGCGGCAATTTCAACGTGTTCGACTTCAGCCTGAGCGAGGATGAGATGCACCGCATCGCCGCGCTCAAGCGCGACAACGGCCGCGTCGCCAATCCCGCCGGCCGCGTGGCGGGCGGGTGGGACTAGTTCGGCCCTGCCAGGAACGTCATGCGCCACGGATTGTGACCGATGTTGTTCGGCGCGCGCTCGGCGGCAAAGCCGGCGGCCTTGAGCTTTTGCAGCATCGCCGCCTCGGTATAATGCGACAGGCCGACCTTGCTCTTCAGCCGCAGATAATCCGAGACGAAAATCCGCAAAAGCCCGCCGACCGCCGCCCAGAAAAATCCGTTGCCGGCGCCGAAGCGCAACAGCGCAACGGCCGCGGCCGGCGCGGCGAGCGTCGGCTGCACCACGTCGCCGATGATGACGAACCCGTCCGGCTTGACCAGCGCGCGGAAGATGTTCAGCAGCCGCTCGAGCTCGGCCCCGCTCAAATATTGCGCCACCGAATGCAGCACGATGAGGTCGAAGCTCGCCGGCGGCTGCGCCGCCGCCTCGTCGGGCGTGAGCACCGCGATTTTCGCATTGCCCTCGTAGCGCGCCTTCAGTGTGGCGCGCACATTGGGCGCGGCTTCCACCAGCGTGAGCTGGCCGCAGGCCGCCGCCACAAGACCGGCCGAGGTTGCCTCGCCGCAGCCGTAGTCGAGCACGCGCGCCGCGGCCGAGGGCACATAGGCGCGGATGTCGGTCGCGATGGTGCGGTAATGCACGTCGCGATGCCGCGCATTGACGTAAATGACCGAATGCTTGAAGTCGTAGAAGCTGATCCAGTCCGACATGCGCGCTTCTTTACGCGCCCGAGCGATCTTGCGCCAGCGGCAAGAGCATTAAGCCCGTGTCAAATGCAAGTCGGCCTCAGGCAATCTGCCGTTTCGCCTGCCGCATCTTCTCGATGAAACGCTTGAACAGATAATGCGAGTCGCGGGGCCCAGGCGACGCCTCGGGGTGATACTGCACCGAGAACACCGGCTTGTCTTTCAGCGCGATGCCGCAATTGGAGCCATCGAACAGCGACACGTGCGTCTGCTCGACGTTCTTCGGCAGCGACTCCTTGTCCACGGCGAAGCCGTGGTTCATCGACGTGATCTCGACCTTGCCGGTGGTCAGGTCCTTCACCGGATGATTGGCGCCGTGGTGGCCCTGGTGCATCTTCATGGTGCGCCCGCCGACGGCGATGCCGAGCATCTGGTGGCCAAGACAAATGCCGAAGGTCGGCGTGCCGGAGTCGATCAGCTTGCGGATCACCGGCACGGCGTATTCGCCGGTCGCCGCCGGATCGCCCGGGCCGTTCGACAGGAACACGCCGTCGGGCTTGAGCGCCAGGATGTCCTCGGCCGAGGTCTTGGCCGGCACCACGGTAACCTTGCAGCCCTTGCCGGCGAGCTGCCGCAGAATGTTGCGCTTGATGCCGTAGTCGACGGCGACCACGTGGAATTCCGGCTTCTCCTGCCGGCCGTAGCCTTCGCCCCACACCCACGGCGTCTCATCCCAGGAAAAGCGCTGGCCGCTCGTCACCATTGGCACTAGGTCCATGCCGACCAGGCCCGGCCACTCGCGCGCTTCCTTTTTCAGCGCCTCGAGATCGAATTTCCCGTCGGGCGCGTGCGCGATCACCGCGTTGGGCATGCCCTTGACGCGGATCAGCGCGGTCAGCGCCCGCGTGTCGATGCCGGCGAGGCCGATGATGCCGCGGCTTTTCAGCCAGTCGTTCAGGCTGCGGGTGGCGCGGTAGTTGGAGGGCGGCGTGATGGCCGAATGCAGGATCACCCCGCGCGCGCCCGGCGTCGCCGCCATGTTGACGGTCTCGATGTCCTCTTCGTTGGTGCCGACATTGCCGATGTGCGGGAAGGTGAAGGTGATGATCTGCCCGGCATAGGAGGGGTCGGTGAGGATCTCCTCGTAGCCGGTCATGGCGGTATTGAAGCAGACCTCGCCGACCGCGTGGCCGGTGGCGCCAAGGCCGAAGCCCTCCAACACGGTTCCGTCGGCCAGCACCAAAAGTGCCGTGGGCTTGGGCTCTTCCCAAGTCCCGGCGGGGGCGGCTTTGGTCTGGGTCATGGCCTCTTAGTTGCGTATTATGTATGGGAACGCAAGAACCGCTGTTGAAGATTGACCCACCCCATCCCTCCCCCTTTCAGGGGGAGAACTTGCCGCACGACCTTCCTCCCTTTGAAAGGGGGAGGAGTGTGGAGGGGTCACAACCAGGATTGGAAGGAAATCCCGTGCTCCGCGACGACATCAACAACGCATTGAAGGAGGCGATGAAGGCCAGGAACGAGCGCGCGGTGTCGACGCTGCGCATGATCAATTCCACGCTCAAGAACGCCGACATCGAGGCGCGCGGAGCGGGCAAGCCGCCGCTCGGCGACGCCGAGGTGCTGGGCGTGCTGCAGAAGATGATCAAGCAGCGCCAGGAATCGATCGAGCTCTACAAGAAGGGCGGCCGCGGCGATCTGGTGAAGCAGGAGGAAGAAGAGATCGCCATCATCTCCGGCTATCTGCCGAAGCAGATGTTGGAGGCCGAGATGGCGGCGGCGATCGAGGCCGCCATCAAGGAGACCGGCGCCGCCGGCATGAAGGACATGGGGAAAGTCATCGGCGCCCTGCGCGGCAAATATGCCGGGCAGATGGATATGGCCAAAGCCAGCGGAATGGTGAAAGCGAAGTTGAGCTAGTGCGTCATGGCCGGGCTTGTCCCGGCCATCCACGCCTTGGTTAAATATCAAGAAGAAAGACGTGGATGCCCGGCATAAAGCCGGCATGATGATGAAGAGGGGGAGGAACCATGAAGCGCATTCTAACCGCCGCGGCGCTGCTCGCGGCGCTGTTCTCGACACACGCATCGGCCGACGACTATCCCAACCGGCCGATCCGCGTGTTCACCACAAGTAGCGCCGGCGGCATCAGCGACATATTCATGCGCGTCCTCAACGACGCGATGCAGAAGCGCCTCGGTCAGCCGCTGATCATCGAGAACAAGCCGGGCGGCGCCGGCAACATCGCTGCGCGCGCCTGCCAGGATGCGCCGCCCGACGGCTACACCATCTGCATCATCAATGCCGATACGGTGATCTACAACCAGTTCATGTTCAAGACGATCCCGTTCGAGCCGGAGAAGCTTGTGCCGATCGTCAACCTGTTCCACCTGATCCAGGTGATGGTGGTGAATTCGAACCTCAACGTGAAGGCAGTGGACCAGCTGGTCGCGTTGTCGAAGGCCAAGCCCGGCACGCTCAATTATCTCACCGCCGCGATCCCCTGCGTCGTATACATGGACTATCTGAAAAAGGAGAAGGGCGCCGACTGGGTGCGCGTGCCGTTCCGCGGCGGCGGCGAGGCGGTGACGGCGATCCTGTCCGGCACCACGCCGATCGGCCTGTTCGGCCTCGGCAACATCATTGCGCAAATCAAGGCCGGCAAGATGACGCCGCTGGCGCTGGTCAACAACATCCGCACGCCGCTGTTGCCCGACACGCCGACGCTCGCCGACCTCGGCTACAAGGGCGCGCCGTCGGAAACCTGGTACGGCCTATTCGCGCCGCCTGGCACGCCGAAGCCGATCGTCGACAAGCTCAACGCCGAAGTACGCCGCGTGTTCGAGGACAAGGACTTCGTGGAGAAATACGTGATCATCCGCGGCCAGGTGCCGGCGGTCGGCACGCCGGAGGACTTTGCTAAGACGGTCGCGGAAGGCCGCATCGGCGCCAAGGCGGTGGTCGCCGCCTCCGGCCTGCCGCCGCAGTAGTCAGCGCGCAGCGTCGCCGAAGTCTTCGAGCACGGCGGCGAGCGCGTCGGGCCGGACCTTCACCGGTCCGGCGAAGGGGTGGTCGATGGAGATGATGGTCATCAGGCCGCCGAAGATCAGAAGCGACAGCGCGCCCGACATCACCGACTGCGCGCGCAAATTGGCGGTGCCGAAGAAGAAGGTGAAGCCGATGGTGAGGAAGGCGCCGCCGAACAGCACGATCCAGATGATGTCGGGCACGATGCCGCTCGCCGCCACCAGGCGGTCGCGCCGCGCCTCGGCGAGTTGGTCGAGATTGCGCAGGATCTCGGGGATCACCACGCCCTCGTCGGCGTCGACGGCGTGGAATTTGAGCACGGCGTCGTAGATTGCATTGAGCGCCTGCGTGGTTTCCGGGCTCGCTTGTTCGCGGTCCATCGCCGGCCAGTCCTTGTCGATCGCCGCCTTGAGATAGGCGGTGGTTGCCTTGCCGATCGCCGCGTCATGCGCGGCGTCGAGGCCCTGCGCCAGGCGGAAGACGATGGCCGCGGCGCCGGCTTCCTTGGCGACGTCGCTTTCCGCGTGATTGAACCGCTCCCACACGACGATGATCGCGAAGGCGAGCAGCACCGCGTAGATCACGCCGACGGTGGCGAATTTGAAGCCGGCCACCTCGTTGTTGGTGCGCAGATGGTCGAGCGTGATGAAGCGGCGCACGATCATCGGCCCGGCCATGGCGATCAGCGTCGTCGGCACGAGCAGGATCAGGCCGGAGAGCCATAGCGGCTGGGTGCTCAGGAACAGCATCGGACGGTCTTGACCGAAGCAGACGAGGGAGGAGCGGCTGCGGCATTATCGCCGCGCCAGCCGACCCGCGTATCGGCCGTCGCCGTGGCCTGTGGAAAAGTAGGAAAACGGCGCCAATCTCCGCCATTCGTGCCGCTTCTCGCGCCGGCGCGGGAAAGTCGCAATTGGCGGCTTTATGATAGGGGCAACCGATTCGGCCGCACCGGATAAGTCGAACGCCGCGCCCTGCCGCGGCGGCAGTAGCATGCGCTTCACGCCGCAGTTCCTCGATGAATTGAAAGCCCGGCTTCCGGTCTCGGAGGTCGTCGGCAAGCGGGTCAAGCTCGTGCGCGCGGGCCGCGAGTTCAAGGGCCTGTCGCCGTTCAACAAGGAGAAGACGCCGTCCTTCTTCGTCAACGACCAGAAGCAGGCCTGGTTCGACTTCTCCTCCGGCAAGAACGGCTCGATCTTCGACTTCGTCATGGAATCCGAGGGCGTCTCCTTCCCCGAGGCGGTGGAGCGGCTCGCCGCCATGGCCGGCATGCCGCTGCCCAAGGTGTCGCGCGAGGACGAGGCGCGCGAGGCCAAGCGCAAGACGCTGCACGACGTCATGGAGCTGGCGGCGAAGTTCTTCGAGGCGACGCTCGCTTCCCGCCTCGGCGCCAAGGCGCGCGGCTATCTCGCCGATCGCGGCCTCGATCCCGGCACGCAGCTCAGATTCCGCCTCGGCTATGCGCCGCCCGAGCGCTTCGCGCTGAAGGAGCACCTCGGCAGCCACGGCATTCCGGTCGAGGACATGGTGGAAGCGGGCCTCTTGATCGCCGGCGACGATATTCCCGTCCCTTACGACCGCTTCCGCGACCGCGTGATGTTCCCGATCGGCGACCTGCGCAGGCGCATCATCGCCTTCGGCGGCCGCGCGCTGGAGAAGGACGCGCAGGCAAAGTACTTGAATTCGCCGGAGACGCCGCTCTTCCACAAGGGCGCGACCCTCTACTACATCGCCGCCGCGCGCCAGGCCGCGCACGAGGGCGCGCAACTCATCGCCGTCGAAGGCTATGTCGACGTCATCGCGATGGTGACGGCCGGCTTCCCGGCCACGGTCGCGCCGCTCGGGACCGCGCTCACTGAAGACCAGCTCAGCCTATTGTGGAAGATAGCGGACGAGCCGGTGCTCTGCTTCGACGGCGACAATGCCGGCCTGCGCGCCGCCTATCGCGCGGTCGAGCTCGCCATGCCGCGGCTGAAGCCGGGCAAGAGCCTGAAATTCGCGCTGCTGCCGCAGGGCCAGGACCCAGACGATCTGGTGCGCGCCGCCGGCCGTGAGGCGGTTGCCGAGGTGATCGGCGCGGCGCGGCCGCTCGCCGACATGCTGTGGGCGCGCGAAACCGAGGGCCATCAGTTCGATACGCCGGAGCGGCGCGCGGCGCTCGAGGCGCGTCTCAACGAGGTCACCGCCGGCATTGGCGACGACGCCGTGCGCAAATATTACCGGCAGGATTTCAACGCGCGCCTGGCGCAGTTCTTTACGCCGGCGCCGCGCGGCAATGCCCAGCGCGGGCAGGGCTGGCGCGGCCCGGACTGGCGCGAGCGCGGAAATACCCCGCCGCGCAACGCTCCGCAGCGGCCGGCGCCCGGTGGCAAGCAGGCGCCTTATGTGGTGGCGAGCCGCCAGCTTACCGCGAGCCCGTTGCATCGCGGCCACCGCACGGCGGTGCCGCGGCGCGAGGCACTGATCCTGCAGGCAGCGCTCAATTATCCCTGGCTATTGCACGATCACCTGGAGGAGCTGGCCTCGCTCGAATTCCGCCATGCCGACGCCGAGCGGCTGAAAGGCGCGCTGATCGACATCGCCGCTCATGCCGCGGCGGCCGATGCCGAGGCGGTCAGGGCGGAACTTGCCCAGCGTGGGCTTGCCGAGGTGATGCAGCGCGTCGCCGCCGCCATCACCACCCCCTCGGTCTGGGGCACCCGCCCGGAGGCCGCGCCGGAAGATGTTCTGGTGACCTGGCAACAACTTGTCGCCTTGCATCGGCAGTGGCATTCCCTAACTAAGGAGCTCAAGGACGCCGAACAGGCGCTCGGCCAGGACGCCAGCGAAGCCAATTATTTGCGGCTGCGCGACGTCAAGACCCGCCTGTCGCGCATGGAGGGAACCGAAGCGCTGATCGAGGGGTTCGGAGCCTCTTCCGGTCGCGGCGTTCGTAGTCTATGAGCACGGCCGCCGCCTCAAGCCCGGTCCCGATAGAAGATGCCGGTTTCCGGTTACGATCGGGCGGGTTATGAGGGCGCTGCCGGGGCCGCGGCGGGAAGACTGGGTCGATTTCCGCCGTTTTTTCAAGGTTAATCGGAGCTTAAGCGGGCTTCGACGACACTGACGACCTGATTCGGGGGCCTGCCGCCTTGCCGGGCGCGCGGCCCTTTGGCCGTTGCCTATTTATAGGGGGGCTTTTTTTGACCCCCGAGGGCCGGTCCAAGGAGAGGACAGATATGGCGACGAAGGCAAAGGCACAGGTCAAGGAAGAAGCCCCCGAGAAGGACGCCGAAGGCGCCCCCGATTCGCCGCTGCCGCTGCTCGATCTCAACGATGCCGGCGTCAAGAAGATGATCAAGGCCGCCAAGAAGCGCGGCTTCGTCACCTTCGACGCGCTCAACGCGGTGCTGCCCTCCGAGTCGACCTCGCCGGAGCAGATCGAGGACATCATGGCGATGCTGAGCGAAATGGGCATCAACGTGGTGGAGACCGAGGACGCCGAGAGCGAGGAGGGCGAGGAGAAGGCCGTCGAGGAGGCGGACGACGACGAGGAGGAATCCGGCTCCGACATCGTCGAGTCGAAGTCCAAGTCGCTCACCACCAGCGAGAAGAAGGAGCCCTCCGAACGCACCGACGACCCCGTGCGCATGTATCTGCGCGAGATGGGCTCGGTCGAATTGCTGTCGCGCGAGGGCGAGATCGCCATCGCCAAGCGCATCGAGGCCGGCCGCGAGGCGATGATCGCCGGCCTGTGCGAGAGCCCGCTCACCTTCCAAGCCGTCATCATCTGGCGCGACGAGTTGAACGACGGCAAGGTGTTCCTGCGCGACATCATCGACCTCGAAGCGACCTATGCCGGCCCCGACGCCAAGCAGATGGCCGCTCCGGTCGTGATCGGTCCCGACGGCAAGCCGATCGCAGCCGCCGTGCCGGGCGCGACCCCGGTTCCCGGCGCGCCGCATTTGCAGGTGGTGCAGACGCCGGCCCCGCCGGCCGCTCCTCCGGCCGCCACGCCCTTCAAGGCGCCGGGCGAGGCCGATCCCGACGGCGAAGAGAAGGATCCCGCCGAGGCCGCGGCCGAGTCGGATTACGACGAGGACGACATGGAGAATTCCCTGTCGCTCGCTGCCATCGAGGCCGAGCTCAAGCCGAAGGTGGTCGAGACCTTCGACAACATCGCCGATAACTTCAAGAAGCTGCGCCGCCTGCAGGAGCAGGACATCGAGCTGCGCCTGAAGAGCGACAACCTGTCGCCCTCGCAGGAGCGCAAATACAAGAAGCTGAAGGAAGAGATCATCGCCGAGGTGAAGTCGCTGCGGCTCAACCAGGCGCGCATCGATTCCTTGGTCGAGCAGCTCTACGACATCAACAAGCGGCTCGTCTCCAACGAGGGCCGGCTGATGCGGCTTGCCGAGAGTTTCGGCGTCGCGCGCGACGAGTTCCTCAAGCAGTACATGGGCAACGAGCTCGACCCGCGCTGGCTCAACCGCATCTCCAAGCTCTCGGCCAAAGGCTGGAAGAACCTGGTCGCCAAGGAGAAGGATCGTATCAAGGAGATCCGTACCCTGGTGCACGAGCTCGCCGGGCAGACCGGCGTGTCGATCGAGGAATTCCGCAAGATCGTGCACATGGTGCAAAAGGGCGAGCGCGAGGCGCGCCAGGCGAAGAAGGAAATGGTGGAGGCGAACCTGCGCCTCGTCATCTCCATCGCCAAGAAATACACCAACCGCGGCCTGCAGTTCCTCGACCTGATCCAAGAAGGCAACATCGGCCTGATGAAGGCGGTCGACAAGTTCGAGTA
>Ga0187771_10001235_pt1 | contig 16897 bp, 15 predicted proteins | sample 0116_SJ02_MP15_1_FD_133139 | JGI IMG/M metagenome (GOLD analysis project Ga0187771, IMG submission 133139) | Tropical peat soil microbial communities from peatlands in Department of Meta, Colombia - 0116_SJ02_MP15_10_MG | ecosystem: Environmental > Terrestrial > Soil > Wetlands > Peat | place...
ACGTATGTAGCCTACAATCTGACAGCACGGAAGAGTGAACAGCGGGGTCGGCGCGTCGACACGTGCCCTCGCACATAGTGTATATCCTGCCAAATCAATGACTTAGGGATGGCCTTTGGTACCCAGGTCGCCAGCGGCCTGGCTAGTGGGCTCGGGAGTGGGCATGTGGCAGGTCCCGTCGAAGAACCCACCGGGGTCGATCAGTAGGCAGGGGGTGTAGATATCACCCAGGACGACGCCGTTTTCCTTGATCTCCAGCCGCTCCGAGGCGTGCACGGTGCCTTTGAGCTTGCCGGTAATGCTTACCCTCTTCGCCCTGACTCCACCCTCCACTTCTCCCTGATCATGAATGACTACGGTGCCTTCGGAATTGATTTCACCCTTGAAGTGGGAGTTCAGCCGAATGAGGCCCGTGTTGACGTGGAGCTTCCCTTCCAGCTCGACCCCGGGTTCGAGCCAGCCCACCCAATCATCCGGCAATTCAGCGAGCTCTTGGCGGCGTCTGGACTTTCCGGACCAAAAAGTCATGTTAGCCTCCGCGGACTTCGCGCCTCCCCCGGCGGGATATTACTACTTCAAGCCCTTACAATCCACTCGTAGATCCGATTCAGGTCCTCGGCCGAGAAGTAACGGATCTCTATCTTGCCCCTCTTTTCGTTTCCCGCAATCCTGACGCGTGTCCCTAGTGTCCGCTCGAGTTCCAGAACGGCGGCTCGGAGGTTCGGGTCGACTTTTGTTTGGGTCGGCTCACTTGCTCCGGCCCCCGGTCTGCGGGTGGCGATCAGGGTCTCGACCCGGCGGACGGAGAGGCCCTGCTTTACAATGCGGTTCGCCAGTCTAACCTGCGCCGACTCGGACTCAAGCGCCAGCAGCGCGCGGGCATGGCCAGAGGAAATCTCGCCCTTCGTGATCATCCCCTGTACTGTCGCTGGCAAGCGAAGCAAGCGACGGGTGTTTGTGACAGTGGAGCGGTCGACGCCAAGGCGCTCGGCAATCTGCTCGTGGCTGAGCCCGTGCTTCTCCTGCAGGGCCTGATAGGCGTGGGCCACTTCCAACGGGTTCAGGTCTTCACGGAGCAAGTTCTCAGTCAGCGCAAGTTCCAGCGCCTCGCGGTCGCTGACTTCGCGCACCAGCGCCGGGATCCGCTCCAGGCCTGCCAACTGCGCCGCGCGCCAACGCCGCTCGCCTGCAACGAGTTGGAACCGTCCGCTCACTGGGCGTAGCAAAACCGGCTGGACCACTCCGGTCACCCGAATAGAATTGGCCAGTTCCTCCAAGCTCTGGGCAGGAATCTCTCGACGCGGCTGAAATGGGTTGGGATCGATGCGGTCCACTGCCACCTGCTCGAGCCCGGCCGTTGCAGTCTCTACGGTGTTGAGCAGCGCGCTAAGCCCCCGCCCTAACGCCTTTCTGGTCATGGCTGATAACCTCCTGGGCCAGTTCCAGATAACTGGCAGCTCCGCGGCATGCGGGATCATAAAGGAATATGGGCTTGCCGAAGCTCGGTGCCTCAGCGAGCCGGACGTTGCGCGGAATGACAGTGGCGAAAACCTGGTCCCCAAAAAAATCGCGCAAATCGTCGCGGACCTGATGCGAAAGGTTGGTGCGGTCATCGAACATAGTAAGCAGAATGCCCTCTACCGCCAGTTTGGGATTGTGTGCTCGCCGGATGCGAATCAAGGTGTCCAATAACTCCGAGACGCCCTCTAGCGCGAAGTACTCGCACTGGACAGGCACAATGACGGAGTCGGCCGCAACCAGGGCGTTCAACGTGAGCAAGTCGAGCGCCGGCGGGCAGTCGAGAAGGATGAAATTAAACTTGTCCCGCACCCCCTCCAGTTTCCTCCGCAGCAGTTGCTGGCGCTCAGGGCTATCCACCAATTCGACCGTAGCGCCAACCAAGTTCTTTTCCGAAGGGATCAGGTGTAAGCCCTCCACGGCGGTTGGGATAACCAGGTCTTCAAGGGGAATTCCTAACATCAGCCCATGATAGATTGAGCGCCGGGAGGCGTCCCTGGGGAAGCCAAGCCCGCCGGTGCTGTTGGCCTGCGGGTCGCAATCAATGAGTAGTGTCCACATATCTCGATTGGCGAGCGCCGCGCTCAGATTGATGGCAGTTGTGGTTTTCCCTACTCCACCCTTCTGATTGGCGATCGCGATGACTCGGCCCAATTTCTCACCGGACTTGGTAATTTAAGGGTGAATCTAGCAGATGCGAACACCTTGTGCAAGTGTCACGCGCGCTCGGGGCCATGCGAAAGGGCATTGTTCCACGTGAAACAATCGACGGCGGCTGGGGAGTGCTTGTCAGCCGCCATGAGAAGCGGACTTTCTCGTCCCCCACCAAATCTCCCCCTTCTCACTAAGCGGTATTCGAAGTGGCACCTGCCACTCGACCGGCGCTTTGATCCGGCTGAGCGCGGCACCTTGATCGTGAGTTACCCAAAGGAAGAGGCTCCCCCCCGGCTGCAGACAACGCAATGCAGTGGGCACGAGTTTCTCGTAATGTCCCAGGGCACGTGACGTGGCAGAATCGAATTTGGGACCGGCGTGCGAGGGGCAGTAAGTTTCCAGTCTTTCGCCCCGCACTTCCACGCCGTCCATTTGGCAGGCGCGCGTCACCTCTTTCAAGAAGGCTCGCTTCTTTGCCACGGGCTCGAGCAGGGTCGCGGAGAGGGTAGGGAATAAAATCTTCAGTGTCAACGCTGGAAAGCCAGCGCCACTTCCGACGTCTAGGAGTCGCCCTCGGAGCTCCGCCCAGCGGGACAAGTAGAGACATTCTCCGAAGAGTCGAGTCACACACTGTTCGGGGTCGCGGATGGCTGTCAGGTTGATCTTCCTGTTCCAACGCAAAAGAAGGTTTAGGTAAGTGAGAAGGGAGGCAAGCTGGCCCGAGCTGAGGTCAAGCCCGAAAGGCAGGAGGAGTCTGCGGACGTTTTCTTCGCTGAGCATGTCCGGGCAGATTCTAGATGCTGGATCGAATCCGGGCAAGACGAGAGTTCGTGCGCCGCACCGCCTCAGGACGGTCGCCCGCGGATCGGTGGGATGCGGGCAAGCAAGCGTTGTGTGCTCGGAGTTTCACGTGAAACATATAAGTGTAACTTATTGGAAATAAGATGGATATAGCACGGCGTCGGAACAGTTGCGCACGCCGTACGCGGGCCCGCCTCAGGTTGTCTTTAGTCTGCAATTGCGTGTTATTTAATGTCAGGATACATTTACGATTAATATATTTATTCTGTATAATTACAACATGAATATATCGGTGTTTGAGATAAGATCCTTCCTCAGGTTCGGCACGCAGGGCCGACTCCGACGACTCCGGGATCGTCCTGCAGGCGCGGGCAGCGACCGCGACAACCACTGGCACTAAGCACTGGGATAAGCCGCCGAACGAACGCGGAAGCGCCCCGACTGCTCCTGACCACCCTGCCTGGCGGCTAGGATGGACCGGCATTTCCAGACCGGTCGACAGCCACTACGCGGTAGCCGCCGGGGTGGGAGTTGCCGGGGCCCGAGTCGATGAATTCAGTCGCGGCGGTCGAGCCAATGCGGACATCGCTATGGTAGACGCGGTAGTAGCACAAGTCCGGCTCTGAGTTAGGGGTCCAGGTGAGCCGTGTCGCCTCAACGGCTCCGCCAGGGATGCGGGTGTCGCGAATGCGTGTGGCCTCAAGGCCCCGCACGGGGCCAGGAGGGGTGTCGTCATATGCGGTGGTGTAAACCGCCAGCGAGCCGGCTTCGACAGCGTCAGCGAACGCGCCCTCGCGCAGAAGAAGCTTCGTCGTGGGCTCCTGCAAATCGCCATCAACCGTGACCGGAACGCGCTTCGGGTCATACACGTACTTGCGAAAAACCGCCGGCCCGCTTGCGCCCGCGACCGCGACCTTAAGGGGAACCTCCTGTGCGTTGCGGTTGAGGACCGCGATCGACCACGTCGTGTCCCCACCATGTCGGAGAGCGGCGACGCGCAGCTTTTGATCCGCGCTATTCGCCTGATAGACCGTGGCGGGCCCCCGGAAGAACTTGGTAAGCAGCCCGTAGGCATAGTAAGCGGGCCGCGTTCCGGCTCCGCTGGTGAGCCATTTGAAGGCCCCCCAATGGTTGATATAATTCTCGCTCTTTTCATCAGGATAATCTGTAAAAGTCCAATAACTCAATGCGTAAACGCCGGCGTTGATCGCCGCGAGCGCGGCTTCCGCGAGCTGCAAGCCCGCCAGCGGCTCGAGGGGGGTGTCGAAGTACTTGCACGCGTCCCAGCGGACCCCATATTTCAAATCGAAGTACTGCGCCGGCCCAAACTCGCCTAGAATGAAATCCTTCCCTTTACGGCGGGCAAGCTCTGCCGCCCCGCTGCATTGGCCTTTGAACCAGGCATAGAACTCCAGGTTGTCGGGCTCGTGCTCATTGATGTAATGATGACCGCCGTAAATCCCGGTGATGTCGTCCATATGCTCAGCCGCCCAGGCGAGCGTGGGCCAGTACTCGATGGGCGAGGCGTCGGTGGCAAGCAGCTTGATGGGAAGCCCGCGGCTCTTGAGCTCGGCGAAGATGCTCTGCTGGTAGCTCTGGTAGCGGGGCAAGTCGGCGTGCATGTCGGCCCATTGATTGAGCGTGAGCTCGTTCGTGCAGCAATAGTATTTCAGATTGGTGGCGCCCCGGTTCAGGAGGTATTCGAGATCGTCCACGACCGCGGTTGAGTAGGCGCGGCGTTCCTCCTCGCTCACGACAGGCTTCAGGTCGGCCGTCGTCACGTAAATCTCCGTGCCCGCGGCCTCTTTCATGAAAACCAACTGCCGCGCCATGGCGTCGAGGACTTTCGGATCCCGCACCCCGGGGTGGTCCTGCTGCCATTGGTGGAAAAGCCGGGCGAACCGCGGATTCAGCTCGCGCCAGCGTTTGGCGAGCACCTGCTCGAAGAAGTCCTGCGTGCTCACATCCAAGAACATCTGAGCCTGAAAGCCCACTCCGCAAAAGTTCTCTCGCACCGGGGTCAAGGTGACGGTGACCTCGGTGGGGTGCGGCGTCACCACTTGCGGGCCGCTCGCGAATAACGCGGGCGCGGACATGGCCCGGGTCGAGGCATTGCCGGCCCCGGCGACCCCCAGGCTGGCGGCCCCCGCTATCCCGCGCCGAATGAAATCACGACGTGTATAACCAGCCATCTGAACCTCCTTTCTGCAAATTGGGTCTCCAACAACTGTCAATCGTGCGTCCTGTTCGTGACTTGTTCCATGGGCGTGCTGGCCCTAAAGTTGCACTCCTCGGGCCGGCACTTCGAGGGTCCAACGGTTACCCCCGGCTTATGCGCTGCCTCGACTTCTCTCCCCTCAAGAGCTTCCGTCCTTAGGGCTCACCGCCAATACGGCAGGCATTTTCTTCCAACCGAGGCGGCTTGTACAGGGACCAAATGCGATTGCGCATTCTTTCGATTATCAATATATTCCGTGGGGAACGGTGACTCCTATGCGCCGCATGAGGCACGCAGTGGTTTCGCGTTTTTGGTTCGCGATGCCGCTCTTGACTTTGGCCGCGGCTCCTCTGCAAGCCCAGTCTGTCATCACGGTCATAGTCGACCGCTCGACCCCGGACGGGCGGAGCAATTTCAGCATCGGTGTGACGCACACCCAGCCGAAGTGGGAAGACGGCGATCCAATCGCCGTTGCCCGGGCCAAATCGCTGTTGGCCGGGGGACTGGAATTCCAAAATCAGCACCTGATGGACTGGGGCACTGAGAACCCCGAGCCCAAGCCGGGGGTTTACAACTGGGCCAGCCTCGACAAGCGCGTGGCGCTGATGCGCTCGATGCGCGCCACCGTGGTCATCACCCTCTGCACCGCCCCCGGATGGATGAAGACCAGCGGCGAGGACTTTCCCCGCCAGACCGGGCCGGATAGCTGGGCGGACGACCGCGTGGCGGACAACCACGTGGACGACTTCGTCGAGCTCGCCCGGAAGGTGGTGCTCCGGTATCCGGATGTGAAATATTTCCAAATCTGGAATGAGTACAAGGGCTATTGGGACAAGGGCGCCGACAATTGGGATTTCGTACGCTTCACGGATTTCTACAATCGCGTGTATGACGCCATAAAATCCGCGCGCCCCGACGCCCAACTGGGCGGCCCTTACTACCCGTTCGATGGCCCCAAACCGAGAGACTGGGAGGTGATTGATTACTGGATGCAGCACAAGCACGGCGCTGATTTCGTCTGCTTTGACGGCTGGGTGGCCGGTTATCCCCCCACTCGCGCAAGAGACGAGGAAGCGAAAAAAATGGCCCGGACGGATTACTTCGGGAAAATCGCGGACCGGTTACGGACCATGTCCACACTGCCAATCTGGATTTCCGAATTCTATGGCGGCTGGAGCAGCGATCCGCAATTCACCGCCGCCAACCACGCGTCGTGCTATTTGCACGCCCTGCGCTGCGGCGTCGCAGTGGCGTTGCTGTGGGACGCGGAGTTGCAGAGATGGAATTATCTCTTCACGAGCACCAAAGGACCTGAGGGCGGCCAGCCCAGCCCCCATTACCGGGTCGTGAAGATCTTTAACACGGAATTCGGCCCGGACACCGAGTTGTTCAAGGCTAGGTCATCCTCTCCGGATGTCGAGGTGTTGGCCTCTCGCACCAAAACGCTACTCATCAATAAGCGCGATGTCAAACTTGCCGTTCGACTGGACGGCGTCCCGATTACCCTCGATCCCTACGAAGTTCGCCTGCTCGAGGCGGGAGCACCTTGAGGCGCGCCCCCGCACGTTCTCCCTCTTGCGCGCGCGCTTCTCCACCGGATCAGCGGATCTTCTTGCCGCGCAAGCAGGACGCTATGTAGGATGGTGATTCGGAGTTGGGGACCGATTCCTGAGTCCCAAACTCGGAAGTTGGCGCGGGCATCGCATGAGTGATCCACATTCCCGGAACGGCAGGCGGGTGGGTGTCGTGCTCCTCCAGCTTGGGGGCCCGGATTCGCTCGAGGCCGTCGAACCTTTTCTTTACAATTTGTTCTGCGATCCCGATATCATCGATTTTCCGTTTGCCCGGCTGGCGCGGGAACCGCTGGCGCGCCTGGTTGCCGCGCGGCGGGCGGAGCGTGTCCGCAAACACTACGCGGAAATCGGGGGCAAGTCGCCCCTGCGCGAGCTGACGGAGGCCCAGGCGTCGGCGCTCGAACGCGAGCTTGGAAAATCCCTGGAGGATGCTCGGGTCTTCGTCGCCATGCGCTACTGGCACCCGCTGACCGAAGAAGCGATCCGCAAGGTCGAGGCCCAAGACTTCCACGAATTGGTCTTGCTGCCCCTTTACCCGCAGTTCTCCCGCACCACAACGGGTAGCAGTTTGAATGAATGGCGCCGCCTTTTTCCTCCTGCCCTGGCAAAGGCCCTGCCGGTCCGCGTGGTACGCGATTTTCACGATCACCCGCTCTACCTGGACGCCTTGGTGGAAAAGGTGAGAACGGGGTTGGAGAAGTTCCGGCCTTCCAATGGTTCGGCGCTGCGTCTGCCGAAGGATGTGCACCTGCTCTTCAGCGCCCACGGGGTTCCGGAGAGCGTCATCGAGGCCGGGGATCCCTACCAGCGCCAGGTTGAGACCACAGTGGCGCGACTGCTGGAACGCGGGCAGTGGGGCAACCCGCACAGTCTCTGCTACCAAAGCCGCTCCGGCCCCGGCCGATGGCTGCGGCCCTACCTGAACGAAACCTTGTCGCAGCTTGCCGCGCAGGGCGTCGAGAGGCTTCTCGTGGTCCCCATCTCCTTCGTTTCCGACCATGTCGAGACGCTCCACGAGCTTGATATCGAGGCCCGAGAACTCGCTCAGCGATTGGGAATCGAGGAGTTTCGGGTCATGCCCGCCTTGAACGACTCTTCCGCCTTCATTGCCGCTCTCGCCGATCTTGTGCTGCGCGAACTCGCCCGACCGTCGGCTACACGCTCAGCAAGCAGCTCATAGTTCCTGCTCATGGGCTGGCCCAGGCCCTTCGGTCCGAGATTCTTCAAGGGCGTTCGCAGGGACACAGGATTGGGCCTCGCACCCAGCTGTCGGGCCGTTAGGGGAAGCCGCTGCTTCGCGCTGATCCCTGCGAACGCGCCGAACCGGAAAACCTGCAGATTTATGGAACATTTCTGTGCCATAGGACGACAGGCCCAAAAAACGTCTCACAGTGCGATATATATTGCTGATTCGCCCGATTTTGAGCCGTGTCAAGCCACATGAACCTCAAAAAGTACGCTCGTCGTTGTTGACAGGGTGTCCTGGAGTGATTTATATTGGCGGGTTCTGGGCTTGGAAACAACTTCTTCTAGTTAGTGGTCAGGTCGCATCCCCGAGGAGTCCTGTGCATGGCGATGGCCGATGATGCTGGTGCGAAGACCTCCCCAACCGTAGTTGCAACGCCTGCTAAGCCGCCCGAGAAGCCCGCTGCCCGAGCCAAGACCAGCGAGACCGCGGTGGAGGAACTGACTCCGACGGTAAAGATGCGGCGCCGCATCGTGTGGAGCTGCCTTTGGGGCTTCCTGGGCGCCAATCTTCTGATGTTTCTGCGCTTCTTTTTCCCGCGCGCGCTCTTCGAGCCCAACACCGTTCACAACATCGGCTATCCGTCGGATTTTCAGATCGGCGTGAACGAGAAGTACAAACAGGCGTATCGCATCTGGGTGGTCAAGGAGCCTCCGCGGCTATTTTGCATTTTCGCTAAGTGCACTCATTTAGGCTGCACACCGGACTGGAAGCCCGGTGAGAACAAATTCAAGTGCCCCTGTCACGGCAGCGGGTACACACCGGAAGGAATCAATTTCGAGGGCCCTGCGCCGCGTCCGATGGACCGCGCGCACGTGGAGTTGAACGCGGAAGGCGAAATCATCGTGGACACCAGCCGGCTGTACTCGTGGTTTAAGGCACAGGGCGGGGTGGACCATTTTGAGGACCCCGGAGCTTTCATCACCGTGTAGCGGAGTTCAGGCTTTCGCCGCCGGCCCGAAGGGCGGCGAAATGAGGGAAGTCGATGGCTGACGAACCGAACCCCAACTCGGGGAAAAAAGGTCTTACCGCGATCATCGAAGAAGTTCGCGAGGAGACCAAGGTCCTCACCGAGAAGGTCAAGGAAGACCTCGAAACCCTGAAGAAACCCGAAAAGACGCAACTCTTCAAATCTATCTTCAGGGTCAGGCATGACGAGTCCGAGCGCAGCCGAGCCCTGAGCGTCCTCACCAACGTTTTCTTTCATCTCCACCCCGCCAAGATCAACCGCGATGCGGTGCGCTACGAATACACCTGGGGAATGGGCGGCATCACCTTTTACCTATTCCTCGTCCTGACCATCACGGGTGTGTTGCTGATGTTTTATTACCATCCCACCAAGGGCCAAGCATACCGCGACATCGTTTATCTCATGAACGACGTGCCCTTCGGGCGGCTGCTGCGGAACATGCACCGCTGGGCCGCGCACTTGATGATCATTGCGGTGTGGCTCCACATGTTCCGCGTTTTCCTGACGGGTTCCTACAAGAAACCGCGTGAATTCAATTGGTGCGTGGGCGTTCTCCTGCTCGTTTTGACGATGCTGCTTTCGTTCACGGGCTACCTGCTCCCCGACGATCAACTCGGGTTCTGGGCGGTGACCGTGGGCACCAACATGGCGCGCGCCACGCCCTTGCTGGGCCACGAGGGGCCCTTCGGCCCGCAACTCGGGATGACGCCATATAACGACGTTCGCTTCGCCCTGCTGGGCGGCTCAATTGTGGACGCCAACGCCCTGCTCCGCGCCTACATCTGGCACTGCCTGGCGATCCCGCTCATCGCCGCGGTCTTCATGGGGGTCCATTTTTGGCGGGTGAGGAAGGACGGGGGAATCTCCGGCCCCGCCCCCGTCATGCTGGAGTCGGAAATTAAGCCGCTGAGGAAACTGTGAAGGGCCGTCGAAAAGATGACGAGTCGGGGAGTCGAAAGCAAAGGTTTGAGGCTTCAACTCTCCGACTTTTCAACTTTTGGACTCCTCGATTGTTGACTCTCCGCGAGTCCGGCGGTTAGCAAGGTTCGCATATGAACTGGCATCAACTCTGGGAAATCGTTTCGGCCCCGGACAACGTCCCGATCGTCGCGCTGCTTTTTTTCGTTCCTTTCTTTACCTGGTTCGGCTTTCGCCAGGGTGCGGCGAACGATCGGCTCATCGCGCAACTCGAAACCGACCCGCAACTGGCCAAAACGCATCACCGCAAGACCTATCCCTGGAAAGCGGGGTGGTTCCGCGAAGTCCACACCTGGCCTTATCTAATGCGCATGGAGTTCCTGGCCGCGCTGGTGGTCACAATCATCTTGTTCGTGTGGTCGCTCACGCTTAACGCGCCTCTCGAAGAACTGTCAAACCCCAACCTCACCATGAATCCAGCCAAGGCGCCCTGGTACTTCCTGGGGCTGCAGGAAATGCTCGTTTATTTCGATCCCTGGATCGCCGGCGTGGTGATGCCCACGTTGATTATCATCGGCTTGATGGTCATTCCCTACATCGATGCCAACCCCCTCGGCCTGGGGTACTACACGCTGAAGCAACGCAAATTCGCCATCGCCACATTCTGCTTCGGCTTCATGCTCCTCTGGCTCCTGATGGTGTTTATTGGCACTTTCATCCGCGGGCCGGGCTGGATGTGGTTCTGGCCTGGGCAGACGTGGGACCCCAGCCGCGTCGTGTTCGAGGTGAACCGCGACTTGCCGGACTTGTTCGGCATTACCTCCATGTGGGCAAAGACGGTCTTCGGGGCCGTGGTCATGGCGCTGTACTTCGTGGTGGCCGGGGGCTTTATCCATAAACTCATCAACTGGACACCCTTCAACCGCAAGATCTATGAAAGGATGAGTTTCCTTCAGTACGCGACCCTGCAGCTTTTCTTGATCATCATGCTTCTGTTGCCGATCAAAATCCTGATCAGGCATCTGTTCCGAATCAAGTACATCTGGGTGACGCCGTGGTTCAACGTCTAACGAATTATCGAATATCGCAGCAGCGCGAGTTTCCAGCTTCCAGTTTCCAGTTTCTTCGACAGCAGCGGCGTGAGATCGCCACCGGATTGCTTTCTAGCCTGGCAGTCCCTCGCCACACGGCCACGACGGAGGAGGCGCGGTTTGCCTGATTCCCCCGACAAAGACCCCGTCCTCAGCCAGTCCCTCGCCGCCTATTTGCTCGTCGCCGCCGTCCTCTTGATGATCAGTTTGGGGTGGTCGCTTTACGACGAGTTCTTCGGGCTGCGGCCCTGGAAGGAGTACCAACGGGTCTTTACAAAGCGTTACGCCAGTTTCCTGGCAAGGCAGATTCCGCTCCAGCGGGCGAAAGAAAAAACCATCGAAAATTCACCCGACTCCCTGGCCCTGAAGCAAAAGCTCGAAGCCCTGAAACAGTCCACGGAGCCCCAGGTCAAGCAGCTCGACGCGCAGTCGGACCGCATCGAAGCGGGCACCGCGGCCGTGCTGAACAAACTCACAGAAGCGCGGGCCTATGTGGGGTCGCGCATCTATATTATCGATCACGTCGATTACAAAACCCCTTCCGGCCAAAAAAAGAGGCAGCAACTCCTCAAGGAACTCAACGAGTACGAAAAGGGTCCCTTTGTTATCAACTTGCCCGCTGCCGACCCCGGCAGGAAGGACGAAACCAAACAGCTCAGCTTCGAACAGCTCCAGGACGAGTTCAATCTCCTTCAGCAGGAGAAGGGAAAAATTCTCCTCCAAAAAGCCGCGCTGCTTCGCCCCATGTCGGAGTTGCAACAAAGGGTGGACAATTACGTCAGAGACCACATTGATGGTTCGACTGTGGAAGCTCTGCGGGGGCTCCAGGAAAAGAACCGCGAGTTCACTGTCGAGATCAAGCAGATTAACAACCCCGACGCGGGCATCGTGGACCGCTGCGAGTCCTGCCACGTGGGGATCCGTGAGGCCGTGACAATGACCCGCAAAGACATGGGAGGAGAAAAGGATCCTCTCTCCGGGGCTTTCACCAGCCACCCGGATGCTGAATTATTCCGCATCCACGACCCGGAGAAATTCGGCTGTACCCCTTGCCACAATGGCAACGGCATGGACATCGCCCACGTGGAGAAGGCCCACGGGTATGACGAACACTGGTTATGGCCTCTCTATGCCCACGAGAACGTGCAGGCAGGTTGCCAGCAGTGCCACACCAGCGACATGGTGGTGGATCATGCCCCCGTCCTCTCCCGCGGTAAGGAACTCTTTGAGTGGCGTGGTTGTGTGGGTTGCCACCGGTTTCAGGGTTACGATTCGGAGCCCGAGGATTTGCTCGCCACCGAGCGCACCCTCGACCAGCTCGACAAGCAGCGCGCCCTTGATCAATTGGACGTGCAAAAGGCCATCCAGGCCGGCGACCAGGCTCCGGACAACCAAACCGCACAGCGATTTTACCTTCAGGCCAACCAACTCCAGCTTGCCATCAGCAAACTGGACCTCCAGACGGACCAGCTCAATACCCGTCTCAAATTCCTTCGCATGGACATGAAGAAAGTCGGTCCTGACCTGAAGGAAGCGAGGATGAAACTGCGTCCAGAGTGGATTCCAGCGTGGATCCAGAACCCTCACGCCTTCCGGCCCACGACGCGCATGCCGAGGTTCCGTCTGGACGAGGACGAACTGCCGGCCGTGGCTGCGTTCGTCTGGCAGGATGGTCTTGCGGGTTCACTCCCGCACCAGCCTCCCGGCGATCCTGTGAAAGGCAAGGAGAGCTTCCAGACCCGCGGCTGCCTGGCCTGCCACTCGGTCGGAGAAGGCTCCAGCGCCGCGGGGGGATGGTTCGCCGCCAACCTCAGTCGCGTTGGGGAGAAAGCCAACTACGATTACTTGGTCCGCTGGGTTCATAACCCTCGCGAGCGTACGGCGCCTTACTGCCCCTATGAGAAGCGCGACCTCACCGCGGACGACTACAAGAAACACGGCTTGCCCTTCGTCTTCGACCTCGACCACTCGAAGTGCCCGAACGACGGCCACGAGCTGCAGGTCGAGCAGATGACTCCCATGCCGAACTTGCGGCTCTCCTGGCAGGAGGCCCGGGATATCGCCAGCTACCTGATGACGTTGAAAGAAAAAGACCCTGCTTCCTACGCCCCCGCTCCCTACCTGAACGACCCCAAGCTGCGGGCCAAGGGAGAGGAAATCGTGAAACGGTACGGCTGCGCCGGCTGTCACGAAATCGCGGGCCTCGAAGACGAGGGAAGAATCGGGACCGAGCTGACCGTGGAGGGCAGCAAGCCCCTCGAGCAGATGGACTTTGCGCTTTACACCGAGGAGGCGAGGAAAGAAGGCTGGTGGAGCCACAAGGGCTTTTTCGAGCACAAGCTCTCCCGGCCTGAAATCTATGACGACGGAATGGTCAAGGCCGAAGGGGAGGAACTTAAGATGCCCGATTTCTTCGAGCCGGTCGGCTCGAAGACCGTAAAGGGCCTCCCCCAGTTGGACGACAAGTCCCGGGAAGAGGTTCGAGATTTGACCACTTTCCTGATGGGCAGTGTCACCTCGCAATACCCCTCACAGTACTTCTTCCTGCCCTCGGGGCAAGGCAAAGACATCCAGGAAGGGTGGTGGGTCGTCAAGAAGTATAACTGCATGGGGTGCCACCAGTTCACGCTCGATCAATCCTCGGTGCTGATGACGCTGCCTCAGTACCAGACGCCCGACGGAAAAAGCCAGCTTCCGCCCCGGCTGCTGACCGAGGGCGCACGCGTGAATCCGGAATGGCTCGTGCGCTTCCTGGCGAATCCGGCCTTGCAAACGCAGGATACCGACCGCAATGGCGTGCGCAGCTATTTGAAAGTGCGGATGCCGACGTTCCACCTGTCTCCGCTCGAAGTGCGCAAGCTCGTGCGGTTCTTTCAGGCGCTTTCCACGCAGCCGCTGCCTTACATTGCGCCCAGCTTGGAGCCCCTCACCGATCAGGAGTTGGCCATGGCGCGCGCCTTGTTTACCAGCCAGGGCGCGCCCTGCTTGAAATGTCATGCCCTGGGAGTCCCAGCACACGACAAATTTGCTACGGCTCCCAACTTCCTCCTGGCCAACGGGCGACTGAAGCCGGATTGGGTCAAGCATTGGATTCTTGACCCGGCCCTGATTGATCCCGGTACGGCAATGCCGTCTGGCCTGTTCAAGCAAGCGGAAGGACATTGGGTCTTTGCCGGACCGACCCCGGCGATATTCAAGGGGTATAATGGCGACCACACTGATTTGCTCGTTCGCTATATGTTTGAGCTGACCCCCCAGGAGCAGCAGCGCTTGATTCAAATGAGCGGGGGAAAATTGAATCCCTCTGGTCCAGGCCCCTCAACCGAGCTTCGGCCCAGGCCTGGCGGCGGCTCTAGTGGCACCGGCCGTTAGTCGGCTAGCAGACCGACCTGCCGCCCAAAAGGGCGGCGCTACTTCGAACGAGCCTCGATGCGCTTCATCGAGGCGGAAAGGATGATGAAGATGAACCGACGGAGCCTATCTTTACTCTTCATGATAGCTTGCATGGTCTTGTTCTTCGCCGCTTGCTCGAAGAAGGAGGAGGTCTCCGAAACGCCGAAAGAGACCCCCGAACAAGCGCAGCCCACACCAATCGATCAGTCCACGGTGGGCGAGGTTACAGGAAAGGTGAGCTTTCAGGGAGATAAGCCGAAGCCGCACCGGATTATGATGGACCAGGATCCCGTGTGCGTCCAGAAACACGGCGGCAAGCCCGTTTTCGCTGAGGATGATGAAGTGAACGCGAACGGGACCTTGCCGAACGTGTTTGTTTATGTGAAGTCGGGCGCCGAGAAGTACGTTTTCGCCCCTCCTTCCGACCCAGTTACCCTGGACCAGGATGGGTGCATGTATAAACCGCATGTAGTGGGCATCATGGTAGGGCAGACGCTGAAGGTCGTTTCCAGCGATCCGACGACCCATAACATCCACCCTATGCCGAAGGACAACCGGGAGTGGAATATGTCTCAGGCCCCGGGCGCTGCCCCAATCGAACAGAAGTTTGCTCGCGAGGAAGTGATGATCCCGGTGAAGTGTAACCAGCACCCCTGGATGCGTGCATATATAGGCGTGGTGAAGAATCCATTCTTCGCTGTCTCCGGGAGCGACGGCACATTTACGATCAAAGGGTTGCCTCCGGGCACCTACACCATCGAGGCTTGGACGACGGTGGGCGGAACGGGCCAGACGCAAGATCAGACCATAACCATTGGGCCGAAAGAAACCAAGACGGTGGACTTCACCTTCAAGCCCTCTGCATAGCAAGCACGGTTTCTTTGGGGGTGTCGCTAGGCTAGGTATGTGGTCAATTCGCACGAACCTTAGGACTTAGCCCCGTTGAAACGCTGGCCCGGTGGAGCCCATCGCCCGACTGTGGCCGCCTTGAGCAAAGTCAAATTGGCAGATATCGTGACAAAATGTCTCTTGCGCTGCGAACGGATTTCCGCGAGATTAGCTTTGTGGGGTTGTTGCTGCTCTGTTGTTCTTGAAGGAAGGGCTTAACTGAATCTCTGGCTTTCCGCAAGTTCCCTGCGGGCGGCCCCCGTATCAAGCCTTTGGGGTTGGCGGGAGCGCGCGCTTTAAGGCGCCTGGCACGCGGCGGGGACAAATATCCAGGAGCGAGAATTTATGGCGCTTGCCATCGCCCTCGTGTTGACTCTGATCACGGTGTTGTCCGTGTCCATCTTCTGGGCGCGGGTATGGTGGTTTCCCGCCGATATCGTCACGCACGGGGCGGCCATGGACCACCAGTTCAATTTGACCCTGGTGATTTGCGGGGTGGTTTTTGTTTTCGCGCAACTCGGCCTGGCCTATTTTGTTTGGAAATACCATGACCGGGGTGACGGCCGCAAAGCTGTCTATTCCCACGGCAACAACAGGTTGGAGGCAATCTGGACGACCGCGACGGCCATCGTGTTCATCGGGCTCAACCTACTGGGCTACAGCGTTTGGGCCAACACCCACTTCACGGGCGCGTCGCCGAACGCCCTGCGTGTGGAGGTCTGGGGAGAGCAGTTCCAGTGGTATTTCCGCTACCCGGGGCCGGACGGCCAGTTCGGGCCGGTTCACCCCGAAAAGATGAATGACGCCAACGGAAACTACCTGGGCCTCGACCGCTTGCATGACCAAGCCTCAAAGGACGACATCGTCACAGCCACGCTTGGGATTCCGGTGGGCCGTGACGTGGAGCTCATTCTCCGTTCCAAGGACGTCAACCACTCGTTCTACTGTCGTGAGCTGAGGGTACACCAAGACCTTGTGCCCGGGATGGAGATCCCCATCCACTTCCGGACGACAGAGAAGGCTTTGACCGACGGCGAGGGGGGAACGCCTGGCCGCTATGAAATCGTGTGCACGCAACTCTGCGGCCTGGGACATTACAAAATGCGGGCCTTCCTGCAAGTGATGACCGAACCAGACTTCGAGAAGTGGCTGCAAGCGCAGGCGGCAGCACAGTAGAGCAGTTGCCAGTTGCCAGTTCCCAGTTGTCAGTGGCCAGTGAGAGCCCAATTTCACGACTGAAACTCGGCTCCCGGCAATTGTTCTTGGAGGTACTTGATGTCAGAAGCGCACGTCGCAGCGGTTCACGGCCACGCGGCGCCGACAGGTTTCATCCGCAAATATATCTTCAGCCTTGACCACAAGGTGATCGGCAAGCAGTACTACTTCCTCGCCTTGTTCTCGGTCTTGGCGGGCATGGTCCTGTCGATTCTGATGCGCTGGCATTTGGTATGGCCGGACGCGCACATTCCGGGACTCCACTTGCTTTCGGCGACGGGCGCCCCGAACGATCAGATGACGCCTGAGTATTACCTCTCGCTGATGACCATGCACGCCACGCTCATGGTTTTTTTCGTCCTCACCACGGCGCCCCAGAGCGGGTTCGGCAATTACATGTTGCCCATTCAG
>Ga0187771_10001236_pt1 | contig 16895 bp, 16 predicted proteins | sample 0116_SJ02_MP15_1_FD_133139 | JGI IMG/M metagenome (GOLD analysis project Ga0187771, IMG submission 133139) | Tropical peat soil microbial communities from peatlands in Department of Meta, Colombia - 0116_SJ02_MP15_10_MG | ecosystem: Environmental > Terrestrial > Soil > Wetlands > Peat | place...
CCGAGAACCCGGTCCTTCTGGAGTTGAAAGGGATCACTTCCTTCACCGATTACTTTCTCCTCTGCAGTGGGAAGTCGGACCGTCAAGTTCAGGCAATTGCTCAAGGCATTGAGGAGACACTCAAAAAAAGAGGGGTTCGGCCCCTCGGCCAAGAGGGAATGCAGGAGGGGAAGTGGATACTGATCGATTACGAGGATGTGGTGGTCCACATCTTTCTGGAACCGGTCAGAAGGTTTTATGATTTGGAGGGGCTCTGGATCGAGGCCCCACGGATCGATCTTCAAAAAGGAGTCATCATTGAAGAAAGGACAATTGGATCTGAAAAAAGGAGTGGATAAGAAGACGCTTGCCCGATTCAAAAAAATTCTCCTGAAAGAGCGGGAGCAGATCATCGGCGAGGTCAAACAGATCTACGAATCTTCAAAAGAGATGGGGCAGGATGGGATTCAGGACATCGGCGATGAGGCAGCCAATATCTATAACAAACAGATTCTGCTCAGCCTGAATGAAAATGAACGGTTGAGGCTTCAGGAGGTGGATGAATCGCTGGACCGTATCGAGAATGGAACATACGGTATCTGTGAAGAGTGTGGAGGGCCCATCAGCCTGAAACGACTTGAGGTCCGGCCAGTGGCCAAATATTGCGTTCCTTGTCTAACGAAGCTGGAAAAAGGAAAACTATAGAAATGTTGGTTCGGTTGTTGTTGATCATTATCCTGATCGTCATCTCTCTTTTCTGCTGGCTTTCTTTACTCAATCCTGTGGATGTGGAATTCCATTTCTTTGGGGAAGTGATTCCGACCGACCTTTCCACCCTGATGATCTCGTCCTTTGTGTTGGGGGCCATGTTAGTCTTCATCAGCACCCTAACCCGAGACGCCAAAAGGGCAATCGAAGGCTATCAAAAATCCCGACAAAGGAAGAAGGGCGCATCCCTCAAGGAGGAGTTGGATAAAGGGATGGATCACTTTCTGCGAGGAAATCTGGGTAAGGCCAAAGTCCACTTCGTAGAGGTTTTGAAAAGAGATCCTTCGCAAATCGATCTCTATTTCAGGCTTTCGGAGATCGCTCTCAAAGACGGCAATGAAGAAGAAGCCCTCCGTTGGTTAGAGAGGGCACGGCTGATTGATGTGAGAAACGTGGATATTCTTCTTCGTGAGGCAGAACTGTATCGACGGATGAAGCGATTCGATGAGGCCATTCGGACTCTGAACCGTGCCATCGGTATGGATGAGACGAACCTGAAAGCCCTGAGAGGTCTGCGAGAGATCTATCTCGATAGCCGCAGATGGGAGGAGGCGATCAGAGTCCAAAAGTCGATTCTCAAATTCACCAAGGAAAAGCAGGCAGAAGGGGAGGAGGCCCTTTTCTACTTGGGATTGAAGTATGAGCATGCCAGGGATCTCTTGAACCAGGGGGGGGAAGAGAACTTGCAGAGAGCCCTCAAAGAGGCAAAGGAGATCCTTCGAGAACGGAAGACCTTCCAGCCAGGATTCGTCTTGCTGGGTGATATCTATCTCCGAATGGGAAGATGGGCCTCTGCGGGGAAGGTTTGGGGAAAGAGTTTTACGCGATTCAAATCCATCATTTTCATGCTTCGATTAGAAGAGCTCTATCTCAGCCGGGAGGACCCAAGCACCCTTCTTCGTATTTATCAGAGGGCGCTGGCAAAGGATCCGGATCATTGGGTGATTGGGTTCTTTTACGCCAAACTCTGTTTGAGACTGGAGATGTTGGATGAAGCCCTTGAGGAGATTGACGAGATCAGTTTAAAGCAGAAAGATTTTCCGGCTCTGCATCGCCTTCTGGCGGAGATCTATCTCCATAAGAAAGACTTCGGCCGGGCGGCCCAGGAGTTTGAGAAGACTTTCGAACTGAGCAGGACTTCCTACCTGCCCTTCCGCTGCACCACCTGCGAAAGAGAATCAAAAGAATGGATTGCTTACTGTCCTCAATGTCGTCAATGGAGTACATACACAATCAAGGAGGACGAGAAACCCACCGCCCTTTCTTATCCTTCTCTTGCTGAACGGGCTCACTTGCCTTTGTAATTCTCATGATAGACCCATCACCTGTGCATCGCAAGATTCGATCGCCTCTCCTGCTTAGAGGGCAAGGGGAAATGTTACCGTTTAGGTTATGAATGCGCTTCTTGACTGAACGAATCTTCCAGTTTTTGTTGCCTCCTCAATGTCACTGCTGTGAGAAATTTTTGCAGGAAAGGCAGCAGGGGATCTGTTCAGATTGCCTGTCGGAGATCCACTGGATCGAGCCTCCATTCTGTTCAGTCTGTGGAACCCCCTTTCTTTCCAAAGAAATCCTGAGCCATACATGTGGCGCTTGTTTGAGCAAGAGCAAATATTTTACAATGGCGAGGGCCTTGGGATTCTATGATGGGTCTCTCCAGGAGGCAATCCATCGATGGAAATATGAGAGAAAAACCTCCCTCAGCACTTATTTTGGGAGATGGATGGCAGAAGGACTATGCCGCCATTGGGACCCTAACCTTTTCGACCTTCTGATCCCTGTCCCCTTACACCCACATCGTTTGAGAGAAAGGGGATTCAATCAAGCCGTCCTCCTCGTGAGGGAGTTAAGCCGCCAAACAGGGATTCCCTTCCGGAAGAGGATTCTTCGAAAGAGGAAGCCTACTGTTCCTCAGGTGAGTCTCAGCGGCGCAGAGAGGGAGAAGGCGGTGAGAGGGTCCTTCCATGTGGTTGGGAGGGAGGAGCTGGAAGGAAAGTCGATCCTTTTGGTGGACGATGTTTACACGACCGGTGCAACGGTCAACGAATGCTCGAAGGTCCTGCTGGCCGGCGGGGCAAAAAGGGTGGATGTCCTCACTTTGGCCCACGCCGTAAAGATGTCATAAATGAGAAGGTTCAGGGATCACAGGATTCAAGGGGTCGGGTGAAATGATCAAAGGGGACAAAGTCTTGGTCCCTTTTAGGAAACACTTGAACCTTTGACGCCCTGCCTGCCCGGAGGCGGGTTCGAATCCTTAAAACCTGCTTTCAAGAAGGTTTGGAAACGGATGGCTCGTCGTAAGAAGTGGTCTTTTCTCTTGATCTTGATCCCAATCATTGCGGTGGGAATCTTTTTCTTTCTATCCATCCATTATGTCATCGACCCCGACCTCTATCGGAACGTCATTCAAAAATCGTTGACCCTCGCCCTCGGAAGAGAGGTCACCGTAGGAAAAGCCAGAATCACTTTATCGGCCGGGGTAGGGGTCGCCTTCGAAGACTTTCGAATAAAGGATCGTTCTTTGTCGTTCGATCTCCTTCAGTCAAAAAGGCTGATCTTGAACGCCAAAATATTTCCCCTTCTCAGAAAGGAAGTGAAATGGAAACGCATCATTCTCGAACGCCCCATTCTTCAGGTCCACAGGGATAAGAACGGGCGATTCAACATTTTCGATGGCCTCTTGACGCCAGAAGGTCTAAAGGCCTCGCAGCAGAAGATCGTTCAAACCCTCGCTACTCTCTTCGGAGGCTCCTTCACCCTCCGAGGGGGTGAGATCTCTTTCTTAGATGAGAGCCTCGGTGACTCCCCACTGACCACAAAGATTCGATCCTTCAATCTTCAAATCCCAGAGGTCTCCTATCAAAAGCCCTTCCCGTTTCGCCTCGGGGGAAAAACCGTTTATCCTGAAGGAGAGGGCCAATTTTCCATTGCTGGGACGATTCGGAATATCCCAGAGGATATGGATTTTTCAAAAGGAAGAGTGGAAGCGGAGTTGGATCTCAACGGGATCGAAATCCTCCATTTCTGGCCCTATCTCAAAACGTTTCTTCCCATGAAGACGATTTCAGGGATCCTCGATCTGAAGGCTCACTATCAAGGAGACTTTTCAGGAGCCCTCAAGACGTCGGCTAAAATCAAGTTTAGAAATCTGGTCTACGACCACCCACAGGTCTTTTCATATGTTTTGAACCCGAAGTGGGTGGACCTCGACCTTGACGTGGAGTATGATTTGAAAGATATTCGGGTCTCCCGGCTCTCCATCAAACTTCCGGAGATATGGGTGAAGGCCAAGGGAAGGATTTACGCCGTCGGATCCAACGAGATGGGCATGGAGGCAGAAGCTCAAAGCGGTCTCTTTGACCTCTCTGATGGGAAGAAGTTTATCCCCTATCGGATCATTACCAAGGACGTCTCCGATCCTCTTTTCCGTTCGGAAGGAAGCGGCCCTGTCCAGATCCTTTCTGTCAAGCTTTCTGGAAGGATGCCCGAGATCGATCATTGTGATCAACTCCAAAATGCCCGCACCCTATCTGTTGAGATGAAGGCGGACAAGGTCCGCTTGAAATTTCCTTGGGATCTTCCTTCCTTGGAGGATTTCAAAGGTCATCTTCTCTTTAAAGATGGCCATCTGAATGTGGAAGGAGCGGAGGGAAGGGTTCTCCATTCGACGATTGATCACGCAAATGGGATCTTCTACCAGTTCCTCCTCATTCCAACCCTTCAACTCAATGGAGAAGGGAGGGTGGATTTGGCCGATCTTCTCTCTCTGATGAAGAGTGGGGTGCCCTCCAATGATCTCTCACGAACGCTATCACCCATCACCTCCATTTCGGGCCGGGCGAATTACCGGATCTCGGTCAAAGGGGAGTTGAAACCTCCGCTCCATTTCCAGCATCAGGGAGTTTACTCCCTGTCTAAAGTTCGCTTCACCCACCCTCAGTTCCCATTCCCCGTTCTCATTGGAGAGGGCAAGGTAGACCTTTCCAACGAACATCTCCAATGGTCAAGGGCTGCGGTAATGTTTGGGAATTCCTCTTTGCTCACGGATGGCTCGTGGAAGCGTGATGAGAAGTTGCGGCCTTTCGAGATGGTAGCAAAGGGCAGGGTGGATCTAAAAAATCTTTTTGCCCTTTCTCAATCCCCCCTTTTTCCAGAAGAGGTTCGGTTGAAGGCAAAGGGGATCGAGAGTCTATCGGGAGTAGGCCAAATCTTATTTAAAGGGCAGAGACTTGCAACCCCTTATCCCTTTTCCTATGAGGGAGAATTGATCCCGAGGGAGGTCCAACTTCTCCCAAAAGGGGTCTCGGCCCCACTCATCTTTAGAGAAGGGATTCTCTCCTTTTCAAACGTCGGGCTGAGTTTTTCGAAAGTGAAAATCCAATCCGGAAATTCCATTCTGACCGTGGATGGTTCTGTAAAACAGGAGGCATTGAACCTCTCCACGTCGGGTACGATCGATTTGGGGGAATTGCATGGCCTGCTTCCCTCCCCCCTCTTCTCAGACCAGGTTCGATCAGAGATGCAGGGGATCCAACAAATCAACGGGCAGGCAGAGGTCCGTCTGAGATGGCTCGGAAAGGTAGGAGAATGGACTAAGGCCTTGAAGGAGGGGGAGGTCCGATTAAGGGGGATCTCTTTCCGACATGAAAAGATTCCAGTGCCCCTCTCTCAAGTTGAAGGCTCGCTTCTTCTCTCTCCCACCCAGGTTCAAATCGACGGTTTGAAGGGGAGGTTAGGCGATTCTCCCATCACTCTATCCGGGGCACTCTCCCGGATCTCGCCTTCCTATCCCTCCGCCGCCCCCCCGGGGGATGGAACGGATAGCCATTCAGCGGGATCAGGCAGATGGCTCTCTCTTGAAATCTCCTCCTCTCAATTGGACCTCGACCCGATCTTCCCTAAGAGAAAGGAAACCTCCCCTACTTCTTTTGAAAAGGTGAGGAATTGGCTTTCAAATTGGTCTATAGAATGCAAAGTGAATGCAGACCAGGGGAGTTATCGTGGATTCCGTTATCGAGACCTCAAAGTGGGGATGAAGTCAACCGATGGAAAATTGCTGCTCCATCCCTTTCAATTCGAGGGGGATGGAGGGAACCTCTGGGGGGAGGGATGGATACAACCCTCAGAAAGAGGAATAAATTTTGAGATCAAACCCCGCCTCTCCAATATGGATGCCAAGGGTTTCTTACGAGCCCTCTTCCAGAAGGGTGAGGGCCAGAAGGTGACGGTGACCGGCAGGATACATATCGATAAGGTTGAGTTGCGAGGAGAAGGAGAAGATTTCCAAAGGGCAAAGGAATCTCTCAACGGAAGGCTCAGGCTGCAATTGGAGAATGGGGTAATCGAACGATTCAATCTCCTTGCCAAAATCTTTTCCATTCTCAATGTCTCCCAGTTGTTCCGGGGAAGGCTCCCAGATTTGGCTCACAAGGGGCTTCCTTATCATCAAATCATGGCAAACATCCATATTAAAGACGGCATCGCTTCCACAGATGATTTTGTGGTCGATAGCGATGCCATGAAGATTACTATTTTGGGAAACGTCGACTTGGGCAAGAATTTAATCGATGCAAGGATAGGAATTCATCCTTTGGTCACTCTCGACACTGTATTGAGCCATGTCCCCATCGCCGGCTATATCCTAACGGGGGACAACAAGGCCTTCCTCTCCTATGTCTATGAGATAAAAGGAAATCTAGATGATCCAAAGATTGAGGCCATTCCTATCAAAAGCATGGAAGAGGGTTTTCTCGGAGTCATCAAACGCTTGCTCGAAACACCTCTAAGGCCGTTTCAAAAGTCCCCTTCATCGAAGTGATGAAAAAAAGTTCAGTGCGCGGAGTTTAGACTCTCAAAAAAGATTTTTTTCACAAAGTAAATTTTTCCCTTGACACCAACAATATGTTGTTGTAATCATCAATAATCATACTAAATATGGCCCATCTTAGAGGCCTGCCAAGAGTCTACCCCAATACAAGGTGAGATAAGATGTCAACTGTGATTGGAATGAAAGGCGACCGCCAGCAGTTTACGGAAGAAGTTGAGACCACGGACATGGCCCTTTTTGTCCGCACCTCTGACGAATCAATGCACGACTGGAATCGTCAGAGAATCGTGGATGCCCTCCTTCGAGAGACCTATGTCGATCTTGATACAGCAAAGGAGATTGCTCGGGAGGTAGAGGACTTAATTGCCACCTCCAAGATCAAAATGGTGACTGCCCCGCTTATCCGGGAACTGGTTGACACCAAGCTGGTTGAGAGGGGCCTCGAACAGGCCCGGAAGATGCACACCCGTTTAGGGATGCCTCTCTACGACGTGGACCAACTCATCCTTCACCCGAATAAGGAGAATGCCAATGTTCCTCACGGGCCTGAGGCCACCAACCTCACCTTGGCCGAGAGGATTAAAAAAGAGTATGCCCTTCTCTCCGTGTTTTCTCAGGAGATCGCCGATGCCCATATGCGTGGGGACATACACCTCCACGATCTGGGATTTGTGGATCGACCTTACTGTAGCGGGCAATCCCTCGAATATATCAAACGGTTCGGCCTGAGTCTTCCGAACTCGATCGCCATGGCCAAGCCGGCCAAACATCCGGAGGTGCTATTGGCTCACATGGTCAAGTTCGCCGCAGCCCTCCAGAGCCACTTTGCGGGGGCCATTGGCTGGGACTCTGTGAATCTCTTCTTCGCACCCTACATCGTGGGGATGTCGGATCAGGAACTGGAACAACTCGCTCAGATGATGATCTTCGAATTTTCCCAACAGGCTGTTGCCAGAGGCGGACAAGCCATTTTTACCGACCTCAACGTTTACTGGGAGGTTCCCAAACACTTCGAGGATGTCCCTGCAATCGGACCGGGCGGGGAGTTGACGGGAAAGACTTACAGTGACTATATGAAGGAGGCACAGCGCTTTGCCTGGGCCCTCTTCGACGTTTATGAGGAAGGAGATGGATCCGGAAGACCCTTCTTCTTTCCAAAACCGATGGTCCATATTACGGAGAAATTCTTTAGCACCCCGGGTCATATGGATTTTCTCTACCATATCTGTGACGTCGCTTCTGAGAAGGGAAACACGTATTTTGTCTTCGATCGTGGGGAGACCGCCAAAATTTCTGAATGCTGCCGCCTGAGTTTCAAACTCGACCAAACCGACTTGGAAGATGCCAGACAACCCTGGAGGATGCGATACTGTGCTCTCCAGAATGTGACACTCAATCTTCCAAGAATCGCCTATCTGTCGAGGGGAGATGACACCCAGCTCTTTTCAAAAATTAGCGAGTTCGTCGAGATGGCCGTGAAGGCCCACTTGGAAAAGAAACTCTTCATCGAAAGACTTCTCTCCCTCGGAGAGAAAGGGCCGCTGGCGCTCCTTGCGATGGATCGGGATGGATCTCCCTACCTGAGGATGCATCGCGCCAGTTTTCTCGTCGGCATGGTGGGGCTGAATGAGCTTGTCCAGATTCATACCGGACAAGAGATGCATCAATCAAAACAGGCCTTCAAGTTCGGGTTGAAGGTGATCGCCCATATGAAACTGTTGGTGGAAAGGTTCAGCCAACACTACGGGATGCATTTCGTCCTGGAACAGACACCAGCGGAATCGACAGCTTACCGATTTGCCAAATTGGACCTCAAATATCATTCGCCCAGATCGGGGCACATCGTCAAAGGAGATATCTCGAGAGGCGAAGTCTATTATACGAACTCGACCTACTTGAACAACTCATCTGTATTGAACCCCATTGAGCGGGTGAGACAGGAAGGGCTTTTCCACCCCCTGATCGAGGCAGGCGCGTTAACCCATATCTGGTTAGGTGAGGCGCGGCCTTCCAAGGCGTCACTGGCCAACTTTGTCATGAAGACTTTTCAACGGACTCAGAATGACCAGATTGCCTTCTCCCCCGAGTTTACCACCTGTAACCTCTGCCATCGGACGACCCGGGGCCTTCGGTCATCTTGCGCTTACTGCGGCTCTGAAGATGTGGATGGGATTACCCGGATCACCGGCTATTTCACTAAGATCTCCAGTTGGAATAAAGGAAAAATCGGAGAACTCCGCAACCGGTATCGGAACCAGGCCTTCCTGACGGAGAAGGAAGAGGGAATGCAACTGAATTGCTAATCAATGAGCAATGACCAATGATCAATGGCCATTGATACTTTTGTAGGGAGGTGTCATGGGGTTAATAAAGATCTTTACCAAAGCGAAATGCCCGAAATGTCCTGCAGTCAAGGAGATCGGGACGGAGTTAAAGAAGGAGGGGGTTCCGGTTCTTGACTACGATTTGGACACGATTGATGGTCTGGCCGAGGCCTCCTTTTACAGCGTCCTTTCTACCCCTTCCATCATCATCGAGGATGAAGAGGAGAGGGAGTTGATCAGTTGGAGAGGGGTGGTCCCGACGCTCCAGGAGGTAAAACAGTATCTGTTTAGAGATATTTCCTAAGACGAACGATATCTCTTATTCGATTCATATAAACGATGATTGAGATCAAAGGTTTCTTAGAAGCTTCTTTTGTGGATTGGCCGGGGAAAATCTGCTCTGTCCTCTTCCTCCCCTACTGCAATTTCCGCTGTCCTTACTGCCATAACCATCCCCTCGTTTTTCACCCAGAGCGGTATTCTTCGATTCCATTTGATGACATTCTGGCCCGCCTCCTCTCCTTCCGGGATTGGATTGATGGAGTTTGCCTTACAGGTGGAGAGCCCACCCTGCACGTCGATCTTCCATTCTTGATTCGAAAAATAAAGGACCGCGGATTTTTGGTGAAACTGGATACGAACGGTTCAAATCCTCAGATGTTAGAAAACCTCATCGCCGGGGGGCAGATTGAATTTGTTTCCATGGATGTGAAGGCTCCATTGGATCCCTTTAGCTACAGGCGTTCGACGGGTATTCCGATTGACCTCAATCTCATTTTAAGGTCGATCGAGGTCCTGAAGAGGGAAAAGGTGGAGTACGAATTCAGGATGACCGTCGTCCCAGGCCTCCATAGAAAAGAAGACATCCAGAACCTGGGCTCCCAGTTGAGAGCTGGACAAAGGTTTGTTCTCCAGAACTTCAATCCAGAGAATCCATTGGATCCTTCACTGAAAGACACCCTCCCTTATGATCCAAAAGCATTGAAGGAGAACGAAAGAGAAGTTCAGGGGATGATATAAATTGCAGATTGGAATCCTCCAACTGGCGGGACTGAAATTTGAAATTGGCATCCGTTTATGAAATCCCCCTCCCTCAAAGAAATCAGAAGAAAGGTGGAAGCGCTGGAAAAAGAGATCCATTTTCAGAGGTCCATCCTTGAGGTGATCGAGGAACCTTTCTTCATCCTCGATCGAAAAGGAGAATTCCTGCAGGCCAACCCGAGAGGGACGGAAATGCTGGACTACCCTTGGGATGATCTGCGAAAAAAGACTTTTATCGATCTGGTGGCTCTCGAAGACCTGAGTCGGATCAGAGAACGATTCGAAGAGATAGAACAAGGCAGACAGGTGCGTTTAACGACCCATGTCGTGACTCGGCGTAAAGAATGGATCCCTGTCGAGTTCACCGGGATCATGAAGGGGGAGGCCATTTTCATTACGCTGCAGGACTTGAGGGAAAGGATACAGGGGGAAGAGGAGGGGGAGAGCACGAAGAAGGAGCTTGTTGAAAGGATTCGAGAAAGAGATCAATATGCACGGGAACTGCAGATGTTTAGGAATCTCTATGAGGAGAAGTTGAAGGAGATCGAGAAATTGAGGGAGGAGGCCATTCTTCTCTCTTATACCGACGATTTGACCAATATTTACAACCACCGTTTTTTTATCCAACAACTCACCATGGAGCTGGAGCGCCAAAAGCGCTATCCCTCTCCGCTCTCACTCCTCATGATCGATATCGACTATTTTAAACATTACAACGACACCAACGGGCATCTGGCCGGAGATGAAGTACTGAAGGCCGTTTCCATGCTCATCCAGCAGGGGGTTCGACATACCGACATTGTCGCTCGATATGGAGGAGAGGAATTCTCTGCGATCTTGATGAATTCTGGAAAGGATCATGCCAGGGAGATTGCGGAAAGGGTGAGGAGAAATGTGGCCGAGGCCCGTCTCCACAACGAGACTGCACAGCCTAATGGAGATTTGACCGTGAGCATCGGAGTGGCTACGTTCTCGCCTCCCACCATCTCTACCCTCACCGATCTGATCCGTGAGGCGGACAAGGCCCTCTACCGGGCCAAGGAGGCGGGCCGTAATCGGGTAGAGGGATAAGATGAAGACCGTCCTCGTCTCAGCGGCGGTTATTATTGAACAGAAAAAAGTCCTCGTCACCCAGAGAAAGGCGGATTCGCCCCATGGGCTGCTCTGGGAATTTCCAGGAGGGAAAGTGAAGGAGGGAGAAGAGCCAAGAGAGGCCTTGCAAAGGGAGTTGAAAGAAGAATTGGACATCGAGGCCGAGGTAGGACCGATTTTGGACGTGGTCTTCCATCCTTATCCAGAGCATCCCATTCTTCTCCTGACTTATCTTTGCCGTGTTGAGAAAGGCATTCCAAAACCCATTGGATGCCAGGACCTCCGATGGGTTAACCACAGTGAATTGCAAAGACTGGTCATGCCTCCGGCGGATGACCCCATTCGCAAACATTTATGTTCCTCTGAAGAAGGGGCTCTCCTCATCTAAACACCCCCTGAGGTGCCATCCATGGCGTCTCGACATCAGGCCCCTCTTGCCGACCTGACTTATCTATTCTTTCCGAGAAATCCCATCACTGTTTTTATGTCCCACCATTTCACCCCTTCCCCTTGCCTGTTGGCAGGCAGGGGGAGGATTGCCCACGCCTCAGAGCCCTCGCCTGTTGAAGAGCTTGTTCGGCGGACAGGTCAACCACGGAACGGTGAACGGGAGAGGGCTTGACCAAATTCGTGTTGGAGAAAGATGAGAATTGAAGTAGAATGGTGTTGGAGATGAACCATGGAGAAAGACAGAGTCCAAAGGTATGCAGATAGTTTAGAAAAGACCATCCAGAATAACTATCATTACCTAAAGCAGACGGTGGAGGACTTCCAAGGGCTGTGTCTCCTCGTCACCCCTGAGAGAAATGTTCCTCCGGAGATCGTGATCGATATCCGTGAAATGTATAAGGAGATTCGGAATCGATTCGCCGAGATCAAGGCGATCCAACAACTTTTGCAAGGAAGATACCGACAGTATTATCACCGGGACCCCTTACGGGATAAAGAAATCTTGGAGTTTGGGTTCGTTGTTAAGAATGGTTACTCCAAATTTGAGTACACCTTGATGCAGAAGCAAGCACAAGAGAAAAGCAGGGCAATGGAGAAGAAAAAAGGTTTCAGGATCGACCAAAAGCGTGCGCCTTGCCAGTGGTTTCGTTCCAAAGAGAATCAAGTCACTTTTGTCAGAAATCTGCGGACTCTAAAGGAATTGGATTACGAGTCCCCGCCCGACCATGTGGGGGAGGAGAGACGAGAGATTTTCCAAGACCTGAGAAGCCTCACCCTTTTCGTCTTTTCGGGGGAGGGGAGACTCCTCGATGACCTTCAATCCAAAATCCGATGGCGGGAACACGACATCGTAGAACGATATGGTGGAAATGAGCTCCACGGTGTCCTAACTCACTTGAGGGAGGTCAGCCCCTTAGAGTTGGAGAAGACGATTCAACAGTTCATGGAGAGCAGAGGATTTTCAGAACTCAAATGTTTGCTCCTGCCGGTTCGTTCTCAAAAAGAAATCGAGGGGGACATACTGGGCTTGATAAAAAAGACATTACAAGAGATGAAAAAAGGGGAGGCGAAAACCATTTCGATTTGACACCTTTCTGGGAGGTCGTTAAAAAACTGGTGATTCCTTGGAGACTTGTGGAGTTATTTCTTGAAGTGAATAATGATCAGGGCTCAAAAGATAAATTTTTGAATTTTCTGCTTGACAATCTTTGTTTGAATATACTAAGAGTAAATGGATGATTTTGATTACGAAAAGAAAAGAGGAAAAAATTAACCCCGAAGAAATGGAACCTCCTGGTAACTGGATTGAGTCCCATAACTTGGCCACTGCTGGTAAGGGAGAAAAGAATCGAAGCTCGGAAATGATGGTCAATAAAGCAACTGTTTAGCCCTTCTTGGCACATTTCCGGGACCAGCCTTGGCAGGAAACGGAGTTGTGTCATGTATTTTGTCCTCAATGGAAATACCCTCTCTCTCTTCCCATCTCACCGGTTGCTCAGTAACAAGACTTTTTATCAAAAGATTGGCTCTTCAATAGTTGGCAATGGGGACTGCTCATGTACTGGATCAGTAAGAGTATCCATCTCCTGACCCGTCTACGCCGGCAATTAATCATTTTCTTGTCGGTCCTGGGACCGGGGATCATCGTCATGGTGGCAGATAACGATGCGGGTGGTATATCCACTTATGCCGTGACAGGCTCTAAGTTTGGTTTTTCGCTTCTCTGGATGTTCATCCCTCTCTTCCCCATGGCATATTATGTCCAAGAGATGACAGTCCGTTTAGGGGCAGTGACTAAACGTGGACATGCCGAAGCCATCTTTGATGGCTTCGGTCCCTTCTGGGGATGGTTTTCTCTCATTGACTTGGCTATCGTCAATTGGTTAACCCTGATTACCGAGTACATCGGGATGACTGCGGCAATGAGTCTTCTTGGTGTACCTCCTTGGCTCACCTTTATCATTGTGACGATCATCCTATTGGCCGTAGTGATTTCAGGACAATACTGGACCTTTGAGAAACTTGCCCTCTTCTTTTGCATTTTTAATTTCGTCTACATCCCTGCTGCCTTGTGGGCAATGCAAACACCCAGTGCGCCGGGTTGGAGCGAGGCGCTCCGGGGTTTCTATCATCCAGATTTGCCATTTGGGCTCACTGGAGACCTTATCTTCATACTGATGGCCAACATCGGCACGACCATTGCACCTTGGATGATCTTCTTCCAACAAAGCGCTGTCGTGGACAAGGGTTTAGACTATCATGATATCAAATTTGGCCAAATGGACACCCTCGTTGGTTCCTTCCTAACATGTGCTGTGGCCGTTTTCATAATCATTGCTACAAGTGCGGTCTTTTATTATCACCGTCCACCCATCACGATTGAAGATGCCAAACAGACAGCCGAAGCCATTGTGCCACTCTTACCCTCAGGATACGGTGAACTTGCACGTAAACTTTTCGCGATAGGTCTATTTGATGCCGGTTTCCTTGGGGCATTGTGCATCTCCTTATCCTCATCATGGGCAGTGGGGGAGGTCTTCGGATGGGCTCACTCCTTGAATTACAAAGTGAGGGAAGCGCCGTGGTTCTATACCATTTACCTGTTGATGCTGATCACCTCGGGCCTGGTCGTTTTAATCCCCGGGGCTCCGCTGGTGACAATCACGATGTTCGTGCAAGTGGTAGCGGTCACGCTGTTACCTGCAGCGCTCGTCTTTCTGCTCTTGCTCTTAAATGACGAATCCTGTATGGGTGAGCATACCAACACCCGCTGGGAGAATTATGCAAATTGGATAATCGTTATGATCGTGGCACTCATGTCAACACTTTTGGGAATCACTACCCTTTTTCCGGGTCTTTTTAAATGACCATCGGGAGCCTAAGATGATGAAACCTACTGCTAGCGCCTTAAAGATACCCGATCTGCCGAGCGGCACGGGGGACTACCGATTCCTTTATTTTTCGGAACTGATCAAGCGCCCAATCTGCGTGGGAAAGATCAAAGATCGGATCGGGAAGTTGACCGATCTGGTCTTCCTACAAGTCGAGCCTTACCCGGAAGCCGTAGGAATTTATATCGAGCACGGATGGGGTAAGCCCACCGAGTTTATACCTTGGGTAAAGGTCTTAAGGATCGAAGATGACGCCATCTTTGTTCAACCCCCTGGAAACGGGAATTCCTACCCTCCCTTTGTCGATCAACCTGGTTGGATACTTTTGGACAAGCATTTGATGGGCCGAACCATCCTGGACATGGATGGCCGTCGGATTGAAGTGGTGAATGACGTCCACCTTTTGGAGTCCAAGGGTCGAATGCTCATCGTCCATGTTGATATATCTTTCAATGGTTTCTTGCGCAGGTGGGGATTGGGAGGAACCCGCTGGATTAAAGATCAACTCATCTCATGGAAATACGTCCAGCCTCTTTCCGTAGAAGACGCGATCTCCACCGACAAGGTTTCCCTCTCCGTCACCCGCAAACAGATCCTGCAAATGCCCGGCGAAGACTTGGCGGATGCCCTTGAAGAGTTATCTGGAGAAGAGCAGCAAGCCCTCTTTTCGGCCCTTGACTCAGAAAAGGCTGCAGAAGCCTTGGTAGAGGCCGAACCCAGAGCACAAAGACAGATCATTGCAAACCTACGGAAGGAAAGAATCCATACCGTTCTGTCGGAAATGACGATCCCCCAGCTGGCAGATCTTTTTTCCGTTCTGCCCCATGAGCAGATGACAAACTTAATGGAATTGCTCAGCAAGGAACAGGCGGAGCGCGTGCGGGCGATTCTCTCGGAACGGGAAGCCAAAGCCAGGGACATCATGTCATCAAATTTCATGACAGCTTATAAAGACGCCAAGGTCGGCGAGGTTCTCGAAAAGATAAGGCGATCTGGCGTCGAGCCGGATGCCATCTCGTATATCTATGTGATGAACGCGGATGGCCAAACTCTCGTGGGCGTGGTCGATTTACGTGAACTGCTGCTTTCTGTAGACCACATGACCTTAGGAGAAGTCATGGTTTCGCCGGCCGTTGTTGCGGAGGAAAATGATATGCGGGAAGACTTGGCCGAAATGTTTGCCAAGTATCATTATCGCATGATTCCCGTTGTGGACGAGCGGGACCATCTCTTGGGAGTGATTCACTACAATGACATTATGAAGGATCTTATAACCCGGGTAAAGATTTGAGGAGAATACAATGCCCCGCGTAAAAATGACTCGAATGACCCGAATTGCACTCTACTTCTTACGGTTTTACCTCTTGTTCCTACTAATCCTAATTATCGTAAGATTCGTTAAGGTTTTCTACTGAAAAAGGGGGAACAATGATGATGGGATATACAAATGGCCCAGGTCTCTCCAGGATGGCTTGAGAAAGCACCCCATATCTTGGTTTTCTTCTTCATGTGCCAAGTTTTCCCCAAGTTTTCCCTTGACACACAACGCCGAGCTTTGCTATATTCGCGCCCATTGGAAGCGAGTTCTTATCACCTCACCGTAGGTGACCGACATCCACATCTCAGTCCCCAGCGACATGATCGGAGGGAGCCAAAAGAGGAGATTGCGCGCTTGAACGCGCTGGGCGAGCGATTGGCCAACGGACTGCGGGAGGCATATGACACGGACGCCCTGAAAAAGGTACGCCCGGTCGTCGAAAGGGGGGATTGAGCCATCGAAAGTCCTCGACAGGGGTGTGCGAGGATGTGACAGTTCCACTCGTATTGACCGAGGTAAGGGGTCGGCTCCCAAATCGAGTCTCGGCACGCTTAGATCTCGACAAACAATTCAGGAGGAGGGTCTTACAATGAAAACGCTTCGTATCATTTCGCTTATAGCTTTAGGCAGCCTCTTCATTGTTCTTGCGGCCCATCCGGCTGCGGCTCAAACAAAGGTCATCAAGATCTACGAGAGTTGGCCGATGCAGGGGTCCATGATCCCTGAAGGCACGGCCATGCTGAATGCCGCCAAGATGGCAGTGGACGAGGTAAAAGGACAGGTTGCGGGCTACAAAATCGAATTGGTTTTCCTGGACGATGCCTCGCCTACCACTGGCTCGTGGGACGGCACGATCGAGGCGACCAACGCGCAAAAAGCCATTGCCGACGAACAAGCCTTGGCTTACTTTGGCACGTACAATTCCGGCGCCGCTAAGATCTCCATGCCCTTGACCAACGAGGCCGGCATGGCGCAGATCACCCCTGCGAACAGTTACCCAGGCCTGACCAAGAGCGGCTATGCCCCCGGCGAACCGGGCATCTACCGCCCCACTGGCAAGGTCAACTACTTCCGCACGTTCGGCGCAGATGATTTCCAGGGCGCGTCCGGTGCGGCGTGGGCGAAATGCCTCGGCTTCAAGAAGGTTTACATCCTCGACGACCGCCAACTGTACGGCAAGGGCATCGCCGACGTCTTCGATAAGA
>Ga0187771_10001238_pt1 | contig 16886 bp, 14 predicted proteins | sample 0116_SJ02_MP15_1_FD_133139 | JGI IMG/M metagenome (GOLD analysis project Ga0187771, IMG submission 133139) | Tropical peat soil microbial communities from peatlands in Department of Meta, Colombia - 0116_SJ02_MP15_10_MG | ecosystem: Environmental > Terrestrial > Soil > Wetlands > Peat | place...
ATAGAGAAGATTATCTCCCCGTCCCAGAGCCTCTTCTTAAAGAACCTGGCGGAGCTGCTGGATTCCCTTTTTCCGGAAAAACGATGACCGGGTGTGTTAGTGTACCCCTCAACCTACCCTACGAAACTGGCCTCCATATTGCCAGACGAAAAAAAAGGGGGCATTTTACCGTTTGACAAATAATCCAAAGATGTGCTACAAAAACCGCTAGTGGAATGGGTAGTCGGAGGCCATAACAGGGCCATAAAGGGGAAGCCGGTGTGATTCCGGCACGGACCCGCCGCTGTGTGTGGGAACGAAACCCGCGAAAAGCCACTGTGGCGTAAGCCTATGGACGAAACGTCATGGGAAGGTGCGGGAAGTAGGATGATCCACGAGTCAGAAAACCTGCCGCAGCCCAGATAAAGCCTGGAGAGAAGGCAAATCCCCAAGCTGATGAGTATCAGTTTGGGGATTTTTTTTTGCCGTCCATTTCCTCCTCTTGCTGGGATTGGCGGGGACTCAGGTTAGAGTGGTTCCTGAAGATTCCACCGAGCGACTCTCGGGAGCTGCCGCGGCTTTAAACTTGAACGGAAAAATTTCCTCTTCCTCTGAAAGGAGGTGATGGGAATGAAAAAGGACGTGATTGCTTACCGCATGTCATGCCAATCCAGCGGAGCAGGCCTGTCCCATTACATCATGGTCGCGAAAAAGGCCGAATAGTAGTATTCACGGCCGAAGTGACGCCCCAAATCTTTATTTGGGGCGTCTCCAACAAAATTGTTGCAAGTCTATCTTTGGAGGTCAACGGTGTCTAATGCTGGTAAAAGCAATGCTGGTAAAAGCGGTAGTTCTGCATCCTCAAGGGGGGTATATTTCAATACCGGAAACGGCCCTACGATTCAGCTGATTGATATCGGCCATCCCGATTATATCGCTCTATTAGCCCCGGATACCGCCTTTTGGTCGCTTTTGAAGAAAGACAAGCTGGGCGAAGCACTTACTAACAGATCTTTTATGGGACAGTATCGGGAAAAGGAGGCAAGTTTTTCCTCCGAAATGCAGACGCTTCGCTTTGATCTTGCGCCCTCTGCCGTATATTTCAACCCGACCGAAAGATGCAACCTCAATTGCCATTATTGCTATATTCCCGAGACTATACGGAAAAATGGCGAGCACATGGCGGAGGAAGAACTGATCAAGGCTTTGTCTATTTTGGAAACCTACTTCCAGGAGACGGTAACGGATGGAAGGCGGCCGCAAATTGTCTTCCATGGTTCGGAACCCATGATGAACCGCCGAGCCGTCTTTGCCGCCATGGAGAGATATAGAGAGGTTTTCCTTTTCGGCATCCAGACGAATGGATCTCTGCTGGATGACGAGGGCGTGGGATTCTTGACTGAACGCGGCATCAGCATCGGATTGTCCCTCGACGGCCACACCGGACAGACTGCAGACGCGGCCAGGAAAAACTGGGAGGGAACCGGGTTCTCGGAGAAGGTCGTCTCCATTATCAAGAAATTGAAAGACTACCAGAATTACAGCGTCCTTTGCACTGTCACGCAACAAAACATGAAGTTCCTTCCCGACATCGTGGATCACTTCCATTCTCTGAAAATTCCTTGTTGTATGCTGAATCCGGTCCGATGCACTCTTCCCGGCGGCCGGAAGCTAAAGCCGCAGGATCATGAACTGGCGGCATATTATCTCCGAGCCCTGGACCGTAGCTACGAATTGTACCAGAAGACAGGCCGGAAGATGGTGATTGCCAATTTCGCTAACGTGTTGTTGAGTATTGTAGCCCCCACAGCTCGCCGGCTTATGTGCGATATATCTCCGTGTGGCGGCGGCCGTTGCTTCTTTGCTGTTTCCGCAAGGGGAGATCTCTTCCCGTGCAGTGAGTTCATCGGAATTCCCGAGTTCTGCGGGGGGAATCTCTTTAAGGGCGAGATCCGACAGGCGCTCAGCAGCCCGGCATTCAAAGAGGTTACCGGTCGCATCGTTGAAAGAATCGAGCCCTGCGCCCGCTGCGCTGTCCGGCATTTCTGCGGATCACCATGCCCTGCGGAAGCCCATAAAATGAATGGCGCAATTAATCGGCCCGGTGCCTTCTGCGAGCTATATGAAGAACAGGTCCGCTATGCCTTGCGGGTGATCGCCGATGGTAAGGAAGATAAGTATCTCTGGGATCATTGGGACGTGGATACGACAACCAGTATGAAAATCACTGCTCTTTAGAATCTTCGCAACCGCGGGGGGGATAAGACTCGGGGGAGATTTGTATTCGGAACGTTGAATCCCGGGGGATAATAGTCCTGAAAAGAAGACTTCCGTGGGACGGTAGAAAGGGGAGAAGAAGACCCCTCCAATTCTCGCCTCGGACACTTCCTTTCAAATCCAAACCGGGCATCCATCCACCCAAGGCGGCCTGGACGATTGAAGGATGAATTCTGCCATTTATCTAAAGTTTTTCTGAGGGAATACCGAAATAAATGATTAGGGAGGACTTTAACCTGGTTATAGCTGGGCTATAAGGTCTTCCGTTGACGACCGACAATGCCAAACTCCGAGCAATCGGAGGACGGAAAACCACGGGTCCCACCGGGATAGCCGGGTTACCGAAGTCACAGGAAGGATTGCAACCGGACTCCTGCGGTATACGAAGGCATTGGGGTCCGGTTTTTTGTTTTTTTACGAAGGGAATGAAATGCAGGTAGGCCGTTAATCGTCAGGCTGATTATCCCCCGCGGTTCAACCTTAAAAGGAGGGGATGCTTCTTTAAGAGTTCAAGAAATTTAGAGCGCGAGTTCACCAGGAAGAGGGACCGTAAACCTACGCCATAAAAAAGGGATCCAACCGGTCAAATTGGCAAAAAATAGCAGGAAAGAGGATGTTAAAAAAAAGGGTTCTGTTGATCAAAAAAGATGGGCGACAATGGTGGTTGGACCAGAAGGCCAACGGAACTTTATGGGAAGCTGAGCAGGAAGTTTTTGCCTCCGAAAAAGATGCCCAGGAGAAAGGTTGGAAAGTGGATGCGGTAAAGGTTGTTTTCGATTCCCCGGATGGAAAACCGGAAGGATAATTGGGGTGGACTCCACCTTTGAAGTACTGAAGAGCCATGAGGTGGAGCCCGCTTCTTCGACTTGGATCCGCCTGTTCCCGCTACTAAAACATTTCAATTAGGCGGCGGGGAAGCCGGATGAGCTGCGGTGAATCCTCTGCCAGACCCCCCCAATCTCCCCTATGACTGTAATTGCTGGTAATGACGGGCGGTAATAATTTCCTTGACATATAAAATGTTTTCTTCTAGTATTCCCTAAAATATTTAAAAGATTACCTATTTTCTGGCAAACGTTTGAAAAGAAATATAACCATCAAAGACATTGCGAAATTTTGTAATGTTTCTCCTTCATTGGTCTCTCGCACGCTCAATCATAAAGGTGGGATAAGTAAAGCCAAAAAGGAAAAGATATTTAGTGCAGCCGCCCGCCTCGATTATACCCCGAACCCCTTTGCCAAAGGCCTGGTAGCTCAAAAGAGCAATATCCTCGGGCTGGTCATCCCCCAGCGTTCCGAATTCGCCTTTTCCAATCCCTATTTTCCCCAGGTCATCCGGGGTATTGGAAACATCGCTACGGAAAATCGTTTTCACATCCTTATGTCCTTCCTCAACGGCCAGGAGAACCGGGAACCCCTCTACAAATCGAGTCTGGTCAGCGGAGTGATCATTTTGGGAAATCTGTTGGAAGACCCCGATATTTATGAGTTGGAAAGGCGCAGTATTCCAGCAGTGCTTATCCCCGGTCTCCTCCGGGAGTCCCGTCTACCCAGTGTGGATATCGATAATGTGGATGCCGGATATCAAGCGACCGAGCATCTATTACAGTTGGGACACCGGCGGATCGTTTTTTTAAACGGGATCAAGAATTCAAAGTACAGCGTGCAGCGTCTTCTCGGCTATCAGAAAGCCTTCCAGAAACATCGCCTTTTCTGTGACGCCAACTGGATCACGGCAACGAAGTTCTCGGAAATGGGAGGGTATAAAACGATGTCCGAGATTTTGGCCCGAGAGGATTACCCGACAGCAGTGATTTGCGCGGCCGACGTTGTGGCCATTGGCGTCCTTTCGGCGATTAAAGAGAGGAATCTCCGCGTGCCGGATCAAATCTCGGTCGTCAGTTTTGGAGATATCCCCCTGGCAGGGATGTTAGAGACTCCCCTGACTTCGATCCGCATTCCATTCGTTGAAATTGGACAAATGGCTTGCCGTCTATTAATCAAGTTGATCAAAGAGGAATCTCTTCCAGAAAAAGACATAGTCTATCCCGTAGAATTGGTCATTCGTCAGAGTACCAAAGCCGTCGCGGCAAAATAAGAGAAGGAGGTTGTTATGGGCATCCGAACCGAACAGCAGTACTGGGACAGCATTCGCAAGCAAAAACCAAAGGTTTATATCATGGGAGAAAGGGTTACGGATATCATCGACCATCCCCTGATCAAGGGGTCCGCCAGCGGAGCAGCCTTAACGTTTCGTTACGCCAACGATCCTGAATATCGGGACCTCTTTACGGTTCATTCCCCGCTGGTAAATGAACGGGTCAATCGCTATGTCTCCGTTCACAATACCATTGGGGATCTCATGGATAAAGTGAAGTTGATCCGCTTCGTGGGCCAAAAGACCGGGGAGTGTGCCCAACGCTGCATGGGCTGGGATGCCCTCAACGCCCTTTATAGTGTCAGCTACGAAACCGACCAGAAATATGGTACTCCCTACCATAAACGTTTCAGAAATTTCCTGACCCGGGTTCAAAAAGAAGACATCATGGTCCACGGCACCATGACCGACCCCCGGGGAGATCGGAGCCTGAAACCCGCGCAGCAGAAAGACCCAGACCTTTATTTGCGGATTGTGGAGAGGCAGAAGGATGGAATCGTGGTCCGCGGCGCTAAGAGCCACCAGGGAGGCATTCTGAATCACGAAGAATTTGTGGCCATGCCGTCGGTTTCCCTGCGGCCGGAAGATAAAGATTATGCTGTCTCTTTTGCCTTGCCGGTCGATACCCAAGGCATCACCTACGTATTCGGGCGACATTCCATGGATGACCGGCTCCTGGAAGGGACCCAATTCGACATGGGGAATACAAAATTTGGCCGCTATGCGATGTGGGTCTTTTTTGACGATGTGTTCGTTCCTTGGGAGCGGGTATTTCTCTGTGGGGAGACGGAATTCGCCAGCCTGATCGTGGAACGGTTTGCCGGCCTTCATCGTCAGAATTACGGGGCGTGCTCAGCCGGAGGAATGGACGTGCTCATTGGGGCTACAGCTTTAATCGCCGAATATAATGGGATCGCCAATGCTTCCCACGTGAAAGACAAAATCATCGAGATGTGTGCCCTGAATGAGACTATGTACCAGGGTTCCCTGGCTTGTTCTTCTCAGGGCGAGATGACGCCCTCCGGGGTAGCGGTTATGAACAAGCTTCTGTCCTATGTCACCAAGCTGAACGTCACCCGCTTTCCTTATGAAATTGCCCGCCTGGCCCAGGACATCTGTGGCGGGCTGCTCGGCACCATGCCCTCGGAGAAAGATTACCGACATCCGGAAGTGGGAAAGATGCTGGAAAAATATTTGAAGGGCGTAGAAAGTGTTCCTACCGAAGACCGAATGAGGATTGTACGGCTGATCGAACGAATGACCTGTGGCCGCTCCCTGCTGGTTTGCATGCATGGCGCCGGATCGCCTTTTGCCAATAAAATGATGATCGGAAGATATACGGATATGGAAGCCAAGAAAGCGCTGGCGAGGGATATTGCTGGGGTCAAAGAACCCCCGGCAAAAGCCGAAGGCGTCGGGGAAAAGTCGGTGGCCGGGAAGAAAGCACCGGGCAAGGATAAGACGGTTTCTCCATGAACCCTGAGCGGCTTTCCGGAAAGACGGCCATTGTAACCGGGTCTTCCCGGGGGATTGGTCGGGCCATCGCGCTGGCCATGGCCCGAGAAGGGGCGAAGGTTGTGGTGAACGGCCGGCAGGAAGACGCGCGGGTCGTTGCCGATATGATCGGAACCTCCGGGGGAAAGGCAATTGCCGTCATCGCCGATGTGACCGTGGAAGAAGACGTGCATCGAATGGTGGAGGAGACCCTCCAGACTTTTGGCTCCATCGACATTCTGGTGAACAATGCGGGCGGCGGGGGTCCAGCCACCTCGATAGAAGAGATTGACCCCGCAACCTGGGAGGGAGAGATGCGGGTCAATCTGACGGGAGCCTTCCTCTGTTCCCGAGCTGTCGTCGGCCCCATGAAGAAGCGGCGTTGGGGACGGGTCATTAACATATCTTCCCAGGCCGGCCGAAGCGGCAGCGAACTTGCGGGGATCGCCTATGCCAGCGCCAAGGCCGGAATTCTGGGGTTTACTCGCCAGTTGGCCCGGCAGGTCGCGCCCTACGGAATTCTGGTAAATGCCGTGGCTCCGGGTGTCATTCTGAGCGGAGAACGGATCGAGAAGAAATGGCTGGAAAGGGGCGAGGGCGAGCGCCAGGAGATGCTGAAGGCGATCCCCCTGGGACGACTGGGAAGACCGGAAGAAGTGACTCCTGTCGTTATTTTTCTTGCCTCCGAGGAAGCGAGCTACATCACCGGCACAGTCATTGATGTGAATGGCGGACGTTTCATGATGTAAAAATGCTTGTCCAGCTGTATTGGATAACCAGGAGAAAAAGCTTGCAAATATTCCGGAAGGTCGCCCTGCCCATTCTATGGCCCTTCGGGGGGATCAGGTCGATTTATCAATCCCCTCCCCTCATTTTTCCTTTCCTCAAAAATCTAAATAAAGAAACCCGCGTCTTCAACTGCCGCGGGAGAAGTATAGGGTTCGGGACCTAAGAGCAAGGGAAAGGGAATGATCCTTTCGATGGAAGGCCTCGCGAAATGCGGATTGAAACGAATGAAATTATGAATTAAGCTGCTAAACGGGAAAGGGGGAAAAGAAAATGTCGACCCGGGGACGAAAGCAGGTGGAATACAGCAAATTCTGGCTTCTTTCGCTTTTGTTTTTTTGGCTGGTAGGTATCATGCCCGGGCTGGCGGAAGGGGCAGAAAAGTATCCTAGCCGGGCGATCAACCTGATTGTTCCGTATGCCCCCGGCGGGGCTTCGGATTTAGCCAGCAAGGTATTGGCAGATAAAATGGCTGAATTCTTGAGACAGCCGATTATAAGCCAATACAAACCGGGCGGAGGGGGGTCTTTGGGAGCCGCTGTTCTAGTGAAGTCCAAACCAGACGGATATACGATTCTGGTCGGGAGTTCTACCCCTTTGGTCCTATCCCCGATCGTGAAAAAAATGGATTATCGACTGGAAGATTTCATTGTCCTCGGGATATATGGGGAAACCCCCATCTGGGTGGTGGTTAAAAAAGATGCTCCCTGGAAGACGCTGAAGGATTTTGTGGCCGAAGCAAAGGCTTCCCCCCGAAAAATTACGGTATCGTCTTATGGCAAGCTCACCATTGCTGATTTTTGCATCGAGCTGCTGAGCAAAGAGGCTGGCATCAAGCTCACCCATGTACCCTATAAGGCCACACCGGAGGCGATTAGTGCCGTATTGGGGGGGCATGCCCAGGCGGCCTTTACCACCGGGGCCGGCGGGCTTTTGGAATCGGGCACAATTAGGATTCTGGCTGAAGCTGGGGATCAAAGAATCAAGGGACTTTCTGATATTCCGACTTTCAAAGAGGAAGGATATCCCATTTCCATAACGTCTTCCTATACTCTTTGCGTGCCGAAAGGAACCCCCAGAGAAGTGGTTGATACCTTGTCCAATGCTCAGAAGAAGGCCTATGAAAAATACTCCAAGGAAATCGGAGAAGCGACGGAAAAAGTGGAAGTTTGGCCCTGCCTATTGACTCCCCGGGAAACCGTGGAAAGATTCAAGAAGGATTATGCCATCTATTACAAGCTAGCCAAAGAACTGGGGGTCCTGGCCGAATAGCCAAATTCTCAATAGAGATTGAATCTTAGGCTCCTCTTTGAGTAACTTATCTTCATTTGAGATTGGAATTTTTTTGCTAGGAAGCGGGTGAGGGATGAAAAAATATGACCAAATTACCAGTTTGGTATGGCTGGCTTTCGCCGTTTATGTTTTAATCGAATCCTCGTGCCTTCCTTTGGGATCGTGGCGGGACCCAGGCGCGGGTTTCTTACCCCTGGGATCCGGACTTTGTCTGGGAATTTTATCCATGGTCAATTATCTCCAGGCACGATTCCGGAAAGAGGATGATGTTCGGGGATCATGGCATTCCCCAGACCGGTGGAAAAGTTTGCTTGTCATCTTGGCAGTGTTGTTTGGATATTCATTGTTTTTGGATTTTTTGGGATTTTTGGTAAGCACCTTTATCTTTTTGTTTCTGCTTTTCCGCTTGGTAGAACCGCAGAAATGGGCGGTGGCCGTGGGGGGGAGCTTTTTGGCTTCTATTGTCTCCTATATGGTGTTTGAAATCTGGCTAAAAACTCAGCTTCCAAGGGGAATATTTGGGTTCTGAAAATGGAATTCTTCTCCAATCTTCTTTTGGCTTTTGCCGTGGCTTTCACGCCGGATAATTTGTTTTTTTGTTTCCTCGGAGTTCTTATTGGTACCCTGGTGGGCGTATTGCCGGGATTGGGCCCGGTCGCCACAATTTCCCTGCTTTTACCCTCGACTTTTCAGATTACTCCAGTGTCCGCCCTGATCATGCTGGCTGGAATTTTTTATGGGGCGATGTACGGGGGATCTACGACCTCCATCCTGGTCAATATTCCAGGAGAAGCCGCTTCGGTCGTCACCTGCTTGGATGGCTATCAGATGGCTCGCCAAGGAAGGGCGGGCCCGGCCTTGGGAATTTCTGCGTTCGGTTCCTTTATTGCCGGAACTCTCTCGGTGATTGCCATTATGCTCATTGCTCCTCCCCTGGCCAATATGGCCCTTAAATTCGGCCCTCCTGAGTATTTTACTCTCATGTTCCTGGGCTTGACCGTCTTAACCTATCTGGCCAGTGGCTCGATGATTAAGGCTTTGATGATGGCCAGTCTGGGGATTTTCCTGGGGACAATTGGAACGGATACCATTTCCGGCCTGGAGCGATTTACCTATCATAGCTATACGCTCATGGATGGGTTGGGGCTGGTGCCGGTCATCATGGGCCTTTTTGGCATTTCGGAAGTTCTCCTCAATATCGACGTGCAGGCCGCGAAAAGAGATATTTATGAAACCAAACTCTCCAATCTTTTTCCGAACCGGGACGATTGGCGGATTTCCATTTTCCCAATACTCCGGGGAAGTTTGATTGGCTTCTTCTTGGGGATTCTTCCCGGTGGTGGAGCGGTCATTGCTTCTTTCGGAGCCTATGCCGTCGAAAAAAGAATCTCCCGCCATCCTGAAAAATTCGGCACGGGCACCATTGAGGGAGTCGCCTCTCCAGAATCAGCCAACAATGCGGCCAGCCAAGGGGCCTTTATCCCGCTCTTGACCCTGGGAATCCCGGCCAACGTAGTCATGGCCATTCTTCTGGGAGCCCTTTTGATTCATGGGATAAAACCCGGTCCCCTGTTGATGAAACAAAACCCGGACGTATTCTGGGGGGTCATCGGGAGCATGTATATTGGCAATGTTATGCTTCTGATACTGAACTTACCTTTGATCGGGCTTTGGGTGAAGATCTTAAAAATCCCCTATCCCATTCTTTTCCCCCTCATTCTCCTTTTTTGTCTTATAGGATGTTATAGCCTCAACAATAATGTAGTGGAAATTATGATCATGATCCTCTTCGGGATCGTTGGCTTCCTGATGAAGAAATTCGAGTACGAAGGGGCGCCATTGATCTTAGCCTTTGTCCTCAGCCCTTTGATGGAAAATGCGCTGCGCCAATCGCTGATCATGTCCCATGGCAGCTTTTCAATCTTTTTCACCCGGCCGATCGCGGTCACTTTTTTCCTGGTTGCCCTATTCCTTCTGATTTCTCCACAGATTCCTGGATTTAAGAAAAGACCCAAGGGAGGAGATATCGTTTGACCAATCCTCAAAAAGGAAAAAATCCACTTCCGGCATTTGATGCCATTCTCAACCCCCAGAGTATCGCCCTTTTCGGCGCCTCTAACCAGCCCGGCAAAGTAGGGTATGTGTGCCTCAAGAATCTCCAGGAGGCCTATCGTGGCAAGATATATCCTATCCATCCCAATGAGAAAGAAATTTTGGGTTTGCCGGCCTACCCGGACTTGGGGCAGGTTCCCGGCCCGGTGGACCTGGCCTTTGTAATCGTTCCGGCTGAAGCGGTTTTCTCCATCATCGAACAATGTGGCCGGAAACGGGTACCAGGAGCTGTTATTATCACTTCTGGCTTCTCGGAAGCGGGGGCTAAGGGGAAGGCCTTACAGGATCAGCTGGCCGACCAAGCCTGTAAAAACGGGGTACGGGTGATCGGACCGAATTGCTTTGGGATTCTGAACTGCAATATTGGCCTCAATGCCTCCATTGCCGTGATCATGCCCGAAGGCGGGGGAAAAATTTCGTTTGTCGTTCAGAGCGGGGCTTATGGCATGGCCATTTGCGCTCTGGCCCGGGATCATCACTTGAAGGTGGGCAAAATTATCGGGCTGGGCAACAAATGTGATATCAAGGATGATGAGGTTCTAAGCTACCTGGACCAAGACCCGGAGACAGAGGTCATCGCCCTCTATCTCGAATCCATAGAGGATGAAACGGCTTTCTTCGCGGAAGCGGAAAGATTATCCCGGCGTAAGCCTCTCGTGGTATGCAAACAGGGGAGGACTCCGGAAGGAAGGAGAGCGATTCAGTGGCATACGGCTACCCCACCGGGGTCTTTCACCAGTCAGCGGGCACGCTTGGAAGAGGCCGGCATGATATGCGTAGCCAATGGAGTGGAGTTGGTCGAGGTAGCCAAAGCTCTGGCTTGGCAGCCGCTCCCTTTGGGGAATCGAGTCGCGATTGTCACAAATTCAGGGGGAACGGCGGTCGAGCTGACCGATTTCTGCGCCGAGCATGGGCTCAGCGTTCCTGAGCTTTCCCTTCCCCTTCAGGACAAATTACAACCTTTAGTCCCTGCCTACGCGACCGTCAAGAATCCTGTAGACATGACTACCATATGGCCAAAGTTTGTCGAAGTATATCCCAAATGCATCGAAGCCTTCTATGAATCTGCGGAAATCGACATCATTGTGCCCATCATGCTCCATCGCTCCGCCATGATGAAAGAGGTATCAGCGGCTGTTCGAGACGCCGTTCAGCGGTGCCAGCATGAGAAGGGAATCAGAAAACCAACCTACGTCTGCTGGGCTTCTTCCCGGGAATTTATCCCCAATATGGAAATCTTGGAATCCGCTGGGATTCCTTGTTTCGAGTGGCCTGAACAGACCTCCCGGGTTGTCAGTTTGATTAATAAATATGCCCAATTCATCAGACCTAAAGGCTAGCTTTCGGAGAAATTTACAAAAGAGAGGGAGGCGTCTTTCGAAACCGGCCAAGAACGGTGGTAAAGTAGGCTCAGGAAGCAAATCTCAGCTTCCACGTATTTCCTGTGCACTCATTTACAAACAAGAGGAGGAGGGCAGACATGGCAGAAGACCAAAAGATGATTTCCATGGAAGAGGCCAAAGAGCAACTGAAATCCATGATTACCCGGACGGCTTTGATCCACTACGCCTTTACCAAAACGATTATGGAGGAATTGGGGAAGGAGAAGGGGAAGGCGTTGGCGAAGAAGGCGATCATGCTCTACGGGAAAATGGTGGGTAAACGGGCCAGGGAAATTGCGGAGGCCAAAAGGCTCCCCACCACGGCGGAAAACTTTCCCAACGACCTCCCGTCTCTTGGCTGGGCAGATCGAGAGAGAGTGGTCGTGGACGGAGAAAAGCGAGCCCGGGTTTACACCTGTTATTTGGCCCAGGCCTGGAAGGATCTCGGGGTTCCGGAGATCGGACGCCTTTATTGTTTTGTGGATCAGGCCAAATACAGGGCGTACAATCCAGAATTGGAGTGCGTTCATACCAAGAACACCCTTGACGGGGATCCTTACTGCGAGCTGGCCGTGCGCCCGAAAAAGAAGACGGAACGGAGGAAAGGTGATTAAGACTACTGGGCAACCAGACGCTTACCTGGCTAAATCCATGGCAAGGTTGTAGTAATTTAAGGCGATCAGGAGTGAGAGAGGGGAGCCATCTTACCTGAGTCCCTATTGAGAATGTTCGCTTGAGTATGGGAGATGAAGGGCTAAAATTCGGGCACTTATATGGTTCAATGGATCCGGTGCCATGACTGTGTTGCACCCGGTCTTAATAGACCTATTGTCGAGGACGAAAGGGAAAAATGGGAAAGGCAGCGACAGGTGACGGCGCAATAGGCGTAAACGGAAAAGAAATAGGCCGGAAACGGTACTGGATTGCAGTTTTCTGCTTCGTGATCTATGTGGTGGCTTTTTTGGACCGGTCCAATATAGGGGTTTTGATCGCTGACCCGGGTTTTACCAACGCATTAGGAATCACCAACGACAAAGCCACCCAGGGCTCATTAATGTCGATATTCTTATTGGTGTACGGGATTACCTGCTTTTTGGCCGGGCCCGCGGTCCAGCGCCTGGGTCCCAGAAATTCGTTACTATTTGGGGCATTATCCTGGGCTGTGTTAACGGGTATCATGGGCGCGGTTTCTTCAACGTTCATATTCTTGGTATGCCGGGCCCTTCTGGGAGTGGGCGAGTCGGTCCTTGGCCCCGGTGTCTCAAAACTCGTCCAGACCTGGTTCCCCGTTAAGGAAAGAGCTACTGCCAACGGGGCATGGTATCTGGGAACGAAAGTCGCACAGATCATCGCGATGCCGGTCATTGCCTGGTGGATTGCTTACGGGGGCTGGAGGGGAAGCTTTTTCATACTGGCACTGATCGGGCTGGCGCCTGTTATTTTATGCCTTTTTTCGGTATTCGATCATCCTACCAAACATCCAACGATTCGAAAAGAGGAAGTCGAGTATATTATCAGCGGCAGCGGCGGAGGACCTGGAGGTTCAGAACAAGCGCAAAGATCGGAGTTCGGTTTTATGAAAAACTGGGACTTCTGGGGTGCAGTGGTGATTTATTCCATTATGAATGCCGCAATGTGGGGATTTGTGGTCTGGGTTCCATCTTATTTGAAATTGACTTTAGGTTTTTCCTGGAGTGCCATGGGATCCCTGTCTGCGCTTCCCTATGTTTGTGGGTTCATTTCCGTCATGCTGGTTACACCGATCATGGATAAATTAAACCGAAGAGCGCTGTTCACCATGATATGTGCCATCATCTATTCTATAACCTTGTCAGCGGCCATGTTTACGGAAAGCCGAATGATTGCCGTTATTGTACTTTCTTTGGCATTGGCTGCGGGCTCCATAATACCTCCGGCATGTTGGGCAATGGTGCAAAATATCACCAGCCGCACTCAAGTAGCAACGGCCACCGGCTTTCTGAATGGAATTGCCTATGTATTTGCGTCACTCATTCCTATGGGAATGGGTTCCTTATTTAACCTGACCGGCACACTCAAAACGGGTTTTTATGCCCTCGGCGGGTTGGCGGTTATTGCCTTTCTGCTCGGTATCCCCTTGGCAAGGCGGCGCCTGTAATTCCAGAAAAAAAATCGATGATCCGGTGTTTGGCTGGCAACTGGCAAAACAAAATCAAAAATTCAAAGGAGGGACAATGGCGACCAACACTACAGTAAAAGGTGGCTTCGGTGAGTATACCAGAGAAGACCTCATGAAAATGGAGCCCATTGCCTTGCGGGGGTTGCTCCACGAGCGGACCCACCATACGATTGAGGTACCTCTCTACCCCATGCTCCTCAAGTGGCAGGGAAGACCCATAAGCAGCTTTGGCGAGCAAGCGCAGCTTTGCTACGAAGTCTGGCGCGCGCGGGGATTTACCGATACCGCGGCCGACATTCAATGGGTCAAGAAATATCTCGCCATTGCCGGACAAGTCCGGGCCGGGGAAAAACCCCATATCGACGAGCCGCTGCCCGCCCCTTTTACTCCGCAAGAGATGGCCGTAGTGAAGAAGCTTATATACGGCCGCCGCTCATATCGGGATTATCTGGACACGCCGATTCCCGAAGAGATGCTGGAAATCATCATGGAAGCGGGCCGCGCCGCCCCCATCGGCTGCAATCTGGGGCACCTGAAATTCATCGTGCTCCGGACTCCCGAAGAAAGGGAGATGATCTGGAGCGATATTCCTACTCATACCTGCGGAGCCATCATCGTCATCTGCCATGATAAGCGGGTAGCCGCCATCGTGGGGCAGGACAAGACCGTTCCTCAGAACGCCGGGTTTGATGCCGCTGCTGCCGGTGACCACATGCTGCTGATGGCGCATGCGCTCGGACTGGGAGGCTGCTGGCTCTCAGAAAGGCATGGCACAACGGATACCGCCAAGATGTTCAAAGAAAAATATGGTCTTCCCGATTACATCGAACCGGACCTACACATCATCCTGGGTTCCCCGTCCATTGGCATTATCAAATCGGACCGAACACCGCTGAGAGATATGATAATGGAAAAATCACAAAAATAAGCTGGAGGAAGATAACCGCTGAGGAGGGCCCATACCGCGGGAAGACACTGTAAGAAAGCTGGCTCTTACGTGCCGCCGGCTGAACGGCAGCAGGTCTTATACTTGACTGTCAGCCACCTGTCTCCGGCTACAAGTCTTACTCCGAGCAGGCAAATGCTTAGTGTTCCAACGACCGATCGCTCGAAGCCGGCCTGCCTACCTCTGCTGTTTGCCTATTTCCACCCACTTCTTGGCCCCCGACTCGTACTCTGACCAGAAGGCTGAGTACTGTTCCGGGTCCATGTACACCGGCTCGTAAGACATCTTCTCCATCCGGTTGACGAACTGGTCGCTGGTGATGACCCGCTTGAGGGTTTCGACTAAGAAGTTGCGGACTTCCTTGGGAGCTCCTGCCGGAAGGCCAATTCCGTGATAAACCCCCGAGAACATTGGATATCCCTGTTCCTCCGCGGTCTTGACATCCGGGTAGAACCGGCTTCGTTTCTTGTCGAATACAGACAGGATCCTCATCGCTCCACCGCTGACCTGCGAGCGGACCTCGCTCGCGTTTCCAAAAAACGCCTCCACGTGGCCTCCGAGCACCGCGATCCGACCCGGCACAGCTCCGTCTAAGTGAACGATGGCGAACTTCACCCCGCCGAGCTGCTCGGCCATCATGATCGCCATATGGTCATCGCTCAGGATCCCTGCGGTGCAAGCTCGAATCGCCCCAGGCTTGACCTTGGCTGCATCCATGAGGTCCTTCATGGTCTGGTAGGGACTATCTCCCTTCACGGCTAAAACCCCAGGATCGTGGTCCTGCATGGCCAAAAGTTCAAAGCTTTTCCGGGAGAACACGGCCTTGCGGTCAGGGTCAAGGTAGGTGGTTATGACCGTCGGAATGATTAGATATCCCATGGTATAGCCGTCCGGTCGTGACCGGGCGATTTCAGTAAACCCGATTTGGCCCCCAGCCCCGCCCTTATTTAGGACTACGACGGGCATGCCCATCTCCTTCTCGAGCAGTGCCGTCATAACCCGGGCAGCGACATCTGTTCCTCCGCCTGGCGGATAGGCCACGATGACGCTGATTGACCGAGACTTGTCGGGATAACCCTTTGCCTGGGCGCTTCTCGTGAGGTTCCCTCCAGGAAGCAGTATAAGGGTGAGGAAAACGACAAGAATGACCTTACGTCGGCATAGGTATTTCATTGCATCCTTCTCCATTACCGGCTTGTTTTATCAAAAGTTTTCTCGCCTTTCCCTTTGGCCTTGGAGGGGGGGCATTGGCCTTGGAGCACGAGGCGGGGGAATAAATTCTTTCCGGCGATCATTCGCCTTGGTCACCGACCCGCGCTTTATAGCCGTGATTTCCGCGGGGGCCCGGCGCCGACTTCAATCCGACTCTACCGCGACGACCCGCAAGGGAAAGGCTTCGAGTCCATCGACCGCTATGGGCCAAGCATAAACCATGAAGCGAGTCCTGGATAGATGATCGAGATTCGCCACGTTTTCGATCAAGGGAATGCCTTTGATGAAGAGCGCAGAATGATTGACATGATTTTCGTTCCCGGGCACCTCGACCCCTGAGGCGTCCACACCCATCAGCTTCATACCTTGATCCACGAGATACTGGATGGCCCCGGGGGAAAAGTAGGGACTCGTGCTGTATTCCTCCGTTCCGTAGAGGCTGGCCGACCCAAGGTTACAGAAAACGATATCGCCCGCGCGAATGTTTCCCGCCCTGGCCGACGCCACCTGCACCTGCTGCATGGTAACGGCGCTCTTTCGCGGACAATGCCGAAGGTCGAGGAGAACCGCTTCTCCCATGAGCTGTTCGAGGGAGAGCCGGGCGAGGTCCGCCTGTGACTTGAACAGGTGGTACGGGGCCTCTATGTGGGTGCCGATATGGCTGACCATATTGATGTTGTGCATGATGTACCACTGACCTTCGAGTCTGACGACATTGGGGTTGATGGTCTCAGCCCCGACCATCTCAAGAGAGAACTTTCGGCCGGCCTTTCCGGGAGTAATCACATGGGATAGATCGATAATTCTGATCAATGGAATCACCGGGGATTAATTTTAGAGGATGTTAACAATCCTAGATAATTCTGTCAAGGAGGGTGTTGAGGTCGGCTTGAGCACAATTTTGAGTTCGGCTTAGTAAGAATTCCGGATTCGATCCCCCCGCCAGATACCAAGAGCCCCGGGATATCCCTAAGGGAGAGCGCTCGTCTATCAATGGGTATGGATTCAGAGTGGCAGGCAAATTCCTGCATGATTTTGAGGCAAAAAAGCATGCTCGATTGATATGTCTGAAAATGCCTGCGCTTGTCG